>Ga0194116_10000184_pt1 | contig 124587 bp, 121 predicted proteins | sample TA2MahsurfametaG_4_FD_148617 | JGI IMG/M metagenome (GOLD analysis project Ga0194116, IMG submission 148617) | Freshwater microbial communities from Lake Tanganyika, Tanzania - TA2015008 Mahale S9 surface | ecosystem: Environmental > Aquatic > Freshwater > Lake | place: Tanzania: Lake...
TCGGAGAATCTTCGACGACGCTGATCGACGCCCCGACGTTCGGGGACGAGGAGTCCGAGTTCGTCAGCACCAGGACCGAGCCGGCGACCGTCAGCGCCACCGCGCCGCTGATCCACCCCAGGCCGCGACCGACAAGGCGCGCGGCACGGGGGAACCCGTCGGTCGACCGCAGCCGAATACGTGGTGCCGACCCACCGGTGGAACCGCCTCCGGCTCCCGGGGTCACGATCTTGGACGCGGCTTCCAGCACGCGCTCGCGCAGACCGAGCGGAGCGGCGAACACCGGAGCGGCGCCGAACAGTGCCAAAGGAGCCACCTTGCCCTTGGTCGCCTCACAGACGCGGCAGGAGTCGATGTGCCGAGCCACACGTTTGCGAATGAGCACGCTGAACTCGCCGTTCCAGTCGCGCAAGATCTCATCCAGGGTCGCGCACTCACGGCGACCAGCCTTGGCAACGACGAGCGCTCCGAGACTGCGGTCCACTCGCTCGCGCATGCGATGGACCAGGGAGTAACTCTGCTCGGGGGTGACCCCGAGAGCATCGGCGAGATCCGAGCCGTCCAGGCCTTGTCGGATCGACAACTCGAGAACGAGCTGGTCACGCTCGTCGAGTCCGGCCGCGGCCGCTCGTACGAGTGAGGCCAACTCGGCAAAAGCAACGGAGGCGCCATCGGCGTTCGGATCAGAGGGCGCGACCACGTCGGGTACCGTGTTCGATTGGAAGTCGGTGGGAGTCGCTCGCCGACGCCGCTTGGTACGCCGATACACCTCGTTGCGCAGAACGGCGTACAACCACGGCTTCAAGCGATCCGGGTCGCGGAGCTGACCCAAACGCTCGGCAGCGATGCAGAAGACGTCTTGCACCATGTCGGCGGCGTCGTGACGATCCGAGAGCATGGCCGCCGCTGTGTCGTAAAGACCACTCGCGTAACGGTCGTAAATGGAAGCAAGAGCTCCTCGATCGCCCGACAGATGGGCGGAGACGAGCGCAGCGTCGGAGAGTGTCATGCTCATGATCGATTGGGCGCCCCATGTCCTCTGAGAGGACGACGGGCAACGAACCTCGCTCAAAGTCTGCCCGAAATCGGGCTCGAGATTCTCAGGAAACGATCATGTGGATACGGAACCACCGGGTCATGGACTCCCCGGCGGCCAGAACGACGGGTGCGTCGTTGACCTGGTTGGGCGGTCCGGATTGGGGCTCCACACAGGTCGCATGTCGGGGCTCGTCGTAAAGGACCCAGTGAGTGCAGTCGGAGGAGAGGCCGAGGTCGACGTTCGCGATACGGAATGTCAAGAGTTCGTCTGCGTCACTCGATCGGCCGTCGAAGCGACCGACGAAACAATCGTCGACGGGACCGGCGGGGCGGACGACTCGCTCGGTGGAGGCGATTCCGGAATCGTCGCGACGCAGCATCGTGCGGAGTTCGGTCGGGGAGGAATCGGGCTTGACGAACCATGGATGCCAGCCGACCATGACCGGCATGTCCTCGCCGGCTTCCACGGTCAGCCGAAGCGACAACGATCCCGGGCCGAGGGACACGTGATGGACCACGTGTCCGAGAAAGGGCCAATGTGGTCCGAGATCCGTGCACAGTTCCACCGACGACTCGTCGGCGTCGACGACGTCCCAACGACGGTCGAAGGTCGTTCCATGAATCGAATGCGGGTCCGCCGAGACGGGGAGATCGTGCGAACGACCGCCGAAGGACAATCGCGCGTCACGAACCCGACCGCAATAGGGAACCATCGGGTAGCAGCCCCATCCGAGAGGATGCACCGCTCGGGGGTGGCCGGCGTCGATCAGAAGCGGGGTCCCGTCGAACGACAGACGAGTCAGGCGTCCACCGAGAACCGGATCGATCGAGGCGAATAGATGACCGTCGTCGGATCGTAGGTCGATGGTGAGGGAATTGCCCACCCGATCATTGTTGCCCGTACGATCGCCTCGTGCGAGCACTGGTGCAACGAGTGAAGCGGGCTTCGGTGGACGTCATCGAGAACGCGACGGCGACGCGGGTCGGCGAGATCGGCGCCGGCCTGTTGGTGCTCGTTGGCGTCACGCACACCGACGACGAACGGACCGCCGCGAAGATGGCCGAGAAGATCTGGCACCTGCGGATCATGGACGATGACGGGGGGGTGATGAATCTTTCGGTGGCCGATACGACTCGCACGATCCTGGTGGTCAGCCAATTCACTCTCTATGGCGATACGTCGGCGGGGCGTCGCCCGGGATGGGTAGCCGCGGCGCGTCCCGAGCAGGCCGAGCCATTGGTCGACCACGTCGTCGCAGAACTGCGGCGGCGAGGCGCCGTCGTGGAGACCGGTCGGTTCCGTACCTACATGAGCGTCGAGTCGACGAACGACGGCCCGACGACGGTGATGATCGACTTGTGACGGGCGCAGGAGTCTCTCAGGCGCGTCGTAGCGGGCGCCGACGTGCGTGCAACACGCCCAGCAACACCACGGCCGTGGCCACGATCCAGGGCCCGTCGCCGAGTCGCACGTAGAAGGTTTCACCCTCGCGTACGGCAACGTCGCGGATGATCACGGCACCCTCGCTGACGCTCGTTCGCGCGAACACGTCACCGGTGGGGCTGACGAAGGCACTGAAACCGGTCGGGGCCACTTGAACCACCCAGCGCCCGGTCTCGATGGCGCGCAATCGTGACGAGGCGACTTGTTGCGACTGCAACACGGTCCAGGTGTAACTGGATCCATTGGTCGGGTTGATGATGAATCCGGCTCCGAGTGCCACTCCCTCGCGGGCCCGACCACCGAAGAAGACCTCCCACGAGATGACGACCGCTGCCCGTTCCTCACCGACGTCGCTCACGAAGTCGAGTGTCGCCGGCGAGGTGCCGGCCACCGCATCGCGTGGTATCTGATCCACCGGCGCACCGAGCGATTCCAACAGTCCGCGCAGCGGCACGTATTCGCCGAAGGGGACTCGTCGCACCTTGTCATAGCGGTCGAGCACCGACGCCGACTCGTCGACGATGACCTGAGCGTTGGTGAAACTCTCGTCGTCCACGTCCTCGGTGATACCGACGGCGAACGGGGCGCCCAGCCGGGCTGATTCACTCGCGACTTCCCCGATCTCGGGACTGCGCTCGAAGTCGGCGACATCGATGACGTTCTCCGGCCACACGATGAGATCGAGATCGTCCTCGGTGATGGTGGCGGTGGTCGTCAGATGTCGTTCGACGACGTCTCGGGGATCGGTGTCGATGGCGCGGGTTCCCTGGGGGCCTCCGCCTTGCACGGCGGCGACCGACAACGAGCGGCCGGTGTTCTTGGTCCAACTCATCGCCGGGAACGAAACGAGCCAGAGGGCGACGCACACGAGTGCGGCACGACGGCGGGTCGAGCGCACCTGGTGGTTGTCGCGACGATGTTCACGCGGTGTGCGCGCCAAAAGGGCGCCGATCTGCCAGGTGACCCACGTGAGCGCGATCACTCCTCCGAGGGAAGCGATTCGATGGAGTGGTCCGGCGACCTGGGCGATACCCAAAGTGGCCAGCGGTACACCACCGAACGGGAAGATCATCCGCAACATCTCCACGATCGTGTGCAGAACGGGCCCGGTGATCACCGAGAATCGATCCGCCCGACCGCGGGTGATCGTGGCGGCCAGTGCGTGAAGGGTCGCGAAGAGGGCGACAGCGACGAGGAAACCGGGTGCGGTGAGGAACCACATCCACGACATGGCCGGCAAGAACCAACCCAGTCCGAATACGAAGCCGGTCGAAAAACGACGACGCGAGTTGTCGGCGGTGAACTCGAGGCTGGAGTACAACGCGATTCCGAAAAACGACAGGGGCCACCATCCCCACGGCGGCATGGACGCGGCGACGAGCAGTCCGGCCACGAGGGCACGCAGCCACGTGCGTCGACCGGCGAGAATCATGCGCTCACCCGACGCCGCGCGATCAGACGTCGGTCCGTCGCGAGTAGTTCGCCACCACGACGATGCGCTCGCGAGTGGACCCCGGAGGGTGGCAGGCGAAAAGGGTCAAGGTGGCCGCCGTCGTCTGATCGATGATCCACACGTCGGATGGTTGGACGATGAACGTGCGATCGACGACGTACACGAAGTCGCCGTCGGCTGACGACAGGAACACCTCGTCGCCCGGCTGCAGTTGTTCGAGGTTACGAAAGGGCTTTTTCTTGCTGACGCGATGTCCGCCCAAGACCACGTTGCCGACTTGCCCGGGCATCGCCGTACCCGGCCACCAACCCACGCCCTTGTCGAGGGTCGGTAAGGTGATTCCGCGGTAGAGCGTCTGAAGGACGTCGATGCGCGGGATGGCGATGGCGCCCACGATCACCTCGGGTTCGACCGTGTCTTCGGGTGGGGCGTTCTCTGGTTGGGGTAACGACTGACCCGGGGCGAGCGTGGGTGGCCCCGAGTACGCCAGAGTGGTCGAGGTGGACGTGGTGGACGAGGTGGTGTTTCGCGCCGTCACGGTGGAAGGGGCGACCGAGATCGTCACCGACACCCCCTCGTCGAACGCACACCCGGCGACGAGCGCGGCGATGACCAGGGAGACGGCAACGGCTCGCAACATAGTCAGTCTCGCACCGCACCGATACCGGCGACGGTCGTCAGCACCGCTGCGGACACGGATTCGGCCTGAGAGATACATGATGCGACGCCGATTCCCCGCATGCTCGCCCCGACCAGTCGCACCCCGGGCGCCTCAGCCATCAGGATCGCCTCCATGGTCGCAACGCGTTCGATGTGACCCGGTCGATATTGGGGGAAGGAGTTCTCCCAACGGGTGATGCGGTGCTCGACAGGAGTGATGTCGACGCCGGTGTGGTCGCGCATCTCGTCCACCACTTGTCGCACCAGTCGATCGTCGTCCCACTCATGAACGAGATCGTGAGTGGGTGCACCATCGCGTCCGAGTGACACCCGCATGATCATGGAGCCGTCGCCGGGATTCCAGTGTGCCCACTTGTTCGATCCGAACGAGGCCGCAGTGACACGCTTCTGGTCGGGCTTGGGGACGAGGTAGCCACTCATGCCATCGAAGCGCGTCAGATCGGTTCCGGTGACCCGCAGGGTGACCATCACCACCGAGGCGTGTTCGGTGGGGGCCAACATGTCGGCCAACTCGGACGACAAAGTTCGAAGAAACAACGACGACACGGCCGCTGGGGACGCGACAATGACGTAATCGGAGTCGCAAGAAGACGTCGTGGTCTCGACCCGGTACGAGCGACCGAAACGATGAATCCCGGTGACCGTGGTTTCGGTGAGGATGTCACCGCCACGACGTCGAATGGAGTCGGCCAGAGCCGTGGTCAGAGCGCCGAGACCCGACCGCGGCGTCTCGAAGACCGGTCCGGGGGTGTTGGTCGTGACCCGACGACGACGGGCGGTCAGAAGAACGCTGCGTCCGGGCGTGAGATCGGCGAGTTGGGGGACCGCGGCCAAACTCAAGTTGGTGGTGTCAGCGGCGTAGATGCCACCGATGAGGGGGTCGACGAGAAGTTCGTGAACTTCGCGACCGAAGCGCTGGCGTACGAAGTTGCCGACCGAGTCGTGGTGATCGCCGCTCGCGGGAAGTATCGGCTCGAGCGCGGCGCGAATCTTTCCCCGCCATGTCATCAGGCCACTGCGCGCCAACGACATCGCCCCCGTCGGAACACCCATCATCAAGCCATCCGGTATTCGATGAAGCCCGCCGTGCATCACCGAAGCGTGCGCATTGGTGGGATTCGTCATCGAGGCCGCCAGCCCGACCTCGCGGGCCAATCGACCGGCAGCGGGCACGCGGGCGAGATAGGAGTCGGGGCCCTCGTCCACGCCACCGATTCCCGCGAAGGAGGACGTTCGAATTTTGCCTCCGATCTGCGACGACGACTCGATCAGGGTCACCCGAACGCCGGGCGCCGAACCATCGAGCGGATTCAAGAGGCGATGCGCGGTGGCGAGGCCGGTGATACCGGCTCCGATGACGACGACGTGGGCGCGCGTTTCGTTCATGGTGGGGCGCTCGTCGTCACCCGTCGATTCCGGCGACTCGCCTCGCCAGCGACGCGATCACGCGCGCGTCATCGTTGACACAAGCGGTGCGGTCGAAGGAGAGTCCCTTGGACTCGGCGTGTTGTCGTGCCTCGATGTCGAGGTCGAAGAGAACCTCGAGGTGATCGGCGACGAATCCACAAGCGCACACCAATGCTCCCGATGAGTTTTCGCTGGCCGCCAAATCGTCGATGACGGAGAGGATGTCGGGCCCGATCCACGGTTCGGGCGTGCGCCCCGCCGACTGCCAAGCGATCGACCAGGAGGACCAGTCCGAGAGGCCGACGGCATCGGCCACGGCCTCGGCGGTGGCCCGCAACTCGTTCGGGTACGGGTCACCGGAGTCGATGATGCGCTGGGGGAGCGAGTGCGCCGTGAAGAGCACCTTGGTGTTGGACGGCATGTTCGCGAGACGGGCCTTCATGTCGGTGGCGAGGAACTCGATGAATGCCGGTTCCGTGGCCCAACTGTCGATGCCGGTCACCGCGATGCCGTGGGGCTCGGCAGCCGCGCGTGTGCGGTCCATGTATTGGCCGATCGAGTACGACGAGTAATGAGGTGCCAACACCAATCCGATGATGGATCGGAATCCGCGTCGCGCCAGATCCTCGACGGCGGTCTCGATCTTGGGCTCGGCATGCTTCAGGCCGAGCACCACCTCGAAGCGCTCGGGTGCGATGGAATCGAGGGCTCGTTGTAGTGCGTCGCGTTGGGCCTCGGTGCGCGCCGCCAGTGGTGAGATGCCGCCGATGGCGTCGTACCGCGCGGTGAGTTCGGCCAAAAGTTCCGGAGTCGGGGGACGGCCGCGCCGAATGTCGGTGTAGTAGGGCTCGATCTCGTCCGGGGTCCGCGGGGTCCCGTAGGCCATGAGAAGGACCGCGGTCTTGTGATCCGTCGCTGCTCCGGTGGTCGACTGGGTGGTCGTGGTCATGTCAGCGTCTCGTGGCTTCGTGGACGTGAGCGACGATCTCTTCGAGGATCGTCGGGTCGGTGGAGGGATCGACGCCATGGCCGAGGTTGAAGATGTGTCCGTCGCACCCACCGTTGTCGGCCAGCACCCGAGCGACGCCGCGGAGAGCGGTTTCACGTCCGGCCAGGACGAGAGCCGGATCGAGGTTGCCCTGAACGATCAGATCGGAACCCATGCGTGCCCGGGCATCGGAGATGGAGGTGCGCCAATCGAGTCCGAGGACCCTCGGTCCGGCCGAGAGCATCGACTCCAACAAGTGGTCGCAGCCGATACCGAAGTGAATTCCCGGGACACCGGGATGCTTCAGAGCGATGGTTTCGAACACCCGGCGACTGTGAGGAAGCACGAAGGTGTCGTAGTCGCCACGAGAGAGCGATCCGGCCCACGAGTCGAACAACTGGAATGCGCGTGCACCAGCGCTCAACTGCGCGTCGACGAACGCGATGGCGTGCTGCGTCAAACGTTCCATCAACTGGTGCCAAAGTTCGGGGTCGGTCGAGAAGAGCCGTTTGGTGTTCTGATACGAGCGCGAGGGACGCCCTTCGACCAGGTAGCTGGCCACCGTGAACGGTGCCCCGGCGAACGCCAGCAACGGAACCGAGGCTGGAAGCTCGCGCACGAGATTGCGGACCGTCTCGATGACATAAGGGATGTCGGTGTCGGGTTCGAGGGGACGCAGTCGATCGAGGTCCGAGGCGCAGCGGAACGCCCTCTCGGCCACCGGCCCGGTGCCGGGGGCGACGTCGATTCCGAAGCCGACGGCATGCGGCGGCACCACGATGTCGCTGTACAACACGGCGGCGTCCACTCCGTAACGGCGCACGGGTTGCAGGGTGATCTCGGTGGCCAGGTCGGGCTGCTTGATCGCTTCGAGAATGCTGCCGGCGCCGCGAACGGCCTTGTATTCCGGGAGGCTACGACCGGCCTGTCGCATGAACCAAGCCGGAGTGTGGTGCGGGCTCGAGCCCGAGGCCGCGGCGAGAAATGCGGAGGTCGCGATGACTGTCATCAACGGTGACGTTACCCGTGGGAACCGTCACCGGGGCGAGGCGGGCGGCTTCAAAGACCGTTCGAGGGGTGACGTCCCTGACGTCGACGCAAGGCGGCATCGATGCGAGCAATGCGTGTGCGGGCCGGAGGATGGGCGGACGATCCCGAACCAGACGTGTGTCGAAGCGCGGCCGCCAATTGTCGTCCGTACCCCATGGCCACCACGCGGCGATCGGCGCTGAACTCCGCGGAACGCCCAACACGATTCGTGAGATAGCGAGCGACGGCAAAGCCCGATCCGAACACCCACGCCGTGGTGGCGAAGAGGGCCGAGACGATACGCCCGGCGACACGCGCGAAGTCGTTGCCACCCGCGAAGTTGTCGGTGGCGGCAATCGAAACGTCGCGCAGGAACGAACCGACGCGCGCCAACAACACCACCGGCATGATCAGCCACTGATTGATGGTGAGCGCGATGGTGTGGGAACCGAGGTGATGGCAGATCTCGTGGGCGAGCACACCGCACAATTCGTCGTGATCGAGAGCTCGCGCCGCATGAGACGTGACCACCACGAGGTGACCGCCGCAGGCGAAGGCGTTGAGGTCGTCGTCGTCGACGACGCCGACCGCGAAGTTGTGGCGACGCAGATGCCAGGCTTGGGTGACCTCGTTGAAGGCCTTTTGCAGGCGCGGGGCCTCCGACGCCGTCGGTTTGCGGGCTCCGATCATTTTGGTGAGCAGGCGTCGCTGCACCATCGGAACGAACAAGACGACGCCGAGCAGGAGGTAGCCGAGAGCCACCTGCAGGTACGACACCCCCGAGACGAGCCAGAGGGGCCACCACAGTACGACCATGGCCAACAGCCAGACCGGGACGACGACGAGCACGGGGACCAGGGCGACCAGAGCCGCGCCGTCCACGTCGCGCCGACGCCCTCGACGTCCGAAGTTCCCGCTCATGCGCTTGCTCACGGGGTGAATTTTGCCTGATCAAGGACGTTTTCCCCGACATGTTCAAGATTCCGTCCCCACGGGCCGAAGAAAAGTGGTCCCGTCGCCCTCGACGGGTCGTCAGGAGTTCGGGTGCCCATCACGGAACGGCAGCAAGGAGCGGGGTCGGCGGCGCTGTCCGGTCGTTCGCACGCGTCCGCGCGACTGTTGTTGGATCTCGCGCGCACCCACGAAGTCACCGAGCCGGAGCGGGCTCGCTCTCTGGTGCAACAGGCGCGAGCGTTGGCGCGCGCCGAAGGTGATCACCTCGGAGAGGCCGAGTCCCTCTACCGACTGGCATCACTGGCTCACTACGACGGACAACCCGGCGACGCCTTCGCACTCGCCGTCGAGGCCCGTGACTTCGCCATATCGCACGATCTCCCACTGGTGCTGGCGTGGTCGTTGAACTTGATCGGTCTCGTGCACACGAACTCGGGGAATCACTCTGAGGCCCTCTCGTGTTGCATGCAGGCCCTCGACTATTACCGGGGTACCGATCACCGGGTCGACGAGGGCAACCTCCTCAATACCATCGCCACGATTCACCACGAACTGGGTGACACTGATCGTGCCATCGTGAACTACGAGGCGGCGATCACCGCCAACGCCGAGTTGAATCGTCCCGACTTCGATGCCATCACCTTGGCCAACGTGGCGACGTTGCGCGCGGAGCGAGGCGAATATGACGAGGCGATCAAAATCGGCGAGCGTGCATTGGAATTGTGTCGACGACACGCACCAGGGTTCCTGCCCGAGGTGCTGTCGTCGTTGGCGGAGTCCTACGGTAAGTGTTCCGATTTCTCGAACGCCCGCGTGCTGCTGGAGGCGGCGCTGGCGATGCTCGACGCGTCGAGCGTCAGCTTCGATGATTCGGTGCGCTCGGGAGTCGAATTGGCTTTCGGGCGGGTGGAGATGGCGGCCGGGGAACACGCAACGGCCATCGTTCACCTGGACCGTGCGCTCGGGCTCGCCGAGGTGATCGGTGCCAAGCCGGTGGTGATGTCGGCTCACGACGCGCTCGCCGAGTCCCTCAAGGCCGTCGGCGACTTCGAGAAAGCGGTTTTCCATCTCGAGCGCAAATTCAAGGTCAATCAGCAGATGTTCAACGAGGGCACCGACATTCGTATCAAGACCCTGCAGATCGCTCACGAGGCCGAGGAGGCCCGCCAGCAGGCCGAGATCCTGCGACTACGCACCTCGGAGTTGGAGGGCTTGGTCGTCGGGCGCACCACCGAACTGGAGCAGTTCCAACTCGAGGCCCTCGAGCGCCTGGCCATTCTCGGCGAGTTTCGTGACACCGACACCGGTGAACACACGGTGCGCGTGGGGGACATGTGCGCCGAGATAGCCCACTTGTTGGGGCAGGACCCGGTCTGGTCGGAACGCCTGCGATTGGCGGCCCGTCTGCACGACATCGGCAAGGTGGCGATTCCGGACTCGATTCTCCTGAAGCCGGGGCCCTTGACCTCGGCCGAGTTCGAGGTGATGAAGACCCACACCACATTGGGAGCGCGCATCCTGTCGGGGAGCAACAGCCCGCTTGTCCAACTCGCCGAGCAGGTTGCCTTGAATCACCACGAGCGTTGGGACGGGACCGGTTACCCGAACGCCATCGGGGGCACCGAGGTTCCCATGTCGGGTCGTATCTGCGCGGTGGCCGACGTGTTCGACGCACTGACCAGCGATCGGGTGTACAAGAAGTCCTGGACCGTCCCCGATGCCGTGCGTTACATCGCGCGCGCCGCCGGCACCCAGTTCGATCCGCACGTGGTGGAGGCCTTCGTGCGCATCGCCGAGGAGCGATTCGGCGTTCGAGTCTGATCGACCCGGTTCATCGGCTAGAAAAGGGGAATGAGCGCGCACATCGATCGATCACCGGTTCTTTCCGGAGCCGAAGCCTGGAGTCACGAAGGATCTTCGAGGGTGGGGGCACTGTGCATTCACGGCTTCACCGGCAACCCGTCGTCGATGCGGGGGCTCGCCGAAGCTTTCGCCGCCGCCGGCTATCACGTGGAGTTGCCACGACTTCCCGGCCACGGCACTGCGGTGAGCGACATGATCCCCACTCGTTGGAGTGATTGGTCGTCCGTCGTCGACAAGACGTTCGAGAAGTTGTCGGCGCGGGTCGACAAAGTCGTCGTGGTCGGATTGTCGATGGGGGGCTCACTGACATTGTGGACCGCCCTCGAGCACCCCGAAGTGTCGGGCATCGTGTGCATCAACCCGGCGTCTCAACCCCAAGCACCCGAGATGGTCGAGATGGTGAAGGGCATGTTGGCCGAAGGAACCGAGACGTTCCCCGGCATCGGTTCGGACATCGCGGACCCTGACGTGAAGGAGAATTCGTACTCCGAGACCCCGTTGGCTCCTTTGGTTTCATTGGTGGAGGAGGGGATCACGCCCATGGTCGAGCGTTACTCCAGCAGTCGGGTGCCGATGTTGTTGATCACGTCGAGAAATGACCACGTGGTGGATCCGGCCACCAGCGATCAATTGGCGGCCGCCTGGGGTGGCCCCATCGAACGCATCTTGCTCGATCGCAGTTTTCACGTGGCGACCCAGGATTTCGACAAGGAACGTATTTTCGAGGCCTCCGTGGCGTTCGCCGACCAAGTCACGGCGTGAGTTCCGCCCTCGACGTGGCGCCGATGACGAACCTGTGGACGTCGGTCGTGGGGTCGATCCCCAGTCCGGGATCGGGTTCGCTGCGGATTGGTCCCCTGCAGTTGCGGGCCTACGGTCTGATGATCGCGATCGGCGTGATCCTGGCGGTGCGGTTGTGGGGTCGGCGACTGACACTGATCGGTGTCGGTGGCGCCGATGAAGCCAACGCGGTGGCGATCTGGGCGGTGCCGGCCGGCGTCATCGGTTCACGGCTCTACCACGTGGCCACGGAGTGGGACCGTTTCTCCGACGACCCGGTGGCCATCGTGCAGTTCTGGAAGGGTGGCCTTGGCATTCCCGGCGGAATGTTGTTGGGAATCGTCGTGGGTGTATGGGTCATCAAGCGTCGCGGGATGCCAGTGGGTCCGACGCTGTGGGCCGTGGCCCCCGCGCTTCCGCTGGCCCAAGCCGTCGGTCGTTGGGGTAACTGGTGGAATCAAGAGCTGTTCGGTCGTCCGACGACGTTGCCGTGGGGACTCGAGGTCGACGCCGACAAGGTGGCCGGCGCCGGTTACGAGCCGGGCACGTTGTTCCATCCCACCTTTCTCTACGAGTCACTGTGGAACCTCGCCTTGATGGTCGTGCTCATCGTGATCGGGCGTCGAATGATCGATTCACAACCCGGTCGACTGTTGGCGGGTTACGTGTTGGGATACGGCGTCGGTCGCTTCTGGGTGGAGGGTCTACGCATCGACCCGGCCAAGGAGGGCGGGGGATTACGTCTCAACCAATGGATGGCCATCGTGCTGGTGGTTGGGGGCGTGCTGTGCTTGCTCATTTGTGCCCGTCGAGCACGGCTCGGTTACCGTCGGGAGAATGTCGAACAGTCCTGATCTCGTTCTCGCCTCGGTGACCCCCTCGGGTGTCGGGATCATCACCTTGAACAATCCCGAGCGTATGAACGCGTGGAGTTCGGTCATGTCGAAGCGCTTCTTCGAACGCCTCGCCGAGTTCCGCGTGAACGCCGAAGTGCGCGTCGTCGTCATCACCGGCGCCGGTAAGGGCTTCTGCCCAGGAGCCGACATGGACGCCTTGAACCAGATTCGGGCGAATCCCGCCGGTGGGGCCGGCCCGGCCACCGGAGTTGGTCGCTTCAGCGATCTTCTGGATTACCCGAAGCCCGTGATCGCCGCCATGAACGGTGCCGCCGCCGGAGTCGGCTTCGTTTTGGCGATTTTTTGCGACCTGCGCTTCGCCGCCGGTGGCATCAAGCTCACCACGTCGTTCAGTCGTCGCGGCCTCATCGCCGAATACGGATCATCGTGGGCCCTGCCGCGCCTCGTCGGTTCGGCACGGGCTCTCGACTTGTTGTTGTCGGGTCGCGTCATCACCGCGGACGAAGCCGAGCGCATGGGATTGGTGAACGCCGTGTACCCGGCGGAGGAGTTGATGGACAAAGTGATGGCGTACGCCGAGGACTTGGCCACGAACTGTTGCCCGATCAGCTGGGCCACCATGAAGCGTCAGGTGTACGGCGACTGGTTGCGCGACGTGGATGCCGCAACCACCGATGCGATCCACCTCATGAACGAATCGGTGAAGAGCTCCGACTTCCAAGAGGGGGTGCAGTCGTTCCTCGACAAGCGCCCCCCGGTTTTTGCGCCCTACACCGACTGATCATTCGACGCGCGCAATCGCAGCGCCAACTCCTCGGGCACCACCGGATTGAAGTACTCGCCGGCGCCCACCTCGGCGGCGGCGATGTAGCGAGGGAGATTCGCCGCGCGCCACGGCGAGACGATTTCGATGTTCAGCCAGGCGTCATCGAAACCGGCGGTGAATGGGCGTTGATTCACCCACAGCATGTAGGGAATCGGTTCGTCGTAGAGCCGGTCGAGCCGGTCGAGCACGTCGGCGAGCATGCTCGCCAGATCCCGACGGGTCGCGCGGTCCAGTTCACTCAGCCGGCCGACGCGGACTCGAGGGGCGATGGTGACCGCGACGGGATACACGGGCGCAGGGGGAACGGCCGCGATCATGCTGTCGTTCCCGACGACGAGGAGTTGGTCGTCGAAGGAAGGCACCCATCCGCCCGTGCCGAGCAACTGGTTGCTTCGTCGGGGAACGTGGTCGTAGGCGTAGATCTGCCCGTGCGGATGCGAGATGGTGGCGCCGATGCTGGTCCCGCGGTTCTCGAAGACGAGGACGAACTCGACGTCGTCTCGTGCGCCGAGAGTCTCGGTGCGCTCGACCCACAGGTCGATCACCCGAGCGATACCGTCGACGCCGAGCGAGGCGAAACTCGCGTCGTGATTCGGTGAATACAGGATCACCTCGCAACGATCACCGTCCATGGGCGGCCAACGGTTGATGAACCAACGCGTCTCGTAGGGGTCGGGTGCCTCGAGACCACCGACGCAGAACGGGCAAGCGGTCACCGACCGACCATCGGAGATAATCGGTCGGCTTTGGCGACCACCCACTATGTGGATGGTGGTTCCGAGAAACGGGTCGATGCGGCGCTGGCTCTCGGGCACGGCGTCATTCTTGCCGCCCATTAGGTTGAGTCCGTGCACCAGTCGATCGAGCACCTGCGCGCCGACACCACGAGCGTGGTGGTCGACGTGTCGCGGGGTATTCCCGTGATCCTGCATTGGGGCGCCGCCTTGAGTCAGGATCCGACGCAGTGGCAGCAGGGTATTCCCGCCCACGGGACGATCGACGTGGTGGCCCCTATTTCCATGGTGCCCATGCACGGGGACGGCTTCGCGGGGCGCCCGGGGTTGCAGGTTCATCGTCGGGGTGGTCGGCATTGGTCGCCTCGTTTTCGCGCCGCCGAGCACGCAGTGACGAGAATCGACGGGGGCCTGGTTCTCGAGAGTCGCGCGATCGACGAGGTGTCCGAGTCGGAGATCATCGGTCGTCTCCATCTGGCCGATGACGGGGTTCTGACCGCGTCAGCCGACTTCCGCAACAACTCGAATTCCCCGGTGATGCTGAACTCGTTTACGGTGACGCTTCCCATAGTCAGTGGAGCAACCGAACTCGGGGTCTTCGCCGGTCGCTGGTCCCGAGAGTTGCAATTGCAACGTTTCTCGTGGCCGTACGGCGCATGGACCAGCGAAAATCGGATGGGGCGAACGTCGCACGAACATCCGCCGTACTTGTTCGCTCTGGAGTCCTCATCGGACGAGTGGAACGGACAGGTGTGGGGGATCCATGCAGCGTGGAGTGGCAACCATTCGATGTACGCCGAATGGATGCCCGACGGACGTCGTTACGTGCAGGCGGGCGAGCTCTTCCACCCGGGCGAGATGTGTGTGTATTCCGGAGAGAGTTTGTCCGCGGTCGACGTGATCGGTGTGTACTCGAATTCGGGTTTGAACGGTGCGTCACGCTCGTTTCACCGGGAGGTTCGCCGACGGCTACCAGCGAACGCTCGTCGAGTCCGACCGGTGCACCTCAACACCTGGGAGGCCGTCTATTTCTCGCACGACGAGGAGCGTCTGAGTCGATTGGCCGAGGCGGCCGCGTCGGTCGGGGTCGAGCGGTTCGTTCTGGACGATGGTTGGTTCGGTGGGCGTCGCAACGATCAGACCGGACTCGGAGATTGGACGGTCTCTTCGACCGTGTATCCCAACGGCCTCGCACCCCTGATCGCGCAGGTTCGAAATCTGGGCATGGAATTCGGCATATGGGTCGAGCCCGAGATGGCCAATCCCGACAGTGACCTATTGCGCGCTCACCCCGAGTGGGCCGCCACCACTGATGGATACGACCCGGTGATGGGGCGTCGGCAACATGTGGTGGATCTCACGAATCCGGCGGCTTACGAGCACGTGCTGTCGGCTCTCGACGATCTGTTGACCGGGCACGAAATCACGTACGTCAAGTGGGACATGAACCGTTGGCACGTGCAGGCCAGCGGTGCCGATGGCACGGCGATCACCCACGCACTGACCAAGGCCGTGTACGCGATGATGGACGAGTTGCGTCGACGTCATCGAGACGTCGAGTTCGAGTCCTGCGCCTCGGGAGGTGGTCGCATCGATTTCGAGATCCTGCGACGCTGCGAGAGAGTGTGGACGAGTGATTGCAACGACGCCCTGGAGCGTCAGCTGATTCAGCGGGGCGCCTCCATGATCATCCCGGCCGAGGTGATGGGCTCACACGTCGGACCGTCCCGCTCGCACACCACGGGTCGACGTTTGTCGATGGAGTTACGCGGCGTCACCGCGATGTTCGGTCACATGGGTGTCGAGGCCGACGTCTCGGCCATGGGCGAGGACGAGTTGGCGGATCTTTCCCATCTCGTCGCGGTTCACAAACGCTTTCGAGCGCTGATCCACTCCGGGGACGCAGTTCGATTCGAGACGTTCGATCTGACCGGCGGTTCGGCCTTGTCCCACGGCGTCATCGCCTCCGATCGGTCCGAAGCCATCGTCGCCTACGTGCAGTTGGTGACCGCTCAGGCCGCGGTGCCACCGCCATGGCGAATTCTCGGACTCGATGCCGCGCGTGACTACACGGTGAATCTGATCCCGCTGACCCGTGCGACGGTTCCGCTCTCGGGAACGGCCGCGGATCAACCGGCGTGGTCGAGTGATTCCCTCGCGGGTCGTCCCCAACGCGTGTCGGGCGCATTTCTACGCGACATCGGTTTGGCGCCTCCCGCCATCTGGCCCGAATCAGCGGTGCTCGTCCACCTGTCCGGCTCGTAGCATTGAGACTCGTGCCCGATCCCTCCCGCGAAAGAATCTCGGCCGACGCCGTAGCCAAGGTGGCCCGTCTGGCCCGACTCGATGTGAGCGATGACGAGATCGCTCGCATGACCGGGCAACTGGCCGTCATGCTCGAGCACTTCGCCGATATCGACTCCCTCGATCTGTCCGACGTCGCCCCCATGACGCAGCCGTATCCGCTGGCCAACGTCCTGCGTGACGACGTGGTGATGCCCAGCTTGGATCGTGACGAGGTGTTGACCAATGCTCCGGCGACAGAGGACGGACGTTTCAGGGTGCCCCCGATCATCGGGTTGGAGGGCTGAACATGGTCTCTTTCCCCTCCAGCGCCTTCGACATCGCCGAGGCCGTGCGTTCCGGCTCGGTGAAAGCCGCCGCCATCCTCGAGGATCATTTGGGACGCATCGCCGAACGAGAGGCCGACATTCACGCCTTCAATCTGGTCACGGCCGACGCCGCGCGCGTCATTGCCGCCCGTGTCGACGACGTGGTGGCCGCGGGACATGATCCGGGACCGCTGGCGGGTGTCCCGATCGCGCTCAAGGACAACATGTGCACGCGGGGCGTGCCCACCACCTGTTCGTCTCGCATTCTCGAGGGATGGAAGCCCCCGTACGACGCCACGGTGGTGTCGCGATTGGCTGAGTTGGGGGCGGTGTTCGTGGGCAAGACGAATCTCGACGAGTTCGCGATGGGTTCGAGCACCGAGAACTCGGCCTTCGGTGTCACGCTGAACCCACGCGACACCTCGCGGGTGGCCGGCGGATCCAGTGGCGGTAGTGCCGCGGCCGTGGCCGCCGCTTTCGCTCCGGTGAGCCTCGGCAGTGACACCGGTGGATCCATTCGCCAACCCGCCGCGCTGTGCGGTGTGGTGGGCGTGAAGCCGACCTACGGCACCGTCAGTCGCTACGGCTTGGTGGCCTTCGCCAGCAGTCTCGATCAAATCGGTCCGTTCTCGGTCGATGTGCGCGACTCGGCGTTGATCCTGGAGTCCATTTCGGGTCACGATCCCCTGGACTCCACTTCGATCCCCCAGGGACCGCTCGACCTCTTGTCGGTCCTCGACCAGGACGTGAAGGGAATGCGCATCGGCCGCATCACCGACATGCCCGAAGGGGCCGATCCCGACGTACTGGGTCGCCTGGAGGCGGCCTTCGACGCGTTGCGTGCCGCCGGTGCGACCATCGTCGACGTCGAATTGCCGACGCTGAAGTACGGGATCACCGCGTATTACCTCATCGCTCCCGCCGAGGCCAGTAGCAACCTGGCTCGTTACGACGGCGTGCGTTACGGACGACGGGTCGATTCGGTCGACACGAACTCCATGTACATGGCTACGCGTGCCGCCGGGTTCGGCGACGAGGTGAAGCGTCGCATCATGCTGGGCACCTACGCGTTGTCCGCCGGTTATTACGACGCCTACTACGGTAAGGCCCTGAAGGTGCGCCGTCTCATCAGCGACGATTTCGCCCGCGCCTACGGCAAGGCCGACGTGTTGCTGACGCCCACCTCACCGATTCCCGCGTTCAACGTGGGCGAGAAAGCCGACGATCCGTTGGCCATGTACCTCTGCGACGTCTACACCATTCCCACCAACCTGGCCGGACACCCCGCGATGAGTGTTCCGTTCGGTGATTCCCGTGATGGTCTTCCCATTGGGGTACAGGTGATGGCTTCCACACTCGGCGAGCGACCCATGTTCAAGGTGGCCGCCGCCCTCGAACGACACATGGTCGCCACCGGAGGTCGATCGTGAGCCCCGCCGAGATGGAGGTCGCACCGAACGACGGTTCGTATCTGATCGACGGCTACGAAGTGGTGTGTGGTCTCGAGGTGCACGTGGAGTTGGCGACGGCGACCAAGTTGTTTTCGGCCAGCGCCAACCGTTTCGGTGACGAACCCAACACCCACATCGACCCGGTGACGCTCGGCCTGCCCGGCGCCCTTCCGGTTCTCAATCGTCGGGCCGTGGAGTTGGCCATGCGAATCGGCTTGGCTCTGAATTGCACGGTGCAACCGAGCACGTTCCATCGCAAGAACTATTTCTATCCCGACATGCCCAAGGCGTATCAGATCTCGCAGTACGACCAACCTCTCAACATCGACGGCTGGCTCGAACTTCCGGGTGGTAAGCGAATCGGCATAGAACGCGCCCATCTCGAGGAAGACACCGGTAAGAGCACCCACGTCGGTGGTACCGGTGGTCGGATTCACGGTAGTGATCACTCGTTGATCGACTTCAACCGCGCCGGCGTTCCCTTGGTCGAGATCGTCGGACGTCCCGACATCGCGAGCCCCGACGAAGCCAAGCAGTACGTCACCGAGTTGCGCCAAATCCTGGTGGCGATCGGTGCGAGCGACGCCAAGATGGAGGAGGGCTCCATGCGGTGCGACGCCAATGTCAGCGTGCGCAAGCCGGGCTCGCCGCTCGGCACGCGTTGTGAGATCAAGAACGTCAACTCCGTTCGCTCCCTCGGTCGAGCCATCGAGTACGAGGCTCGTCGGCAGATCGCCCTCGTCGAAGCTGGCGAGTCCATTCGACAGGAGACTCGTCACTGGGACGAAAGCGATGGTCGTACGCACACTTTGCGCTCCAAGGAGGACGCCGACGATTATCGGTACTTCCTCGAACCGGACCTGGTTCCGCTGGATCCGGGGGCCGAGTGGATCGAGGCCGTGCGAGCGGCACTTCCCCTGCTCCCGCGCGAGCGTCGAGTGCGTCTGTCTCGGGCGACCGGTGCTGCGGCCGACGGCGAAGCGGTGATGGTGGTGGTCGAGCGTGGACAAGACGACTACGTGTTGGCTGTCACCGAATCGGGCGCCGATCCGGCTCGCGCCTTGGTGCACGTGAAAGAGGCGTACGCCGAGCAGGGTGCTCGACCGAGCGTCCCTGTGCTCGACCTGGCGCGAATGATCACCATGGAGGTCAGCGGTACGTTGACCTCGACCCAGGCCAAGATTGTGCTGGCCGAATTGGTGGCCAACGGCGGGGGCGACGCCGAGGCGATCGCCACGGCCAAAGGTTTCGAGGCCTTGGACACCTCGGCGTTGGAGGCCATCGTCGACGACGCCATCGCCGCTCAGCCCGCTGCGTGGGCGAAGTACTGCGCCGGCGAGGAGAAGGCCATGGGCGCGTTGGTGGGCGCCATCATGAAAGCCAGCAAAGGCAAGGCTGACGGCAGGATCGTCACCGCGCTCCTGCAGTCGAGACGCGGCTAGACCCGGCCTGACACGATCCCATCGATGGTGGAGGACGAAATCATGTCGGTGTGAATGCTGCGTCCCCCGAGGGACGGTGGCGGCGTGGTGACTTCGCTGGTCCAAGGGGGCCCACGACGAGTGAACACCCGCCGAACGTCGCGGCAGCGAGACCAGACGACGAACGAGGGGTGCCGTCGGACACGACCCAACGGTAACTTGATGAGCCGTGACGGGTCGATCGACGGACCACATCTTCATCGAGCGCTTGCGGGTCGTGAGCATCATCGGCGTTCTGGACCATGAGCGGGTCACCCCACAGCCCCTGCAGATCGACGTCGACATCGAGGTCGATCTCCATGATGCCGGTCAAAGCGACGACCTGACGCAGACGGTGCACTACGGCGAGGTGGCGGTGGCCCTCGCAGAGTTGGCGCGCAACACCCGCTACCAGTTGCTCGAGCGATTGGCCCAACACATGACCGAGGTCGTGCTGTCGTTCCCGCTGGTGCGCGCCGTCGATTTGACCCTCACCAAGTTGGAGCCGCCCATTCCCGAGGACATCGGATCGACGGCGGTGCGCCTGCGCCGAGTGCGATCGGACTTTTCGACCAGCAGCGTGCACAAGGCGATCATCGCCCTGGGCAGCAACATCGGCGACCGCGCCGGTTATCTGCGCTACGCCTTGGAGCAATTGGGTGACCGCGTCACCGCTGAATCTCAGGTGTTCGAGACCGACCCGGTTGGCGGCCCCGAGAACCAGGATGCCTACCTCAACATGGTCGTGGCTATCGACACCGAGCTCGATCCGTACGCGCTATTGCGTTGGCTGCACCGCATCGAGGCCGATACCGGTCGCGAGCGAATCGTGCATTGGGGTCCGCGCACCCTCGACCTGGATCTGTTGTTCTACGACGACGTGGTGATCGACGGCGGAAACCTGGCGGTGCCCCACCCGCGGTACGCCGAGCGTCGTTTCGTCTTGGCGCCGTTGAAAGAGGTGGCCCCCGATCGGTGCCCGGCTGGCTGGGAGACGGATCTACCACCCGATGCGGTGTATCCGCGAGGGCCGCTGACGCGCTGACCCGCCTCGTGTGAGTTCACATGCTCTCGATCACCAATCGTTCGACGCGCCGAATCTTCTCGGGGTAGTGGCCGCGCCCGAACTCGGGTCGCTGACGCAGAACGATCTCGAGCAGTTCGTCATGTTGAGCCGTTTCTTTCCATGGGAGGGCGATGTAGAGCGGAAGACCGAACACGCGAAGGGCGGACAGGTTGGAGTACACGTGCTTTTGGTAGACGTACCTCTCCTCCCACGGCCAGTTCGATGGCGCAAAACCGGTTCCCGGATCGAGGATGCACAGCTCGCGCAGACCGAATCGGTCGGCGACGGCGAGCTGGGCCTCGAAAAACTCCAACATCACCTTCACCGGGTCGGTGCGAACCATCTCCATCTCGCGGGGGTTCGGACCCGACAGGAACGGCAGTACGATCGGAGCTCGGAAGTCCGCGGCCACCTGCCACATCTCGTCGGTCTGCATGCCGTCGGCGGCGTTGATCACGGTGGCACCGGTGGCCAAGGCGCGTCGCGTCACCTCGGGCTTCCAAGAGTCGATGCTCACGGGCACGCCGAACGCGGCCAGGGCCTTCACGATGGACTCCAATCGTTCCCATTCCTCCTGCCACGACACGACGGTGGCGTTGTCGGTGCTGCCTTGACCGCCGAGATCGATGCCGTCGCAGCCGTTGCCGAGTAGGTACTCACCGCGACGGGTAGCGGCGGTGGCGTCGAGGGCGATTGACTCGGTGTTGAGCGAATCCGGAGAGGCGTTCACGACGCCGTACAAGAACATGCTCGGCAGATTAGGGCGAGCGGGGCGAGGCGACATGAGCGTGAAGACATTCGATCCCTCCGGCTGGACCCTGGAGACTGCGCTCTTGATGAAGGGCGATCGCACCGTCTCGGTCTGCATTCCGTGCAAGAACGAGGCCGGAACCATCGGAGATTTGGTACGTCTGATCGAACCCCAGTTGCTCGGTACCTTGGTGGATGAGCTCATCGTGTTGGACGATGATTCGAACGATGGCACCAGTGAGATCGCCGTTGAGGCCGGAGCCAGCGTGGTTCACATTGATCTCGTGCACTCCCTCCACGGGAAGGGCGAAGGCAAGGGCAATGCGCTGTGGGCCAGTCTTCTGGCCAGCACGGGCGACATCGTGGTCTGGATCGATGGCGACATCACCAGCTTCAGTATCGATTGGATCGTCCGATTGGTGATGCCGTTGCTGATCGACGCCGAGGTAGGTCTGGTGAAAGCCAGCTACGAGCGGCCATCCCACCTGGGTGGTGGTGGACGCACGACCGAACTGGTGGCTCGGCCCTTGTTGTCGATGTTCTTTCCGTCGATCGCCGACATGCAACAGCCTCTGGCCGGCGAGTATGCCGGGCGTCGATCGATGTTGGAGGCCATCCCATTCGCCACCGGTTGGGGGGTCGAGATCGGCATGATCATCGACATGGCGAGCGTCTTTGGGCCCTCCAGCCTGGCACAAGTGGACCTCGGCGTTCGACTGCATCGCCATCACAATCTGGAGACGTTGGCGATTCAGGCGGCTGAGGTGGCCGCGACCGTCTTGGCCCGCACGGCGAATCCACCGACCCCGGTCGATACGCAACCGACGTTACGTCGCAAGTCGGGGGAAACACTCCTGTTGAACGTGGGGGAGCGACCTCCCGTGAACACGCTGCCGAAGTTGGGTGTCGTCGGTCAGTTCCCGGACGACGCGCGCAAGTAACGCAGAAAAACGAAGCCGTCGTCGGTGGCAATGTGAGCGAGATCCCACGGTTCGCGAAGGGCGAGCGGACCGGCCGCGATGCGCTGACTGGCTCCACTTACGAAGCGGGGTGCGATGGTCAGGCAGATCTCGTCCACCAGATCGGCGGTCAGCATCTGGGCGTTGAGACTCGGGCCTCCCTCGAGCACACACAGACGCCCCGGCAAGTCGAGAACGATGTCACGTACGTCGCCGCCCACGATGCGTGTGTTGCCCGCGACCGTGAGTGCTGTGGCGTTTCGCCCGAGGTCGCCGGTTTTGGAGACCACTACCAGCACCTGGTGGGCGGCGAGAGGGGTGTACACGTCTTGTCGAACCGTCTCGGCGCCAACGAGCACACTGTCGGCCGAGCGATGAAGATGGAGGAAGACCTCCCGATCGGTGGGGCCCCCGAGAAGTGACGAGTTCCCCTCGAGCGACACGGCTCCGTCGGCGGTACTGATCATGGACATGACGACCCACGGGCGGTCCTCACGGCGAGGGCGGTCGGTCAGGTCGTAGGCGACGTCGACGGACACATCGTCGACACGGGGATGGATCAAACGCACGAACCGTGTCTAGCGGGACGGAGGCGGCCGAACCGCTCAGCCCCGGAATTGACGCAAGACTGACAACTTGGCGGTCCCTGCTCCTCCCCCCGGGACCTCACAGGTCACAAGATTTCGCTCACATTTCGCCCGCTCGGTTTCTGAGAAGTCGTCAGATGGTGGAGTAGGATCGGCCCATGTTCCTCGCCGAAACACCCGACCAGCAGGCTTTGCGCAAAGAGCTTCGCGAGTATTTCGCGGCCATGCTCACCCCCGAGGTACGCGCCGAGTTGGGCGAGTCGGGTGAGGGTAAGCCGTTGTTCCGCGACTTGGTGCGCCGTATGGGTGCCGACGGTTGGCTGGGCCTCGCATGGCCCAAGGAGTTCGGCGGTCAGGGCCGGCCGGCCACCGATCAATTCATCATGTTCGACGAGATCCAGCGTGCGCACGCGCCGTTCCCTTTCGTCACCGTGAACACCGTCGGACCAGCGATCATGGCGCACGGCACCCAGGCCCAAAAGGATCGATACCTCACCGGCATCTTGAAAGGTGAGATCAACTTCGCGATCGGATACACCGAGCCCGAGGCGGGAACCGATCTGGCCAGTTTGCGCACCACTGCCGAATTGGACGGTGATGAATGGGTCATCAACGGCAACAAGGTCTATACGTCGGGGGCCAATCAGAGCGACTACGTCTGGTTGGCCTGTCGTACCGACGCCGACGCCCCGAAGCATCAGGGAATCAGCATCATCATCGTCCCCACCAACACCAAGGGTTTCGAGTGGACCCCGATCGTCACCGTCGGCGGCGTGGTCACCACGGCTACGTACTACACCGATGTGCGGGTACCCAAGGAGAATGTGATCGGACCGATCAACGGTGGCTGGAAGCTCATCACCATGCAACTCAATCATGAGCGCGTGGGTTTGGCCGCCTTGTCCGGATTGACCGAGCGCTTGCTGGACGACGTCACGACGTGGTGTCGGGTGACTCCGTCGGGTGCCGCCGGGGGAGAAAAGATGATCGACGTGGCCTGGGTCCAGCAAGATCTGGCCAAGTGCCACGCCCTGCTCGACGCCATTCGGCTCATGACGTGGAAGTTGGCCCAGAGTGTGGCCGACAACACGCTCGGAGCGGCCGAAGCGAGCGGTGTGAAGGTGTTCGGCACCGAGCGCGCCGTCGAGGTGTATCGCATCATGCAAGGCATTCTCGGTCCGATGTCGCACCTGCGCGATGGCTCCGATGGGGCCGTCATCCACGGCGAGGTCGAGCGCGCCGCTCGCGCCGCTCAGATCAACACCTTCGGTGGTGGTGTGAACGAGATCCAGCGCGAGTTGGTGGCCACTGCCGGCTTGGGTTTGGTTCGCTCGACGCGCTGAGTCAGCCGATTCGCTGAATGATGGTGCCCGTAGACACGGCTCCACCACAACACATGGTCACCAACGCGAACTCTTTGTCGGTGCGCTCCAATTCGTGCAGGGCCGTAGTGATCAGACGGCTTCCGGTGGAACCGACCGGGTGACCGATCGCGATCGCTCCTCCGTTCACGTTCACCTTGGTCATCAATTCGTCGCGACTGACGCCGTGCACCTGGGCCCAACTCAGCACGACGCTGGCGAAGGCCTCGTTGATCTCGACGATGTCGATGTCTTTCAACGTCATACCAGCGTCGGCCAACACCCTCTCCGTGGACTGCACGGGTCCGTCGAGGTGGAAGTAGGGCTCGGCCCCCACGAGGCATTGGGCCACGATCCGCGCGCGAGGACGCAGACCCTCGGCGCGAGCGCGGTCCTCGTCCATCCACAGAACCGCGGCGGCACCGTCACTGATCTGACTGCTGTTGCCGGCCGTGTGGATGCCATCGGGCAACACCGGATTGAGCGACGCCAACTTCTCGGCGGAGGTCTCGCGCAGACCACCGTCGCGAGTGACGACGGTGGTGTTGCCGTCGGCATCGACGACCTCGACCGGGATGATCTCACGTTCGAAGCGACCCTCCGAGGTGGCGCGAATGGCCTTTTGTTGGGAGATGAGGCCGAGGTAGTCGACGTCGGCGCGGGTGATACCCCGACGACTCGCGATGCGCTCGGCGGCACCGAATTGATCGGGCATGTCGAGGGCGAAGTCGGCCGGCTTGGAACTGCCGTTCAAGAGGGTGACGTCGGCACCTTCGCCGAGTCGTGGAACGTTGGCGCCCAGCCACACTTTGCTCATGTGCTCCACGCCGCAGGCCAGGCCCGAATCGATGACTCCCGCGGCGATCATGTTGTGGATCATGTGGTTCGCCTGCTGACTGGATCCACACTGGGAATCGATGGTGGTGGCGGCAACCTGCCACGGCAGACCCTCGTTCAACCACGCGGTGCGCGACACGTTGCTGGCCTGCTCGCCCGCTTGCGTGACGCAGCCCCCGACCACTTGACCCACGCTCATCGGATCGACACCCGCGCGTTGCAGCACCGCAGCCTGGATGCGACCGAGAAGAGTGGCGGCGTGGGTGTCGGCGAAGACACCGTTGCGCTTGCCGATGGCCGAGCGGCCGGCTTCGATGATGACGGGCTTGCCCATGAGGATCTCCTGATGAAGTCGCGGGGTGATTATTTGGCGGGGGTGAGGTGCACCGGCAGCGTCTTGATGCCGTGGATGAAACTGGAGCGCAACTTGCGAACCTCGCCGGCGAGCTCGATGGTGTCGACACGCTTGGCCATTTCCTCGAACAGGATGCGCATCTCGAGGCGGGCCAAGTTGGCTCCGAGACAGAAGTGTGGTCCTCCACCTCCGAAAGTGACGTGAGGGTTCGGGTTGCGGCTGATGTCGAAGGTGAAGGGGTTCTCGAACACCGCCTCGTCGCGATTAGCCGACGGATACAGCATGCTCACCGTCTCGCCCTCTTTGATGGTGACTCCGTGCAGTTCGACGTCGCACACCGCGGTGCGTGCGAAGTTGTTCACGGGCGTGCCCCAGCGCAGAATCTCCTCGACGGCCGAGGTGACGAGCGAAGAGTCGCTCTTCAATCTGGCCCATTGATCGGGATGCTCGATCATGGCGAGTGTTCCGTGGCTGATGCCGTTGCGAGTGGTCTCATTGCCGGCGACGGCGAGGAGCAGCATGAACAGGTCGAATTCGTGCTCGGACAACACCTCGCCATCGTGTTCGGAGATGAGGGTGGTGATGATGTCGTCTTTGGGATCGGCCCGGCGCTGCAGAGCCAACTCGTTGGAGTAGGCGTACAGTTCCATGGACGCGACCATCGGAGCGTTGGGATCCTGATTGAAGTCGGGATCGGTGGAACCGATCATGATGTTCGACCAATCGAAGACCTTGCGACGATCCTCGACGGGGATACCCACCAGTTCGGCGATGGCGATGAGAGGTAGCTCGGCCGAAACCTTGTCGACGAAGTCGACCTCTCCGGACTCCAGCGCCTCCTCGATGAGCGATACCGCCACGTCTCGGAAGTGTGCCTCGAGCATGCGCATGGCTTTGGGCGTGAAGCCCCGGTTCACCAGACTCTTGAGGCGGGTGTGGTCCGGTGGATCGAGGTCGATCATCAACCGCGCCGCTTCGAGGTCGGGGCGATCCTGATTCATGAGCGAACCCTTCTTGGCTGACGAGTACACCTGGAACTTGCGGCTGACCTCGACGATGTCGGCGTGGCGCGTGAGGGCCCAGAACCACTCGGGGTAGCCGGCCTCGATACCACGGTGTCGCGCGACAGGAGCCTCGCGGCGGAGTTGCTCGAACATCTCGTGGGGTGGGCCGTTGCGGTAGGCGTCGTTGGAAATGACGTCGAGAATCTCGAAACTCAACGCGTGGTTCGTGGCCTGGCTCATCGATCTACCCCCAGAATCAGCCCACTCGTGGGCACACCCGTCCCCGCAGAGACGAGGACGTTGACGACATTATCCACCTGATTGACGCTCGTTCCCCGGATCTGACGCACCGCCTCGGCGATGCCATTCATTCCGTGGATGTAGGCCTCGCCCAACTGACCGCCGTGGGTGTTGATCGGAAGACGACCGCCGATCTCGAGTGCTCCGTCGGCGATGTAGTCCTTGGCCTCGCCGCGACCGCAAAAGCCGAACTCTTCCAACTGCATGAGCACGTAGGGTGTGAAGTGGTCGTACAGAATCGCGGTCTGAATGTCGGCCGGGGTCAGACCCGACGAGGTCCAGAGTTCGTCGGCGACGACTTTCATCTCGGGTAGCTGAGCGATGTCGTCGCGGAAGAACGAGGTCATGGTCCACTGCTCGTCCCCGGCGCCCTGGGCGCCGGCGACGATGAGCGCGGGCGTGTTGGGCAGATCGCGGGCACGCTCGGCGCTGACCACCACCAGGGCTTGTCCGCCGTCGCTTTCTTGGCAGCAGTCGAGCAGGTGCAACGGATCCACGATCCAACGACTGGCCTGATGCTCCTCGAGTGTGATGGGCTCGTTGTAGAACCAGGCCGCCGGGTTGTTGGCGGCGTGCTTGCGTCCGGCTACCGCGACCCGCCCGAAGTCTTGCGAGGTGGCACCGTAGAGGTGCATGTAGCGGCGCGCGACCATGGCCACCCACGACGCGGGTGTCAACAGTCCGGAGGGAGTGGTCCACGAGAACTGCGCGCGCTCGGCGGTGGCCGCGATCGGGATGTCTTGCACGCCCGCACCGAAACGCCGACCACTGCGTTCGTTGAATGCGCGGTAGCACACCACCGCGTCGGCGACGCCGGTGGCCACGGCCATGGCGGCCTGGACGATGGTTCCGCAGGCCGCACCGCCGCCATAGTGCACTCGGCTGAAATGGCGTAGCGCCCCGATGCCCACGTGTCGGGCGATCTCCACGTCGGGATTGTTGTCCGCGCTGTAGGTGACCATGCCGTCGATGTCGCACGGCTTCAGGCCGGCGTCGGCGATGGCGGCGGCCACGGCCTCGCTGGCGAGACTCATCTCGCTGCGTCCGGAGTCCTTGGAGAACTCGGTGGCGCCGATGCCGGTGATGGCGGCCCTGCCACCGAGTTGGTTACCGCGGCGATTGATGCTCACGGCAACACCACCTCGACCGTGGCGTTCATGTGGTCACCGAGGGAGTTCGTGCCCTTCACGGCCACGGTGACGGTGCGGGTGTCGTCGTCTTTGGCTGTGATCGAACCGGTGACGACCATCGTGTCACCGGGGTAGTTGGGGGCGCCCAAACGGATTTTCACCGACGAGATGAAACTGTTCGGGCCCGCCCAATCGGTGATGTAGCGACCGACGAAGGCGTTGGAGGTGAGGATGTTCATGATGATGTCCTTCGAACCGCGTTCGGCGGCGATGGACGGATCATGGTGGACCACCTGGTAGTCGCGAGTGGCGATGGCGGTGCTGACGATGAGGGTGCGCGTGAGTGGCAACTCGAATGGAGCGATTTCATCGCCCACGCTCACGCTGGCAAAGGTGCGGGTGTCGGGAAGCGTCGAAGTCATGGTTTCATCGTCACTCAGGTACGGGCGATGAGATTGCCGAGTCGGGACAGATGGGCGCTGGCCGAGCCGAGGACGCTGGCCAACTGGATTCCCCACAAAAAGTAGCGGTGAACGGGGTATTCGACGTCGGCGCCGATTCCACCGTGAAGGTGTTGAGCGGCGGTGACCACTTGTTGCGCTCCCTCGCTGGCCCAATAGGCGGCCACGGCCACGTCGCGTCGCGCGTCGAAACCCTCGCTCAATCGCCACGCGGCGTTGAGGGCGGTCACGCGCATGGCCTCGGCGGTGATGTAACCGTCAGCGGCGCGCTGCGTGGTGGCTTGAAAAGCCGACAACGGCTTGCCGAATTGGGTGCGTCCCGACAGGTGGGTTGCGGTGAGAGCCAACGATCCCTCGGCTACCCCCACTTGAAGGGCGGCCAACCCGACCAGGGAATGTTCGTACAGTGAGCGCAGCGCCTCGCGACCGTCGATGCCGACGCCGTGTCCGAGGATGGCCTCCACGGGAATGTCGATGTCGAGTTCGAGGTGGGCCTGCGGTTCGTGATTGGTGGTGGCTACTGGCGTGAGCGCGACACCGGTGGTCGAGCGGAGATCGACGAGGGCGATCTGCGCCGAGCCGTCGAGGTCGATGGGGACGAGGCCCAGCGAGGCGTGCTGAGCGAAGGGCACAGCGGGCTTGAAGCCCTCGATGTGCACACGACCACCCGAGGTGGAGCCGACGACGGTGGGTCGCATCACGTCGTTCACACCTTGCTCGGCCAAAGCGATGGACGCCACGGTCTCTCCACTGGCGATGCCCGGCAGGTACGTGGCCTGTTGGGTCGGGCTTCCAAAATCCGTCAGAGCCAACGCGGTGACACCGCTCAGCCACAGCGGCACCGGTGCCACGTTGCGCCCTTGTCCCACGAGGGCCAACGCCAATTCGACCGCGCCGAAACCGCTGCCGCCGAACTCCTCGGGCACGCACAGCGCCTGAATGCCACTGTTGGCCAGTTGCTGCCACAAGTCGCGGTCGAAACCGCCGGACTTCTCGACTTCCTTCACGCGCTCGACAGTGGCCTGCTCGGTGAAGATCTGCAGAGCGAGGTCCCTGATGACCAACTGCTCCTCGGAGAGGTCGAAGTTCACGATGTTGCTCCAATCGGGTCGATGACGGCGAAGGGAAGTTTCATGTCGGGGTCGGTGGCACGGATCTCGATTCGCACTCGGGCGCCCACGGCGAGTGCCGACTCGGCAGAGTCGGCGGTGTTCATGATCATGCGCACCCGGTCGTTACCGAGTTTGCCGATGTGCGAGGTGCTGGGGTCCATGTCGACCAACACGATGGGCAGGGGATAATCGAAGCCGGGCACTTGGGGATAGTGGGCCACGACGAAACTGTGAATCGTCCCCGACAGGGGCAGCTCCACCTTGTCGTACGAACGCGAGTGGCACGACGGGCACATCGGCCCGGTCGGGAAGCGGACGCGTCCGCAGTTGGCGCACGCCTGGGCGCACAAGCGACCTTCGCCCAGTTCGTCGAACCACCACTGGTTGTCGTACGTGGTGGCCGGACGCGGACGCCGAGGTTGGGGCTTCGCCGGTGGCACTTTGGCCGCCGGTTTGAAGCGGAATATACGAAAAAGCATCGACCCGACCAGTTGGTCGTCGGCGTCGAAGTAGTCCTGGCGGGTACTCACGAAATGACCGGTGCCCAGACCCGTGGACTTCTCGTCGCTGATGCTGTCGATCACGGTGCGCATGGTCAGGTGATCGCCGGGTCGCAGATAACGCTTGTAGGACTGTTCGCTGTTCGTCCCCAGCACGCTGGTGAAGCCCCGTGAGAAGAGTAGTTGGTTCATCTTCTCGTACGGTCCGTTGCCTCCACGCGCCGGACCGTCGATGCCCCGCATCACCCACGCCTGCAACATGGTTGGCGGGGCGACGATTCCGCCGTGGATGCTGTCAGCGGCGAGTTCGGGATTCGTGTAGATCGGGTTGCGATCGCCCACGGCTTCGACCAGATGACGGATCATGGGGGCGTTCACCTCGTCGGGTCCCGGCGTCGGTTCGCCAACCTCGAGTCCGACGTACGTCTGCAACTCGGCGTAGAACGCGGCCTTGGCCTCGGGGGTGGAGTCGACGATGATCGAGGGGCTGGTATTCGTCATGACGTCGTCGCTCATCCGACCCGATTGAGGGACCGCCACGGAAGGTTCTTGTCGGGCGTGGGTTCGCGCGGTAGACCGAGACCGCGCTCGGCGATGATGTTGTGCTGGATCTCGTCGGTACCACCACCGATGCGGATGGCGAATTGGCTCAACAGGTGATGACCCCACTGATTGTCTTCGATGGCGTCATCACCCCACAACATGGCGTCAGCACCCAAGATGCCGATGGCCGTTTCGGCGCTGAGTCGCCAATGATTCGCGAAAGCCAACTTCAGCGCGAGTATCTCCGGCCCGGGCATGCGCTTTTGGCTCATCGCGGTGCGCATCCGGAAGCCGAGGTACTTCAACGTTTCTTGGCGGCTCACGGCTTCGGCCAACCGTTGACGCACGTGTGGGTCAGCGGCGCAACCACGACGCTGAGCCAGATCCACGAGGTCAGTCGCGCTCCAGGAGCCACCCGATCCGATGAAGTTGCGCTCGTTGGCCAAGGTGGTTTGGGCGACCTTCCAACCCTCGTTCGCCCCGCCCACGACGTTGGAGTCGGGAATGCGCACGTCGGTGAGGAAGGTCTCGTTGAAGTGCTGGACGCCGGTGATCTGGGTGATGGGACGGACCTCGATACCGGGGGACTTCATGTCCAAGATGAAGTAGGTGATGCCGGCGTGCTTGGGCCGGTCGCCGTCGGTGCGGGCCAACAAGATGGCGTAGTCGGCGTACTGGCCCAGGCTGGTCCAGACCTTCTGGCCGTTGACCACCCAGTCGTCACCGTCGCGCACGGCCCGGGTACCGAGCGAGGCGAGGTCGCTGCCCGAGCCGGGCTCGCTGAACAACTGGCACCAGACCTCCTCACCCTTCAGAATCGGGGCCAGGTGCTTTTGCTGTTGCTCGGGCGAGCCATGGGCGATGAGGGTGGGACCCACCATCCCGATGCTCACCGCGAACGTGCCCACTGCGACATCGAACTGCGCCATCTCCTCGTTGAAGATGGCGGCCTGTATGGCACTGGCCCCCTTCCCGCCGAATTGCTCGGGCCACGTGATGCCGGCCCACCCATGATCGAACAACACGCTCTGCCAGTCACGACACGCCTGCACGTGTCCGGCCAGGTCGCGTGAATGATCGACGCTGTCGGCGCGATGGGTGTCGCACTTGCGGGGGGCGTGGGCTTCCAACCACGCGCGGGCCTGGGCGCGATAATCGGCTTCTTCTCGTGTGTCACCGATGTGCATGGATCTCGTGGTTCCCGAAATGAGCGCGACGCGGGAGGTTCCGCGACATCTGACAGTCTGTCAGAAACCCGCCGGACCCCACCTAGCCGGGGAAGGCGGCATCACCGGTGTAGAAACCCAGATCGTCGCGACTGTGGCGCATCCACGCCGCGCCGGCGGAGTCGGTGACCTCGTCCCAGTGGGCCAGTAGCCCCTCGGCGTCGGTGGTGGGTCCGCCGTTCCAACCCGGAGTGGTGATGGAACCGATCAATGCCGTTCGTCCGGCCCCGGTGGGGAAGAAGTCGCCCGAGGCTGGGGCGCACTCGTGCAACAACACCACGGCGGCCGCAGTGCAGAGATGCGCGGGGAAGTGCTGCTCCATCCAGGCCCGCGTGTCCGGGTTGGGATTCAGGGCGGCCGCCCGGGTGTAACCGATGGGCATCAACGCGTTCACCTTGATGTCGTGGTCGGCACCCTCGATGGCCAACGACCGGGTGAGACCGAGCAATCCGGACTTGGCCATGCTGTAGGCGGCCATACCGCTGTTGCCGATGGCCGCACTCGAGGCGGTGTTGAGGATGCGGCCGTACCTCTGGGCCTGCATCACGGGCCAGGCGGCATGACACACCAGATAGGTGCCCATCAAGTGCGTTCGCACGATGGTCTCCATGGTGTCGAGGGACGAACTCTCGAATGGTCCGGTCGGGCCGCCGCGTCCGGCGTTGTTGAGCACCACGTGCAATCCACCAAAAGTGTCGAGGGACGTGCCAACGATCGCTGCGGCTCCTTCGGGGGTGGCCACCGTGTTGGTGTCGGCCACGGCCACACCTCCGCGGGCCGTGATCTCGTTGGTGGTGGCACGAGCGCGCTCGGCGCTCACGTCGTTGACCACCACGCTCGCTCCTCGGGCAGCCAAAGCCAAGGCGTGTTCGCGACCGAGTCCGCGCCCGGCACCGGTGACGATGGCGATTCGGCCGTCGAAACGCAGTTCGTCTCCGGAGCGGGCGGTGTTCATAGTGCCACCGTACCGCTCGATCTCCGACGGGTCGCACGTACAGTGGGGTCGTGACGCAACCACGAGTTGTCATGGTGACTGGTGCCAGTCGGGGCATCGGTCGGGCCACCGCGTTGGTCTTGGCCGCGCGGGGACATCACCTCGTGCTCACCGCTCGATCGGTGTCGGGGGGCGCGCGATTCGACGGGACGACGAGGGACGATCCGTTGGCCGGAGTCGCTCTGCCGGGCTCCGTGGAGGAGGTGGCCGACGAATGTCGGGCAGTCGCCGGGCGCGTCGGCTCTGCTGCGAGATTCGTGTGCGTGGCCATGGATCTGGCCGCGGAGGAGTCGGTGCGAGCGGCGGCCCACGTGGCATTGAGTGAGTTCGAGTCGGTGGACTGTGTGGTGTCCAATGCGATCTACCAGGGACCGGGCGTGAACGACCGATTCCGTGACGTCCCCATGCAGTTGTTGCGCACCGTGATAGAGAGTGACGCCGTGGCTCCGTTGATTCTGTTGCAGGAGTTCCTCCCGGGCATGATCGCCAGCGAGCGGGGGGTCTTCGTGCATCTCACCTCGGGGGCCGCGACGCTCGTGCCGCGCGCTCCAGCTGGTGAGGGAGGCTGGGGACTTGCCTACGCCATGGCCAAGGGAGCAGCGCACCGAATTGCCGGTGTGTTGCACGTCGAACACGCGCACCACGGTATGCGCGCCTACAGCCTGAACCCCGGACACGTGACCACCGAGGTGATGCGACTGCGCGCCGAGAGTGAAGGCCGACCGGTGACCGGCGGAAGTCCCGACGAGGTGGCCCGGGTGATCGATTGGCTGATCGAGGGTGGTCCTGATGCAGTGACCTTGTCGGGTCGTGAGGTCGTCGCGCGCGAGGTCATCGAACGCTGGGGGTGAGACATCGGCGTAAAAATTCGCTCACGGTCGGTGTGATGACGTTCTCGTTCGGCTCGCCCAGCACCCGGTTGACTTCCTCGTGGGAGTAGTCCCCGGCGAAAAGCACGCTGGCATCCCCACCGGCCGCCACGACCAGATCAGCGAATTCGACGGCCCGATGTTGTGCCGACCCCCGGGTGATGATGAGGTATCGCGTGGCGGGGGCACCCTCGCGTTCGACGCGCACCGACGGGGACGCGTCGGCCAGAACCTCGGGATCGGTGCCGAACGCGTTGTCCACGGCGATCGGATACGAGGTGGCGCGATCAGCAAGTCGATAACCCACGGTGTCGTTGGCGATCACGCAGTCGAGTGTCGTGTCCGCCAAGCCCCGAGCCGACATGTACGAACGGTCCGCCGACAAGATGGCCACCGTGTGACCACCGGCGGAGTGACCGAGCAACGAGATGCGTTCGGCATCGAGCAACAAGGTGTCGGCGTTGCCGACGATGTGTGCGACCGCATCGGCGACGTCGTTCGGATAATCGGGCCAGAAGCCTTTGCCGAATTTGTTCGCCAATCGGTAATTGGTACTTGCCAACGCGTAGCCGAGCGAGAATGCGTACGAGGCGCGGTCGAGGGCCTCGGGGTTGGCCTTGTCACCGCCGACCCAAGCACCTCCGTGCACCCACACGAGTACCGGAAAAGGACCGCATCCGGCGGGGAGATACAGATCGAAACTGGTGAAGCGGTCACCGACACCGGGATAGGTGGCGTAAACGTGGTTGGTGATCGTGGGTTCGAGATGGTTGCACGGCACCGTGGTGGTGGTCGTGCTGGTGCTCGTCGAGGTGCTCGTGCTGCTGGTGGTGCTCGAGGTCATGAATGACGTGGACGCGCTGCCGGCCACGATCTCGTCCCGGCCCCCCGACGAACCGCAACCCGTCAACAGCGCCAGGACGGCAACCACGATGCGTCTCATGACGACGAAGAGTTCCGCAAGTCCGCGATGGCCGCACCCAGCAGGGTGTCGTGCGTGGGGTCCGGCGGGGGAGCGACGAGGATGCCGTCGGCGAGCCCCGCGAACCACTCACGAGCCACCCGTGGGAGTTCGTCGTAGGTGGCTTGAGGAACGAGGGTGTCGAGCACCTCGTCGGTGACGAGAGCGGACAAGTCGGACCAACGATCATCCCGAATGAGGGACCGCAGACGACCGGCAAGATCGGACCATCCGAACAACTCGAGCGTTCGCTCGTAAGCCGGAGTGCTGTACAGGAACGCGAGAAGTCGCCGGTTGTGCTCGCGACGCTCTAAGAGTTCCGACGCCGAGGACCCCAGAATCCACTGCGTTCCAACGACCAGTTCGATCTCGCGTGGATTGCGTCCGGCCTCGCGGGCGCTGGCGTCCAAACCGGGACGACACAGCTCGCGCAGATAACGCGGGTGACTGTTGGTCGGATGGGTGACGAAGCCGTCGGCGATGCGTCCGGCGGCGCTCACGAGACGCTTGTTCACTCCACCCATCCAGATGTTCGGTCGTACCACGTCGGGGGCAAGCGGGTCGGGCGTGAAGTTGGGAGTGAGCAGGTCCAAGTCGTAGTGGGTGCTGTGATAATCGAGTTTCTCGAGGCCGTCGAAGGCTCTCCAGCACGCGCGCACCGCCCCGATGTGATCACTCAATCGGCCCACCGGATCATCGAACGGGGCTCCGAAACGTCGCTCGATGTGAGGTCGGATCTGCGTGCCCAGGCCCAACTGGAAACGACCGTGCGACAACGACGCCAGATCCCAGGCGCTGTAGGCGACGGCCATGGGGCTGCGCACGAGCGCCAACGCGACGCTCGTTCGCACCACCAACGACTCGGTGGCCTGCAGAGCCGCCATCGACGCGAGGAACGGATCGTGAATCGTCTCGGCGATGTGCAATCCGTCGTAGCCGAGGCTTTCGATCCGTCGGGCATGCGCGGCAATGCCGCTGATCGGCAAGCGAGGATCCATGCCGGCGTAGACGCGCATGTCAGATCCGTTCCGACCGTTCGGCCGCGCGCTGGGCGGCCCACTCCCGGGCCCGACGATTCTCCACGGCGAAGGCCTCGTCACCTTCACCCAACGTCGCGACTTCACGGTACAGATTTCGGATGGCGGAGACGGCGGGACCGTTGTTGCCCGCGATGGTGGTGGCGATCTGCAGGGTGCGTTCGAGCAGTCGATCGTGCTCGACAATTTCGGTGACGAGTCCCCATTCGAGTGCTCGATGCGCGTCGATGAACTCCGACGTGCTGGACATGCGTCGGGCGCGACCCGGGCCGATCAACGCAGGAAGCAGTACGGTCAGGCCCCAACCGGGGATCATGCCCACCTTGGCGTGGGTGTCGGCGAAGCGGGCCCGATCCGAGGCGACGAGGAAGTCACAGGCCAGAGCGATCTCGAGACCTCCGGTGACCGCCGCACCGTTGATGGCACCGATGACGGGCACGCGAGTGGGAGGAAGGGCACCCCAATAACCGGGATGCGGATTGGTCCCCTTCTTCTTTCCCGATCCGACGTCGCCAAGATCGAATCCGGCGCAAAAAGCGGGATCGGCACCGGTGAGCACGATGGCGCGCGTCGATGGATCACCGTCGGCTTGGCGGATACGTAGCGGCAATTGTTCGGCCAGATCGGGGGAGATCGCATTGCGCGCCCCGGGACGGTTCAATGTGACGATCGCGATGCGCGCGGTGTCGTCGATCTCGTGCCAGGCCAAGGCGACCGCATCGAAGTTCGGCTCGTCCGCTCCTTTTGGCTCCACTCTGGCATAGTGTCAGAAAGGGAGGAATGCGGTGAAGTTCTGGTGTGCGACGGCGTTCATGAAGACCAAACAGTTGGTGCACATCGCCCAATTGCTCGACGAGGCTGGCTATCACGGATTGATGGTCAGCGATCACCTCGTGTACCCGAAGAATCTTCGATCGAAGTATCCCTACTCACCCCACCCTGATGGTCGACCCATCTGGGACCCCGAGACGGCGTGGCCCGATCCGTGGGTGTTGATCGGCGCGATGACCAGCGTCACCAAGCAGTTGAACTTCACCACCAACATCTACGTGGCGGGACATCGACCCGTGTTGCAGTTGGCCAAGGAGATCGCCACCGCCTCGGTGCTGTCCGACGGACGCGTGGCGTTGGGCGCCGGAGCCGGATGGATGAAGGAGGAATTCGACCTGCAGGGACAGGACTTCTCCAACCGCGGCAAGCGCTTGACCGAGATGATCCAAGTCTTGCGAGCCATGTGGGAGGGCGGATGGGTCGAGTTCCACGGTGAGTACTACGACATCCCGCCGGTGACGATGGAACCGCACCCACCGAAGAAGGTGCCCATTTACGTCGGTGGTCACACCGATGCGGCGCTGAAGCGCGCCGCCAAGGTAGGCGACGGTTGGATCGGCAACGCCTATCCATTGGAGGAGGCCGAGATGCACATCAAGAAACTGAAGGGATACTTGCGCGAGTACGGACGTGAGAATGACGATTTCGAGATCATCTGCGGCTTGTATGCGATGCCGACCGCCGATCTGTACAAGCGCGCCGAAGAAGAGATGGGTCTCACGGGCACGCTGTGCATGCCGTGGGCCCTCGGTAACCCGTCGGCCGGCGATCACGCCGGATTGACCGAGATGTCGGCGGCCTACAAGCCCTTCATCGACGACTTTGCCGCGAACGTCGTGGCGAAGTGCCAATGATTCGTGACGGCGGCGCCGGCGATCTCGTCAGCCCGGCCAAACGACGGACTGCATCTCCGTGTAGCAATGCAGTCCGAAGTCACCACCGTCACGACCCACCCCGCTCATCTTGAAGCCTCCGAAGGGCGCCTCGTGATTGCGCTGGGCGGTGTTGATCCCCACATTGCCGCTTCGGAGTCGACGAGCGATGCGGTACGCACGGTCACTGTCCTGCGAAAAGACGTAGTCGTACAGACCGAATTCGGTGCCATTGGCGATCGCGATTCCCTCGTCCTCGTCGTCGAAGGGGACGACGACCACGACCGGTCCGAAGATCTCCTGTTGAACGGGAGTCATGTCGGCACGGCAACCGGTGATGAGAGTCGGACCGACGTAAAAGCCGCGTTCCATGTGGGAGGGACGACGACCGTCGACCACCACGTCGGCGCCCTCGTCGGCACCGGCTTTGATGTAACCCTCGATGCGGTCTCGCTGGATCGACGAGATGACTGGTCCGACGAGAGTGTCCATCGAAGTGGGATCGCCCACTCGGAGATTCGGCGCGACCTTGGCGAGCGCGGCCACCAACTCGTCGTGGCGACTGCGGTGCACGATGGCGCGGGTGGGGGCCGTACAGATCTGACCGCTGTGAAAGGCCCAAACGCTCTGGATACCGGCCACGGCCTTGGCGATATCGGCGTCGTCCATCACCAGTCCGGCACCCTTGCCACCCAGTTCGAGTAATTGACGCTTCATGGTGGCCGCACCGGCTTCCATGATGCGTACGCCCACGCTGGTGGAACCGGTGAAGGACACCATGTCGACATGGGGACTGGTGGTGAGTGCCGCGGCCGGCGCCGGCTTGGACGAAGTGATGATGTTGATGACCCCCGGTGGGAAGCCCACCTCGTGCATGATCTCGGCCAACTCGATCACCGCCAAGGGATCTTGGGGGGCCGGCTTCATGACGACGGTGCAACCGACCGCGAGGGCGGGAGCGATCTTTCCGGCCATATTCACCACGGGGAAGTTGTACGGCGAGATGCAGGCGACGACGCCCACGGGCTGTCGGTGAACTACGCCACCGATGAGGCCTCCGGCGGCGAGTGGCGTGGCCTGCGTCGGCGATGGCGGCAACGCGATGTCGATGCTTCGCGTGGCGGACCGGGCGTAACGCTCGAATCGTTCGATGGCCACGGGAACCTGCATACGCGAGCCGACCATGGCGGTGGCTCCGGTTTCGCTGATGATGAGAGGAACCAGGTCGCCTTGGCGTTCGCGCAACTTGTCGGCGACTGCCTGCAACAAACGGGCCCGCTCGGCGGGCGGGGTGCGCCACCATTTGGGAAAGGCTTCCTGGGCGGCGCGGGCGGCGGCTTCGGCTTGGGCCTCACTGGCCTCGGGTGCATGGCCGACCACTTCCTCAGTGGCCGGATTGATGATGGGGGTCGTGCCTTCGTCTCCATCGACCCAATCTCCGCCAATGAGAAGTCGGTACCTCTTGTCCACTGTGCCCGATGAACCCATGTTTCCCTCCGTGGTGACGACCAGGGGGAAGGTTACAATCTGACGGACCGTCAGATTCGATCGCGGTCGGAATACATTCGCGACGCCATTCAGCCCAAGGGGTTCAGAGCATGCTCGACATCGTCATCCGCGGAGGCAACGTCATCGACGGCACGGGAGCTCCGGCTCGTCGTGCCGACGTCGGTATCAAAGACGGCCGGGTGGTGGCTGTCGGCGTGGTGGAGGATTCGGCGGCCGAGGTCATCGTCGCCGACGGCATGATCGTCACCCCGGGCTTCATCGATCCGCACACGCATTACGACGCCCAGTTGCTGTGGGACCCGACTGCCAGTCCGTCGAGCGTCCACGGGGTCACCACCGTCGTGGGAGGAAACTGTGGATTCACTTTGGCGCCGTTGTTGCCCGGTGATGCCGACTACTTGCGCAAGATGATGGCCAAGGTCGAGGGTATGCCGTTGGCGGCACTCGAGAACGGCACGGACTGGTCGTGGGAAACCTTCTCGGAATATCTGGGACGCCTCGAGGGCAACATCGCGGTCAATGCCGGCTTCCTGGTGGGACACTGTGCGATCCGCCGTTACGTCATGGGTGACGACGCCGTGGGTGCGGTCGCCGACGCGGACCAGATCACGGCGATGCGGGCCGAGTTGGCGCGTGCGATCGAAGCGGGAGCACTGGGATTTTCGTTCACCAACAGCACGTCGCACAGTGACGGCGACGGTGAGCCGGTAGCCAGTCGTTGGGCGACCCACGACGAGTTGCTCGCTTTGTGCGACGAAGTGGGCCGACACGAGGGCACCACCTTGGAAGGCATCGTCCCGGGCTGCCTCGATCGTTTCGAGGATGACGAAATCGAGTTGTTGGGGGCCATGAGTGCGGCTGCCAACCGGCCGATGAATTGGAACGTGCTCACGGTCGACTCTCGTGAACCCGATCGGGTTCCGCGTCAGATCTCGGCTCACGACCGGTCGGTCGAATTGGGTGGAAGGGTGGTGGCCCTCACCATGCCGGTGCAGGTCCCGATGAACATGAGCTTTCTCAATTTCTGCGGACTGTGGCTCCTGCCGGGTTGGCAGAAAATCCTCGGAGTCCCGGTGGCCGAGCGGATCGCCCGTCTGCAGGACGCGGACACGCGCGTGGTGTTGCTGGAGAACAGTTTGTCGCCGGCGGCCGGGGTCTTCCGCCGACTAGCCGACTGGGGTGACTACGTGGTCGGTGACACCTTCTGCGACGCGAATCGCGGGCTGAAGGGTCGTGTGGTGCGCGACATCGCCAACGAGCGTGGGCGCAGTTGTTTCGGAACCTTGCTCGACATCGTGATCGCCGACGAGTTGCGAACCGTGTTGTGGCCGACCCCGCAAGACGACGATGCCGAGTCGTGGCGAATGCGGGCCGAGTTATGGCAAGACGAGCGTGCGATCATCGGTGGCTCCGACGCCGGCGCTCATCTGGACCGCATGTGTGGCGCGCCGTATCCGACGCGTTGGCTGTCGGACTGCATTCGTGGTCGGCAACTGGTGCCGGTCGAACACGCCGTGAGGATGATGACGTCGGCGCCGGCACGCTTGTTCGGCTTCACCGATCGAGGCGAGTTGCGCGAAGGAGCGTTCGCCGACGTGGTGGTGTTCGACCCGGCGGTGGTGGGCTCGCAGGACGCGGCGTTGGTGACGGACCTGCCGGGCGATTCGTCGCGATTGACGGCAGGGTCGTTGGGAGTGAAGCGTGTCTTGGTGAATGGCGTGGTGATCGTGGAGGACGGAGTGGCAAATGGTCGGGTGCCGGGAACGGTGCTGAAGTCCGGTCGTGACACCTACACCGTTCCCGCCCGCTAGACCTTTCTCGACAGGTCGTCGCTCGGTCACGGGGGGTCGAGGAGGTTGAGATTCTCGCCGACCGTGCCCGCGCCCAGTGTTCCCGCCGCCCGGTACACGTCCAACTTCTTCCGGCTGTCCTCGATGTCGAGGTTGCGCATCGTCAACTGCCCGATCCGGTCGAGCGGACCGAACGCTTGATCCTGCACCCGCTCCATGCTCAGTCGTTCGGGCGCATAGGTCAGATGCGGGCCGGTGGTGTCGAGAATCGTGTAGTCGTCACCCCGACGCAGTCGTAATGTCACCTCGCCGGTGATCGCCGAACCGACCCAACGCATGACCGGCTCGCGCAACATGAGGCTCTGCGGATCGAACCAACGGCCCTCGTACAACTTGCGACCGAGGCGCCGACCCATCGTCCGATAGTTCTCGATCGTGTCCTCGTTGTGGATCGCCGACACCAGTCGCTCGTAGGCGACGTGCAACAGGGCCAGTCCGGGCGCCTCGTAGATGCCACGACTCTTGGCCTCGATGATTCGATTCTCGATCTGGTCGCTCATCCCCAGTCCGTGCCGCCCGCCGATGCGATTCGCTTCGTGGACCAAATCCACCTGATCGGGGAATTCGCGTCCGTTGATCGCCACCGGCCAACCCTCGAGGAATCGAACCGACACCGTCTCAGCAGCGATCATCACGTCCTCGCGGTAAAAAGCCAGTCCCATGATCGGCTCGACGATGTCCATCGACGCCGACAACTCCTCGAGCAACTTCGCCTCATGGGTGGCACCCCAGATGTTCGCGTCGGTGCTGTAGGCCTTCTCCGTGCTTGCTCGGTACGGCAACTTGCGTTGCTGCAGGAACGCGCTCATTTCTTTTCGTCCACCGAGTTCGCTCACGAACGTCTCGTCCAGCCACGGCTTGTACACCCTCAGCCGCGGGTTCACCATCAGTCCGTACCGGTAGAACCTTTCGATGTCGTTGCCCTTGTAGGTGGAGCCGTCACCCCAAATGTCGACCCCGTCATCCTGCATCGCCCGCACCAACAAGGTGCCCGTCACGGCGCGTCCGAGAGGCGTGGTGTTGAAATAGGTTTTGCCCGCCGTCGTGATGTGGAACGCACCGCATTGCAGAGCCATCAATCCTTCGCGCACCAACTCGGCCCGGCAGTCGACCAGTCGGGCCCGCTCGGCGCCGTATTGCTCGGCCCGGTCGGGGATGCCGGCCAGGTCGGTTTCGTCCGGCTGGCCGAGGTCGGCGGTGTAGCAGTAGGGGATGGCCCCCTTCTCGCGCATCCAGGCGACGGCCGCTGAGGTGTCGAGGCCGCCGGAGAAGGCGATTCCGACACGTTCACCGGCGGGCAGGGAGGTGAGAACCTTGGCGGACATGAGGAGACGTTACCGGTCGTGCGCGACCGCCCTCGCGACTATTGCGTGCGCACACCTAGTGTTCTGAGGATGGAGCAGCGCCGGAGCGGTTCGCTCAACATGGACGGGGGGATCCACGAGGTACCGATTGCCAGAACTGCGGGCCGACTTTGGGTGTGCGGCAAGCATCGAATCGCGCCAAATCCCGAGGCGACTCTCCTCGCCACCGGGGCGACGCATGTCGTTTGCCTCGTGAAGGAACATGAATTGGTCGGTCATTTCGATGATTACGTCGTCTGGTTGCGCGGATCCGGCCGAGCGACCTGGGCGCCGACGAGCGACTTCGGATTCGACCCGCTCGACAAGGTGTTGCCCTTGTTCGAGGAAACATTCGCTCGCATGACCGCTGGTGGGTCGGTGATCGTTCACTGCGGGGCCGGATTGGGGCGTGCGGGAACCTTCGCTTCGGCGATGTGCGTGATGGCGGGCATGGGGGTCGATGACGCGGTGGCCCACGTCCGCCGACATCGTCCCGGGGCCGGACCAGAGGTCGGTGAACAGCGAGAGATACTCGAGTTGTTGGCCGTCCGCCTCGATCGTTGAGATCGCGAGTCGTCCTCGTCGCTCACTCGTGCACGCGAGCGCTCAGCGCCGCCACGCCGGCGAGGATGGCGGCCGCGGCCAACGCGGCGAGCACCACCGCCGAACCCGGTGAGTCGTGTCGGTCGACCAGAGCCAACACGGTCAACTCGATGCTGACCACCCACGCCGACCAATGGACCGCCGGACCCCGCAGCAACGACAGCACCGTCGACGCGATGCTCGGCATGAGAAACGCCAACCCGAGCGAGTAGCGAAGCAAGGTCGACCAACGCTCCTCGTCCGCCCACCACAACGGACGGCCGATCAGGTCGGAAGAAATCGCCACTGCAGCGATGCTCAACGACATCGAGGTCCAAAAGACGGCCAGAACACGGGCCCAAACCGGATGCACGCGCACCCTGGTGGCGGTCGGTTGGCTCATCGACTCGAAACTACTGCCACCGAGCCGTGGACGACGCCCGCCGATAACTTGATCAGGTGACCCAAACGGTGCACTTTCGAAAACTCTCCCTCTTTTTCCCCATGTGGAACGAGCAGGAGTACATCGGGCGCACCCTCGCTGCGGCCCACGAGGCCTGCGCGACCTTGATCGACCTGGGCGAGATCGCCGACTACGAAATCATCATCATCGATGACGCCTCGACGGACGACACCCCGCGTCTGGCTGACGAAGCGGCGGCGGTCGATCAACGGATCAAGGTCGTGCACCACCCCAAGAATCGCAAACTCGGTGGTTCCATCAAGACCGGCTTCGCCACGGCAACCGGTGACCTCGTGCTGTACACCGATGCCGACCTTCCTTTCGACATGGGTGAATTGAAGCGCGCTTGCCGCATCATGCGGCTGTACGAAGCCGACATCGTGAGCGCCTACCGTCTCGATCGCACGGGGGAGGGCTACGTGCGCACGGTGTACTCGTTCATCTACAACGTGCTCGTGCGGGTCTTCTTCGGCGTCAAGATGCGCGACGTCAACTTCGCCTTCAAGTTGTGTCGCGGACGAATTTTCGAACACATCGAACTACAGAGCGAGGGCTCGTTCATCGATGCCGAGTTGGTCATTCGAGCCAACAAACTCGGGTACCACATCGTCCAGTTCGGGGTGGACTACTTCCCCCGAACCCGGGGAATCTCCACCCTCTCGTCACCGAGCGTGATCGTCAAGATCCTCCGTGAAATGCGCCACTTGCGCCGTGAACTACGGGCGATCGAGCCAGTCGTTCGGCGCTGAACGGAACGTGTCCGGACACCACCGCTAGCATCTCATCGTGGCGACAGACCCCGATTCCCCTCGGTCGCGTCGTGCCCACCCGAGTTCCCTGGCCTATCGCTGGGCTCCGGTCATCGCAGCGGCGGCGGTGTTGCTCGCCGTCGTCGTCGTGGGGGTAGTGACGTCGGACGGTGACGACTCTTCCACGCCCACAACCACCATCAACCAAGTCGTCACCGACAGCACGAACGTCCCCGTGACCAAACTACCCCTCACCCAGACCTACGGCCGCGGAGCGGCTGGTCCCGAGATCAAGCTCATCCAGGACCGCTTGATCGAGCTGAAGTTCGACCCGGGTGTTCCCGATGGCGCCTTCGGCGAACGTACCCAGCAGGCGGTCTGGGCTTTCGAGGCCCTGGTGATGGGCGTGCCGGGCGACCAACTCACCGGTAAGGTCGACGCCGAGATGTGGAGTCGGATGCAGGACCCCATCACCGTCGCCCCGCGTCGCGCGAGCGCGACCCCCAATCACACCGAGATCTATCTGCCCCAACAGGTCCTCATCGTTTTTCGGTCCGACGTTCCGGTCCTCATCACGCACATTTCGTCGGGCGACAACCAGGAGTGGTGCGAAGTGGTGCAGATCTCACCAGGTGAAAGGGGCAATGAGGACGGCACCGAGCCGATCGAGAAGGGAGTTTGTGGTCTGTCGTGGACTCCGGGCGGGGTCTTCAAGTACTACCGAATGGTTGTGGGTCGCCGTGAAAGTCAATTGGGTGGCATGTACAACCCGGTGTACTTCAATTTCGGTATCGCGGTTCACGGGGCGGCTGAGGTTCCCGACTTTCCGGCATCGCACGGGTGCATCCGTATCCCGATGCACATCTCGGAGTATTACCAATCCTTGGTGGCCAAGGGTGACCAGGTGTTCGTCTTCGACGGTGTGAAGGAACCCGAGGAGTATGGGGCGCAGGTGCCCCGCTTCAATTGGCCTGACCCGAGTTACACCACGACGACCTCGTCGACGACGACCACGACGCCACCGGGGCCGAGCACGACTTTGCCGGTTGCCCCGACCACGCTTCCCGCGCCGCCGACGGCAACCACCACCACCCTGGCTCCGGGCTGACGTTCAGGTCGAAAGGCGACCATCGACGCCGAGCGACATCGGGCCTGAGCTTCATCGACCACTGATCAGTTCACCGAGAACGGTCTCCATTTCGGTGATTTCGGCTGATTGACCCCGAATCATGGATTCGGCGAACGAGCGCACTGCGGCGTTGTCGGCTCCGTCGAGGGCGACTTCGGCCATGTCCACGCCCCCACGGTGATGAGCGATCATCAGTTCGGCGAACATGATCGACGCTGCGACACCAGTTGCGTTCGCGAAAGCGTCGAGTTGTTCCTCGCTGGCCAGTCCGTCCATCTGATCGATCGGTACCTCGTGGCCCATCCACCCCATGGCGACTCCCGTGTCGTTCACCTCCGACAGTCCGAGGTTGCGCAACATCTGGATCATTCGCCCGGCTTCCATTTGTTGGGACAGAAGGATCTCTTCGGCGAACATCGTCAAGCGAGGGTGAGGCTCGTCGACTTCGGTGAGGTAGAAGAACGCCATCTGCACCGCTTGATCGTGGTGGTATCGCATGTCCTGAAGGAAACCCTCGTCGACCTCGTTGAAGTCGGGTGTGGCCGATCGGTCGCCGACCAGATATCCGATACCCGCCCCGAGGACGAGGCCGCCGATGGCGATGGCGATGAAATTGAGGGGGTTCTGCCACCATGGAAGAACCCGTGCTTCATCGAGATCATCGACCTCTGAGTTGGTTCGAATCGACGGATCGCTCACGCTCCCATGGTCGCACACGAGGGTTGCCCGACCTCATCAGTGTCCGTGACTGAGTTGACACACCGGGTCTCCCTCGGTACCGTCCGATCCCGCGGCTGCCAGGCCGGTCCGATGAGAGAGAGGTTGTCATGACTACTGCTTTGGTTTCGCCTCGCTACACCCTCGTGGATGCACTGCTCGGATCGCCGAGCGACCGCGCGGGGAGGGTTCGCAGTGGTGTGGCGGTGGCCGGTTTTGCGGTCCTGACTGCGCTCCTGGCCCAGGCACGGGTTCACCTCGGTTTCACCCCCGTGCCGATCACGGGGCAAACACTGGCGGTGCTCCTTGCCGGCACCACCCTGGGCTCTCGGCGTGGCGCGGCGTCGATGGCTGTGTACTGGCTCGTCGGGATCGTCGTGCCGTTCGGGTGGTATTCGGGCGGGACTCATGGCTGGGAGGTCGCCACTGGTGCGACCGGTGGATATCTGTTCGGCTTCGTCATCGCGGCTTTCGCCGTCGGTCTCCTTGCCGAGCGTGGTCAAGACCGGAGTTTGCTGACCTCGGTTCCGGCCATGTTGATGGGCACCTTCGTCATCTACGTTTTCGGCGTTGCTTGGCTGGCACATGAAATCGGAGTGCCGGTGTTCGACGGGGAGAAGACTGCTGTGACTCTCGGTGTCGTTCCCTTTCTCGCGGGTGACATCTTGAAGCTCGTGATCGCCGGTCTGATCGGACCACTGTCGTGGAAGTTCGTCAACGGTCGTACTCGCCAGTAGCCAGTGGTCAACCGGTGACCTTGCCGTCGATCACGGTGATCTCGCGGTCACCGGTGATTTCGACGATGAAAGTCCAGACGTCACCGTCATTGTCGGTCGCCCCGCAGGCGAATTGGGTGCCGTCCGAGGTGGAGGCCGGTGTTTCGCAGCGGGCGTCCCGAAAGGTGTAGCCGGCTTCTTCGGCCAAATCCTTGCTCTCGAGGAACTTCTCGGCCTCGTCCTTGAAGTCGCCGGCGGAGGTCGAGCATCCGGCGAGAACCATGAGGCCGACCACCGAGAGGGGCAAAAAGAATCGGTTGGGGTGGGAGGTCATCACGCAACGCTACGGGAGACACGAGCCTCGTTCAACGTATCGACGGTCACGAGAAGCAAGGCGATCCAGACCAAGGCGAAGCCGATGATCCGACTGGTGTTCAGCGTCTCGTGGTAGGCGAGCCAGCCCAAAAGGAAGTTGATGATGGGGACCAAGTACTGCATCGGTCCGAGCACGGTCAGTGGAAGCCGCTGGGAAGCATGGGCGAAGAGTACGAGAGGGACCGCGGTGATGACGCCCGAGAGGGAGACCAAGACGAGTTCGGCGGCCGAGGCCGAGCGAAACACCGAACCTTCGTCCTGAAGATGCCACAGAACGAGTGCCAGCCCGGGAACCATGAGGACGATCGTTTCGGAGGCCAGGCTTTCGAGGGGGGTCAGGGAAATCTGTCGTTTCAGGAGTCCGTAGATCGACCAGGTGATTGCCATGGCCAGGGCGTAGACGGGCAGACGCCCGTAACTGATGGTGAGTACCAAGACAGCGATGGTCGCCAGCGAGGCGCTCACCATTTGCCGGGGTCGCAGGTGCTCGCGTAGCACCTTCACTCCAAGCAACATCGTCCCGAGTGGCGCGATGAAGTAGCCGAGGGCGGCTTCGATCACCCTGCCCTCGTGGATGACGACGACGTAGGTGGCCCAGTTGCCCGCGAGGAGGGCAGAGGCCAACGTGACGCGACCCCACAGAGATTCGGCGCGCATGCGCCGGAAGAAGGTTCGCAGGCGCGAGCGTGTCGCGAGCAGAACGAACAAGAAGACCACGGACATCGTGATTCGGAACCCGACCAACTCCAAGGGGGCGAACTCTTTCAGGGCCTTCCAATAAATCGTGATGAGTCCCCAGAGCAAGTAGGCAGTTACTCCGGACACCACACCACCAACGGTGCCGTCAGTGGTGACCCCGCCCCCGACGTGCTCGTTCGTCTCGGCTCCGGCGGTCACGACCTCTTCCTATCACTCGGCCGGTCCGAGCGGCGATTCTCCACTAGCGTCGAGATGGTGACTGGTATCGAGGCATCGAAAGCGTGGACCGAGATGCTGGCCGTCGAGCGGCCTCTCTCGATCGGCGAACTCTTCGCCGACGATCCGACTCGTGTGGAGAAACTGACCTTGTCGATCGGCGACCTCGTCATCGACCTCTCCAAGAATCTGATCGACGACCGCGTGGTGGCGACGTTGTTGGCGGTCGCCGACGAGGCTGACGTCGAATCGGCCATCGGTCGCTTGCTGGATGGTTACGTCGTGAATCTCACCGAGGGCCGAGCCGCGGGACATGGGTTGCTGCGTCGACCCGAGGAGGCCCGAGCGATGGTCGACGGGGTCGATGTGGCCCACCTTGTTCACGGTGTGCTGGCGCGCATGAGATCCTTCGTTGCTGATGTGCACTCCGGTCGTCGTCTCGGCGCAACGGGTGAACGACTGACCACGATCGTCAACATCGGCATCGGGGGGAGTGATCTGGGTCCATCCATGGCGTACGAGGCCCTTCGTCCCCACCATGTGACGGGACTCCGCTGTCGCTTCGTGTCCAACATCGATCCGGCGGACCTGCGGGCCGGTCTGTCGGACCTCGAACCGGCGTCGACCTTGTTCGTCGTGGCATCCAAGACCTTCGCCACCACCGAGACGCTGGCCAACGCCAAGGTGGCGCGGGACTGGATCGTCGATGCTCTCGGTGAGAAAGCCATCGCATCCCACTTCGTGGCGGTCAGCACGAACTCGCAAGCCGTGCGGAACTTCGGCATCGGTGATGACGAGATGTTCCCGTTCTGGGACTGGGTCGGGGGCCGGTATTCGCTACCCTCGTCGATCGGATTGTCGCTCATGTTGGGCGTCGGCTCCGACGCCTTCGATCAGATGCGCGCCGGCATGCATGTGATCGACGAAGCTGTGCGCTCGACTCCGGCGCGCGCGAACGCCGCGGTGATGATGGCGCTCATCGGCATCTGGAATCGGAACGTGCTCGGTTGCGTCAGCAAGGCGGTCTTGCCGTACTCGCACGATCTGCGGCGGTTCCCGGCCTTCCTGCAGCAACTCGACATGGAGTCCAACGGCAAGTCGACCAGACTCGACGGTTCGCCCGTGCCGTACGAGACCGGTCCGATCATCTGGGGTGAGCCGGGTACGAACTCCCAGCACGCCTTCATCCAATCGATCCACCAGGGAACCAGTGTCGTGCCGGTGGACTTCATCGGATTCGCCGAACCGGCCGACGCACTGGTGCGCGTCGGCGCGCCGGACGATACCCGTCATCGCACACTCTTTCTCGGCATGCTGGCTCAGGCGCGGGCCTTGGCCTTTGGACGTTCGCTCGACGAGGTGTCCGCGGGTCCATTCGCCGAACACCGCGTCTTGCCCGGCAATCGCCCATCGACCGTGGTCGTGGCAAGACGTCTGTCGCCGTCGGTGTTGGGTCAGTTGGTCGCCTTGTACGAACACGTCGTTCACGTGCAAGGAGTCATCTGGGGCATCAACAGCTTCGATCAATTCGGTGTGGAGTTGGGAAAAGAGATGGCCCTCGATCTGGCCGTCACCGCTCCGAGCGACCGAGGAGCCGATCCTTCCACCCACTCTTTGCTCCGGTGGTACCACGGATTCGCTCGGGGACCCGACGGAGGCTGACTCGCGATGCACCAATTGGAACGGGTGACGAATCTGCTGACCTTGTTGCTGTCGGCGCGTCGTCACGTGACCTTCGACGAGATCCGCAACGAATTGCGGGGGCAGTACCCCGAAAATCTGGTGGCAGCGCGAGCGGCCTTCGAACGCGACAAGTCGTTGCTCCGCGACGAGGGCGTACCCATCGATTCGGTGGTCCTCGGAGGCGACCAAGCCGGGACCACCGGGTACCGAATCCTGCGGTCCGAATACGAGTTGGGAGACATCGACCTCGAACCGGACGAGGCCGCCGCGTTGCGGGTCGCGGTGTCCACCATCCGAATGGGTCAAACGTGGGGTGTCGAGGCGCTGTGGAAGGTCGACATCGAGCCGGGGCCCGCCCGAGACGGTGGTGCCGCTCCGGTGGTGGTGGCGAACCTGCCCGTCGATCCTCGTCTTCCCCTCCTGCATCGATCGTTGGCGTCGCGGTGCGAAGTGTCGTTCGACTACAACGGCAAGTCGCGTGAGGTTCGACCCTTCGGATTGTTGGCTCGTGACGGCTGGTGGTATCTGGTGGGTCACGACCGAAGCGTCGACGAGTTGCGGACCTTCCGGGTCGATCGCATCGCGGGAGAGGTCGAGGTCGGACGAAGCGGGGCCTTCACGATCCCCGAGGGGTTCGATGTGAGCGCGGTGTTTCCATCCGATCCGAAGCTGCTTCCCGACAACGTGGACATGGGCGCCGATGTGGCCGAGGTGTTGGTCGACGCCTCCGATGTGGGCGTGGTGATGGCCCAGTACGGTGCGGGTGCGGTGGTGTCTGAGCGTGCCGACGGGTCGACGGTTTTCGCCATCCCCTGCTCGAACGTGCGAGCCTTCGATCAGTGGCTGTTGGGCTTCGTCGATCGTGCCGAGGTGTTGTCACCGCCTTTACTTCGCCAACACGTCGTCGATTGGCTCGAGTCGATCGGAGCGCGGGCGTGACACGTCGGGGTCCCCGTCCGGTCAATCTGCGGCTGCGTCGGCTGTTGGTGATGCTCCCATGGTTGGCGGAGCGTGGCACCGTCTCCACCACGGCGATGGCCGAACACTTCGCGATGACGGTCCCCGATCTGATGGCCGACCTCACGTTGGCCTCGTTGTGCGGTGTGTCGCAGGATCCTCGTGATCTGATCGATCTGTGGGTCGACGAGGAGGCGGTGCACTTCGGAATACCGAAGTACTTCAATCGCCCACTTCGTCTCACGGCGCCCGAAGCCTTCAGTCTGGTGGCCTCGGCGACCGCCGCGCGCAACCTGACGGGCTCAGACCTCGGTGGTGCGCTGAATCGCGCGGTCGACAAAGTGGCCCGGGCCCTGGGCATCGACGACGTCGACCGACTGGTTGTCGAATTGGAGACCCCCGCCGCGGTGGCCGACTTCGCCCGGGCCGCCGAGGCGGGCGTGGAGGTGACCATCAGCCACTGGTCCGTGACCACGGGCGATTCCGTGGAGCGACGGATCGTGCCGGCGGAGGTCTTCATGGAATCGGATCATTGGTACGTGCGAGCCCTCGATCTCGGGGTCGGGGCCGAACGCACCTTCCGCCTCGACCGAATCGAGAGTCACCAGGTCGGGCAAACCCGACACGATGTGGATCTCGGACCGCGACGCCCGTGGTTCTCCGACCCGGTCGAGACGACCCGGGTGACGATCGAGATGGATCCGGCGTGGATGTGGGTTCTCGAGCAATATCCCGGGGTCACGATCGACGAAGTCACGACGCCCAGACCCCAGGGTTGGGTCTCGGTCTCGATGCCGGTGAGCAGTGAACGGTGGTTGCAACGTTTGTTGTTGCGTCTCGGGTCGCATGCCCGAGTGCGGGCGCCAGAGAGTTGGACCGACTTGGCCTCAGACACCGCTCGACTGGTGCTGACGCGCTACGGCAAGAAATAGTCGGTCATCTGGGCGACGGACTCGATCGCGTGTCCACGCAATAGATGAGGCAATAGTTCCGCTGTGGCCTGGGCATCGTGAAACGCGTCGTGGGCTTGATCGAGTCGGATCCCGTAGTCCTCGCACAACGAACCCAGCCGATGGTTCTTGTGGCCGTGGGGGTCGAGGCGCCGAGAGAGGTCGAGGGTGCACAAAACTCCGGCCCAATCGAGGGTGACCCCGACCTCCTCGGCAGCGTTTCGCAGAAATCGCGTGTCGAAGGGAGCGTTGTGGGCCACCACGATACGCCCGGTCGTGAGTTCGGCCAGGGTTGTCATGGCGCGTCGTAGTCCGGGAGCGAACAACACGTGTCGTCGTCCGATGCCGTGGATGTGGCGGGGACCGAGGTCGGCGGTCAAGACGCCTCGGGGGCGTACGTGCGTGCTCCAGTTTCGCGTCGTGCGACCCGATAGATCGCTGAGGATCACCGCCATCTGCAGAATCGTGTCCGAGGCGCGCAGACCGGAGGTCTCGAGGTCCACCACGGCAAAGCCCCGAGCGGCGCTAGCGGACGACGATGAGGACATCGACCTCACCCTAGAGTCGAGGTCGGTCAGCTGGCGGAACGAAGACCGCGCGCGCGTACACCGATCGGTGCCGCCACGGTGAAACCGGCCAGGTGGCGTTCCTCCTCGGACTCGCCACCCCAGAACCCGTACTCCCGGTTGTCACGCGCGAAAACCTGACATTGATCATTGACCGGACAGGTGCGACACAGGAGACGAGCCTGCGTCTCCCGACGAACGCGAGCCTGAGGACGTTCGGCCTTGGGCGGGAAGAACAGATGAGTCTTGCCCTTGCACACCGCGTGATCCATCCAGTTGGTGGACGAGGGCACCTTCAGTTCGGGGGACTCGAGGGCCGACATGGGGACCGCCTGTCTACGAAAAGCCGGATGGACAACGAAAGATGTAGGGCGGTAGGGCCAGGAGGGGGGGATTGGCCCTACCGCTCGCATTTAACACTAAATGAAAGGGGGACAATCGTCAAGGAAAAAATTCGCGGTGCCATGTCGCCGTCGTCACAGGACCCAGCGCTGACACGCGGGGCCTTCTGGATCGCCACCAGAGGACCAGGTCTTTCGGGGGGGGGGGAGACAGAGAGTTAGAGAGTGGAGAGAGTGAGAGGGAGAGAGAGTTAGGGGGGATCAGAGCAACTCGGCAGCCAGCGAGGCGACCTCGCTGCGCTCGCAGGCGGTCAAGGTGATGTGCCCAAAGCAGTGCTGACCACGAAACGCGCCGATCAACACGGCCAAAGCGTTGTTGGATTCGCCAAGGTACGGAGCATCGATCTGGCTGGTGTCGCCGGTGAAAATCACCTTGGTGCCCTCGCCGATGCGCGTGAGGATCGTTTTCAACGTGGTGGGCTCGAGGTTTTGGGCCTCGTCGACGACCACGATCTGACGGTGCAGTGACCGCCCCCGCAGGAAGGTCACCGACTCCAAAGAGAGCTGGTTGCGGGCGATCAATTCGTCGATCATCGTGCAGGCCTCGCGATTCGAGCGCTGATCGGTGAGAGCCACGATCGCGTCGTGAATCGCCGACATCCACGGGTCCAGTTTCTCGTCGAGTCCTCCGGGAAGGAAACCGACGTCGGCTCGGCCGACCGGAACGAGGGGCCGGTACACCGCGAGCTTCTCGTATCGACGTTGTTCCACGACCTGCTCGAGCCCGGCTGCGATTGCCATCACGGTCTTGCCGGTGCCCGCACGTCCGTCGAGAGCGATAACGCTCACGTCAGGATCGAGCAACAACTCCAATGAGAATCGCTGTTCTTTCGAGCGGGCTCGCAGACCCCAAGCCTCTGAGGACGTTTGTGGGATGAGGTGCAGGGATCCATCGACGCAACGCACGAGGGCCGACTGAGAACCGGCCCGAAGCACCGCGAAGGAATTTTCCGCCAACGTCCCCCGAGCCGTCACCTCGTCGGGATCGACGGAGATTCCGGCGTAGAGCGAGTCGATGAGCGACGCGTCGCAGTCGATGGTGGTCCAACCGAGCGGTCGCGACGTTTCGTGTCGGCCGGCGAGTTGGTGCTCGTGAGCCGTCAACCCTAGGTGAGCAGCCTTCAGTCGAAGCGCGGCATCGTTCGACACCATCCGCGTCGGAGCATGGCTGGCCTGTCCGAGAGCGGCGCCGATGATCCGATTGTCGGGCGTGGTGGCGTCGAGGCCGTGTTCGATCAGCAGATGCTTTTGGATGCCGTTGATCTCGATATGGACCGTGGCCGAGGCCGGTTCGCTGGTCAGGGGGACTGGCCGAGCCAACGAGCCACCGGCGCGCATGCGCAGTTCCTCGAGGGATCGCAAGGCCGCGCGGGCCGCGCGGCCGACGTCGTCGGGACGACTTTTCAGGCCGTCGAGCTCCTCGATCACGGTCAGCGGGATGACGATCGCGCACTCGGGGTACGCCCCCAGGCAATTCGGATCGGCGATCAACACGGAGGTGTCGAGTACGACGCGGGTGTCGTGTTCTCCGGGGATCCGCACTGAGGCGCGGTCGTGCGGCGTCTGGTGAATCATGCCCCGCACCACCTCATCCACTCAGACTCCTCATCGGTTGTGTCGTTGCCTCGCGCTGCAGCGATCCGGCTTCGGGATACGGGGAACTTTTCGGCGAACGGACTCGAGGGGAGAACCCCAGGTTCCATTATTGCCCACACGTAGTCCGGCATGGTGGATTCCCGGGGCGAGTTCTGGGCGATTCGCCGCGAGAGTCGCTCTCGTGGCATCCACCATCGAAAGCGTTCAATTTGCCAAACTTTTCAATCACCAGAAGTGGTTTGAAACGATTGACGGGTCCGCCCATCGAGTTCCGAACCGGCGTCTTCGGCGTGAGCGCGCAGCCTCATTGCATTTGCAACAAAAGCAATACTTGTAATGAAGCGAAAAATCCAATCGAATGAAGGTTGGTTCCACCCAGGATCCGATCAGAAACGATCAGAAACGAAGCGAAGTGCGCAGACGGCCCCGGCCTGAAGCGACTCGAAATCAATTCAGAGCAATTCCAAAACAAACCAGAAAGGGAATTCCCATGGCAGCAAAGAAGAAGGCAGCAAAGAAGAAGGCAGCCGCCAAGAAGGCTCCGGCCAAGAAGAAGGCAGCGGCCAAGAAGGCTCCGGCCAAGAAGAAGGCTCCGGCCAAGAAGAAGGCAGCCGCCAAGAAGGCTCCGGCCAAGAAGAAGAAGGCAGCCAAGAAGAAGTGATTCTTTCCGATCAGTGATCGGGTGGGAACTGAACGAGCGGGGGATTCCCCCGCTCGTTCGCTTTTTCTGACCGGTCGAGCGGAGGGTCCCCCATGAAACATCTGACCGTTCTGGGCGATCTGGCCGCCGAGCAGACCGCCCTCGGACGGATTCTCGACGATCTGACGCCGAGCGAATGGACCCAACCCACGCCCTCGGAGGGATGGACGGTGGCGGATCAGGTCAGCCATCTGCGGTTTTTCGACGAACGCGCCACCATGGCGCTGTCGGATCCTGAAGCGTTCATGGTCGAGCGCGAGCGGATCATCGCTGGCGCGCCGCATGACCCTTCCGTCGATGCCGGGCGATCACTGTCCTCGGCAGATCTTCGTGGCGAGTGGAAGCGACACTCCGAACGACTCCGAGCGGTTGCGGCGGTCGCCCCGGCGGATCGGCGCGTGCCGTGGTTCGGACCGGCGATGTCCCTCTCCTCGTTCCTCACCGCGCGTTTGATGGAGTGTTGGGCCCACGGGCATGATGTGTGTGAAGCCACCTCTCGTCCACCGATCGTCTCCGACCGTCTCAGGCAGGTGGCCCACATCGGGTACTCCGCTCGTCCGTTCAGTCTGCTCATCAATCAACTTCCGATCGACGATCGCCCGATTCGGTTGGAGCTCGAAGGCCCGAACGGTCAACTCTGGGTTTGGGGTTCGTGCGATGCCGAAGATCGCGTGATCGGCGGGGCGTACGACTTCTGTCTGGTCGTCACGCAACGACGTCGCCCCGATGAGTCGCAGCTCGTGGTCGTTGGGGAATCGGCGCGCCAATGGATCGACGTGGCTCAGGCTTTTGCCGGTGGCCCCGGACGCGGTCGAGGTGTCAGAGGTCCGAGATACGGGTGAAGATCTCGGCCGCCGGCCGATCGATGCGTCGCCCGAGTTCGGTGAGGCGCGCGCGGATGCGGACGGCGAACTTGTCCAGATCGGCGGGTTCCACGGCCTTCATGGTGCTTTCGAACTGGGAGGCGTGGGCCAGGAGCGCCTCGATTTTGGTGTCGATGAAGCCGTCGACGTCTTCGGCGTGGTTCGCCACCTCAGCCTCCCAGAGCAACAGGTTGGCCGGGCGATGGTGCGTCAAGCCGTGATCGCGGAAAAAGTGCGGGTCGCGCGCCGCCACGATCGCGTCGCAGGTCAAAAAGCCGGCGTGGCGGTGGTCGGGGTGCAGGCGGTGTCGCTTCCACGGGTCGTGACCCAACACGACGTCGGGGCGAACGACGCGAATGTGTCGGGCAATTCGGCTGCGAAGCTCGAGGCTTTCCCGAAGTTCGCCGTCCACCTGATCGAGGAAAGTCACCTCGTCCTGACCGCCCAGTCGACGGGCGGCCTCGCTTTGCTCCACTCGACGTGATCGGATCAACGCGGCGATGTCGGCGTCGGGGTTCCACGTTCCCTTCGAGCCGTCGGTCAGCACCAAGTGATGGATACGACAGCCCGCCGCCGCCCATTTGGCCAGAGTTGCGCCGCATCCGAACTCGATGTCATCGGGATGCGCACCGATAGCCAAAGCCACTGTCGGGGTCGGCAAATCGACCGAGGTGATGGCCCACTCGACGTTCGGCGCCGGTTGACCGGGATCGTTCGCCGAGGGCGTGGCGTTCATGGACGGCTCCGATTCGGGATGAGTCGGTCGAGTTGGTCGGCGATACTCGGGTTGTCGAGGTCGCGAGGCGTGTCGAGATCCAGCGACAGCATGGCATCGTCGACGACGAGTGGTTCGACCCCGAGGTCGCGAGCTTGGGCGACATGGGCCCTGAAGGAGCCCACCCCGTAGAGGAAGCACCAACGCGCCACGAGGTCGCTCCCGATGATGACCACGTTCGATCCATCGTGCTCGGCGTCGGGAACGATCACCACGGACGACGCGCTCGACGTCGGGGAGAGTTCGCCCCAGAGGTCACCCAAGCGCTCTGCGAAAGGCAGGTCGGCGTGAGCCACGATCACCGTCTGCCCGGGGCGATCGACCAGAACACGCGGTATCGCTGCGCTGAGAGCCGCGTTGAGTCCCTCGACGTCCACTCGAACGGGCGTGGCGGACAGGTCACTGGCAAACTCAGCTACTTCGTCATCGTCGCACACGACGAACACGTCGGCGCCCGGTATCGATCCGATCACGCGTCGAGCACACGCGATGGTGAGCTCACGCCGGTCGTGGGCCGAGAGAACCCCGGACAGCCGACTTTTGGCGTCGTCGAAGGCCCGCATCGGAATCACCAACGATACGGGAGCGACCACGACGTGAGCCTAGGAGGTGTGTCGTGACGTCTCGTGTTCGAGAACCCCTGATCGATAGCCCGATACGCTCGGGTGCGTGGCGGTGTCGAAGTCGATCAGGGTGGCGGTCGTCGGTGCCGGCTCGTGGGGGACGACGGTGGCATCGCTGGCCACGACCAACGCCGAGACAGTGCTGTGGGCCCGACGCCCTGACCTGGCCGCGAGCATCGCGAGCAAACGGACCAACAGGGAATACCTGCCCGGCTACGAACTGCCCGATTCGCTCGAGGTGACGGCCGACCTCGGCCTGGCGGTGTCGGCGGCCGATGTGGTGGTGATGGCGGTTCCCTCGCATGGTTTCCGCGCGGTGGCGACCCAAGCATTCCGATACGTTTCCGCCGGGGTGCCCATCGTCAGTCTGGCGAAGGGTTTGGAGCGCACTTCTTTGAAGCGCATGACCGAGGTGGTGGCCGACGAGATGCCGGGTCACCCGGTTGCAGTACTCACCGGACCCAACTTGGCCCATGAGGTGATGCAGGGTCAGCCGACCGCCGCCGTCGTAGCCAGCAACGACAGGGCCGTCGCCGACGAACTCCAACACATTTTCCTGCGTCCGACGCTACGGGTGTACACGAACCCCGACGTGATTGGCTGCGAGGTGGCTGGTGTGGTCAAGAACGTCATCGCGATCGCCTCGGGCATGGCCGCGGGGATGGGCTTGGGCGACAACACCCGAGCTGCCTTGATGACCCGAGGATTGGCCGAGATGTCGCGACTCGGGGTGGCCATGGGGGGTGAAGGTCTCACGTTCGCCGGGTTGGCCGGGATGGGTGACCTCATCGCTACCTGCTCGTCGACCCAGAGCCGCAACAACACCGTGGGACGACGTCTCGGCTCGGGGGAGTCCATCAACGACATTCTCGACTCGATGACCATGGTCGCCGAGGGCGTCAAGAGCTCTCCCGCCGTGCTCGACTTGGCCCGACGACATGGTGTGGAGATGCCGATCACCGAACAGGTCGTGTCGGTGTGTCAGAACGAACGCGGTGCTGCCGAAGCTCTCGCACTTCTGATGCAGCGACGGGGGCGAAGTGAGCTTGGCTGACGAGATGTTGCCCATCGGGGTGTTCGGCCGACCGGCCGTCGGTCGGGTGGCCCCGAGTGGCCGCGTGAGTTTCGTGGACGGTTCGCCGGATTTGGGTTGGCACGTGGCCGCCGATGATCGGTGGTACGACCCCGAGCGGGAGGTGGCGGTTCGTCGCTCCGATACCGGCGGATTGCCGATCGTCTCCACTCGCATGCGGGTGCCCGGTGGCGACATCGTTCATCGGGTCTGGTGCGCCAGTGGGCCAAACGCTCGGCCCATCGTCGTGGTCGATGTCGAGAACGACTCACCGATGCCCGTGGCAGTGGCGTTCACTCGCAACGACCTTTCGGTATCGCGTCCGATCGCGGCTCGTGGCGCCGAGGGAACGTGGCCGGCGCCGGGTCTCGAGTTGGCGATCGCGCCCACGGTGATGCCGGTCGGACACCGAGCCCGGGTGCGGGTCGCGGTGGGCCGCGGCGTCGATCTGGAGCGTTTGGCCGACGTGGACGCTGTCGCTCGGGGCTGGTCGACCATGTGCGAGGGCTCTTCGCGTCTCGTTCTGCCCGATCTCCGTTCCGGGACGCCGTTGGTTGATCGGGTGAATCGGGCCAAGGTCGGCCTCGCTTTGGCCGATGACACTGAGATGCCGTGGCGTGACGCCGACGAACTATCGACCTGGTTGATCGATCGTTTTCATGCGCAGCGTTTGGGTGCCCGGTCCACTCCCGCCGAGGAGGTGGCCGGGGCCATCGAGCGCATCGTTCGTCAGTCCCGTCGCGGACGAATGTCGTCGCGTCGGGCGGCGGCTGTCCGCGTCGGGGCGATCTGGTTGTCGGGGCGGGACGAGCACACCGTGGGTGACATCGCACGAATCGTCCGACGCAAACTCGGTGACGAATTGCCCACGGTCCTCGGTGGTCCGCGCCTCGACGTCGACACCGCATCATCGGATGGGGAGGTGATCACCGCCGTCGAGGAATCGCTGGTGTCGTGGCGGGGTGACGATCGGTTGACATTGTGTCCCGATGGAATCGTCGCAGAGCGTCTCGGTTCGTCGTTCGAGGCCCACGGACTGGCCGTCGCCTTCGGTGCCCGATTATCGATGGCTGTGCGTTGGCACGGACCCAACGCGGCGGTCTTGTGGGACATCGAGGCGAGCGATGAAGGTCCCGCTCGACCGGTCGAACTCCGATGTGGTGCCGACGATCAGTGGTCCTCGAACGAAGCGCGCGGTGAGGGTCTGTGGCGCGTGACGGCGGCGGGGACCATCGTGGACGGGTCCGAATCCATCTCGTTCGACTGAAGATCCCCGTGGCGGGGCGCTCTGTTGGTCGCTCTCATCGTCGAGGCCCTCGGGCGGCGCCGCGATTCTCATACGACGTGGTCGCCGCCGACGGGGCCGAGAGCATCGCGTCGTCGGAGCCGAAGAGAACACCGCATCGAAGATCGTGGTGGTCGCTGACGCTGACGAACCCGACGCTTGGACGACGAGAGCCAGACCGGGCCCCGTTCGGTGGTTGCGCGCTCGTCGATGAGCGGTCGGGACCGTCAGCCCAACCGACCCCGGAAGCGGGCAAGATAGGGGGGTGCAGTCGCCCGTCCGAGTCGCGTACACCCTCGAACAATGTTGGCACCGAGTTCCGGGCGGCACCGCCACTTCCGCATTGAGGACCGCAGTGGCATTGTCCGACGTGCCCGGAGTCGAGGTGATCGGGGTCGCGGGTCGTCACCGCAACCCTCCCAAGCCATCGTTCGTTCCCTCCGTCCCCGTGCGACACATGAGCCTGCGCGCACCGTTCCTGTACGAGACGTGGTTGCGACTCGGGTGGCCGTCGGTCGAGAGCGTCACGGGAGACGTCGACGTGGTGCACTGCACCGGATTCGTCCCTCCGCCCTCGAAGGCTCCGATGGTCAGCACTCTTCACGACGTGGCCTGGCGTCATCGTCCGGATCATTTCACCAGGCACGGGGTGCGGGTGTTCGAACGGAGCTTGGCCGAGGTGCGTCGTCGCGCCGAATTGGTCCTGTGTCCGTCCAGGGTCTCGATGCTCGACGCCGAACGAGCCGGCATCCCCTTCGAGCGACTGCGTTTGGTGCCGTGGGGGGTCGAGGCCCTCGAGGTTGACGAAGCCCACAAGGCAGCGGTGCGTGTAACCCACGGGTTGCCACGGGAGTATTTGTTGTTCGTCGGGACCGTGGAGCCCCGCAAGAATCTGGGCCGTCTGGTCGAGGCCCTCGAGCGCGCGGAGTGCGATCTACCCCTCGTCGTGGCCGGCTCCGTCGGTTGGGGGGATTCGGGGGTGGTCGCGTCGTCGCGCGTGCAATTCATCGGATTCGTGCCCGAGGTCGACCTGCCGGCGCTGTACGCCGGGGCAGCGGTCTTTTGTTACCCCAGTGAACGCGAGGGCTTCGGTATGCCGGTACTGGAGGCGATGTCCTACGGAACCCCGGTGGTGACCAGTTCGGGGACATCGACCGAGGAGGTCGCCGGTGGAGCGGCCGTGCTGGTGGATCCTTTCGACGTCGATGACATCGCCCGTGGCGTGGACGAGGCCATGGGGCGACGAGTCGAGTTGTCGATGTGGGGTCTGCGTCAGGCGGCCCGTCGCCATTGGTCGGAGACCGCGCGACTCACGGTCGACGCGTACCGCGAGGTCATGCGTTGATCGCTTCATTACGTGTCGCCGTGAACCTGGCTTGGTGCGTACCCGGGGCGGTGGGTGGAAGCGAGGAGTACCTGGTTCGTCAGATTCGAGGCTTGATCACCGGCGAGATCGTGCCGACCTTGTTCGTCCCCCGGGGATTCGCCGTGGCGCATCCGGAACTGTCGGAGAGGTTCGACTGCATCGAGACCAAAGATGACGGAACGTCGCGTCCGCGAAGAGTCCTGGCCGAGTCGACGTGGTTGTTCCGTCGCACCGGCGATTTCTCGCTGGTTCACCACGGAGGGGGAACGATTCCCGCACGTCATCGGACACCGACGTTGTTGACCATTCACGATCTGCAGTACCGAGCGTTCCCGGAACACTTCGGTCGGCGAAAGTTGGCTTATCTACGCGCGATGATGCCCCGTTCCGCCCGCCGGGCGACGGCGATCGCCGTGCCCAGTGAATTCGTCAAGTCGACGGTCTGCGACGCCTACGACATCGCGGCCGAACGCGTGCACGTCGTTCCCCACGGCGTCGAACCGAATCTGGGTCAGGACGCAACGCCCGCCAGTGAGCTTCGGACCAGATTCGGATTGGGTGACGGACCATTCGTCGTCTTCCCGGCCATGACTCATCCACACAAGGGCCATGCCTTCCTGCTCGACGTCATGGAAAAACACTGGAGTCGACAAGGTGTCCGCCTCGTCTTGATCGGAGGGCGAGGTTCCGGGGAGGACGAAGTCGCTCGTCGCCTCGCCGAGGAGCCGTTGTCGTCGACGGTGTCGCGACTCGGTCGGGTGTCGGTGGCCGATCGGGACGGACTGATTCGGGCCGCGACGGCGTTGGTGTTCCCCAGTCAATACGAGGGTTTCGGGGCCCCGATCATCGAAGCCATGGCGCTGGGCACACCGATCATCTGCAGTGATCGCGCCTGCCTTCCCGAGGTGGTGGGCGACGCCGGGCTGGTGCTCGAACTGGACGCCGACCGCTGGGCGGGAGCGCTCGACACCATCGACTCGCACCGATCCGCTCTCGTCGAGGCGGGGCGCTCGCGAGTGAATCGGTTCACCACGGCCGTCTCGGCCGCGGCGTTGACCCAGGCGTACCGGAGCGTCGTGTCGTGAGCGATCGATTGAGACTGTTGGTGTTGTGCCCTCACTTCGCTCCGGACTCCGCGCCCACAGGGGTCGTGATATCCCGCATCGTCGAGGAGTTGGGCGTGCTCGGACACGAGGTGCACGTCGTCACCTCGCTGCCGTGGTACCGCGAGCATCGCGTCGACGAGGCGTGGTCGACGGTGCGCTGGCGTGATCGAACCTCGACGACGGCGTGGGGAACGATCGCCCGCTTGCATCCCCGCGCCGACGGGGACAAACGCGACCTCGTCCGACGGGCCTGCGGTTTCCTCGGATTCTCGGTCGCCTCGATCGTGGCCGGGGTGCTCGCTGGGCGCTCAGGCCGTCGCGTCGACGCTGTGATCGCGATGTCGCCACCTCTCACGCTGGGAGTCGCTGGTCGCGTGGTGGCGTGGATCAGACGCGCGCCACTGGTCTTCAACATCCAGGACGTCTTCCCCGACGCGGCGGTGGAGACCGGGGCCATCACGAATCGGTGGGTCATCGGAGCCGCTCGCGTGCTCGAGAAAGTCTCCTACCTCCTGTCGAGTCGGGTGACGGTGCTCTCCGATGACTTGGCCGGCAACGTGACCTCCAAGATCGGCCCCTCGCGAGCGACTCGGGTCGTGGTGATCCCGAATTTCGTCGACACGGAGCGCATCACTCCCCTCGACACCGCAACCGACTATCGACGCGAACTCGGCCTCACGGATCGTCCGGTCGTGATGTACGCGGGGAACATCGGCTTTTCTCAATCGTTGGAGTTGATGGTGGCGGCGGCCCGCGCTCGGCCCAACGTCGATTTCGTGATCAATGGCTCCGGTTCGGCGCGCTCGGATCTGGAGCGTTCGGCGTCGGGGCTGAGCAATCTGGTGTTCGGGGATTTCCAACCGTCAGAGCGACTGTCCGAGGTGTTGGCCAGCGGAGACATTCACGTCGTCCTGCTTCGTCGGGGTCTGGGTCGGGTCAGCGTTCCCTCGAAGACCTTTTCGATCATGGCTGCGGGTCGCCCCATCGTGGCCGCCGTCGACGCCGGGACGGAGGTCCCGCGGATGGTCGATGCTGCGCGATGCGGTCTCGTTGTTCCCCCCGACGAGACCGAGTCCTTCATCGCCGCGATCGATCGGCTGGTATCGGATCGCGACGGCCGACGTGACATGGGAGAGCGGGCCCGAGCCTTCGTGGAGGGCCAGGCCTCCCCGCGTTCGGTCGCTGAGCGCTACGCGAACCTCGTGCACGAAATTCGGCGTCGGCCGCCGCGGTGAAATCGTCCACTTTGCCGAGTGACCCCGTATTCGGCTCCACCCGCAGGTAGCCTCCCTCCCTCGTGGGTAAGGCATCGTCGGCCAAGAAAGTCGCTCGTTTGGCCCAGAAGGGCAAGGGACGCAAGGTTCGTTTCCAGGGTGGGACGCTGTTCCCGGCGGTCATCGTGGGTATCTCCTTGGTCGGATTGGCTCTCATCGTCTATTCGCGAACCTCGATCCCGAATCAGAACGTTCCTCCGACCGTCGAAGATCACTGGCACGCCTCGTACGGCTTCTACGCCTGCGACGCGTGGCTCCCCGATCTTCAGGGCAACAAGGAAGAACTCGACACGGCCGGTCAATTGGCCAACGACGGCTTTCGACGCACCGGAATCCACAGCCACGACGACGGCGTCGTTCACTGGCACCCGTACTCTTCGGTGGCCACCGGTCGCAACGCCAAACTCGGCGTCTTCCTCGACGTGTACGACGTGAAGGTTTCCGACTCCAAGATCGAGTTCCCGGCCGATCAAGGTGGCGCGGTCTATGAAGAAGGCGTCACGAAGTGCATCGTCGACGGCAAGGAAGTCGACGGAGAAGTGGTCGTGTACGCCTTCGATTCGTACGACAACGTCGATGACTATTCGACATACATCACGAATTTCGACGAAATTCGTCTGAAGAACGATGCGATGGCTTTCTCGATCGTCTTCGCCCCGGCTGGCTCCGACCCCGTACTGCCGCCGTCGGCTGCATCGTTGCCGGAATTGGGAGCCGTCGATATGGGCGCCAACGTGACCACCACCGTTGCCGATGGCACGAGCACCACCGTTGCCGGTGGCACGAGCACCACCGTTGCCGGTGGCACGAGCACCACCGTTGCCGGTGGCACGAGCACCACCGTTGCCGGTGGCACGAGCACCACCGTTGCCGGTGGCACGAGCACCACCGTTGCCGGTGGCACCACCACGAGCCCTTGATGCGCGCGGTCGTCCTGGTGGGCGGGTTCGGCACCCGGCTGCGCCCCTTGACCCTGACGACCCCCAAGCCGATGTTGCCGGTCGGTCACCGACCGATGGTCGAGAATCTGGTGCGTACGTTGGCGGCGAGCGGTGTCACCGAAGTGGTGCTTGGACTCGGATTCAAGCCCGAACCCTTCATTCAGGCCTTCCCCAGCGGGGAGTGCGCCGGGGTTCGACTTCACTACGCCGTCGAGCCCGAACCTCTCGATACGGCCGGGGCCATCAAGTTCGCGGCCGAGCACGCCGGCATCGACGACACGTTCGTGGTCGTGAACGGCGACGTGCTCACCGATCTGGACGTCTCCACCTTGATCGCCTTCCATCGATCCTCGGGAGCCGAGGCCACCATTCACCTGACTCCGGTCGAGGATCCTTCCGCCTACGGGGTGGTGGTCTTGGCCGATGGTGGACGGGTGGAACGATTCGTCGAGAAGCCGGCGCCGGGCGCCGTTGCGAGCAATTCGATCAATGCCGGCACCTATGTTCTCGAACCATCGGTTCTCGGGCGCATTGCCTCGGGACGCAAGGTGTCGATCGAGCGTGAGACGTTTCCTGGCGTTGTGGTCGACGGGCGGTTGTTCGCCCTGTCCACCGATGACTATTGGATCGACACCGGTCGTCCCGAGCCCTACCGACGGGCCAACCTCGACATGATCGATGGAGTGCGCCGAACGTTGCGAGCCGACGCGATCGAGGACGGTGCTCGCGTGGACGGCAGTGCGCGAGTCGCGCACAGTTTGGTCTCCCGCGGAGCGGTGGTGGGCTCGGCAGCGGTGATCGAGGACTCCGTCATCCTCGGATCGGCGGTCATCGAAGCCGGCGCGGTGGTCAAGGATTCCATCGTGATGGGTCACCTCGGTCGCTCGTCGGTCATCAGCCACACGGTGGTGGGCGCCCAAGGTCGGGTGAAGGACGGTGCCGTCTTGTCCCATGCGCTCGTGCCCGATCCCAACGCGGTGAAGTGATTCATGAAGAACGCTCCGAAGCCCCCGATGCCGACGTCGGTGATGGTCGTGGGTGGCGCGGGATTTCTCGGATCGCACACGGTCGATCGGCTCTTGTCCGAAGGCATTCGAGTCTCGGTGGTCGACGATCTGTCCTCCGGAAGCCTGCCCAACTTGTCCGAGGCCCGCGGGAACTCGGTTCAAGGATCACTGGGGATCGACACTCTGGATGCCACCGTCGGAGAATTCACGGAACTCGTACGACGTCGTTCCCCCGACGTGGTGGTGCTCTGCGCGGCTTTCCTCGGGCCCGGTGACGACGTCCGTGCGGCTGGTCGGTCGTACAGTCTGGTGCTGTCGGTGCTGGAGGCATGTCGGGCGACGAGAGTGGGCAAAGTCGTCGTCGTCATACCCGGTGATCTGTTGTACGGCGAGGTGCCCTCGCGCGAATTACCGGTGAAGGAAGACCGTCCCTTGCGCCCCGTGGGGTCGCTCGGAGTGACCGCCACGGCGACGCTGGAGTTACTGGATCTCTATCGACGCGATCACGGTCTCGATTTCACCGCTCTCGCTGTTTCGACGATTTATGGCCCACGACAGAGCTCCACGGGTGGCATCGTGGCCGAGTTCCTGACCGCGTTTCGGGACGGGGTGCCGCCAGTCGTACGAGGTGACGGTCGGCGAACCCTCGACGTCTTGTACGTGGCCGATGCGGTCGATGCGATCTTTCGTGCACTCACGCGTGGCGGCGGCTTGTTGCTGCACGTGGCGTCAGGTGAGCAGACCGGACTGCGTTCGATCCTCCAGACGATCGGCATCGAAACGGTGGTACCCGAGAAAGTGACCGGCCGCACGGTTGCGCGCATGGCTCTGTCACCGGCGCGAGCCCGACTGCACCTCGGTTGGGTGCCGTGGACCGGGCTGGCCGAGGGCATCGCCCTCACCGTCACGGCGAACGACTGAGGCACCTCAGCGAAAGAGATCCTCCTGCGGGGGTCGCACGATCTCACGCATCGACGACTCGCGAAACCAGGAGGGATCGAGGCCACGCACCACGGCCACCGGGATACCGCTCGATTTTCCCATCACCAATTCGGCGGCCGAGGCGATCTCGTCGGCCGCGCACACCTCGGTCACCTGCATCGTGCGTCCGAGGGCGTCCGGGGTGCCTCGAAGATCGACCACCGCCGCCACACCGGCGACGCCGATGGCCACGTCGGTCAATCCCTTGCGCCATGGTCGACCGAAGGTGTCCGAAATGATGACTCCAACCGAGACTCCCGATCGCGCCTTCACGATGTCGCGGATCCGTCGCGCCGAGCGGTCGCTGTCGATGGGGAGGAGGGCCGCCCAACCGCGCTCGACGTTGGAGAGGTCGATGCCGCTGTTGGCGCACACGAAGCCGTGCTTGGTCTCGGTGATGATCAGGTCGCCACGGCGACGCACGACCCGAACGGCTTCGTCCTCGACGAGTGCTTTGTGCGAGAGGGGATCGTCGGCGTCGATGGCAACCATGCGACCCTCGGCCTTGGACACCACCTTTTGGGTCACGACGAGCACATCGCCGTCTCGCAGTGGGCCGTTGGGCTCCTCGCGACACGCGTCGGCGATGATCTCTCCCAATTGATCGTCGGGTCGGATCTCGCCGATGCCAACGACTCCCCATGCGCTCAGGCGCATCGACGCGCTGGTTGGTGCGGGGTCAGCGGACATGTTGGGCTCCCTCGTGAGCGGCGGTCAAGGTGATGTCGGCGAGTAATCGGGTGACGTCGGGAGTCCGCATGACGGTGTCGGCCACCACGCAACGGACTCCACACGCTTCGACCTCGGCTCGGCGGGCGGCATCGCGCTCATCGATGACGAGGGTGCCGCACACCGGCGCGTACATGCGGGCGACGCCCACGACCGATGCCTCGAAGCCGAGTTCGGCGAGCATTCGATCGGCGGGGCCCTTCAGAGCCGCGCCGGCGACGATCGGAGAGATGGCCACGACCCGCTCACGGTGGGCGGTCAAGGCATGATCCACTCCGTCGAGGGCCCGTATGGGGCCGATCGACACCAAGGGATTCGACGGTGCGATGATGACGGCTTCCGCCGAGGTGATGGTCTCGATGAATGTCGGTTTGGCATCGTTCGCTCCGTCGAATCGAATGCCGGTCACCGGCACGGCGTGGCGTCGCTTCACGAAGTATTCCTGGAAGCCCACGGTCGTGACGCCGCCGTCCTCGACGATGTCGATCATGGTGCGAACGCGATGGTCGGTCATCGGGACGATCCGCACCGCCAGTCCCCAAGCGCGAGCGATCTCGTCGGTCACCTCGCTCAGCGTGGCACCCTCCCTCAGTCGGGCGGTTCGATAGAAGTGCGTGGCGAGGTCGCGGTCGCCGAGGTTGAACCAGTCGGGTGCGGCGGCGGATCCGGCCGGTCGAACGGCGGCGTAACGCGCCAAGTTTTCCATGGCGGTCCAGGACTCGTCGACCAGGCCCCATCCCCGCTCCGGGTCGATGGCCCCCGCCGCCGTGTACGTCACCGTGTCGATGTCGGGCGAAATGGAGAGTCCGTGCAACTCCGTGTCGTCGCCCGTGTTGACCACGGCGGTCACCCGGGACGGATCGACCGTCATCAGGAGTCCGCGCAGGAATCGCGCGGCACCGATGCCGCCGGCCAAAACTGTGATCACGGAGCCATTCTTGCCGGTTCATGCGCCATTGGCGAGGTCCCGGTACAGATGTTCCAATTCGCGTGCGGTGCGCGACCAATCGAACAGAGCGGTTCGCTGTCGTCCACTTTCGATCATTCGGGCGCGGCGAACGTCATCGGTGAGGGCGGTCACGAGGGATTCGATCCACGTGACCCGGTCACCCGACGGGCACAGCAACGCGGCGTCTCCAGCGACCTCGGGGATGGATCCGACCGCCGAGGCCACGACGGGAACGCCCTCCGCCATGGCCTCCAGGACGGGGAACCCGAAACCCTCGTCGAGTGAGGGATACGCGACGACATTGGCCCGGTGGTAGAGCCGTCCGATCTCGGCGTCATCCACTCGTCCGAGCACGTGCACTCTCTCGCGCGCCGCGGAACCCAAGCGGTTCACCGCCGCGTGCACGGCGGCAGAACCGTCTCCGTCGCCACCGGCGATCACCAGCCGGGCCGACGGAACGACACCGATGAGATCGTCCATCAACGACACGAGGAACGCAAGATTCTTGCGTCGCTCCAATGTTCCGATGGAGACGATGACGTTCCCGTCGTACGGGACGCCACCTGTGATGTCACCGCCCGTGATGTCACCGCCCGTGATGTCACCGCCCGTGATGTCACCGCCCGTGATGTCACGGCCCCGATCGCTGTTCGGCGACATGGCGTTCGGTGTACCGAGGTGGATGACCGTGATGGGTGCATCGGGAAAGTGCGCTCGCAGACGATCGGCCGTGGCGTGCGACGACGCGTGCACGTGGGCGCCGGAGCCGACGGCACGACGCAACACGTTCATCATCAGCCCGATGTCACGGTGTACCCCCTTCGGCTGATCGAGGGCCCAGCAGTCGTAGACCGAGACGAGGCGGGGGTGGCGCGACGGGGGGACCACGTAATTCGTTCCGTGGATCACGTCGACGTCTCGCAGACGGTGATCGGGACGTGGGCGGTCGAAACGACCCCAAGCCCGAAGGGCCAGGGCCGCCGGATACGGGAGACGAACGGTGTCGGCGCGCAACGCCGCGCGGAAACTCAAGACGTAGGGGACCAGATCGACAGTGCTGTGCGAGGCCATCGCCTCGACGGCGCGACCGACACCGGTGATGGGGCCGTGTAAGGGTCCGGTATCGAAGGCCACGCGCATCATCAGGGGCGAGGCTAGGTCCCGCACCGTAGGATGCACTCAAGTCAGCCCGGTCGGGTCGTTCACGAGGAGAACTCATGCCCCGCGCGTTCATCACTGGAGTCACCGGCCAGGATGGCCAACATCTGGCCGAGTTCCTGCATGGCCAGGGGTACCAAGTGTTCGGCATGGTCAAGGGGCAAAACAACCCCAGGGCCGACTTGTTGCGCGATCATTTCCCCTACGTCGAAATCGTTCCCGGTGACTTGGCCGATCTGCCGTCGCTGGTGAAGGCCATGGAGGTGGCCCAACCAGACGAGGTGTACAACCTGGCGGCTATCTCGTTCGTGGCCCTGTCGTGGAACCAGGCCGAATTGACGGCCAACCTCACCGGCACCGGCGTGTTGCGCATGCTCGAGGCGGTGCGCATGGTCGGTGGCGCCTCGGACAACAAAATCCGCTTTTATCAAGCATCGTCGTCGGAGATGTTCGGCAAGGTGCGTGAGACTCCGCAAACGGAACGGACACCGTTCCATCCTCGCTCGCCGTACGGTTGCGCAAAGGTGTTCGGTCACAACATCACGGTCAATTACCGCGAGAGTTATGGATTGTGGGCCTGCTCGGGGATCCTCTTCAACCATGAGGGGCCCCGACGCGGCGTAGAATTCGTCACCCGGAAGGTCACCAACGCGGCCGCTCGAATCAAACTCGGGTTGCAAAGCGAGTTGGTGATGGGCAACCTCGATGCTCGGCGCGACTGGGGCTACGCCGGTGACTATGTGAAGGCCATGTGGCTGATGCTTCAACAAGAGGAGCCTGATGATTACGTCATCGCCACCGGCGAGACCCACACCATCGGGGAGTTGGTGGAGCGAGCTTTCGCCGAAGTGGGTATCGATGATTGGAAGAGATACGTCCGACAGGATCCCAAGTTCTTCCGACCCGCTGAGGTCGACCTGTTGATCGGAGACGCCTCCAAAGCGCGCGAGAAGCTCGGATGGACTCCCGAGGTCGACTTCGCATCCTTGGTCGAGATGATGGTGAGGAACGATCTGGTGATCGAGGCCACCCGCGCCGGTCTGGCGATCCCGTCCTGAACATCCCTCGCCCGGGGCGGCGCTGTCACGCCTCGAGGGGTCGATCCGACAACGCCTCCAGCACCGAGCCCTCGTCGATCGTGGCGCCGTGAGTCAGTAATTGTCGTAAGGAGCCCAAAAAGACCACGAGAGCCACCGATGAACTCACGACCAGACCGATTTCGACGCGCAGAAAGAGGTCGCGGGCCGACAACCACGTGGTGACGAGGAAGGCGATCATGCCGGCCAGCCAACCGACGGCGACCCACGCGTGTCCGTGCAGGGCGATCACGGCTTGGGCGGTGGCCAGAGCGACCATGTAGATCGCGCTTCCGATGGCCAACATCGTCAGGGTTCGGCGATCGAGTCCTCCGTCGTAGAGGAGATCGAGAACGTCGGGTCCGATGGCGAACGATCCGCCGACACCGATGGCGCCGACGCTCAGGACGACGAACATCAACCGACGGAAGCCTCCGCGGAACTCGGCTAGGTCGCCGGCAGCGGCCAGCCGTGCCAATCGTGGAAGCAAGGAGGCCTGCACCGCCTGGAAGAGGAACAGCGGAATACGGGCCAGCAGAACACCGTTACCGAAACGCGTGACCTCGTCGCGCTGTGAATCGGCGGCGAGCACGTCGATGGCGATCGGGCCCGCATTCACCAGACCGGCACCCATGATCGACCCGACCAGGAGCCATCCGAGATTCGAGGTCACCTCGCTCCACTGCGCCGGTGGGCCATGGGAGGTGCGCAACTGTCCGCGCGAACCGACGATGAGAACGCCAGTGAGGGGCGCCACGGCCACGAGCATGGCGTAGGCGCCGACGTCGTGGACGTCGAGTTGCCACAAGACGACGCAGCCGACGATGCGCACGAATCCATCGGCCCCGATCACCATTCCATAGGCCGAAAAACGACCTTCACCCGAACAGATTCCCCGTGCCAAGTGGGCGGGGGCGTACGAGATGAAGGCGATGATCAAGGCCACCGTGACGAGTCCGTAGCCCTCGAAGAACTCGCGAGTGGCCAGCGGGCCGAGTGCGGCCACGGTCCCCGAGACGGCCATGGTGATGGCGACACCGAGGGGGACGATCCGCCGAACCACCGGAGTGCCGCCCAACGAGAGGGCCCGACGGTGGGCCAAGGCGCGACCCATCTCTTGTTCCAAGGGCAAGAAGAAACCAGGAGCCAGGGCGAAGGTGGCGAACCACAAGGCGACGATGGGTTTGAAGTCTTCTTTCCCCAAGGCCTCTTGGCCGATCTTGAAGAAGGCGTAACTGGAGATACCGGCCACGAGCAGGCCGATGCCCACCGCGATGGTGCCCTCGGGAAGAGGAACACCCGACGAGGCGTCGCTCGTCGAGGTGGGGGAGTCGGCAACACCACTCAAGAACCTCAACCCTAGCGAGGGGGTCGGGGCACGGGGATGATGAAGGTCCTGCACAAAGGGTCGGTCTCTCGTGCTCAGAGCAGGGGTTCGGCGGGCACCGCACGCCGGGTGAACATGGCTCCTCGTGGTCGACGGGTAGCCTTCGACCCACCGTGGAGAACGAGTTGGAGCCTCCCTTGTCCGACGACGACCGCGAGGATGCCGTCGCCTCCGCACCTGCCGCCCCCGGCGTGGTGGCAGCGCTCGTCGTCCACGCACCTTCGGAGGCCCTCGGGGAATGCCTCGACTCCCTGAAGGCCCAGGTTTACCCCAATCTCCAGACTCTGGTGCTGGTGACCGGCTCGGCGCCAGAGGATCTGGCCCTTGTCAACGGCCTGGTCGAGGCCCGCTCGATGGCGGTCCACGTGCGCCACGTCGGCTCGAACCCTGGCTTCGGGGCGACGGCCAACTCGGTGGCTCGGCTGGTTCAAGGCGACGGTGGTCTCTTTCTGTTCCTGCACGACGATGTGGCGCTCGAACCCGACGCGGTGCGCTTGATGGTGGAGGAGCTGTACCGCTCCAATGCGGGTCTCGTGGGCCCGAAGTTCGTCGAGTGGGACGACGTTCGTCGGTTGCAAATGGTCGGGTTCGACGCCGATCGCTTCGGCGAACTCGACAGTGCGGTCGAAGAACACGAGATCGACCAGGAGCAACACGACGCGGTCCGTGACGTGTTCGTCCTGCCGAGTGCCTGCCTGCTCGTTCGAGCGGATCTCTTCCGCGAGATGGGTGGTTTCGAGGAGTCGATCGAGTTCCACGGTGAAGATCTCGATTTCTGCTGGCGCGCGCATCTGATGGGAGCACGCGTGGTGGTGGCTCCGGCGGCACGGGTACGACATCGAGGGGGACTGCGCGACCGACGCGACGACTTGTCGCACGTGGCGATGGACGCGCGTCACCGGTTGTCGACCGTCGCGTCCCTCACCGGGGCCGCTCGATCATTGGTCGTCATCCCCACTTTGATCGTGGTCACTCTGGTCGAGGCGATCGTTTCTCTTGTGACTGGCCACGTGCGACGGGCATCCACCGAGGTTCGTGCTCTGGTGGCGGTCCCGCGCGACATCGTGTCCATTCTGCGACGTCGTCGTCGTGTCGCGCTGCTGCGTCGCATTCCCGACCGTGAGATCGCCGATTTGCAGGTGCGGGGAAGCGTGCGCTGGCGACGGGTCGTGCGCGGTCGGCGACGGTCGAGTGGTTTCGCCGTCGGTCGTGGTGCGTCGGACAATTCAGGGTCGCGTGAGCCGATCGCCGTCGTGGCGTGGTTCGTTCTGTGGGCCGCGTTGCTCGTCGGCTCGCGCGATTTGATCGGCGGAGGTGTTGCGTCGATCGCCGACATGCTGCCGTGGTCCGACTCGCCTCGTGATCTCGCTCACTCGTACATGTCCGGCTGGTGGGACAAGGACCTCGGGGCCACGACAGCGCAACCGACCGGAAACATTCTGCTGGCTCTGGGCGGTGCACTCACGTTGGGCCATCCGGCCTTGGCCCAGACGATGGTGATCATCGGACTCGTGGCGGCGGGATGGCTGGGTGCCTGGCGTTTGTGTGCCGTGGCATCGGTGCCGCGGGCCCGTCTCATCGGCACCATCGCGTACGCGGCCGTTCCGCTTCCGTACGCCGCGGTGGCCGCGGGGCGTCTGCAAGCGTTGATCGCCTACGCCGTCCTGCCGTGGGCTTTGCACCTGATGCGGTTGTTCGGTGGTCTCGGTCTGCCGCGAGGTGCGGAGGAGTCGAGTCGGGCGGTGGGTGACGTCGTCGAACACCCTGACACCGCGACGAGAGTGCGCGTCGTCTCGTCTCTCGCTCTGCTTCTGAGTGTCACGGCGGCGTTCGCGCCCTCGGTGATGTTGATCGTCTTGGTGTGCGCGATTCTCTGGATCCTGGCGACACTGATGGCGGGTGGATCGTCGCGTGCGGCGGGTCTCGGGATCGCGTCGGTGTCGGTGTCCATGGTCGCCGCGGTCGTGGTCAACCTGCCGTGGATGACTCGCTACTTGGCCTCGGACGGCTGGCAGGCTTTCATCGGGTCGCGCACCGGATCCGATCTCGGGGTCTGGCAAGTCCTGCGCTTCGGTATCGGCCCGTCCGCCCTCGGCGGTTTGATCATCCTCCTCTTCGTTCCGGCGCTGGTGGCCCCCTTCGTGTCGAGGGGTTGGCGCTTCGTGTGGGCGGTGCGGGCGGCCGTGTTGATCGCCGGCTCGACGTTGTTGGCCGTTCTCGGACAGCGTGATTCGTTCCCCGTCGATCTACCCGAGCCCGGCGTGCTGCTGGCCCCGGCCGCGGTCGGTGTGGCCCTCGGGGTGTCGATGGTGTGGGTGGTTTTCGGGGCCGACGTTCGAGGAGCACGATTCGGTCTTCGTCAACCGGTGGCACTCGTCTCGTTGGCGTGTATCCCCGTCGGCCTCGTTCCGGTGTTGGCGGTGGCCGGCGATGGTCGATGGCAACAACCTGAGGCCACCTTCTCCGGGCAAATGACCGAGTTGTTGGCCACCGATGAACGGGGTGGATTCAGGGTCCTCATCATCGGCGATGAACGGCTGGTTCCTGGTGGATCACACGAACTCGGCGTGGGTCTGCGTTACTCGGTCGTCGAATCTGGCCGACTCGGTGCCGACGATCTGTGGACCCCGACCCCCGACGACGTCGATCGTTATCTCGAACCGCTGATCGAGGCGGTGGCGTCAGGAGCGACCGACCGTGTCGGGCGCTTGATGGCACCCCTCGGGGTGCGTTACGTCGTGATCCCCGTGGTGGATCGCGTCGTTTCGACCTCGCGTGATCCGCTCCCCGTTCCGGACGGCTTGGTGGATTCCTTCGGTGCTCAACTCGATTTCCGACGTAAGTTCTCTCCGGCCAGCATGATCGTCTTCGAAAATCAGCAAGCGATCCCCTCGGTGTCGATCCTGACCGCGGCGGGGTCCGAAGCCGCCTCATCGGGTGGCAATGAAGCCTTGGCGGTCGTCGACATGTCGGGAGCCAAACCGGTGTCATCACTGGCGCGGCCATGGAAATCCGTGTCCGAATCGGTTCCGTCGGGAACCCTCCATCTCGGTGTCCCGCTGGACGAAAGGTGGTCGGCCGTCCTCGACGGTCGAGCGATCGACCTCGGCGCCTCGTTCGGTTCGGTGATGTCGGCGACTGTCGACGAACCCGGAGTCCTCGAACTGTCCCACCACCGTCCCTTCTCGAGAATCCTGTGGGTGCTCGCCCAGTCGATGCTGTGGGTGATCCTCGTGTTGGGCTGGCGTCAGCCGAAGAACCTGCGACGGCGACGATCGTCTCGAACCCCGGCCGTGGTCGTGGACGACTCGCCGATCATCGCGATGGAGACTCGCCCGTGAGCCTGCGTCGCGTCACTCCTGTCGTGCTCGTCGCGATGGTGACAGGGACGATCGTCTATGCCGACGACGGCACGCGATCCGACGTCGCGCCGATCTTCTCCGTCTCGGGTTCGGCGGGCACCCCCGTCATTCCCGGTGACGATTCGTCGATCACCACATCGTGGTTCTGTGGTGGCACGTCGGCGGCCGGTGACAGTGGCGGTGGGCTCTACTCCGGCGAGATCGTTCTTTCGAACCCCACCGAAGTCGGGGTGCGAGGGACCGTGACCGCCCTGACCACCGACGGGGAGCCCATCGAATCGCCCGTGGTCGTCGATCCGCGCGGTCTGACCATCATCGACGTACGTTCGCTCGTGAACTCGGCGTATGCATCGACGGTCGTCGAATTGGACTCCTCGTCTGTGGCGGTCGAGCAAAGAGCCATTCACCCTGCCGGCACGGCGGTGGCGCCATGCGCCAACGCGGCGTCTGACACGTGGCATTTCGCCGACGGTTTCACCTTCGACGGATCCGACTTCCGATTGATCCTCACCAACCCGTACCTGTCGGCCGCCGTCGTCAACGTGTCGGTGGCCACCGAGGGTGGTCCCCGCACACCGTCGAATCTTCAGGGCTACGTGATTCCCGCCCGCTCGATTCGGGTGGTGAATGTCGCTGAGGCCGGTTTCCGCGACGAAAAGGTGTTGGCGGTGTCGGTGGTGGCGGAGTCCGGTCGTTTCGTGGCGGCCAAAGATCAGCACTACCTCGGTGGAGGACGATTGGGACACATCAATGCGCTCGGCTCCCCGGCGACGTCCAGTCAGTGGTGGTTCGCCGATGGTGAGAAGGGCTCTGGAATCTCGGAGCGGTATTCGATTTACAACCCGACCGACGAGGTCGCCCAGGCCTCGGTGTTGATTCTGGGATTGGGTCAAGTCGAATCTATGTTGCCCCCGGCCTCGCTGTCGGTCCCGGCCCACGAAGTGGTCACCGTCGACACGGCAACCATCCAGGGCCTGCCTGCCGGTGCTCACGCCATGCTGATCTCGAGCGAAACCGGATCGGACCTGGTGGTCGAGCGCGTGATCACGCGTCCCGCCGCCGATTACGTCGCAACCACCGCCGTGCTGGGAGTGATGGAGGGGTACACCTCGCAGCGATGGCGTGTACCGACGAGCACCTCCATCGCCATCGAGGATGCTCTGATCGTGTTGAACACCTCGGGTGAATCCGGAACCTTCACCGTTTATTCGGTGGGACCGGGAGGCGAGGAGCCGGTTCCCAATTTGACCGAGATCGATCTCGGTCCGAACTCCGTCGTCTCGGTCGACTTGGTCGATCCGCTCGCCCTCGGTCGACCACTGGTGCTCGCGGGCGATCGTGCGATGGTCGTCGAACGTCGTCTCGAGCGAAACACCTCCTTGCGCGGACGAAGTGGCTCGTTGGCGTTCCCGGAGTGACCGACGTGCAGTTCCTCATCGCTGCTTCCATCGCCCTCGTGGTGTCCTCGGTGGCTCTACTCGTGCGTCGTTCGCGTCGAGTCGACGCCCCGACCCAGAAGACCTGGAATGTGCCGACGCAAATCGACCCCAGCGATCTGCTTTCCGGGAGTGCCGAATGGTCGATCGCCGTCTTCACCTCGGGGATTTGTCATGTGTGTGCCGACGTGGTCGCCAAGGCCGAAGCGTTGCGCAGTCACAAGGTGTCGGTTCATGAAATCGAATACGAGACGGATCGAGCCGTGCACGAGAAGTATCGCATCGACGCGGTACCGACCTTGGTGGTCTGCGACCACCAGGGGGTGGTGCGATACTCGGTTCTCGGACCAGTGACCGCCACCGATCTGTGGGCCGCCGTGGCGCGCGTTCGAGATCCCGCTTCAGCGGGCGACTCGGAGCAGTGCCGAAAAATCTGATCAGTCGGCGGCGTGGACGGGCGCGCTCGAGGCATCGCCCAAGCCCTGTTGAACCAACGCGGCAACCTCGGAACCGTCGATCGTCTCTTTGTCCAGCAATGCCGTGGCCACCAGATCGAGACCCCGACGGTGCGCTTTCAGCAGATCCCCGGCCCGCTTTTCCTGGGTGGTGAGGATCTCGTTGATCTCTTCGTCCATCATGCGCGCGGTGTCGTCGCTGTACTCGCGTCCACCGGTCATCAGATCCTCGCCGAGGAAAACCTGCTGATTGTTGTGCCACGCCATCGGACCGACCTTGTCGCTCATGCCCCATTCGCGCACCATGCGGCGCGCCAAACCGGTCACGACCTCGAGGTCGTTGGCGGCACCAGTGGTCTGCTGCTGGAAGACCAGTTGCTCGGCAACTCGACCACCGAGCGCCATGCAAATGCGATCGAGGATGTAGTCCTTGGAGAAACTGTGCCGCTCCTCGGGGAGCGTCTGAGTGACGCCGAGAGCCATCCCGCGCGGGAGGATGGTCACCTTGTGGAGCGCATCGCCGTTCGGCAACACCGCCGCCAACACCGCGTGTCCTCCTTCGTGGTAGGCGGTCACGCGCTTTTCCTCCGCTGACAACACCAGCGAATCGCGTCGTGCACCCATCATGATGCGATCGCGGGCCGACTCGAAGTCGATTCCTTCGATTTCGGCGCTGCCACGGCGCACCGCGAAGAGGGCGGCTTCGTTGACGAGGTTGGCCAAGTCGGCGCCGCTCATTCCGGGGGTGCCTTTGGCCATCACCTCGAGGTCGGCATCGGGTCCCATGCGCTTGTCGCGGCTGTGTACTTTGAGGATCGCCAAGCGTTCCTCGAACTCCGGAAGCGGCACGACGATCTGGCGATCGAAACGACCCGGACGGAGCAGGGCGGGGTCGAGGATGTCGGGACGGTTCGTGGCGGCGAGGATCACGATCCCCTCCGAGGTTTCGAATCCGTCCATCTCGGCCAGCATCTGGTTGAGGGTCTGCTCGCGCTCGTCGTGACCTCCACCGAGGCCGGCACCGCGCTTGCGACCGATCGAATCGATCTCGTCGATGAAGATGATGGCGCGGCCCATCTTGCGAGCCTGCTGGAACAGATCACGCACACGACTGGCGCCCACGCCGACGAACATCTCCATGAAATCCGATCCGGTGACCGACAAGAAGCCCACACCGGCCTCGCCGGCCACCGCCCGCGCGAACAAGGTCTTGCCGGTGCCCGGGGGCCCGACCAACAGCAGTCCCTTGGGGACGCGAGCACCGATTTCCTTGAATCGCTCGGGCATTCGCAAGAAATCGACCACTTCTTTGATCTCGGTCTTGACACCGTCGTAGCCGGCGACGTCGGCGAAGGTTGTCGAGGGCCGATCCGCGTTGTAGGCCTTGGCCCGACTACGACCGATCGACATCACGTTGCCCATCTGTCCGGACGCGCGCCGATTCATCCAGACGAGGAATCCCATGATGAGTAGGAACGGCAACAAAAGTGGGATGAGGCTGACGAACCAGTTGGACTGCGGAGTGGTCGGGACGAAGTCGACGCCCTTGACGCGTAACAACTCGCGATCGTTCTCATTGGGGAAGCCGGGAGGGGCGGTGGTGGAAAACTCCGAACCATCGGTGAACGACCCGGTGATACCCAGCGTGGTGTTGTTCAACTTGACCTCGTCCACCATGCCGGCGTTGACCTGCGTGATGAATTCCTCGAAGCCGATCTTTTCGCGGTCGGGTCCGGGAAGCAACTGCGGTCCGAAAATGAGAAGAAGGATGATCCCCAGCAGGACCCAGGGCGACCACTTGGGCATGGTGGGTCGACCGGTCCGGCCATCGGGGGAGTGATCGGACTTGTTGGAGCCCGACCTGTGTGCCGTGGGCGCCGGGCGACGGGTGCGACGCGGTGCCTCGGGCGACGGGGGAGGAGGGGGAGGAGGGGGAGTCGACTCGCTCATGGCCTCATGCTACGACCACCCCGGGGCGACAGTGTTGGCGGAGCCCGCCTCGGACATGTGTCATTCGCTGCCCCATCCACCCCGCTCGCCCCTTCGTCACGTACCTTTTGGGCCATGCGTTCGTGCACGAGAAATGCGTGTCGGGAAGTGCCGCACGTGACGTTGGTCTTTCACTACCCCTCGTCGACGATTTGGGTCGACCAGCTGTCCGATGAGCGTCAGCCCAACGAGTACGAGTTCTGCGTGACGCATTGGCAGCGTTTCCAACCCCCGAGTGGCTGGTCATTGGATGATCGCCGCCGTGCCGAGGTGTTGCCCTTCGTTCATCGTCTCGCCGGCTGAGCCGACGTGAGGCGAACCCGTCGGGAAACGAACTCCACTCGATTCACCCTCGGGGTCGTCGCCGCGTTCTGGCTGGCGGCATACGTGGTCGCCATCCCCATCCAGGGCATCATCATCGGGGTCAGCGGCTACGGAGGGGAATCGTCCGACACCTGGCCCACGGGAATCACCGCGCTGTCGGCGCTCTCGCTGTGGGTTTGCCTCATCGTGACCGCCGTCGTGTTGTCGCGCCGGTTCGGTACGGGACGCTTCGGCGAGGACTTTCGCCTGACGTTCCGGGTCCGCGACCTCATTGGATTACCGATCGGTGCGGCGTGCCAGGTTCTGGTGATCCCGGCCGTCTATTGGCCGCTCCAACGGGTGTGGTCGGAAACGTTTCGCTCCGAGGAACTTTCCGAGCGAGCCCAGGATCTCTGGGATCGGGCCGCGGGCACGTGGCTCGTCGTGTTGGTAGTGGTCGTGGCGGTGGGCGCCCCCTTGGTCGAGGAGATCATCTATCGAGGCATGATCCAACAGGCGTTGCAGTCGCGTCTCGACGACGTCCTGGCCGTGGTGATTTCGGCTTTGTTCTTCGCGCTGATTCACCTCCAACCGGTGGAGATTCCGGGTTTGTTCGTGTTTGGACTGGTGTCAGGTGTGTGTTTCATGTGCACCGGTCGATTGGGAATGTCGATCATGGTTCATGTTGCGTTCAACGCGACGGGGCTCCTGCTCGTTGCCTGAGCCCTTTGGCGAGCTCGTACGAGGATTCCGGCCCCGTCATGGCAAGATTGTCTCCATATGACGAACCCCGAGGCTCCCGTGGGCCCCGAAGCGAACCAATCAGAGTCGGTCGACATCGTGGCCGACAGCGACCCGCCGAATGATTCGACCCCGCTTCGGGGATGGAACCCGTTCATCGGTTGGGGGCGGCAACGGCTGATCGTTTTCTGGGTCCGGGTGGTGTTGGTCGGAATCAGCACGATCGTGGCCGTCAAGGTGGTTCAACCCTCGATGGTGTTCGAGGACACCACCCCCACCGGTGGGGACATGGGGGCTCACGTGTGGGGTCCGGCCTACCTGCGCGACAACTTGCTGCCTTGGCGCCTGAGCGGCTGGTCGATGGACTGGTACTCGGGACTTCCCGTCTATCGCTTTTACATGGTGGTGCCGGCGATCTTCATTGTCTTGCTCAATGTCGTCTTGCCGTACGGAGTCGCGTTCAAAATCGTCGCCGTCGCCGGCGTCGTCACGCTTCCCGTTTGTTGTTGGGCGTTCGGGCGTTTGGCGCGGTTCGCTTACCCGATCCCCGAGGTGTTCGCGGTCGTCGGGCTCGTCTACCTGCTCGACGAGAGTTACACCATCTACGGCGGGAATGTGGCGTCCACCATGGCCGGCGAGTTCTCGTTCTCGATCTCGTTGTCGTTCGCCATGTTGGCCTTTGGTTACTTCGCCCGTGGCCTGCAGACCGGCAAGCACCGGGTGGCGGCCGCGGTGTTCATGGCGCTGGCGGTGCTGTCCCACGGGATCGTGGCCATTTATGTGGCCGTGGGTTTGCTGTTGATGGCGTTTCTCTCGATCGATCGCACGAAGTGGCGCTGGTTCGTCACCACCGCCGGCACCGGGGCCCTGTTGTCGGCCTTTTGGATCCTGCCCTTTCTCCTGAACCACGCCTACATGACCGACATGAAATACAAGGGCGAGCCGGGTAACGGATCCTTCACGTCGTATTGGGGCATGTTCTTCGCCCTGCCACCATTTTGGAATTTCGTGATTCTCACCCTTGCCATCATCGGTTTCGCCGCCATGGCCGCCAAGCGGAACACTTCCGGGGTGTGGCTCGGTGTCACCGGACTGACGTTCGCCGCGTTCGTGTATCTCTTCAACGACAGCCTCCCGGTCATCGGGTTGCTTTGGAATCCTCGATTGCTTCCAATGCTCAACATGTGCCGATATCTGCTGGCCGCCATCGGCGTGGTCGAACTGGTGGCTGCGATCGTACGGTTGGTCGACCTGGAGGAATTGACGGCCCGTCTCCGCCGCGACGGTGAGGCTCCCGCACTCCTCGAGGAGCACCACGAATCTCGCATGTTCAACGCGCGCACGGGCGCTGCGATCGTGGGATCGCTCCTGGTGTTCATCACGTTGGGGTGGCGGTTCCAGGTACTCCCTTTCGGCTCTGTGACCGACGAGGGCCAAGGGGCCGAATACAACTGGGGTCCCTTCGAGGGCCCCGCGGGCAGTAAAGGCTTCGTCGATGGTTGGGCCCGATGGAACTTCAGTGGGTACGAGGGGCGTGCGTCGTATGGCGAGTACCACGACCTCGTGCAGACGATGAAGGGTCTGGGCGAGAGCCGAGGGTGCGGGCGCGCCCTGTGGGAGAACTACGAAGGCAACGACAAGTACGGAACCACCATGGCCCTCATGTTGCTGCCCTTTTGGACCGATGGTTGCGTCGGATCGAGTGAGGGGCTCTTTTTCGAGGCCGCCGGCACGACGCCGTATCACTTCCTAGCGGCGGGAGCGATGTCCAAGCAATCGTCGAACCCGGTTCGCGAACTTCGATACGTGAACAACAACCCCTCCATCGGGGTCTCCTACATGCGAGAACTTGGAATTCGCTATTACATGGCCGTCACACCCGAAGCCATCTCCAAGGCTGACGAATTGGAGCTCGCCGGCGGCGGGCTCGCCACGATCGCGACCTCGGGGCCGTGGAAGGTGTACGAGGTGGCCGAATCCGAGATCGTCGTGCCGCTCGACACCCAGCCTGTAGTGATCGAGGGTCGGTCGGGCGATCAGCGTGAACGCTGGTTGGAGCTCGGTAGCAGTTGGTTGCAGAACCGCTCCGATTGGCTCGCCTTGCCGGCGGCCGATGGTCCGGCCAATTGGCAGCGGGTAGTGGTCGACATCGACGCGGTGCGACGCGAGGGAGAGCCGGGCTCGGACGCTCGCAAGGTGGACGTGGTGGTGCCCGCCGATGCGATCGAAGTTGTCGACCTCGACGAGGTGACGGTGTCCAACGTCGACATTGGTCAGCAGTCCGTGTCGTTCGACGTCGACCAGGTCGGGGTACCCGTTCTGGTGCGCGTGAGTTTCTTTCCCAACTGGAACGTGGCGGGAGCCGAGGGTCCGTACCGGGTGGCGCCGAACATGATGGTGGTGATTCCCACCTCGACCTCGGTCTCGATGTCCTTCGAACCCAGCATCGTGGACCGCCTCGCCTACGGGCTGACAGCCGTCGGCATCGGGGTGACGGTCGTGATTTTCCGTCGCGACCGACGGGCAAACCGGCAGGTCATGGTCGACCCGTCGACGACCTGAACCGAGCCGGTCGAAGGCTCCCGATAGGGTGAAAAGTCGTCATGACCTCCAGTTCTCGACTCGACCAGATCGTCAAGGCCTATGACATTCGCGGAACCGTCCCCGACCAGTTCGACACCGACATCGCCCACGCGCTGGGCGTGGGATTCGCCAAGTTCACCTCCGCCTCGGTCGCCATCATCGGACGCGACATGCGTCCGTCGGGGCCCGAATTGTCCGAGGCGTTCGCTCGTGGATTGATGGAGCATGGCATCGACGTCATCGACATCGGACTCGCCTCCACCGACATGATCTACTTCGCGGCGGGCCGCCTCGACGCTCCGGGGGTCGTCTTCACCGCATCCCACAATCCCGCGCAGTACAACGGGGCGAAATTGTGTCTGGCCGGAGCCCGTCCCATCGGCGCTGATACCGGCCTGTCGCAAATCAAGGACATCGCTCGTCGAGTTCTCGACGGGGAAACCTTCGCCCCAGCGGTCAAAGCCGGTCGCACGACCGAGCGCGATCTGTTGTCGTCGTTCGTCGATCATGTGGTGTCCTTCATCGACCCCGCAACATTGCGACCGATGCGGGTGGTGGCCGACACGGCCAATGGAATGGGTGGACTCGTGGTGCCTGCGGTGTTCGAGCGTTTGCCCCGGATCGAGATCGAAGTGATGTACGGCGAACTCGACGGTACCTTCCCCAACCACCCGGCGGACCCGTTGCAGTCCGTGAATCAGCGCGATCTACAGGCGCGGGTCACCTCGGGTGGTTTCGACGTGGGTTTGGCTTTCGACGGTGATGCCGATCGGGTGTTCGTCGTCGACGAACTGGGACGTGGTTTGTCCGGTTCGACTACCACGGCGATTCTCGCGGCGGGCATGTTGCGCAAGAACCCCGGAGCGACCATTCTTCACAACCTCATATGCAGTCGTTCGGTTCCCGAAGTCGTGCGTGAGAATGGTGGTGTCCCGGTGCGTACCAAGGTCGGTCACTCGTTCATCAAACAGGTCATGGCCGAGACCGGAGCGGTTTTCGGTGGAGAGCACTCGGCGCACTACTACTTTCGGGACAACTATCGTGCCGACAGTGGCCTGATCGCGACCATGCTGATGCTCGAGGAGATGAGTCGAGCGGGAGAGCCCTTGTCCGTCATGCGGGTTCCGTACGAGCGGTACTCATCGAGTGGTGAGATCAACACCCAGGTCGATGATCCGGCGGCGGTCATCGATGCCGTGTCGCGTAGCCTCTCGTCGTTCCCGCAGGATCGCCTGGACGGTCTCACGGTCGACTGCGGTGATTGGTGGTTCAACCTGCGGCCGTCGAACACCGAACCTCTTCTTCGTCTGAATCTCGAGGCGCCCGATCGCGACTCGTGCGACGACAAGGTGGCCGAACTGTTGGCCGCCATCACCTCGGCCTGAGGTTGGTACCATCGGGGACGACCATGGCTCTCGATCCGGAACTTCTCACCGTCCTCGCCTGTCCGATCGACAAGGGACCGCTTCATGTTCTCGAGGACGAGGACATGCTGTACAACGCCCGATTGAAGCGCCGGTACCACGTACGAGAGGGCATCGCGATCATGTTGGTGGACGAGTCCGAGGTGGTCTCTGACACCGAGCACGAGCGAATCATGGCCAAAATCGACGCGACCGGCGCGCGCACGACCGGCCCGTCCTGAGGCCCCAAACGTCCGCCCGGGCGGCGTCGGCGTTTAGACTGAGGGGATCGGGCTGACAGATCGGTGCCAGCAGGCCCCGGCCCGGGAGAGTCTTCGTCTCGTCCGTCCCCACCCATCTCCCGAGGAGAAATCATGTCGTCCACCGTCTCGACCTCTATGGCCACGCGCAAGGACTTTCGCGTCGCCGATCTGTCGATGGCACCATTCGGTCGCAAGGAGATTCACCTGGCCGAGCACGAGATGCCCGGCTTGCGAGCCCTACGCAAGGAATACGGCGCGAGCAAACCTCTGAAGGGCGCGCGGATTTCCGGCTCGCTGCACATGACCATCCAGACCGCGGTGCTGATCGAGACCCTCGTCGAGTTGGGGGCCGAGGTGCGCTGGGCCTCGTGCAACATCTTTTCCACCCAGGACCATGCCGCAGCCGCGGTGGCCGTGGGACCGAATGGCACACTCGAAAACCCCGCCGGCGTTCCGGTCTTCGCCTGGAAGGGCGAGACACTCGAGGAGTACTGGTGGTGCACCGAGCAGATGATGACGTGGCCCGATGGTGATGGCCCCAACATGATCCTCGATGACGGTGGTGACGCCACCCTTTTGGTGCACAAGGGCGTGGAATACGAGAAGTCGGGCGAGGTTCCCGATCCCACCTCTGCATCGAACGCCGAGCTGGCGATCGTGCTCGGACTGCTGCAGCGTGGCCTGAAGCAGGACCCCACCAAGTGGACGCGCATGGCGGCCGGAATCAAGGGGGTCACCGAGGAAACCACCACCGGCGTGATGCGTCTGTACAAGATGCACGAGAAGGGCGAGTTGCTGTTCCCCGCCATCAACGTCAACGACTCCGTCACGAAATCCAAATTCGACAACCTGTACGGCTGCCGCCACTCTTTGGTCGACGCCATTTGCCGCGCCACCGACATCATGATCGCCGGCAAGGTCGCCATGGTGTGCGGCTACGGAGACGTGGGTAAGGGCTCCGCGCAATCCCTCCGCGGTCAAGGTGCTCGGGTGATCGTGGCCGAGGTGGATCCCATCAACGCTCTTCAAGCCGCCATGGAGGGCTACGAGGTGACGACCATCGAAGACGTCGTCGGACAAGTGGACATCTTCGTGTCGGCCACCGGGAACGATCACATCATCACTGTCGACCACATGGCGCTGATGAAGCACAACGCCATCGTGTGCAACATCGGACATTTCGATTCCGAGATCGACATGTCCGGTCTCGCCCGCAGTGGCGCGACCCGCGACGAGTTGAAGCCCGGGACCGATCTGTGGTCCTTCCCTGATGGCCATTCGATCATCGTGCTGGCCGAGGGACGTCTGGTGAACCTCGGTTGCGCCACCGGCCATCCCAGCTTCGTGATGAGTTGTTCGTTCTCCAACCAGGTGATCGCTCAGGTCGAACTGTTCAACAACCTGCCGAACTACCCGCTCGGCGTTTACGTGCTTCCCAAGCATCTCGACGAGAAGGTGGCGGCCTTGCACCTCGGTGCGCTCGGTGTGAAACTCACCAAGCTCACCGACGAGCAGGCTGAGTACCTGGGCGTGAATCCTTCGGGTCCCTTCAAGCCCGAGCGGTACCGTTACTGATGAGATTCCTCGAGCGACTGACCCGATGCATCATCGGGTTGGCCTGCTTCGGAACCGGCATCACATTTTTCCTGCATTCGCATCTGGGACTACCCCCGTGGGATGTGTTCCACAAGGGCGTGTCCGAGAAGATCGACATCTCCATCGGAACGGTCATCATCGTTACCGGGTTGTTGCTCCTGCTGCTGTGGATTCCCCTACGTCAGCGGCCCGGGTTGGGCACCGTGTTGAATGCGGTGGAGATCGGTCTGGTGGTGAACCTGGCTGAGGAATTCGTGGGTGAACCCGACCCGTTGTGGGCGCGGGTGGCGATGCTCGTCATGGGCTTGCTGCTCGTCGCTTTCGGTTCGGCTCTCTACATCGGGGCCGGGCTGGGTCCGGGTCCGCGGGACGGGCTGATGATGGGATTGGCTGAACGAGGGATCAGTGTGCGCGTGGCCCGCACAATCGTCGAGGTGGTCGTGGTGGTCGCCGGCATCTTGCTGGGTGGTTCGGTGGGAGTGGGCACGATGGTGTTCGCCGTGGGTATCGGTCCCTTGGTGCAGGTGCTGTTGCCGCGTTTCGACACCCGACCGGTGGCCGAACGCACCGCTCACTGATGGAGGGGAGTCCTCTCCACGAGTGACGAGAGAATTCGCTGACTGATCGTCGCGCCCCCGAATGCGGCCTTGGGAAAGGACCGAGGGTGCGAGCCGGACTCGACCGAGGCGGCCACCATCGCGTCGTCAGCCCGCCGAGTTCGGCGTCCCTCGGATTGGAAATGAGCCACCTTGCCCGTCGTGGGAAAAGTCGGGAAATCCTCCGGACTGTTCGCTTCGCAGTCCTTTCTGCGACCGATGGTTCGCACATCTGCGGTTGGATGGGTAAGACTGAAACCAGGTGGTGGGATGCCCGTCATCGACAGGAAAGGGAGAGGGCTATGGGGTCGACGTCGACGAATGTGCGGTCCGAACAAACTGTCGATGAGCGGTACACGGTGATCTCAGCCGACTGCCACGCGGGGGGAAACCTCACCGACTATCGACCGTTTTTGGCCGAGGAGTATCGACGCGAGTTCGATGCCTGGGTGGAGACGTACGAGATTCCGTACGAGGACCTCAAGGGTCCCGACGGAGGTCGCAATTGGGACTCGGACCGGCGACTCGCCGACATGGAAAACGACGGCATCGTGGCCGAGGTGATCTATCCCAACACCATCCCTCCCTTCTACCCCAAGAGCTCGCTGACGTATCAGCCTCCGGCCGTCAACGTGGGGGACGCCAACCGTCGATGGGCTGGACTACAGGCGCACAACCGTTGGCTCGCCGATTTCTGTGGTCGCACACCGGGGCGCCGGGCCGGCATCTGTCAGATCAATCTCTACGACATCGGTGCGTCGGTGAGGGAGATCGAATGGGCCAAGAAAGCCGGTTTGAGTGGCGGAGTCCTGCTACCCGGTGTACCGCCCGGGGTCGGCCTGCCTGAGTTGTACGACATCGACTACTACGGCCCTCTGTGGGAGGTCTGCGAGAGGCTTTCGATGCCGGTGAATCACCACGGCGGTAGTGCCAGTCCGGCCATGACCGAGGCGGTGGAGTCCCCCGTGATCTTCTTGCTCGAGATCACCTGGTGGTCGCACCGTGCGTTGCCACACCTCATCGTGTCGGGGGCGCTGGAAAGGCATCCCGAGATGAAATGCGTCTTCACCGAGCAGGGCACCGAGTGGGTGCCCGGCGAGTTGATGCGACTCGACTACTTCTTCGATCGCATGCGCCACGCGGTGGGCTCGCAAGAGCACATCTGGGGCGAACCCGTCATGGCCAAGTTGCCCCTGCAGCCGAGCGAATACTGGGCTCGACAGTGTTACACCGGCTCGAGTTTCATGCGTGCCCACGAGGTTCCCTCGCGTCACCAGGTTGGAGTCGACAGCATCATGTGGGGCAGTGATTATCCCCACAAAGAGGCCAGTTTCCCCTACAGCACGGAGGCGTTACGGGCGGCGTTCTCGGGTTGTGAGCGTGCCGAAATCGAGCAGATGTTGGGCACCACGGCGGCCGACGTTTACGGGTTCGACTTGAAGAGGTTGGCACCCATCGCGGCCAAGGTTGGTCCCCGTATCGGAGACGTGGCGACGCCGCTGCTCAAGGGCGACGTACCCAAGGACGCGGAAAGATGTCCGGCCTTCGTCGGATTCACCGCGGACGTGTGACGGTCGAATCATGGAGAACCTGAGGGAACGGGTCGCCGTTGTAACCGGCGGCGGCGGCGGGTTGGGCCGGGCCATGGGGGAGCGATTCGCCGCTGAGGGTATGAGAGTGGTTCTGGCCGACGTGCAGGCCGATTTGCTCGAGACTTCCGTTGCCGAGTGTCGTGAACGAGGACTGGAAGTCGCTGGATTCGTCACCGATGTCACCAAACAGGAGTCGGTCGATGCGCTGCGCGACTTCACCCTGAACACCTACGGCTCGGTTCACGTGGTGTGCAACAATGCGGGAATCGGGGCCGGTGCTGAAGGTCGTATGTGGGAGCACGAACTGAACGATTGGAAGTGGGCTATCGCCGTCAATGTGATGGGCGTCGTGCACGGCATCAACTCCTTCGTCCCCGCGATGCTGGAGCACGGAGAACCAGCACACGTGGTGAACACCTCGTCGGGCAACGGCGGTGTGTCGCCCTTGTCGGGCACGCCCCAGTACGCGGCGACGAAAGCGGCCGTCGTCACGGTGTCCGAGTGCCTGTACGCCCAGTTGCAGGAGATCGATGCCAAGATCGGGGTCTCGGTGCTGTTTCCCGGTCCGAACATCTTGCGCACGGGGCTGTTCGAATCGTGGCGCTCACGTACGCAAGAGTTTGCCAAACAACGCCCCCGTAAGACGCCGTACACGACAGTCGAGCAGTTGGAGGCGCAGATGAGGGCGGCCGGTCGCGAGATCGCCTACACACCGGTGGAGGAAGTGGCCGGCGTCGTCGTGGAGGGCATTCGCGCCAACCGTTTCTGGATGATGCCGGCCAGCGATCGAGGTGACGAGTCGATGAGACTCCGCTATGAATCCATGCGCTCGCGGGCCAACCCTTCGTACCTTCGACAGGTGCCGGGCTGACGCCCCCACCACCACCACCATTCACGACACCAGGAGTACACCATGACCACCACCGAAAGCCGCCCGGACCAGACGACATCCACGGTCGATCACGGGAGCGTGAACGATCCGTACATGATCATCGCCGCCGACAGCCATGCCGGTCTGCCGACGGAGCAGTACCGCACGTACTTGGAGAAGAAGTACTGGCCCCGACTCGACGAATTCCTTGCTGAGCAAGCGGCGCTCATCGAAGCGTCGACGAAGTTGGGTGTGCGCGATTCCAAGTTCGCGCAGAAGTGGTTCGACGAACTCGGCGAGGAGTTGGCGGGAGGTTGGGATGCCGACCGCCGCGATCTGACCCTCGATGCCGATGGCGTGGCCGCCGAAGTGGTGTACCCGGATGCCGATGCGGTGGAGAGTCGCACAGCGGTGCCCTTTGGTGCGGGACTCGGTCTGTCGGGTGACCTCGACCCGGAACTCGGCTTGGCGGGGTCCAAGGCTCACAACCGTTGGCTGGCCGAGTTGGTGGCCACCAGCCCGAACCGTCGTTGCGGGGTGGCTTTGGTTCCCATCACCGGTGACCTGGACGACGTTTTGGCCGAGATCGATTGGGCCAAGGAACACGGACTCGGGGCCGTCATGATCCCGGCGCGCTGGTGCAACCAGACCCCGTATCACGATCGTCGGTATGACCCGGTTTGGGCGCGTTGCGAGGAGTACAACATGCCGATCGTGACGCACTCGGGTTCGGCCGAGCGCGACCAGTACGGAGACAACCTTGGTATCTACGTGACCGAGGTGACCTGGTTCCCGGCGCGACCCATGTGGTTCATGCTGTGGTCGGGCGTTTTCACTCGGTTCCCCGGGTTGAAGTTCTGCGCCACCGAGGGTGGATGTTGGTGGTTGCCCCAACTGTTGTGGTCGTGGGATCGCCTGTGGATGGGCCAAAAGGGTGCCGAGAAACTGGGCAAGGGTGCTTTCGCCGGCAAGGTGGAGATGCTTCCGAGCGAGATCGTGGACCGAAACTGCTTCACCGGTTTGGCCAATGTGAAGCGACGCGAGTTGGGCATGCGCTACGAGATCGGAATCGACAACATGCTGTGGGGCACGGACTTCCCACATCCGGAGGGCACGTGGCCGGCGACGTTCCAAGCGTTGAAGTCGACCTTCCACGACATCCCGGTTCACGAGACACGCCGGATGTTGGGCGAGTCGGCGGCCAACGTTTTCTCGTTCGATCCGAAGGCTCTGGCGCCCATCGTGGAGCGCATCGGCGTACGTCCCACCGATCTGGGCCAACTCACGGATCAGCGGACCGAGGCCGACCTGGTCGCTCGGTGGGCACCGATGAGGGAAGTCGGCCGTCATTGGTTGACCGGTCACGACTTCCCGTTGATTCCCTGATCGACCGCCCTTTCGCGCCACACCCCTGTGGTTCGATGACGACGTGTTCGTCGCGATCCGCTGTCGCCAATGTCGTCGTCTCTTTCGTTGTCCTGGTGGTGGTCCCGTGACGCGTTCGTGTCCTGAGTGTGAGGTCTTGCAACGCACTCCTCGTTCGCCGAACCCGCGGGCGGTCGTGGTCTATGACGGACCGGTCCGCCGGGTCATCGCCGATTACAAGTTCCGCTCGCGACGCCGTGTCGCCCGCGCCCTCGCCGCTCGGTTGGTGGCCGACATCGAGGCCGATCCCGAATCACCACGATTCGACGTCGTCACCTGGGCGCCTACGTCGTCTCGTCGAGCCGCGGGGCGCGGATTCGATCAGAGTGAATTGTTGGCGCGTCACGTGGCTCGGCGGCTGAACTTGCCGTGTCGTCGACTGTTGGAGCGCTCGCGCGGATCGGCCCAAACCGGTCGACGACGTTCCGAGCGTTTGCACGGGCCGGTGTTTCGCTCGCGTCCGTTGCCGCGGGCGCAGATCGTCTTGATAATCGACGACGTCGTCACCACCGGCGCCACCTTCGCGGCCGCGGCGCACGCCTTACGGCTGGCTGGAGCCCGCGAGGTTCGATCCCGGGCGGTGGCCGCTACGCCCGCCCGCAGTCGAGGCCGCTCAGACGCCTGATGGTGGCCACCGCCGATGTGGGGTCCTCTTCCACCAACACTGCATGAATACCGACGTCGATGGCGGCCGACACGTTCGACTGCGCATCATCGAGGAACGCCGTTCGATGGGCCTCCACCCCCAACCGAGCCAGTGCCAAGCGGTAGATCGCCGGATTGGGCTTGCGCATGCCAACCTCGTGGCTGTCGACGATGTCGTGGAAGACACTGGCGAAGTCCATCATCGGCCACCATCGCTCACGGAGTTCGCGCACGTTGTTCGTCAGCACACCCAGACGAAATCCGGCCGCGCGCAATTCGTGCACCAGCGCGATGACTGGTTCGTTGGCGATGAAGTCGAACGGAATCGCTTGGCCCGACTCGAAACTGGGTGAGGCCACGGGGGTCAGACCGGCCTCGATGACCAGAGGAGCGAGGGCGGTGCGGTACTCCGACATGGTGATTTCGCCGCGTTCGAGACGATGCCACGGATGATTCGTGTCCTCTCCGTAGTGACCCATCATCACCCGCATCACAACGTCGACCGGGTCGTGGGGGAAACGACGCACCACGTCCGATGGTCGACCGTTGCTGGCCAGAACCCCACCGAAGTCGAAGATGACCGCGTCGATCGACCGTGATTCGGGACGCAGAGACGAGTCGTGGTCGGTGTTCACCGTCAGAGTTTGCTCGTCACGCTGGTTCGTTGCCAACCGAGACGACCCCGAGCCCGAACGAATGTGACGGTAGGATCGTTGTCTGCATGGCAATACTCGATCGCATCCTGCGTGCCGGAGAAGGCAAGAAGCTCAAGGCCCTCGAGGGCCTGGTGCCGGACATCAACGCCGAGGAATCGAACTTGTCGACCTTGTCCGACGATGCGCTTCGAGCCAAGACCGCCGAGTTCCGTCAGCGTATCGAGCGGGGGGAGAGCCTGGACGACCTGTTGGTCGAGTCCTTCGCCGTGGTGCGCGAGGCCGCGCAGCGGGTGATCGGCCAGCGTCACTATGACGTGCAGTTGATGGGCGGGGCCGCGCTGCACTTCGGCTGGGTCGCCGAAATGAAAACTGGTGAGGGGAAAACCCTCGTCTCGACGTTGCCGGCGTACCTCAACGGACTGTCGGGACAGGGTGTTCACCTCGTCACCGTCAACGATTACTTGGCGCGTCGCGACTCCGAGTGGATGGGGCGCGTTCACCGCTGGCTCGGACTCGATGTTGGACTGGTCATCCCGGGTCACCGTGAGCGCTCGGAACTCAAGCGACAGGATTACTCGGCCGACATCACCTACGGCACGAACAACGAGTTCGGTTTCGACTATCTGCGCGACAACATGGCGCCGACCAAGGCCAGCAAGGTTCAGCGGGGCCACAACTTCGCCATCGTCGACGAGGTGGACTCGATCCTCATCGACGAAGCCCGGACGCCGCTCATCATCTCGGGTCGTGTGGCCGACGCCGCCAACCTGTACTACCGCTTCGCCAGCATCGCGCGCGCTCTGAAGCGCGACGTGGATTACGAGGTCGTCGAGGACAAGCGCATCGTCATGCCCACCGAGAAGGGTATCGAGCGAGTCGAGCAGGAACTCGGTATCGAAAACCTCTACGACGAGGTGCAACGCAATCTCGTGCACCAACTGCAGGTGGCGTTGCGGGCCAAGGAGTTGTATCGCCGCGACAAGGACTACATCGTTCAGGGCGGCGACGTGAAGATCGTGGACGAGTTCACCGGCCGTATCCTCGAGGGTCGCCGTTGGAGTGAGGGCATCCACCAGGCCGTCGAGGCCAAAGAGGGTGTGAAGATCAAAGAGGAGAACCAGACCCTCGCCACCATCACCTTGCAGAACTACTTCCGGATGTACTCGAAGTTGGCGGGGATGACCGGCACCGCTCAAACCGAAGCCGCCGAACTCATGAACACCTACGGACTGCAGGTGGTGCCGGTTCCCACCAATCGTCCGGTCGCTCGCGCCGACGATGCTGACCTCATCTACAAGTCAGAAGACGCCAAGTTCGGAGCGGTGGTCGACGACATCGTGGAGCGCAACGCCAACGGTCAGCCGATCTTGGTCGGAACCGTGAGTGTCATGAAGAGTGAGCACCTCTCGCGACTGCTCACCAAGCGGGGAGTCAAGCACGAGGTTCTGAACGCCAAGCAGCACACCCGTGAGGCCGAGATCGTCACGCAAGCTGGTCGCCTCGGTGCGGTGACCGTGGCCACCAACATGGCCGGTCGTGGTGTCGACATTCTTCTCGGCGGCAACCCCGAGGGTCTGGCGCGCCGCTCGGTGCTGGCCGAGGGTTTCTCGGCCGACACGTTGGTCGACGAGTTCACGCTTCCGGTACCGCTCGATCAGATGCCCGAGGAGTACCGCGTCGATCGCGCCAAGGCCCAGGCTCGTTACGCCGAGTTGCTCGAATCGGTCACCGCCGACTGTCACGCCGAGGGCGAGAAGGTGCGCGCGGTCGGGGGGCTCTACGTCATCGGTTCCGAGCGCCACGAGAGCCGTCGTATCGACAATCAGTTGCGCGGGCGCGCCGGACGTCAAGGCGATCCGGGTGCCAGCCGCTTTTATCTGAGCCTCGACGATGAGTTGATGCGATTGTTCGCCACCGGCGCGTTGAACTGGGTGATGGGGCGCGCCTTGCCCGAAGACGAGGCAATCGAGCACAAGATGGTCACCAAAGCGATCGAGCGGGCTCAGAGCACCGTCGAGCAGCGCAATGGAGAGATTCGCAAAAACGTCCTGAAGTACGACGAAGTCATGAACGAGCAGCGCAAGGTGATCTACCAGCGTCGAGATCAGATCCTCGATGGCGTCGACTTGAAGTCGGCAGCCATGGAGTATCTCGCCGAGGCCGTCGATTCGCTCATCGAGACCCACTGTGTCAGCGAGGCCGACGACGAATGGGATCTCGAGGGTCTGGCCAAGGAACTGCGCACGTTCTGGCCCACCGAGCTGAGTGCTGACGCTCTGGCCCGCTCGCGCAGCACCAACGACATGTACGACCTCGTGATGGCCGATTCGTCGTCCTTTTACGAGCGTCGAGAATCCGAACTCGGCAGCAGTGTCATGCGCGACGTCGAGCGTCAGGTGATGTTGCGGATCATCGACCAACGTTGGCGAGAGCATTTGGAGGAAATGGATTATCTCCAGGAAGGAATCAACTTGCGCGCGATGGGTCAGAAAGACCCGTTGGCCGAATGGCAGCGCGAGGGTTACGAGATGTTCGGCGCCATGATGAAGGGGATAGCCCAAGACTTCGTGCGCTACGTGATGCACGTGCAGGTGGTCCGAAATGACGCGCCCGCTCCCACGGTCCAAAACCTGCAGCAGACGAAGTCCGAGGCTCCTTCGGCGGCGACTGGTCCCGCCCCCGACCCGCATGGGGCGACCAGCGCTCCGGCGCCGACCAAGCAGAGGCCGGTGGTGAACGACGAGTGGTCCAAGGTCCCGCGCAACGCTCCGTGTCCCTGTGGCTCGGGGAAGAAATTCAAGTTGTGCCACGGCGCGAACTGAGCGACCATGCGCGATTTTTCCGATGATTTGAAGGAGATCGGTCGCCGTTTGGCTGAGGCCCGGGTCTACCTGAGGATCGATACTCAAAGAGAGCGCTTTCGTGAGTTGGAAGTGGAAGTGTCGCGTCCGGACCTTTGGGACGACCAAGAGAACGCCAAGCGACTGAGCACCGAGTACGCCAACGTGAAAGGCGACATCGATCAATTCGACTCGCTGTCACGGCAATTCGAGGACGTCGAGGTTCTGCACGAGTTGGCCCGCGAGATCGACGACGCGTCGCAAGAGTCCGACATCGAAGCCGGTCTCACGACGATCGCCGATGCTCTGGGTGTTCTCGAGATGCGCAGCCTTTTCACCGGTGAACACGATGAGGCGGACTGCATCGTGCAGATCAACGCCAAGGACGGGGGAGTCGACGCCCAAGATTGGAGCGAAATCCTGTTGCGCATGTATCAACGCTGGGCCGAGCGTCGTGGTTTTTCCGTCGAAATCGACGACATTTCGCCGGCGACCGAGGCCGGGATCATGTCGGCGGAGTTCACACTCAAGGGTCGTTACGCCTACGGGCTGATGACATCTGAACGGGGCACCCATCGCTTGGTGCGTATAAGTCCCTTCGACAATCAAGGTCGACGTCAGACCAGCTTCGCCGCGGTGCAAGTGTGGCCCGCCATGGATGATCCGAATGTCGAGATCAACGAGACCGACGTGCGCATGGAAGTGTTTCGTGCTTCTGGTGCCGGGGGTCAGCACGTGAACAAGACGTCATCGGCTGTCCGACTCATCCACGAGCCCACTGGACTGGTCTCGTCGTCGCAGGAGGAACGTAGTCAACTGCAGAATCGTGAGAAGGCGATGAACCGATTGAAGGCCATGGTCGCGGCCCGCATCGAGGAGGAGCATCAGGCCGAACTGGATCGCATCGCGGGCAAGCAGGCCACCGTCGGATGGGGTAGTCAGATCCGCAGTTATGTTTTGCAGCCGTATCAGATGGTCAAGGACCTGCGTACGAATGTCGAATCGAGCAACGTCGAAGGTGTCCTCGATGGTGCCATCGACGAATTCATGGAGGGCTACCTACGTTGGCGTCGCTCGGGTGACGATTCCTGAATGCGACGCGCTGGTAGCCTGACGTCGTCCTCATGAAATTGACCTTCCGGTCGCCAACTGCCCGAGGAGCAGCATGATCCGTCTCGAGAGCGTGACGAAGTCCTACAACCCGGAGGTGACGGCTCTTCGTGACGCCTCGTTCGAGGTCGCCAAGGGCGAATTCGTCTTCCTCGTCGGTCCATCGGGGTCCGGGAAGTCGACCATCTTGCGTCTCATGAACCGCCAGGAGCAGCCCGAAAAGGGCGAGGTCTGGGTGGCGGGCAAGGACATCAACTCGATGCCCGACTCCAACATCCCCTTCCTGCGTCGCAAGATCGGCAACATCTTCCAGGATTACAAGTTGCTGCTGAACAAGACGGTTTTCGAAAATGTGGCTTTCGCCCTCGAGGTGATAGGCCGACCCAAACACGTGATCGGGCAGCAGGTGCCCGCCGTACTCGACTTGGTTGGCCTGTCCGACAAGGAAGACCGTTTCCCGCATCAGTTGTCGGGTGGCGAACAGCAACGGGTGTCCATCGCGCGTGCTTTCGTCAATCGACCCTTGATTCTTTTGGCCGATGAGCCCACGGGAAATCTGGACCCGGCCACCGGTGAGGGCATCATGCGATTGTTGGACCGCATCAATGGCACGGGCACGACCGTCGTCATGGCCACCCACGATCAGCGCATCGTCAATCAGATGCGCAAACGAGTCGTACAACTCGATCGGGGTGTCATCGTCCGCGACCAGGAACGTGGGGTGTACGACTGATGTTGGCGAGAATCAGTTACGCCTTCCGTGAGACGTGGGCGAGTTTCAAGAGAAACGTCACCCTCACCGCCGCGGCGGTCGTCACGTCGGCTGTATCGCTCTTGTTGGTGGGTTCCACGTTCCTCATTCAGCGCGCCTTCGACAACTTGCTCACCCGATGGAAAGGTGACGTCGAATTGATCGTGTACGTTCGCTCGGATGCATCGCCCGAACAGATCGCTTTCATTCAGGAGGCCATCGAATCGCAGCCGACGATCATCGACGTATCCAAGGTGCGTTACCTCAATCAAGCCGAGAGCTATGCCGAGGCCCAGAAGTTGTTCGCGGGAGATCCGGGCACGCTTCGTTTGCTGACCCCCGAGAACATTCCCTCGCAATTCAAGGTGGTACCCATCTCTGACGACTCCAACCTGATTCGCGAACTGGGGGAGTCATTCCGGGGCGTGGAGGGTGTGCGTGAGGTGGCCTACGCTCAGGACGTCTTCGACGTTGTATCGCGGGTGTCCCAGTTCATCCGTGTGTCGACCACCGTGATGTCGGTCGTCCTGCTCTTGGTGGCTATCGGATTGATCTGGAACACCATTCGAACCGCGATGTTCGCGCGCCGACGCGAGATCGAGGTGATGAAATTGGTGGGGGCCACGAATTGGTTCATCCGCATTCCGTTCATGCTCGAGGGCCTGCTGCAGGGTCTCATCGGAGGGGTGTTGAGTTGTGCCGGCCTCTGGGGTCTGAACACGGCTTGGTCCAACGCGGTGACAGAGTTCAACGACACCGAGTTGGCCGCGCTGGTGGTTTCCGACGGTTACGCCCGTTGGGTCATGGTGACTCTCCTGGTCATCGGGGCGGTGGCGGGGGCCATCGGTTCGGGCATCGCGGCTTCGCGCTTCCTCGACGTCTGATCGCCCCGGTTGGCTACTGTCGGATCATGAAATTCGACGAGATCATCTACGAGGTGTCCGACCGGGTGGCGACAATCACGCTTCATCGGCCCGACAAACTGAACGCTTTTACCAATCTGATGATGAGAGAGATCATCGCCGCGATGGATCTCGCCGATGCCGATGACGAGGTGCGGGTGATCATCTTCACCGGTTCCGGCAAGGCCTATTGCGCCGGGGCCGATCTGTCCGGTGGAGGTGACACGTTCGCCAAGGGGGGAAGCGACGTGGCCGCACGAGCCGGAGTGGTGCGAGACGGCGGTGGTCTGGTCGCGCTTCGTATCTTCGAGAGCACGAAGCCGGTCATCGGCGCGATCAACGGAGCCGCCGTGGGTGTCGGGGTGACCATGACCCTGCCGATGGACATTCGGCTGGCGAGCGAGTCGGCCAAATTCGGATTCGTCTTCGCTCGTCGTGGCATCGTGCCCGAAGCGGCCAGTAGCTGGTTCCTGCCTCGCTTGGTGGGAATTTCCCAGGCGGCTGAGTGGTGCTACACCGGGCGCATGGTCTCGGCTACCGAAGCCCGCGATGCTCGGCTGGTGCGAAGCACCCATACCCCCGACGAGTTGTTGCCCGCGGCCCGGGCGATCGCGACGGAGATCGCGGAAAATTCGGCGCCGGTGTCGGTTGCCCTGTCTCGACGAATGCTGTGGCGCATGTTGGGTGCGGATCACCCGATGCAGGCCCATCGGGTGGATTCGCGGGCCATCAACTCTCGCGGAGCGAGCGATGACGCACGTGAGGGTGTGATGAGTTTCCTCGAGAAGCGTCCCGCCAAGTTCTCGGTGAAGGTGAGTGACGGTTTACCCGATGTGTTCCCCGGTTGGTCGGATCCCGAGTTCTCGTGAACGAAGAGCCGATGCTCTACGACCGTGTCGGTGGCATGGACTTCTTCGTTCGTCTGGTGGACGAGTTCTACGGCGGAGTGGTCAGCGACGAGGTGCTGTGGCCGTTGTACCCCGAGCAGAGTGACCTGGTGGGGGCGAAGCATCGCCTGACCACCTTTCTCGCTCAATACTGGGGAGGTCCGGCGACGTACACGCAGGAGCGTGGTCACCCGAAGTTACGAATGCGCCACCTGCCGTTTCACCTCGGACCGTTGGAGCGCGATCGTTGGTTGGTCCACATGGCGGCCGCGGTCGAGGCGGTAACCGTCGACGCGAATGTGCGTGTCGAATTGATGAACTACTTCGTGCCCGCGGCCGAGCACCTGCGCAACGACACCGGACTGCCCATCAGCTCGCGCAAACCCTGACGAAGATGCTTCAGCCGAAGACGACCGTCTTGCGCCCGTACACGAGTACACGATGCTCGAGGTGCGCTCGAACCGCGCGCGCCAGGACGATGGTCTCGAGGTCACGACCCTTGCGGGTGAGGTCGGCGACCGAGTCGCGATGCGAGACCCGAATGACCTCCTGATCGAGGATCGGGCCTTCGTCGAGGTCCTCGGTGACGTAGTGCGCGGTGGCGCCAATGATCTTCACCCCGCGGTCGTGCGCTTGCCGGTAGGGGTTCGCGCCGACGAAGGCGGGTAGGAAGGAGTGGTGGATGTTGATGATGCGAGATCGGTAGGCGTTCACCACGAGGGGGGAAAGGATCTGCATGTAGCGGGCCAGCACCACCAGGTCGACGGAATGCTCGTGGAGTCGATGTAACACCGCACGTTCCTGGGTTGCCTTCGTGCTCGGTGTGACGGGCAGGTGCACGTAGGGAACCCCCATGTGCTCGACGAGATCGGCGTGATCCGGATGGTTGTCGACGACCAGGGCGACGTGGGCGGGCAACTCGCCGCTACGCCAACGGGACAACAGATCGAAGAGGCAATGGGACTGCTTCGAAGCGAGGATACCCACTCGTGGAAGGACGTCGGTGAACTTCAAGTCCACGGACATGTCGAAGCGCGACGAGACGGTCGAGAAGGCGTCCAAGACCTCGTCGCGACCGAGCCCGAAGCCGTCGAGCTCGAATTCGACGCGCTGGAAGAAAACTTTCTCCACGTCGTCGGTGTGTTGCTCGGCGTGGACGATGTTCCCACCGTTCTGGGCGATGAAATCGGCAACGGCGGCCACCACGCCCCGTTGGTCGGGGCAGGAGAGCAGGAGGACGGCGGTGGGGGTCACGCGGAGAGTGTACGGGCGAGCAACGAATGACACGCCACGGCGGCCGCGGCAGCAACGTTCAATGAGTCGATCCCCGCGGCCATGGGGATGCGAACCGAATGGTCGAGGGCGTCCAGTGTGCGCGCGTTCAGACCGTCGCGTTCGGATCCGAGCACGATTGCCACCCGGGTCGATGCGGAAAATTGTCGACCGACGTCGGTGATGTCCGCGGCGGTCGATCGGGGGGTGAGTCCGCACAACACGAAACCGTTCGCGCGCAGCAGGGGAACGATGGACGCGATGTCCTGGACCCGCGCGTGACGCATGTGCAGAGCAGTCCCCATCGAGACGCGCAGAGCCCGTCGTGCCAAGGGGTCCGCACTGTTGCGATCCAGAATCAGACCGTCGACTCCGAAAGCGACGGCACTTCGAGCGATGGCACCGATGTTCGTGGGGTTGTCCACGTCCTCGGCGAGTAACAAGTGGTGCGAAGTCGGAACCATGTCTTCGACCGCCCTGGTCGGCGGTCGTTGGAACAAGCCGATCACGTCGAGAGCCACACCCAATCCGGTGAGTATGCGTCGGGCCTCGGCGCGCGCGGCGAAAACCGGAACGCTCGGAGGCATTTCGCCAGCCACGGCCGCGGGCGCCTCGGCATCGGTCAAGAGAGCCACCGGTTCGCAGCCAGCGGCCAGAGCACGCTCGACGACGAGATCTCCCTCGGCGACGAAGTGACCGGCGCTCACCCGTTCGAGATCGGCCGGCGTCATCCCCTTGGCTAGTCGGGCCGGTGGACGCCGAGGACGAAGCTCCCGTTCGCGCAGCCTGAATTGATCGAGACGGGGGTCGTCGATCGAGTCGATCAGTAGTACCACGGATATGACGACCAATCGGGATCGCGCTTCTCGAGGAACGCCGTGCGGCCCTCGTGGGCTTCGTCGGTCATGTATGCCAGACGCGTGGCCTCACCTGCGAACACCTGTTGGCCCACGAGCCCGTCATCGATGAGATTGAACGCGAACTTCAACATGCGTTGGGCCGTCGGGCTTTTGCCGTTGATCTCGCGGGCCCACTGCAGGGCGGTGTGCTCGAGGTCGGCGTGGTCGACGACGGCGTTCACCATTCCCATTCGGTGCGCGTCCTCGGCGCTGTACTCGCGCCCGAGGAAAAAGATCTCCCGGGCGAACTTTTGACCCACTTGACGCGCGAGGTAAGCGGATCCGAAACCGCCGTCGAAACTGGCGACGTCGGCGTCGGTCTGCTTGAACCGAGCGTGCTCGCGGCTGGCCAGCGTGAGATCGGCGACGACGTGCAGACTGTGGCCGCCGCCGGCGGCCCATCCCGGCACGACGCAGATGACGATCTTGGGCATGAAGCGGATCAGTCGCTGGATCTCCAAGATGTGCAGACGACCGCTCTTGCCGGGGTCGATGGTCGCGGCGGTGTCACCCTCGGCGTACCTGTAACCGTCACGCCCGCGGATGCGCTGGTCACCACCACTGCAGAACGCCCAGCCGCCGTCCTTCGGGGACGGTCCGTTGCCGGTGAGGATGACACAGCCGACATCGGTCGATCCGCGGGCGTGTTCGAGCGCGGTGTACAACTCGTCGACGGTGTGCGGCCGGAACGCGTTGCGCACTTCGGGACGGTTGAAGGCGATGCGAACCGTCCCTTGGTCCGAGGCGCGGTGATAGGTGATGTCGGTGAAGTCGAAACCCGGCACGACCGTCCAGGCCGCCGGGTCGAAGATCTCGGAAACTCGGTTCACGGGGGCAGTCTCGCAGGCGAAGAGGAGATTTGCGTCGTCGTTCGGGACTGCCAACACCTGACGGGGGCCGGTCGGTACCTTGAGATGGTGATCGATTCGGGCCGAGCGAGAGGTGTGGCGATGGTCGCCGCGTGCATGAGCCTGTTGTTGTCGTGCGGTGGCAGCGCGGCGGAGGGCTCGACCGTGCCGGCCGTGGCCACCTCGACGTCGGTAGCACCGACCACCACCTCGACCACCACCTCGACGTCGACCACGACCACCACGGTCGCTGCGACCTCGACCACCACCGTGACGTCCACCTCCGTTCCGGCCCCCGAAGTGTCGGTGTTGAGCGGGCCGCTGCCCGCGGTCGGCACGCGTGGCGGACTGGGGACGGCTCTCGTCCAGCACCGATTGATGGAACTGGGGTTCTGGTTGTACGGCGTCGATGGGGAGTACGGGCCGACGACGAAGCAGGCGGTGATGGCTTTCCAGAAGTGGACCGGCCTCGACCCGACAGGCTCGGTGAACCAGGCAACCGCTGACGCGCTGACGTTGGCGATGGCTCGGCCGGTTGGTCGAAGTACGTCGTCGGGGGTGGTGGTGGAGATCGACAAGACGAGGCAGGTGATGCTCATCACCGCCGGGGGAAAACTCGTGTGGGCGATCAATGTCTCGACGGGCAGCGGGCAGTACTACCTCGAGAAGAATCAGAAGGATCCGAACAAGTGGGAGACGGGACGCTCGCTCACTCCCTCGGGCAAGTTCAAGGTTCAGCGCGAGCGTGCCGAGGGCTGGTGGGACGGCGATCTGGGCAAGATCTACCGGCCGAAGTATTTCAACGGAGGAATTGCGATTCACGGGTCGACGTCGATTCCGAATTACGCGGCGTCCCACGGTTGCGTGCGGGTGAGCGTGGCGGCGATGGACATGATCTGGGCGTCGGGACTGGTCCCCGTGAAGGCAGCGGTGTGGGTGTACGGCGAGGACATCGAGGCCGAGGGGGAGCCACCGGTGATTCCGACGACGACCACCACGACGACGGTGGTGCCGGACCCGTCGGAGCCGGTCGCGACACCATCACCGGGGACGACGACGGTTCCGGCCCTTGCTCCGGCGAACGCCCCCATCCCCTGAGCGCGCCAAATCGTCGCTTTTGGTACATTCCCGATGGTCGTGAGGCGACACCGGATCGCGATGTGGTCGAGGGGGAGACATGGGCAACAGTGGGCACATTCGTTATGAGCGGGTGCCCGCTCGTCTCGGCGGTGCCGATCATTCCCGGAGCGTCGGCGATCCCCTTGTTGGGCTCATCACCATCGACCGGCCGGCCAAGCGCAACGCCATGTCCTTCGCCGTGCTCGCCGATTTCATCGAGACCGTCGGTGAGGCCGGTCGCGATCCCGACACCGCGGTGGTCGTTGTCACCGGTGTTCCGGGCAACTTCTGTGCCGGTACCGACCTGGCCGATCTCTCGACGATTCCCGGTGAGTCACGGGGTTTGCGCGGCTCGGCCGAACAGACCGACAGGTGGTGGCCACTCGTCGAGTGCCCCAAGCCCACCATTTGCGCCATCGATGGCCCGGCGGTCGGAATGGGCGCCGAGTTCACCTCGCAGTGCGACCTGCGGATCGCCTCGACGAACGCCCGCTTCGCCTGGAACTTCGTCCATCGTGGTCTCGTCCCCGACACGGGAGCCGGCACGTGGCTGTTGCCGCGGATCATCGGACTTCAGAACGCGCTGCGTCTGACCTACACCGGCGACATGATCGACGCGTCGACGGCGCTCGAACTCGGCTACGTGCTCGACGTGGTCTCGCCCGACGCGTTGATGACTCGGGTCTTCGAGCTCGCGACCCGGATCGCCGAGGGATCCCCACACAGTCACCGACTCGTCAAGAGCCTGACGTATGAGGGGCTGTCCTCCAGCGTTCCAGAGCACATGGAACGCCATACCGCCGCCATGTCCGCCAGTTTCAAGAGCGCCGATCATCGCGAGGGTGTTGCCGCGTTCCTCGAGCGTCGCCCGGCACGTTTTACCGGCCGTTAGCCGTCCGTCCACCTCTTGATGCCAACCGGACGGTCGTGATGGGTAACGATGTGGTCATGCGCATACTTCTGACCAACGACGACGGCATCGACTCGGTGGGACTCCACGTTCTCGCCCGCGCCATGAAGCCGTTCGGTCACGTCGTGATCGTCGCACCGGACCGTGAGTTCTCGGGAGCCGGAGCCGCACTCGGCGCATTACACCTGATGCAGCCGGAGGTTCATCGGGTTCACGTCGACGGGATCGACGAGGCGTGGTCGGTCTCCGGACCGCCCGCCCTGTGCGTGATGTTCTCTCGTCTCGGTGCCTTCGGTGAGCCCTTCGACCTCGTCGTGTCGGGGATCAACCCCGGGGCGAACGTCGGGCGATCCGTCTACCACTCGGGCACGGTGGGGGCCGCTCTCACGGCGCGCAACGGACGCCTCTCGGGAATCGCCGTGAGCCAAGCGGTCACGGGTTTCGGGGTCGAGGGCCAAGGTTGGGACGAAATGCTGGTGGGTCAGAAATGGGAGAGTGCGGCTGCTGTCGCTGCGGCCTTCGTCGATGGTTTCGTGCGCGACATGCCCAGTGAACCGGTCGTGGTCAACATCAACGTGCCGAACAAGGACATCACCGACATCAAAGGTTGGAAGTCGGCTCGGTTGGGTCACGAGCCCCCTCGGCGCATGAGCACCGCCCGTCTCGAGCCCAAAGTGGGCCACGAGGGATCCTTCCACGTTCGAATGGCATGGGGCGAAGCAGCCGAGTTGCCCGACGACACCGATGGCGGGATGGTGGAAAACGATTATGTGTCGGTGAGTTATCTGGGACCGATCCTCAACATCGATCGTGACGACGTACCGTGTGCGGAGCGAACCTTGACGGAATTGATCGCCGACGCACGCTGATCAGACGACGACGACCGGGGTGCCGACCTGGGCGAACTCCCACGTGAATTCGGCGTCGAGGGTCGCCTGCCGCTGGCAACCCACCGACAGGCGTTGTCCGAGTTCGGCCTCGGTTTGATAGAGCGAGTTGTCCGCCACCTTGATCGGTAGAGCGTGGAAGCCGATTGCGTCATCGCTCGTTTTCAACCAACGAACCATCAAGTTGAAGTAGGACTCACCATCCCCCGCGACGCTCGACTCGGACCGACTGTAGACCCTGTGTATGCCGGGCAACTCGTTGTCGTATTTGCTTCCTGACACCAGCCACGAGCGGATGACGACCTCGTTCTCGTCGACCGCCCACACGCGCTGTCCGGCTCGCTGATAGACGAGTCGGCGACCCGAGCCCGAGTCGGGTGGCAGTGGGGGTGCATCGGGGCCACTGGTGGCCACACTCGACAAGGGGTACCCCAGAAGGTCGACAGCACCCGGGGCCGGCTTCGGAGTCCTGACCACCAGGGATATCTCCTCGGGCCAAATCCCCAATGACAACGCCGTCTCACGGCCCGTCAGGCCGTCGACGAAGAGATTCCGCTCGGTTTGCAGTTTCTTCACTGCCCCGACCGTGGCGTTGTCGTACACCCCGGAGGGGGCGCCCGTCAGGTAGGTGGCCTCGATGAGCGAGCGTTGCAGACAAAGGACGTCGTCACCTGAATCGCCAACCCTCAGCGAGCGCGCTCGTATGGTGCACTGGGTCGGTGTGACCGGGTCGAGGTCGCCTGGTCCGGGCAGCGTACCGGAGTCCGCCGAGCCGGGGTTGGTAGCCGACGAATCCACGGGATCGGCCACCGTCGTGGTCGACACGGCCATCGTCATCGGGTCCTCGTCGGCTCCGGCCGAGGGGGACCCGAAGTCGTTCGACCGAAAGATCGCCACGAGCACGCACGCGACGGCGATGGTCCCGAGACCGGCCAGGGTGGTGGTGCGTCGGTGAGAGGTCTGCATGTCGAAGTCTTACGGGACGGCTCTCAGATTACCGACGTGCCGAGACCTCCGCCGAGCACTCTGGCTGGTTGGGTGGTGGTTTCCCGTGTCGATTCGTCGTCGCGCGGATCGATGTTTCGCTCGGTACGTTCAGCAGGCACCGATCACGAAATCATTCGCGATGATCTCTACGTCGGTAACTTACGTAGGTGCGCCCGGAATCAATAGCCTGCTGGTTGTCGAGGAGAACACGATGAGGTGCGTACGAAATTGAGTATCAACGAGAGAACCTGGACCGTCGACGACATGCCCGAACTTCGTGGGAGGCGGATCGTGGTCACGGGAGCGAATTCGGGTATCGGTCTGGAAGCCACACGGAACCTGCATCGTCGTGGGGCTCACGTGGTCATGGCCTGTCGAAACATGGGGAAGGCCCGTCCGGTGGCTGATGCGATCGAGCGTGGCGGAGGGCCCGGGACTCTGGAGGTGTATCGGCTCGATTTGGCCGACCTCGTGTCGGTCAGGGCTTTTGCGGAAACGATGCTGCAATCGGGGCGAATCATCGACGTGTTGATGAACAATGCCGGCGTGATGGCCCTCGACCGAAGTCGTACCGTCGATGGTTTCGAGTCCCAGTTCGGTACGAACCATTTGGGCCATTTCGCGTTGACCGGACTGTTGATGCCGATCATCGGTGGTGAGAACGGGGGCCGGATCGTGACCGTCACGAGCATCGCGCATCGTTCGGGACAGGTTCACCTCGACGACCCGTACTACGAACGGCGCCGTTACAATCGGTGGGGAGCCTACTTTCAGAGCAAGTTGGCCAACGTCCACTTCGGGTTGGAACTCGATCGACGTCTTCGAATGTCGGCCTCGTCGGTCCTCTCGGTGCTCGCACATCCGGGTACGGCGCGTACCGAACTGGGCAAGAATGGTTCGGCGGCCACCAACATCGTGATGCGCCGATTCACCCCGGTCCTGATGCGCTCGGGTGTTCAAGGATGCGAAGCACAGTTGCGCGCTGCGGTCGATCCGGCGGTGGTTGGCGGTGAGATGTACGGCCCGCGATGGATGGCTTTCGGCCCTCCACAGGTGGAGGTGCCCAGTCGCCGTGGTCGTGACGCAGAGGCCGCACGACGACTCTGGGAATTCAGCGAGCGTGCGACGGGTGTCGTCTATCGGCTCGGCGGGTCCGGAACTTCGAGTCGATGAGCTCGGACAGAGCTCGCACACGATCGCGGGTGACCGTCCTGTCCCATCGTGGAGTCGCCGACGAACTCGGCCACATCGGTGATTGGTTGGCCACGTCGGGGTTCTCCGTGAAGCGCATCTACCGAGAGGATTCCCCGTCGCTTCCCGATGCCGACGTGCTGATCGTGCTCGGCTCGCCCACCTCGGTCGCCGCGGGCCATTGTCGCCGACCGGCGCAATCGGAGGTCGACGTGGTGCGCGAATGGGTGGCATCGGATCGGCCGTACATCGGTGTTTGCTTCGGTGCCCAGGTTCTGGCGCGTGCTCTCGGCGGCTCGGTGACACGAATGGATCAGACGTTCCGGTCCTACGTGGAGTTGGACGTCTCCGATGGGGCGCCGAGGGAGATGGCTGGCCCGTGGGCGGTCTGGCACGAGGACGCCATCACCGCACCGGGCGATGCCGACGTGTTGGCTCGCTTGCCCCATGCCGACGCGGTGTTTCGTCGGGGTCGGGCGTGGGGGCTGCAGCCTCACATCGAGTTCGACGCGACGATCGTTCGCAACTTGGCGACCATCGTCGACATTCCCGAGGAACAGTGGGTTTCTCTGCACGACGCGCTGCGTGACGACGCCGGTGGACACGCCACTCGTGCCCGCGCGCTGCTCGACCGCATCGCGGCCGAGATTCTCTGAACGACGTCAGACCACCCGGGCAGCCAACCATTCGTCGACGTCTCGGTTGCAACGTCGTGAGACCGTGGTGAGATCTCCGAACGTGTCGAATCCGTGTGGTGCTCCTGCGTAGACGTTGAGATCGGTCGGCACTCCGGCGTGACGCAGACGTTTCGCGTAGTCGATGTCCTCGTCCGAGAACCCGTCGAGTGCCCCGACCACGACGAGGGCACGTGGAAGGCCACGCAGGTCGGTGGCTCGGGCCACCGCGGCGTACGGGGCGACAGTGTCAGTGCCCTTGTCGGACCCGAGATACGACGTCCAACCGAAGGTGTTCGCCGCTGGTGACCAGATCGGGTCGATCCACGAGCTGGATCTGGTGATCTGACGGTCGTCGATCATGGGATAGACGAGCAACTGGAAGTCGACGGCGAACTCGGCGCGATCGCGCGCCAAAAGGGCCAGACCCGCGGCGAGTCCGGCGCCCGCGCTGGCGCCGCCGATGCCGATGCGCATCGGATCCACGCCGAGCGAAGCCGCGTTGCGGTGGGTCCATGCGAGAGCCGCGTAACAGTCCTCGAGGGGCGTGGGATAGGGATGCTCGGGGGCCAAGCGATACTCGACGGACACCCCGACGATGCCGAGTTCGCGACACCACTTGTCGAAGCGCGCGTCATCCATGCGGTTGTCGCCGAGGACGAGACCACCTCCGTGCATCCAGACGACGCATGGCGTGTTCGTACGTTGAACGCGTGGTCGATGCACGCGAACGGATGCGGTGCCACGGCCCTCGAGCGACACGTCCTCGCGGGTCACCTCATCGGAGAGCGGCGGGGGAGGAGTGGCGGCGAACATCTCGCGAATCGTCACCACCGACTCCGGGGTGAGGCCGCCGAGGATCTCGCCGATGTTCACCGGCGACGCCGCCAGCATCGCGGCGATCTCGGAATCGAGCAAGGAAGAGACGTCGTTGGATTCGATCATGCCCCAGTATCGCACGGCGTGATGGTCGCCGAAACAGGTCAGCGGTCGAGGCGGAAGTCGGTGACTTGGGTGTCGTCGGCGCCGAGGTCGGTGAAATTGTCGTAGGCCCGAGCAGCCATGAATTCCTTCCACGCGAACGATCGGTAAAGCGCCCCGGATTCGCTCAATTCCGGCACGGGTTCGATGACCGAGTTCCGGGCCGGATTCTGGAAGTAGGGAATACTGAAACGGCGTCGATGGGTCATCGGTACCACGCGATGAACCGCCGCTCGGTAGCGATCGTTGGTCCAAGCCTGCATGCAATCTCCGAGATTGACCACGATCGTTCCCGATGTGGGAGGAACATCGATCCAGCCATCGTCGAGCGACTCGGCCTGTAAACCCCCGGTGTCGTCCTGCAAGAGCAAGGTGAGTGTGCCGGGGTCGGTGTGATAGCCGAGTGCGGTTTCACCCAGTTCGGGTAGGCCCTCTCGTTCGGATTCTGGTACCGGATCACCGACCGGATAACAGTTCAGCCGAATCATGCTGCTGTGGCGGCTACCAGCGACCTTCGACCGCGAGTCGATTCGTAGGTCGAGGGCCCCGTGGATGAGGCTCATGGCCCGATCAGCCAGGCCGCTCAGTTCATCGAACAATTCGGTCATGGTCTCGCGGAAGCCCGGAAGCCCGCGGGGCCAACGGTTGCGGACGTCGATGGCGGCCACGGTCGGATCCAAAAAGTCGAACACTTCCTTGCTGTCACGCTTGCGCTTGGTGAGTTCGCGATCGAAGTAGCCCATGGGATTCTGGAGGTCGCGGACGATCTCGTTCTTGATGCTCCGTTCGGCGTCGAAGAAGCGCTCGGTCTCGTGCCATGTTCGTTGGATCAACCCGTCCAGTCCGTGACCGCTCAGAAAGAAAAAGCCGTGATCCCGACAGGCCGAGTCGAGGGCAAACATGGACGTTGTCGAAGGGTTCGAGATGTCGACGGTGGGCACGATGGACACGCCGTATGTTGCCATACTTCGTTTGGTCGAACTCGTCTTGTGTATCAGTGGATTCATCGGCCAGAATGAACGCCGTGATCCACCACTACCTCGCCGCCCGGGCTGAACTCGACTCTCCGGGCTCGCCCTTCGCCACTCACATGACCACCATCCGCGGGGTGCCCGCCAAATCCTTCGTGGCGGCACCGCCCACCATGCGGGCCATCTGGGAGACGACGGTGGTGCATGGCGACAAGGACTACTTGATCTATGAGGACGAGCGACACACGTATGCCGAGGTGCACGCGCAGGTGCGCAAGTTGGCGTCGTATCTGGTGGCCAACGGCGTTACTCCCGGAAGTCGCGTGGCCATCGCCATGCGCAACTACCCCGAGTGGGTCGTGGGCTATTGGGCGGGCGTGTCCGTCGGAGCCGCGGTGGTGGGAATGAACGCCTGGTGGACCCCGCCCGAGATGGAGTACGCGTTGAATGACAGTGAGCCGAGGGTGCTGATCGCCGACGACGAACGTCTGGAGCGTCTGGCGCAGATGACCAGCCATCGCCCGATGCACGTCATCTCGGTGCGCTCCGACCGCGGCGTGTCCGGCGAGGGAACGACTTGGAGCGCCATCATGTCGGCCGCCGATCCGGGGATCCTTCCCGATGTCGCCATCGACACCGACGACGATGCCACCATTTTCTACACCTCGGGCACGACGGGTTTCCCCAAGGGCGCGCAGTTGACCAACCGTGGGTCGGTACACAACATCTTGAACATCGCGGCTATGACCACCGCGGTCGCCATGGCCGAGCAGAAGGCCATCGCCGCTGGTGATGTTCCACCCCCGCCGCCCCCGCCCCCGGTATTGCCGGCCGCTTTCATGGCACCCACCCCTTTGTTCCACGTGACCGCGTGCAACTGCATCTTGCATCCGGCCACTCTCACCGGAGCCAAGGTCGTGTTGATGTACAAGTGGGATCCGGGTCGCGCACTGGAGTTGATAGAGCGCGAGAAGGTCACCAATTTCTCCGGGGTGCCCACCATGAGTCGCGAGATGCTGATGCACCCCGACTGGGGTCGGCGCGACACGTCGTCGTTGGCCGGCCTCGGTGGCGGAGGCGCGGCGCTGCAACCGGACCTGGTGCACAAGATCGCCGGTGCATTGAAGAACGGTCAACCGTCGACCGGATATGGCATGACCGAGACGCATGGAATCATCACCGCGAACTCGTCGCGCTGGTTCATGGCCAAGCCCGAGTCATGCGGTCCCGCCGTCCCCACCCTCGAGACCAAATTGGTCGACGAGGAGGGTCGCGACCTCCCAGCCGGTCCGAACACCGTGGGCGTCCTGTGCGTGCGTGGGTCGGTCACCATCAAGGGCTACCTGAACCGATCAGAAGCCACCGCCGACACCATCAAGGACGGCTGGTTGAACACCGGTGACATCGCCCGAATCGACGAAGACGGTTTCATCTACATCGTGGACCGCGCCAAGGACATGGTGATCCGAGGTGGTGAGAATGTGTACTGCAGCGAGGTGGAGACCGCTATCTACCACCACGATGCTGTTGCCGAGGCCTGCGTTTTTGGAATACCAGAGGAACGTTTGGGCGAGGAAGTGGCGGCGGTGCTGGTGCTTCGACCCGGCGCGTCACTCACCGAGGACGAATTGCGTCAGTTCCTGACCGTCAGCCTGGCCAAGCACAAGATTCCCACCAAGATCTGGTTCCGCACCGAGCCCGTCCCCCGCAACGCGAACGGGAAGTTCCTGAAGCGCGAACTGAAGAAGGAGCTCACCGGCTCCTGAGCCGCGCGGTCTTCAGTCCTCGCTCGGTTCGAGTCCGCACGTCTCGACACCGAACTCCTCGATTGATTCGCCCGCGGCAACGACATCGGGATCCGTCAAGATTTCCATCATCTCACTCATGGCAGCAGGATCGTTCTCGTCGAGTTCCGCGAGCACGGTCATCATCGGAGTGAGGGTCAAAACCGCGTCCCGCAATTCAGCAGAGGGTGCGACGTCGGCCAATTCCTCGACGATCTCCGTCAACTTGGACATATCGTCCGAGAGTGGATCAAGGTCATCGAGGCTCGAGAGCTTGGCACAGAACGCCTCATTCGACAAAGCGGAACCCGAGCCCGAGTCGTCCCCTCCGCACGACGCGCCGATGAGCGCGAGGCACACGGTGAGGGCGGACAGGGATCGGGAACGTTGGGTCATTTCCCAACAGTAACGGTCATCAGCGTCGGGTCGGGGTGATGTCTTCGTAGTGATCGCTACAGTGCTGACGTGGGATATCGCCATGACCGTGACGACATCGTTCGGGCCGGGATCGACGTCGTGCTGGGCGAAGGACTGGCTTCGCTGTCGTTCGGCAAGGTGGCCAGAGCGCTCGGAATCTCCGATCGCATGGTGGTGTACTACTTCCCGACCAAGAACGAGTTGATCAACGCGATCGTGGTGGCAATGGGTGTGCAGCTGCAGGAGTTGCTGGAGGGCGCCTTCACCCAGGAGGCATCACCTGACGAGTTGTTGCGCAAGGCGTGGCCCGTCCTGGCTGGCAACAAGGTGGACGCGCTCATGGCCGTGTACTTCGAGGTCGTGGGTCTGGCGAGCGCACGCAAGGAGCCCTTCGTGGCCTTGGCGGCCGAGTTAGTGGAGTCCTGGGTCGCGTGGATCAGTGAATTGATCCGAGGCGACAGCCCGGTGGAACGTCGACGTCTGGCCTGGTCGATCGTGGCGCGAATCGACGGGCTGTTGATGGTGCGTCAGGTGTGCGGGGCCCGTGCCGCCAACGAGGCTGCCCGAGCGTTGGGCATCATCGACTGATCCCGGATCGGGAGCGAGTTCGTCAGGCCAGAGCGGCCATCTGGGTGGCGAACACGTTCATGTCGAAGTAGTCGCGCCAGTGGGTGATCTTGCCGTCGCGAACGGTGAAGACCCCGGTGACGGGCAGCTCGACCCAACCGTTGGCGAGACGATGACGGTCGAGGCGTTCGACGAACACGGTGTCGGCGTTGGTGGCGGTGGTGCGCACGATGAACTCGTTGCGGATGACGCCGGCGAAGGCCGGGATGAGCACCGCGCGCATTCCGTCGGGTCCGATCACGGTGCCGGCCTCGAAACCGAAGGGGACGTTGACGTACTCCATGTCGTCGGCGACGAATCTCACCGCCTCCTCGACGTCGTTGCCCTCGAAGGAGCGAAAGAAGTCGAGGACGGTGCTCAGAGGATCGTTCGTGGTCATGTGGCGTTTCCTTTCCGACGGGGGAGCGTGTTCACCGATACCAATTGGTCGGAGACGAGGATGGCGGCCAATCCGAACAGGATCAGGGCCGCGACGTTGGCGAGTGCTGCACCCTCGTGGCCGTAGACGTCGGGCCACAACCCGACGAACAACCCGTCGAAGGTGACGGCACCCGCACTGGCGATCACCACGAACCGACGACGGTCGAGGGCCAAACGATCGGCGAGGAATCGCAGGATCGCCACCGTCACCGGTCCGAGGGCGGCGGCCAGGGCGTACAGACCGAGTTTCGGCGCGGTCTGCGACAGCGCGTCGTCGGGGACAACGGTGAAGAAGAGCGCGAACGCCAAGGCGAAAACCATCCCCACCGGGTGGGCGATCCAGATTGCGCAGATCGAGCTCCGACGTGCCGAGACGGGGCCGTTCGAATCGTGTGTAGTGACCACTACAAAAACGTAACCCGATGGGAGGGCTCGCGTCAAGGGTTCCGGATCGGTGGTGCCAAGAGTTTGTTGTCGAAAGGCGGTGCTTCGAACCGGGGTTTCGTATCCTTTATGTTCTTGTGACCACGAAACCGACCGCCGCCTTCTCTATCGCCCTCGACTGCCAGTTGGACAACGTTCCGGGCACCCTCGGACGCCTGTGCACCGCCATCGGCGAGGCCGGTGGCAACATCGGTGCTCTTGATGGTTTCGACGTGCGAGGACCCGTGTTGCGCCGCAGCCTGGTGGTGCACTGTCGCGACGAGGCCCACCAGGCCAAGGTCGTCGACGCAGTGAAGAAGCTTTCAGGCGTCACCCTGCTTGGTTGGTGGGACCGTACCTTCAAGATGCACGAGTCGGGCAAGATCCAGGTCATCTCGACGGCGCCGGTGAACGACCGCGACGATTTGTCGATGGCGTACACCCCCGGCGTGGCCCGCGTATGCACGGCGATCGAGAACGATCCGGGCTTGTCACACGAGTACACCATCCGCAAGAACACCGTGGCCATCGTCAGCAACGGCACGGCGGTGCTCGGTCTCGGCGACATCGGTCCCGAGGGGGCCATGCCGGTGATGGAGGGTAAGGCTCTGCTGTTCAAGGAGTTCGGTGGCGTCGACGGATTCCCGGTGTGCATCAACGCCCGCACCGCCGACGAGGTGGTCGATTTCGTCCAGCGCATCGCTCCCACCTTCGGTGGTATCAACCTCGAGGACATCAAGGCCCCCGAGTGCTTCGAGATCGAGGAGCGTCTGCGCGCCAGCCTCGACATCCCCGTCTTCCACGACGACCAGCACGGAACCGCGGTCGTCACCCTGGCCGCGCTGTGGAACTCCCTGAAGATCGCCGGCAAGAAGATGGAGGACCTCACAGTCGTCATCGCCGGTGTGGGTGCCGCCGGTGTGGCTATCGGCAAGATCTTGTTGAACGCCGGCGTCGGCGAGGTGATCGGTTGCGACCGGGTGGGCGCCATTTACACCGGCCGAGGGGAAATGAACTCGGCCAAGGAGTGGTTTGCCGAGAACACCAATCGTTCGCGCCGCATGGGAACCATCAGCGACATCATGAAGGGCACCGACGTGTTCGTCGGGGTGAGTGGACCCGACCTCATCACCGCGGCCGACGTACGCTCGATGGCCAAAAACCCCATCGTGTTCGCCATGGCGAACCCGAACCCCGAGATCCGCCCCGAGCAGTGCGACGGGTTGGCGTCGGTCATGGCCACCGGTCGTAGCGACTACCCCAATCAGATCAACAACGTTCTGGCGTTCCCTGGCATCTTCCGTGGAGCACTGGACGCCCGTGCCACCGACATCACCGAGGGAATGAAGTTGGCGGCGGCCATCGCCATCGCCGAGTCGGTGACCGAGGCCGAATTGAAGCCCGAGTTCGTCGTACCGTCGGTGTTCGATCGCTCGGTGGTGGCCCGCGTGGCACCCGCCGTGGCTGCCGCCGCCGTGGCCGACGGTGTGATTCGCAAGAGATGAGCGGGACACCCGCTGCGTGGACCGAGCGCGAGGCTCCGATGAGTGTTGACGAGTTGCGCGGGAGTCGTTAGCGCCGAGTTTCGAAATGTACCATGTGGAGCGGTGGGTTTCATGACCTTTCGTCATCATCGATGTCGGTCCCACCGCCGTGACTCGGGGAGGGGTGGCTCGTGGAGCAACGACTCATGTCGTGACATGAGCATCATCTCTCTCGAGTCGCGGCGCTGAGTTAGGATCACATCATGGGCGATGCAAAGCGGGTGGGGCTTCTGGCGTACGGTGCGATCGGGCACGAGCACAATGTGGCTGTTCAGAGCACCGACGGATTGGAATTGGTCGCGGTGTGTGACACCAATCCCGATCGTCTCAAGGTCGCACTCGATCTCGCTCCGCGAGCATCGACGTTTCTGGACGCGACGGAGATGCTGGACTCCGGACTCCTCGACCTGGTGGTGATCTCGACACCTCCGAACACGCATTTTCGTTGGGCGAAGGAGGCGCTCTCGCGAGGTATCGACGTGGTTCTCGAGAAGCCCATGGCTCTCACCTCCGACGAATGTGACGAGTTGAGGAGCCTCGCCAAGGCTATGAACCTTTTGCTCGTCGTCTATCAGAATCGCAGGTTCGATGCGGATTTCGTCACGATGCGGGAGATCGCTCGGTCCGGAGAAATCGGTGAAGTCTTCCAATTCGACACCTTCATCGGCGGGTATTCGCGACCGTGCGACTATTGGCACTCGAATGCGGAGATTTCGGGTGGGGCGATCTTCGACTGGGGAAGCCATTTCATCGACCAAATTCTGAACATCATTCCCGACGAGGTGGCTCACGTGAGTGCGGTCAACCACAAACGTGTTTGGACTCACGCGACGAACGCCGATCACGCCCAGGTCGTGGTGACGTTCGTTGACGGCAAGCAGGCGACTTTCATCCACTCCGATTTGGCGGCCGCGCGTAAGCCCAAGTTCTTCCTCCTCGGGACGCAGGGTGCCGTCGTTGGTGATTGGGATTCCGCTGCTGAGCCAGCCGTCGCCGATCTACCGGCGATCCTCACCGTGCATGGCACCAACGGAATCTCACGGGTCGTTCCTCTGCGGGTCGACCCTCCCCATGAGTTCCATCGGTCGATCGTCGAGTTGATTCGATGTGGAACTCCGATGGAGGTCGATGCTCTCCAGTCCCGCAATGTCGTGGCCATCATGCAGGCCGCTGAGCAGTCCGCGGTGCAGAACGGTCTCCCGGTGGTTCCGGACCTCCGGCGGTCCTGACCCATGACGGTGCGCTGGGGCTTTCTCGGCGCCGGCTTCGTTGCCAGTCGGGGCCTGGCCCCTGCCGTGCATCTCTCGCGGGGAGCAACCCTGTATGCCGTGGCGAGCAGAGATGAGAAGCGGTCGGAGTCACTCGAACCGGAGCGGGTGCACGCAAACTATGACGAACTCCTTTCCGACGAGCGGGTCGATGCCGTGTACATCAGTCTCTCGAATGTTCAGCACGACGAATGGGTGACGAAATCGCTCGAGGCCGGAAAGCACGTTCTGTGCGAGAAGCCTCTTGGTCTGAACGCCGCCGAGGTCGAGACGATGTTCGAATGCGCCTCTCGTCACGGACGCCTTCTGGTGGAAGCGGTGTGGGGAAGATGGCATCCACGATTTGCGCGACTGGTCGGGGTTGTCGAGAGCGGGGCGATCGGCGGGATCGAACACATCGAGACGTCATTCACCTTCGTCTCGGAGATGACCGACAACTATCGGTTGAACCCGAAAATGGGTGGAGGCGCGTTGCTCGACGTGGGCTGTTACCAGGCTCATGCTTGGGTCGCGCTGACGTCTGGTGCCCCCGATGTGGAGATCACTCGGGTCTCGCGAATGATCGGTCCGACGGGCGTCGATCTGACGACCGATGTCGCGGTTCGAATTCGCGATTCGATCACCGCCCGTGCGGTGAGTTCGTTCGCCATGCCCGGCGGGCAACAGTTCATCGTTCGTGGTTCTCATGGTCAGGTCAGCACCGAGTCGGGGGAGTCCTTCACGACATGGAACGAAAGCAGCTCGCTGAGGGTCAACGGCCTGCTCGAGGAATTCGATGTTTCGAACGCTTTCATCGAGATGGTCGAGAACGTGAGCCGGGTCATCGTGGGTGACCAAGGTTGGATCGTCCCGTCCTCAGACTCGATGCGGGTTGCCGAAATTCTCGATCTCATCGCGGGTCATCCGCAGACGTAGTTTCTTCGTGGGCCGGTGTCAAAAACCCGATGCCGAGGTTCGCCTCCTCTGATCCACGTGCTCGGGATTGTTCGGAAATCAGTGAGCGGCGCCCACCCACCGCTGGTTATGGTCCGTGCCGCGCCGACCGGACCACAGTCCCGCGTGTCAGCCGCGTCGCCACACGATCGGGCAGTCGTCGTCGTGCAACTCGGCACCCTCCACGACATTGTGATGATGCGCCTTCTTCGGTGAGCCCGGCCGGGTGAGATACACGGTGTCATCACCGCAATAGCGCAGGCTGATCGCTCGTCGTTGACGAGTCGAGGTGTTCGGTCCCGCACCGTGAATCGTGCGGGCATGATGGATTGTGACGTCGCCCGGCTCGGTGTCGAAGGTGACGATCTGGCACTCACCTCGTTGTGACATCGACTCCACATCGGGCACGGCGGTTCCCTCGGTTCCGGGAATAACCATGGACGAGACGAAAAAATTGGGCTGATAGATGTCGGGCCACGAGTGCGAACCGACGACGAAGCGCACCGCACCGGAGTCCTCGGTCACAGAATCGAGTGGGCACCACATCGTACAGATCTTGGTCCCATCGCAGTGGAAGTAGCCGAGATCCTGATGCCAAGCCGTCCGCTCGACCGTGCCCGATTCCTTGAACAGCACGCTGTCTTCCCACAAGTGAATCCGAGTCGACCTCATGATCCGCCCAGCGATGGCCGGAAGTGCGGAGTGGCACGAAAAGTCCCGAAACTCCCGGTGTTCCAGCCAATGATCGACTCCGGCGAAGAATTTGCCGCGCCCCGAGTCGGGGACGTCTTCGCGTTGGACCCTCTGCCCGCTCGCTGCGATGGCGTCACCCATCGCCGACAGATCGGCGACACCGTTCGTCTGCACGAGAGTGGCCACTGGATCGCTCATGTCGTGCAGCAACTTCGGATCGAGTAGGCCCCTCAGGCAAACGATCCCGTCACGCCAGAAAGTATCGACCTCGTCGTCGGTCACATCACGAAGCATCGAGCCATTCATAATTACCCTTTCGCTGAAAATCCACCGTCCACGACGAGGGTGTGTCCCGTCATGAATCGACTCGCACTCGAGGCGAGAAACAAGACCGCGGGGGCGATTTCGTCGGGCTCGCCTATACGCCCCAGAGGTGTCCGGTCGAGATGGGGGCGCGTCAGCGCGTCGAGAGTCAGCATCGGTGCGGTCATCTTCGAAGCCACCAAGCCGGGAGCAATCGCATTCACACGAATGTTGCTACCGGCGTATCTGACCGCCAGCGTCTTCGTCATCTGAACGACCGCAGCTTTCGCCGCACCGTATCCAGGAACGAACTCGACGGCGAAAAAGGATGCGAGTGAGGCCAAATTGATCACGGCGGCGCCCCCCGCCAATTTGGAACGGCTCAAAGACGGTTGGAGTAATCGTGCCAAGCGAAACGCCGCCGAGACGTTTATCTGCAGGGACTCCTCGAAAACATCAGGGTCGTACTCGTCTCGCCCATTGGGCATCACCTGACCCGCATTGTTCACGAGAACGTCGAGAGCGTCGATGGACCCGGCCAGGTCGCAAATCTGTTGCCGATCGCTCATGATGCACTGCCGGTAATCGAATCGTCTCAGATCACTTTCGTAGTCGTCGGTCGAACTGCGTGTTCCCGTGACGATGACGTGAGCCCCCGCAGCAGCGAAGGCCGAAGCAATCGCCAAGCCGATCCCGCTCGACCCACCTGTGACCAGTACCTCTGATCCGGTGAAATCGAAGTCGACGCTGTTCACCAGACCTTTTCCCATTTCCTCGATCGCGCACTACGGACGATGGCGTTGGCCGCCGCCACCTCTCCGAGAGAGTAGCGAGCATCAGCGTCCAAAGGTTTTCCATCGAGGATCGCGGCCTCGAAATCCCTCCAGACACCCCCGTAACTGTCCATGTAATTCCCGCGTCCGACGACCGTGCCCTGCCAGTCCTTGCCGTCGAACAATCTGACTTCACCCAATGCCGAGATCACGATCTCACCCGTAGTGCCGGTGAATTGGAAGTGGGGTTGCAGTCCGACAGCACCGGTCGCCAAGATCACGTCGAAACTGGCCACCACGCCCGACTGGAAAAGACACAGAGAACGAACCAGGGATTCGCCCTCCATCTTCTCCCACAGACGACCGGTGACCGCGACAACCTCGTCGATCTCACCCAAGATCATCCGGAGAGGTCGCATCCAGTGGGAGCCAGTGTCCAAGGCGACTCCGCCGCCGGCAGACGCCTGGCGAAAACGCCACGATTGATCGCTGGGGTAGAACTCTTTGGTGATGCCAAAGTTGTGCCACGAGCGCGCAGTCACGATTTCGCCGATCGCTCCCTCGGCGACGAGCTTTTGCGCCATGACGACTTCGGGCCAATACTGGGCGTTCTCGGTCAGCATGAAAACACGATCGCCGTGCCGAGCGGCAGTCGCCAAGATTCGTTCACAAGCATCCAGTGTCGGGGCCATTGGTTTCTCCAAAGCGACGTGAACGCCCGCCTCCAGAGCTTCGGTGACCAACTTTTCGTGAAGATCGTGAGGAACCAAAATCGCCAATGCGTCGACGCCGACGTCCAGTGCTTCGGTGATCGACGAGCAAGCGACACTATTGGTCGACGTCGCCAGTGTTTCGGCTTGGGCGGGCACGACGTCGACACAGGCGGTGATGGTCGTGCGTTCAGCATGTTTCAGTGCCGTCGCGTGCCATTGGGCGATGGCTCCACAACCGACGATTCCGAGCCGAACGCTCTCCACCTCGGGCAGACTACTATCTGGTGGAAGTCACCGGAACAATGGGGCCCAATGCCGACGAAAATCCGCATCTCCGATCTGGGCGATCCGCAGTTGAGCGACATTCAACAAATGGCTCGAGATTATGGAGACAGCCTGTCCCTGGACATGTCGTCAGCGGGCGTCTTGGGAGATGCCATCGCTCGTACCGGACTCGATGACTTTGGTCCGATGGACTTCGTCGACCGACTCGACATGTGGCTGGAAGAAGTTGCGAGCGACCCGGATCGTCTCGGTATCGGCCAGCTTTCCCTGCGGAACAGTTGTGTGCGTTACGCGGCGAATCGTCTCTTGACGCGTGATCTACTCCGTCGTCATCCCGAGATCCACGACATCAAGATCACCCGACCGATAATCATCGTCGGATTACCGAGAACAGGTACGACCCACCTGTTGAACGTCCTCTCAGCCGACACCAGGCTGCGCTCGATGCCTCTGTGGGAGAGTTACGAACCGATCGCGATGCCTCATGAGGCGCCCGGGGACGATGGTGTCGACCCACGCTATGCGCGGTGTGCCCGGGAGTGGGAGCAGATGCAGATGGTGACGCCGCACGTCGCCTTGATGCACCCGATGGACCCGGATCACGTGCACGAGGAAATCGAGTTGATGCTGCCGGACTTTTCCTCCTACAACCTGGAGTGGGTCGCGCGCTGCCCACGTTGGCGGGATTACTACCTCTCCCACGATCAGCAGCCCCATTACGACTACATGCACACGATGCTCAAAGTGCTGACGTTTCTACGTCCGCGAAGCCGCTGGATCCTCAAGTCACCGCAACACTTCGAGCAAATCGGTCCTTTGCTCAGGACCTTTCCCGATGCAACCATTGTCATGACTCATCGTGACCCGGTGTCGGTGATTCAGTCCGCGGCCACGATGATGACCTACGCGGCGCGTATGGCGTATCGAACGATCGATCCTGGTTGGTACATCGACTACTGGACCGACCGGATCGAGAAGCTGCTGACGGCCGCGGTGCGTGACGTGCATCTGATCCCCGAGGGTCGACGAGTCGACGTGCGTTTCCAGGATTTCATGGCTGATGATCGAGCGACGATTCAGCGGGTGTTCGAGTTCGCCGGCCACTCCCTCGATGAGCAGGCGACGCGACAGATCGAGCAGAGACTCGAGAATCGTTCGCGAGAGGGGCAGGCGACCGTGGAGTACGACGTGCGGGCGGACTTCGGGCGTCAGCCAGCAGAGATTCGGGAGCGATTCGTGGCCTACATGGAGAAATTCGGCGTCGACGCGGAGGTGAGATGAGATGGGCGTGGGTGAGGTCGAGCAGCAGGTCGATGTTCTCATCGATACCCGTCCGGGCAAGGAGTTGTTGGAGCCCAAGTACGAAGATGTCGCGTATGAAGTCGCTCCGAACATCTACCGCTCAGGGGGTTCGACTGCCGCCTACATGATCGTCCACGACGCTGGACGCATCATCGTCAACACCGGTATGGGCTTCGAGGCGGTGCACCACAAGGCGGTTTTCGACGCGATTTGTCCGGGACCTACGACCCACATCTTGACGACGCAGGCCCACGTGGACCATGTCGGAGGGGTCGGGTTGTTTCGTGAACCCGAAACGGTTTACATCGCCCAGGCCAACAACCCGGCATGTCAGGGGGACGACGCGCGAATCGCCAGCCTGCGCTTGCGAACCGCCCAAGTGTGGTTCGACGTTTCGGGGGCCGCCGCGCAGCGGTTCGCTCGGCAACATCCCGGAATTCCGATGCGACAGGACAAACCGGTACCCGATGTCATGTTCGGGGATTTCCACGAATTCACGACGGGAAATCTCGAGGTTCAGCTGATTGCCGCGTCGGGCGAGACCATCGATTCGATGATTGTTTTTCTGCCTCGAAGTCGCATCGCCCTCATTTCGAATCTGCTCGGACCCCTTTTCCCGCACTTTCCGAATTTGAACACGTTGCGCGGTGATCGCTACCGCCTCGTCGAGCCCTACTTGGCGACCGTGGACAAGTTGCGCTCTTTGCATCCGCGGATGATCATCCCTGGACGGCATCTGCCGATCGAAGGAACCGAGTTGCTCGATGCCTGTTTGGCCCGTTTGCATGGCGCGGTCGATTTCGTCCATCGCAAAACCTTGGAGGGAATGAACGCGGGCACGGATGTCTTCACGTTGATGAAGGAAATCGTCTTACCACCCGAACTTCGGGTCGGGCAGGGCTATGGCAAGGTCGCGTGGGCGGTGCGAACGATTTGGGAGACCTACATGGGATGGTTCCACCTGCAGTCGTCGACCGAGTTGTACCCCGTTCAGTCGAGGGAGGCCACGAGTGAGTTGGTGCAACTCGTGGGGGTGGAGGCGGCCTGCGATCGGGCGGCGGTGTTGGCCGCCTCGGGAGAGCCGGTTTTGGCGATTCACATCGCTGAGGCCATCTTGTCGATAGCGCCCGCGCACGAGGGGGCGGCCAAGGTCATGGTGACGGCCCATGAGGTCCTTTTGGCAACCGGAGGGGACGTGAGCTTTTGGGAATCGGGCTGGCTTCGTAGCCAGGCCGACAAGTGGCGATCGTAGGGAGACTCGGCGATCGTAGGGAGACTCGGCGATCGTCGCGGTGATCGACCCTGTCATTCGTGAGGCGATTGCCCGACTCATTCGACCGACCACGGCTCCCTCATCGCTGGTCGAAAACACCTCGTGAATCCAGCACGGTAAGCAGGACTCGCACACACTCATCGACGCTCGAGGCCGACGTGTCGAGCCGTACATCGGGGTTGGTGGGAGTCTCGTACGGCGAGTTCACTCCGGTGAAGTTCGGGATGAGCCCCGCCTTGGCCTTCGCGTACAAGCCCTTCGGATCGCGACTCTCGACCAAATCGAGGGGAGCATCGACGAAAACCTCGATGAAATCGGACGATCCGATGATTTCGGCGGCTCGCTCCCGTTCGGATCGAAAGGGTGAAATGAACGAAACGATGGTGACGATCCCCGCATCGACGAAAAGCTTCGCGACTTCCGCCACCCGCCGGATGTTTTCTGCTCGGTCAGCCTCCGTGAAACCCAAATCGGCGTTGAGCCCGTGTCTGACGTTGTCTCCATCGAGAACGAACGTGCGAAGGCCCCGGCGATGGAGATCGACTTCGAGAGCGTTCGCAATCGTCGACTTCCCGCTTCCGGACAGGCCGGTGAGCCAGATCACCAAGGCTTTTTGCTGGTTCAGTTGCTCGCGTTGTTCACGACCGACCGACAACTCCTGCCACCGAATGTTCTCGGCCCGGCGCAACGAGTGTTGGATCATTCCGGCCCCAACGGTGCTGTTGCTTCTCCGATCGATCAACACGAAGGCCCCGGTGTTTCGATCGACGTCGTACGGGTCGAAAGCGATCGGGGCGGCAGTCGAAACATTGCAGAGTCCGATTTCGTTCAAGCCGAGAGTGAGCGCCGGTACCTGCTCGTTCGAATTGACGTCGATTCGACATTTCAAACGATCGACGTGTGCCCGCACCTCCTTGCTCCCGATCTTCAGGAGATACGAGCGTTGAGGAATCATCTCACTCTCCGCCAACCACACCAATCGGGCCTCGAAATGATCGGTGATCGTGGGTGGCTCCACGACCCCCGACAGAAGATCACCCCGGCTGACATCGATCTCATCTTCGAGGAGGATGCACACACTCTCGCCGGCGACGGCCACCTCACGGACCCCGTCGAAGTCGGCGAAGTCGGCGACGGCGGTTTCGCGACCACTCGGGTTCACGCGAACACGATCGCCCCGCGAAATGATTCCGCTGGAGATCGTTCCCATGTAACCACGAAAGTCGGGGTTCGGACGAGAGACTCCTTGGACCGACATTCGGAACGGACGGGAAGAATCGTGCCCGCGCACGGGCAGGGTCTCAGCGATTTCGAGGACCGAAGGTCCGGTGTACCAGGGCATGTTCGTCGAGGGGAGCGACAGATTTTCACCGGTCAACGCGCACACCGGAACCACATGGACACCCTCGAAACGCAGTGATCGAGCGAATTCGAGAAACTGCGTGGAGACGGCGGCGAAAACGTCCTCGTGGTAGCCGACGAGATCGAGTTTGTTCACCGCCACGACCACGTTCTTGATACCGAGAATATCGACGAGTAACGAGTGTCGCCGTGTCTGGGTCGACACACCTTTACGAGCGTCGATCAAGATGACCGCAAGTTCGGCGGTGGATGCCCCGGTCACCATGTTGCGGGTGTACTGCTCGTGACCCGGCGTGTCGGCAACGATGAAGGCGCGTTTGTCGGTGGCGAAAAATCGATACGCCACATCGATCGTGATTCCCTGTTCGCGCTCCGCCTGTAGACCGTCAGTCAGGAGTGCGAAGTCGATCGTGTCCCCTTGGGTGCCGTGATGCCGTGAATCGTCCGCCAACGACGCCAGTTGATCGTCGAAGATCTGTTTCGAGTCGTAAAGAAGGCGACCGATCATCGTGCTCTTCCCGTCGTCCACGCTTCCACAGACGAGCAAGCGCAGAAGGTCCTTTGCTTGTTGGGTTTCGATGAAGTCAGCGACGGCATCGGCGGCCTGCTCGGGCGCGGACCGCATCAGAAGTAACCTTCGGCTTTCTTCTTCTCCATCGAGCCCGTTTGGTCGTGATCGATCATGCGACCTTGACGCTCGGAGGTTCGGCTCGTGAACATCTCGGCGAGGATCATCGATAAGTCGGTCGCCTCGCTTTCCACTGCGCCGGTGAGCGGATAGCAGCCCAGGGTTCGAAATCTGACCATCTTTTCCTCGACAACCTCGTCGGCCCGTAATTTCATCCGTTCATCATCGACCATGATCATCATCCCGTCTCGCACGACGATGGGGCGCTTCTTGGCGAAATAAAGGGGCACGACCGGAATGTCTTCGGCGTGGACGTATTGCCAAACGTCGAGCTCGGTCCAGTTGGACAGGGGGAAGACTCGGATGGACTCTCCGGGAGCGTGTCGGGCGTTGTAGATGTTCCACAACTCCGGTCTTTGATTTTTCGGATCCCACGCATGTTGCGACGTTCGGAAGGAGAAGACCCTCTCCTTGGCCCGTGACCTCTCCTCGTCTCGACGTGCACCCCCGAAAGCGAGGTCGAAGCCTCCTTGGTCCAGTGCCTGTCTGAGACCCTCCGTTTTCCAAAGATCGGTGTGCATCGACGAGCCGTGTTCGAACGGGTTGATGTTCAGCCGTACGCACTCGGGGTTGATGTGGACGATGAGATCGATACCGGGATCATTCGCCATCTCGTCGCGAAAGGTGATCATCTCCTTGAACTTCCAGGTCGTGTCGACGTGCAGGAGCGGAAAAGGCAACGGTGCCGGAAAAAACGCCTTCCGGGCGAGGTGCAACATCACCGAACTGTCCTTGCCGATCGAATACAACATGACGGGCTTTTCAGCTTGCGCGACGGCTTCTCGAATGATGAACATCGCCTCGGCTTCCAAGGACCGCAGGTAACTCATGTGTCGTCCCCTCGTCCCCGACAGAACACGGTCGTATCCGTGCCGGCGGACGGTGTGATGGTGCGGTGCGCGGTGTTCATCGACGCCATCGTTCTAGCAGACAGCGGGAAATTTCCTGCTGGTCGATTCCCCCGGGTCGACAGCTTCCGGTTCGGGCGACACCCACGGCAGTTCTGATGCACGGGGCACGGCGACGAGGAGTGTCCACAACACCGTGAGCACCTCGGCGACGATGTCGCCGGTGACCGATCCTCGAGCCCGGTACAACACGTAGGGCCAAAGGGACTCGAACACCGGATGAAAAATCTCGGCCGATCGGTCTCGGCGGGCGAGGTCTGCGGGGGCCTGCCTGCCACCTCTCATGTCCGCCCGAGCACCCATTCTTTCCCGGGTCGCTCAGGTGGCAGGAGAGGGCACGTCGGTGTAGTTGGGGGAATCGAACCCCCGTCCATCAGGCGATGAGCGTTCGTGCTACGACCATCCCCGATTTCGAGACTGACGCAATCTCACCGACGGGTCGGCCGTCCGTCATCGCTGGCGGACCACGACACCTCTTTCCGTGCGGTCAGCGGTCTTTCTCGCCGTCAGCCGTCTTCCCGGCGGCCATCCCCCGCTTCTATTGCCGGGCTGCGGTGGATCGGCCCCGATCACGGCCGAGTGGTGACCACGAGTCACCGAT
>Ga0194116_10000186_pt1 | contig 123300 bp, 130 predicted proteins | sample TA2MahsurfametaG_4_FD_148617 | JGI IMG/M metagenome (GOLD analysis project Ga0194116, IMG submission 148617) | Freshwater microbial communities from Lake Tanganyika, Tanzania - TA2015008 Mahale S9 surface | ecosystem: Environmental > Aquatic > Freshwater > Lake | place: Tanzania: Lake...
TGGTGACAATGTGACGATGAAGGTGGAGTTGGGTAAGCCGATCGCGATGGATGAGGGTTTGCGTTTTGCTATTCGTGAGGGTGGTCGTACGGTGGGTGCGGGTCGCGTCACGAAGATCATCAAGTAAGGGAAACGACCATGGCTCAAAGCATCCGCATCCGCCTCAAGGCCTTCGACCACGAGATCATCGACCAATCGACGCGCAAGATCGTCGAGACGGTGACGCGTACCAACGCGTCGATCCGGGGTCCGATCCCGCTGCCGACCGACAAGCACCGCTTCACTGTGATCCGTGGACCACACGTCGATAAGGACTCCCGCGAGCACTTCGAGATGCGCATTCACAAGCGGCTCATCGACATCGTCGACCCGAACCAGAAGACGATTGACAGCCTCCAGCGCATCGAACTGCCGGCGGGTGTGGACATCGAAATCAAGCTCCAGTCGAGCTGAGTTCCCGACCGAGAACAACAATTTTTTTGTTACGTTCTGGGCGCAGCACACGCGGCACCGGCCCTTGGCGCTGTAGAACACACCCATGAGTAGCTGGAACGACTCAGATCAAAAAGAAGTGATCCCCACCCTCGAGCCGCACTGGACGCCCATCGCGGCCCGGTCCCCGCTCCCGCCTCCACCCCCCGCTGCGCCGTCGCCGGCACCGCATGTTGGCTCGCCGTCGCGTTCGCGCCGTCGCGGCACGCGTGTTGTCGGTCTCGCTTTAGTGTCCGCGGTGTCAGCACTCGTTGGCGCGGCGATCGGTGTGGTTGCCACACGCGACGAGGACAAGACGATCACCACGGGAACCCTCGTGACCGTCGAGCCCGCTGATGGTGAACCGGTGAGCGAAGCGACCACGCAGATCGGAAAGATCGCCGCCGCGGTTGCACCCAGTGTCGTCACGCTCTCCGCAACAATCAGCGGTCAGATGGGTGAGGGTGAGTCCGTCGGCACCGGGGTGATCATCAATTCGAACGGTGAGCTTCTGACCAACGCACACGTTGTCGAGGGCACCAAGACCGTGCAGGTCCGTCTCATGAACGAGACCGAACCGGTGAAGGGGACGGTCCTTGCCTCCGACCCACAGAACGACCTTGCGCTCGTCAAGATCAACGTGACCGGCCTCACCGCCGCGGTGTTCGCCGACCCGAAGAACGTGCGTCTGGGTGATCCGGTTGTTGCAATCGGTTACGCACTCAACCTCGATGGTGGTCCAAGTGTCACCTCGGGCATCGTCTCGGCGATCGGTCGAACCATCACCACCGAAAGTGGTGCACTCGACAGGCTGATCCAAACCGATGCGGCGATTTCGTCGGGTAATTCGGGTGGACCACTCGTCAACGACAAGGCCCAGGTGATCGGTATCAACACCGCGGTCGCGCGCAGCGATATGGGCACTGCGGCGAACAACATCGGCTTTGCCATTTCGACCGAGGAGGTACTGCGCGTAGTCGAGACGCTTCGCGACCAGGCCAACGGTGTCGAGCGCAAGCAGGGCTTCCTCGGTGTCGGTCTTACTGACCGCACGGATGGTGGCCAGGGCGCGGTCATCGCCAACGTCGAGGATGGCTCGCCTGCCGCGAAGGCCGGGGTGAAGGAAGGTGATGTCGTGCTTGCGATCGACGACGTGCCGATCACGGGTCGGACCGGCATGATCGCCGTGGTCCGCGATGCCCAGCCCGGTGACACGGTCAAGATCAAGGTCGAACGTGACGGCAAGACCATCACACTCAGCGCAACGCTCGTGGAGCGCGACACCTCCAACGACTAACAGGCTTCTCGGCGCAGCTAGGTGCAGATTTCAACAAGATTTGCTCCGAGATTCTCCGTTGGATTCTCGACGTACGGCAGTTCCTGTTTGCTACTCCTCCAATCCGGATGGTGGCCGAGAGCGACATAGTCTGAGCAATGTGAGCGTTCTCGTCGACGGTGCCGATGTTGAGTCGTACCATCGCGAGGGATTCGTCGTGCTTCGGGGTGTCGTGCCACGGGACGTGCTTGATGCACTCGCGGTCGGGGTGGAGAAAAACATGGCCAATCCCAGTGATTGGACGAACGACTACACACCCAAAGGTGCGGGCGGTCGTTTCTTCGACGACTACGTGAGCTGGCAACGAATCCATGAGTTTCGTGACGCCGCCCTCAACGGTTCGCTGCCCGAGATCGCGGGTGCTCTCTTGGGAACCCGTCGTCCACGTTTCTTCCACGAACACGTTCTGGTGAAGGAACCTGGAACCGTCACGCCCACTCCCTGGCACCACGACGATCCCTATTACGGAATCGATGGCATGGACAACGTCAGTTTGTGGGTACCTCTTGATTCGATTCCCGAATCGGTTGCACTGCGCTGTTTTCGCGCCAGCCATTCCTCGGGTCGACGATTCATCCCCAACCGTTTCAAAGACGACGCGCCGTATCTGCCAAGTGCACAAGGTTTCGAACCGATGGGGGACCCGACGGGATGGTGGGCCGACCCCAGCGTCTGCGCTTGCCCGGCTGAGCCCGGCGACGTCGTCGCTTTTCACTTCCGTACCCTCCACGCGGCACCAGGGACCGAAAATCATTCGGCAAGGCGACGGGTCGTGAGTTTTCGCTACCTGGGTGACGATGCCCGCTGGGCCCACCGCCCGTGGACCACCTCGCCTCCCTTTCCCGATCAAAACTTGGCCCCCGGGGACCTGCCCGATGAGGACCGATTCCCCACAATTGACCTCAAATAGCGGCCCCCCACACCAAACTGCCCCGCTTCCGGGTGCAGCGAGTCTCCACGAGCAGGCCTCCACACACCGAAACCCCGGGGTTTTGGGCGCGGATCTTGTCCGAATCTGCACCTCCGCACGCCGAGAACCCTGGGGGAAAGGGGGGAGGGCCCGATAGGGTTTGCCCTCCAATCGACGTCCGTGTGCGCCCAGCAACGGGAACCTCACGGCACAACCGAACTCAGTGCTCCGTCGGCCTCGCCGTACGGAGCATTTGCGTGAATAAGTCAAGTCATTTCATAGAGAAAAAGGGTTGCCGTCATGGCACAAAAAGCGATCGTCGGCGAAAAGGTCGGCATGACACAAGTGTGGGGCAACGACCAGCGCGTCATCCCCGTCACCGTGTTGCGTGTTGAACCAGCGCGCATCGTCCAGGTGAAGACCGGTGAGCGCGACGGCTACAGCGCTGTTCAGGTCACCTACGGCCACCAGGAAGCAAAGAAGTTGAACAAGGCCGAGGTCGGACACTTCGCAAAGGCCGGGGTCGCACCCGGTCGGCGTCTTGTCGAGTTGCGCCTCGACAGCGTCGACGGTTTCGAAGTCGGCCAGGAGATCACCGTCGAGACGATGCTCGCCGGTGAGCGCGTGGATGTCACCGCGGTCAGTCGCGGCAAAGGTTTTGCCGGTGGCATGAAGCGCCACAACTTCGCCGGCCAGGGCGCCAGCCACGGCAACCACAAGCATCACCGCGCACCGGGCTCGATCGGTTCGTGCTCTTTCCCCGGCCGTGTCTTCAAGGGTCTGAAAATGGCGGGCCACATGGGACACGAGCAGGTCACGACGCTCAACCTCGAGGTCGTGCAGGCTGATCTCGAGCGCGGGTTGCTGCTCGTCAAGGGTTCGGTTCCCGGCCCGAACGGCGGAGTCGTCATCGTTCGCAACGCGGTGAAGGCGAAGTGACGCGATGCCTTCGGTAACCGTGAGAACAGCAGCCGGCAAGGACTCCGGCAACATCGAACTCGCCGCGTCGGTCTTCGGCGTGCAGCCGAACGTCCCGGTGATGCACCAAGTCGTTACCGCCCAGCTGGCGCATCGCCGCGCGGGCACGCAAAGCACGAAGACCCGCTCCGAAGTCTCGGGTGGCGGCAAGAAGCCGTTCAAGCAGAAGGGCACCGGCGGCGCACGCCAGGGATCGACACGTGCACCCCACTACAGCGGTGGTGCGGTCGCACTCGGCCCGAAACCCCGCAAGTACGGTGAGCGCACGCCGAAGAAAATGATCAAGCTCGCGCTGGCGTCTGCATTGTCCGACCGTGTGAACGAAGACCGCGTCGTCGTCGTGGACGACTGGTCGTTCACCGCACCGAGCACCAAGTCGGCATCTGCGGCGCTCAAGTCGCTCGGTGTCAGTGGTTCGGTCCTCGTCGTCGTCGGCCCGAACGATGCAAACGTCGAAAAGAGCTTCCGCAACCTCCACGACGCACAGGTCATCACGGCCGATGAACTGAATGCCTACGACGTGCTGTGCAACGAGTGGGTCGTCTTCACCAAGGCGACCCTTCCCAAGGATAAGGACGGCGAGTGATGAAGGATCCCCGCGACATCATCCTAAAGCCGGTCGTGTCCGAGAAGTCCTACGCATTGATCGAGCAGGGCGTCTACACCTTCGAGGTCCACCCGTCGGCCACCAAGCCCGAGATCCACGACGCCGTCGAGGCGATCTGGGGCGTCAAGGTCGCCGGGGTCAACACGATGAACCGCAAGGGCAAGGTCCGTCGTTCACGCGGCACCAACCGCCTTGGCAGCCGCAAGGACACCAAGCGTGCCCTCGTCACGTTGGCCGCAGGCAACGAGATTCCGTTGTTCGAGAGCTGACCGACAAGAACCGAGAGAACAGAGCACACTCATGGCAATTCGCAAAAGGAAGCCCACCAGCGCAGGTCGTCGTTTCCAGACCGTCTCCGACTTCTCCGAGATCACGAAGTCGACCCCGGAAAAGACACTTCTCGCACCGCGACCCCGAACGGGTGGGCGCAATGCATACGGTCGCAAGACCGCGCGTCACCGAGGCGGTGGACACAAGCGTCAATACCGCGTCATCGATTTCAAGCGCAACAAGGACGGCGTTGCGGCGAAGGTTGTGGCCATCGAATACGACCCGAACCGGACCTGTCGCATCGCGCTCCTCCACTACCTCGATGGTGAAAAGGCGTACATCCTCGCGCCCAAGGGTCTCGAGGTCGGCGATAACGTCGAGTCGGGCCAGGGTGCCGACATCAAGTTGGGTAACGCGCTTCCGCTGCGTTACATCCCCGTTGGTACCACGGTGCACAACGTCGAACTGCGCCCCGGCCAGGGCGGCAAGATCGGCCGTTCGGCCGGCATGGTCGTTCAGTTGGTCGCAAAAGATGGCGACTTTGCGACACTGCGCATGCCGTCGAGTGAGATGCGCCGCGTGCTCATCGACTGCCGCGCGACCGTCGGCGAGGTCGGCAACTCCGAGCACGAACTCATGAAGATCGGCAAGGCGGGTCGTAACCGTTGGAAAGGTGTGCGTCCGCAGAGCCGCGGTGTCGCCATGAACCCCGTCGATCACCCGCTCGGTGGTGGCGAAGGCAAGACCTCGGGTGGTCGTCCCGCTGTGTCGCCATGGGGCAAGCCCGAGCGGCGCACGCGCAACACCAACAAGGCATCACAGCAACTCATCGTTCGTCGCCGTCGTGGTGGCAAGGGTCGGAGGTAAGAAATGTCACGCAGCCTGAAGAAGGGCGCGTTCGTCGACGAACACCTGTTGAAGAAGGTCGATGCCGCGAACGCCGATACCGACCGCCGGGTCATCAAGACCTGGTCACGTCGTTCCACGGTCATCCCCGACATGGTCGGACACACGATCGCAATCCACGACGGTCGCAGGCACGTCCCCGTGTACATCTCGGAGTCGATGGTCGGACACAAGCTCGGTGAGTTCGCGCCGACGCGCATCTTCAAGTTCCACTCCGGCCAGGAAAAGAACGTAAAGGCCAATCCATGACCGGTCCCAAGCTCAACGAAGGTTCCTTCGTCGCCGGCGAAAAGACGGGCTCCAAGGCTGTTGCGCGCTGGGTGCGGATGTCGGCGTCGAAGGCGCGACCCGTCCTTGACCTCATCCGTGACAAGGACGTGCGGACCGCTGACGAGATCCTGAAGTTCACGACGCGCGAAGCCGCCCACGTGATCCGCAAGGTTGTCGCCTCCGCCGTGGCCAACGCTGTCACGAACGACGACCTCGATGCGGAGACCCTCTACGTGAAGGCGTGCTTCGCCGACGAGGGTCCCACGCTCAAGCGTTTCCGCCCGCGTGCCAAAGGCCGCGCGGGTCGCATCAACAAGCGCACCTGTCACATCACCGTTGTCGTCGGCGTCATGGATGACCGTCGCCTGAGCATTTTCCAGTCGTCGACCGCATCGCGTGGTGTCAACCCGGCAACTGCTGCCCGTCGCGCACGCGTCGAGCGTGGCCGTGCCCGAGCGGCCGCCGCCAAGGACGAAGCCGCGCCGGCCACCAACGAGTCAACCGAACCCGAAACCACCGCAACCGCCGACACGAACGGCGAGGAGAACTGATGGGCCAGAAAGTCAACCCCTACGGGTTCCGCCTCGGTGTGACCACCGACTGGAAGAGCCGGTGGTTCAGCACCCGCGAGTACAAGGAGTACCTGACGGAGGATTGGAAGATTCGCGAGTATCTGATGGGCGCACTGTCCGACGGTGCGGTGTCGCGCATCGAAGTGGAGCGCCGCCGTGACTATTTGCGAATCGACGTGCACACCGCACGCCCCGGCATCGTCATCGGCCGCAAGGGCGCGAAGGCCGACGAACTGCGTGCGGGTCTCACACGCATCACCGGCAACCAGAAGGTCCAGCTGAACATCGTCGAAATCAAGTCGGCTGAACTCGACGCTGCGCTCGTCGCGCAGGGTGTTGCCGACCAACTGGTCAACCGCATTGCATTCCGCCGCGCGATGAAGCGCGCCGTTCAGAATGCACAAAAGAACGGAGCCCTGGGCATCCGTATCCAGTGTTCGGGCCGGCTCGGTGGTGCGGAAATGAGCCGCACCGAGTGGTACCGCGAGGGCCGCGTTCCCCTGCACACGCTGCGCGCCGACATCGACTACGGCTTCCGCGAGGCACGCACCTCGTCGGGCCGCATCGGCGTCAAGGTGTGGCTCTACAAGGGCGACATTCTTCCGTACAAGTCGCAGAGTGACGACAAGATCCTGCGCGAAGCGGCGATGGCCGTCGGTGAAACGTCGGGCCAGTCGCAGGTTGGTCGCAAGGTTGTATCGAGCGCCGGACCAAGAGTTGTCGACGCCGACGCAGAAATCGCCCCCCTCATCAAGGAAGCAGACCCCGAGTTCGAGCGCCTCTTGGCAGAAGAAGAGGACATCGAACGTCGCATCCACGATGCACACGAGACGCCTCACTTTCGCGGGTCAGAGGACTGATCAATCATGCTGATGCCCCGCAAGACCAAACACCGCAAGCACCATCGCGGTCGCACCGGAGGAAACTCCAAGGGCGCAACCGACTTGGCTTTTGGCGAATACGGAATCCAGGCTCTCGAGCCCGGCTGGCTCACCGCCCGCCAGATCGAGGCCGCGCGTATCGCCATGACCCGCCACATCAAGCGTGGCGGCAAGGTATGGATCAACGTGTTCCCCGACAAGCCGGTCACGAAGAAGCCCGCCGAAACCCGGATGGGTTCGGGCAAGGGCAACCCCGAGTTCTGGGTTGCCGTCGTCAAGCCCGGGCGTGTGCTCTTCGAACTGTCGTACCCCAGTGAGCAGACCGCGCGCGAAGCGCTCTCCCGCGCAGTCCAGAAGTTGCCCATCAAGGCCCGCATCATCACCCGCGAGGAGACGATCTGACCATGGCGAAGAACACCGACCAGCTGCGTGACCTCGACCTCGCGGGCCTCGTTGCTGAACTACGGGCGACCAAGCAAGAGGCACTCAACCTCCGGTTCCGTCACGCCACGGGCCAACTCGACAAGACGAGCGAACTGCGCAAGGCACGCCGTCGCATCGCTCGTCTCAACACGCTCATCCGCCAGCGCGAGATCGCTGCCGCCGGAGCAGGGGAGTAAGTGAACACAATGTCAGAACAAACCACCCAAGAGCGCAACGCCCGCAAGGTACGGGAGGGCGTGGTCGTGTCCAACAAGATGGACAAGACCGCTGTCATCGCCGTCGTCGAGCGCGTGCGCCATCCGAAGTATGCAAAATCCGTGCTCCGCACGAAGAAGCTCTACGCGCACGACGAAACCAATGACGTTCAGATCGGGGATCGTGTGCGCGTCATGGAAACCCGACCGTTGTCGAAAAACAAGCGCTGGCGCGTCATCGAAGTCGTGGAGCGTGCGAAATGATCCAGCAGGAATCCCGTCTCCGTGTCGCCGACAACAGCGGTGCCCGCGAGGTTCTCGTCATCAAGGTTCTCGGCGGCACGCGCCGTCGTTATGCCTCGATCGGCGACGTCTTCATCGCCACCGTGAAGGACGCCATCCCCGGTGCCGGCGTGAAGAAGGGCGAGGTCGTGCGTTGTGTCGTCGTCCGCACCAAAAAGGAAAAACGTCGTCCCGACGGCAGCTACATCCGTTTCGACGAGAACGCCGCCGTGCTCATCAAAGAAGACCTCACGCCGCGCGGCACCCGCATCTTCGGACCGGTTGGTCGCGAGCTGCGTGACAAGAAGTTCATGCGAATCATTTCGCTCGCACCGGAGGTGCTCTAGATGAAGTTGCGCAAAGGCGACACCGTCGTGGTGATCGCAGGCAAGAACAAGGGTGAGCAGGGAGAAATCCAGGCCGTGCTTCCGAGGGAAAACAAGGTGCTACTGGGCGGTCTCAACATCGCCAAGCGCCACACCAAGCCGCGGCAGGCGAACCAGCAGGGTGGAATCATCGACAAGGAGGTTCCCGTCGATGCATCGAACGTCATGCTCGTGCACAAGGGCAAGCCGACGCGCGTGGGTTACAAGGTGAAGGCCGATGGCACCAAGGTGCGCGTCGCCAAGTCCACGGGTGAGGAGATCTGATGGCAACCACGACGGCACCACGTCTTAAAACCAAGTACGAGACCGAGGTGCGCGAAGCGTTGCGTGCCCGGCTCGGCGTGCAGAACGTGATGCAGATTCCCAAGATCGAGAAAATCGTCGTCAACATGGGCGTCGGCAAGGCGACTCAGCAGCCGTCTCTGTTGGAAAGCGCCGTTGCCGACCTCGCCGCGATCACCGGCCAAAAGCCGATCGTGACGAAGTCAAAGACCTCGATCGCATCGTTCAAGTTGCGCGAGAACCAGGCCATTGGATGCAAGGTCACGCTGCGAGGAGACCGGATGTGGGAGTTCTTCGACCGGCTCGTGTCGGTTGCGATCCCGCGTATTCGAGACTTCCGCGGCCTACCCGCGTGGTCGTGGGACGGTCGCGGCAACTACACCTTCGGCCTCGCTGAGCAGACCATGTTTCCCGAAATCGAGTACGACAAGGTCGACTCACCGCAGGGTATGGACATCACCATCGTCACCACTGCAACCACCGACGACGACGGCAAGGCATTGCTGGAGGCGTTCGGTTTCCCGTTCAAGCGCGGCAAGGACGCAGGTGCCAAGCCGAAGAGAATCGTCCGTCGTCGTGGTCCCGGGGCTCCGGGTTCCAAGGGCAAGAAGTAAGAGGGCACAGGAAAAATGGCAAAGAAATCTTTAATCAACAAGGCGAACGCCAAGCCCAAGTTCAAGGTCCGTGCGTACACACGATGCAAGCGTTGTGGCCGTGCGCGCGCGGTGTACCGGAAGTTCGGCCTCTGCCGTTTGTGCCTGCGCGAGCTGGTGCACCAGGGCGAGGTCCCGGGCGTGACGAAGGCGAGTTGGTGAGGTAGCGACATGATGACCGACCCCATCGCCGACATGCTCACGCGCATCCGCAACGCCAACACGGCGATGCACGACGAAGTGAAGATGCCGTCCTCCAAGCAGAAGCGCGCGCTCGCCATCGTCCTCAAGGCCGAGGGCTACATCGAGGACTTCACGGTCGCGCCCTCCACCAAGGGCCCGGGTGACGTTCTCACCATCAAGCTCAAGTACTCAGCCGACCGCCATCGCACGATTTCGGGTCTCACCCGCGTGTCGACACCCGGTCTGCGTGTCTATCGCAACGCAACATCCGTGCCGCGTGTCCAGGGCGGTCTGGGTGTTGCGGTTCTGTCCACCAGCCAGGGACTCATGACCGACCGTGAAGCGCGCAAGCGCAAGGTCGGCGGCGAAGTTCTCTGTTTCGTGTGGTGACCGGAGGAATCGACACATGTCCCGCATCGGAAAATCCCCCATCACACTCCCGTCGGGAGTCGACGTCACCATTGCTGACGGTGCCATCACCGTGAAGGGCCCGAAGGGCACCTTGACGCGTTCGATCCCGGGTGAGATCAGCATTCGCAAGGACGCGTCGACTCTCCTGGTCGAGCGGCCCAATGACGAGCGCGACAGCCGCTCGTTGCACGGTCTGACCCGCACGCTCGTCGCCAACATGGTGCAGGGCGTCACCGGTGGCTTCCTCAAGGAGCTCGATGTCGTCGGCGTCGGCTACCGCGCCGAGGCGCAAGGCGCCGGCAAGTTGCGCCTGTCGCTCGGCTTTTCGCACCCCGTCATGATCGATGCACCCGAGGGCATCACCTTCGAAGTTCCCCAGCCGACCCGCATCATCGTCAAGGGCATCGACAAGGAAGTCGTCGGGCAGGTTGCCGCCAACATCCGTTCGATCCGCAAGCCCGAGCCCTACAAGGGCAAGGGAGTGCGCTATCTCGACGAGCGCATCATCCGCAAGGCCGGCAAAGCAGGAAAGAAGTAAGGAGAGCGCCCCATGGCATCAATCGCACAACAGCGTCTGGAATCGCGCCTGCGGCGTCACCGCCGCGTGCGCAAAAAGGTCGTCGGCACTGCCGAGCGTCCGCGTCTCGCGGTCCATCGCAGCAACAAGCACACGACCGTTCAGCTCATCGACGACGACGCGGGTCACACCATTGTGGCCGCTTCGACGACCGAGGCAGCCGTGCGCGGGTCGGGCAGTGGTTCGACAGTCGCCGCCGCGACGGAGGTCGGCCGAGTGGTGGCGCAGCGCGCCAAGGCCGCCGGCGTCAGCAAAGTCGTCTACGACCGCGGTGGATACCTCTTCCATGGTCGCGTCGCCGCGGTGGCCGAAGCCGCCCGGCAAGCAGGTTTGGAGTTCTGATGAGCAACGTCACAGCAAACACACCCGTCACGGGTGAACCCGGTGGTCTGCGCGAGTCGCGCGTCATCAACATCAACCGGGTCGCCAAGGTCGTCAAGGGAGGTCGTCGTTTCTCGTTCACGGCACTCGTCGTCGTCGGTGACGGCAACGGCAAGGTTGGCCTCGGTTACGGCAAGGCGAAAGAAGTGCCGCTCGCCATACAGAAAGGCACCGAAGAGGCGAAGAAGAATCTCTTCGAAGTGGCCCTCGCCGGCTCGACCATCACGCATCCGGTCATCGGCGCAGTCGGTGCAGGTCGTGTGCTTCTCAAGCCCGCAACACCGGGTACCGGCGTCATCGCAGGTGGTGCCGCGAGAATCATCCTCGAAGAGGCGGGAATCCACGACGTGCTTGCCAAGTCACTTGGTTCCCCGAATGCGATCAACGTTGCACGTGCGACCATCCAGGGCCTGCAGTCGTTGCAACGCCCCGACGTGGTTGCAGCGCGCCGTGGTCTGCCAGCCGAGGAATTCGTTCCGAAAGGAATGCTCCGCGCCTACAACGAGCGCAAGAAGTCCGGGGGAGCCCACTGAACATGGCCGACAAAACAATCACCGTCACACTCGTGCGCTCGAAGATCGGCAACAAGCCAAAATCGCGGGGCACGCTACGCGCGCTCGGTCTCAACAAGATCGGCGACACCAACACGCTGCCCGATCGCCCAGAAATCCGGGGCATGATCGCGCGCGTCCCACATCTCATCGAAGTGAAGGAGAGCTGAAATGCGCGTCGACGAACTCGCACCCGCACCTGGTTCAGGCAAGCGCCGCAAGCGCGTCGGTCGTGGGATCGGCGGCAAGGGCGGCAAGACCGCAGGTCGTGGCACCAAGGGCCAGTACGCCCGCAACACCGTCGCTCGTGGTTTTGAAGGCGGACAGATGCCCCTCAAGCAGCGCGTGCCGAAGTTGAAGGGTTTCAACAACCCGTTCCGCGTCGAGTACTGCGCGGTCAACCTCGACTCGATCAACGAACTGTCCGAGACCGAGGTGACCCCGGAGGTTCTCGTTTCGCGTGGAGTGGCCCGAAAAGGCAAGCCGATCAAAGTGCTTGCACGAGGCCGGATCACCCGCGCGGTGAAGGTCAGTGCACACGCGGTCTCGAAATCGGCCGAAACCGCCATCACCGCGGCCGGCGGCAGTGTCACCATTCTTCCGCCCACCTTCCGTGGTGTGCGTCCGCCCGCCAAGGGCAACCAGTTCACAAACCGATAAAAGCGCCGGCGCCATGCGCCGACGAAAAGGAGCACTGCAGTGCTGTCGAACATGAAGAACCTGTTCAAGGTCACCGACCTTCGCAACAAGATCCTCTTCACGATCCTGATGGTCGTCATCTACCGCTTTGGTGTGGCACTGCGCGTGCCCGGCGTCGACGGCGCGGCGGTTCGGCAGTTGAACGAGGCTGCCAAGTCCCAGGGTGCACTCGGCTTCTTGAACCTCTTCTCCGGCGGTGCATTCGGGTCGTTCTCGATTTTCGCGCTCGGGATCATGCCCTACATCACGGCGAGCATCATCATGCAGGTGTTGACGGTCGTCATCCCGAAGCTGGAGGAGTGGCAGCAAGAGGGTGCCGTTGGTCAGCGCAAGATCACACAGTGGACCCGCTACGTGGCCATCGGTATCGCGGTTCTGCAGGGTGCGGGTCTCACCTTCATCTTCGGGCAGGGTCGTGGCTCGGCGTTCTTCGGCGCAGCGGCACAGGCCCCCGACGTGGTGTTGCTGGATCCGTTCATGCCCCGCGCCTTGCTCGTGATTCCGACGCTCGTGGCCGGCACGGCGTTCCTGATGTGGCTGGGTGAACTCATCAGCCAGCGCGGCATCGGCAACGGCATGTCGATGATGATCTTCGCCTCGGTGGTCAGTGGCCTGCCGTACAGCTACTACTCGATCCTTCAGAGCAAGAAGTTCGTCGTGTTCGGCATTCTTGTCGCGGTGTCAATCGCCATTCTCTACGCGGTCGTTCGCGTTGAGTTGGGCCAGCGTCGTATCCCCGTGCAGTTCGCCAAGCGCGTGGTCGGACGCCGCATGTACGGTGGCCAGAGCACCTACATCCCGTTGAAGGTGAATCAGGCGGGCATCGTCCCGATCATCTTCGCCTCGTCGATCCTGCTTCTTCCCGTGCTCGCTTCGAACATGCTGGGCAGTGCCGAAGGTTGGCGCGGATCGATCGCGGGCTTCGTCAACGACTACCTGATCAACAGCCAGAACGTGCTCTACATCTCGGTGTTTTTCCTCCTGATCGTTGCCTTCGCGTACTTCTACAACTCGATCGCATTCGACCCCGTGCGCCAGGCCGACCAGTTGCGCAAGCAGGGTGGCTTCATTCCGGGTATCCGTCCCGGCACGCAGACAGAAAAGTTCTTCGGCAAAACTGTGAACCGAATCACTCTCCCCGGCGCAATGTTCGTTGCGTTCATCGCGATCCTGCCGTACATCATCCTTTGGATTGGAGACGTCGATTCGTTCCCGTTCGCCGGAACGACGGTGCTCATTGCGGTCGGTGTCGCACTCGAACTGATGCGACAGATCGACAGTCAGTTGATGCTCCGCAACTACGAGGGATTCCTGAAGTAGCGGCCCGCCGCGCTTCGCATGTCGCGGTGGTCGTCCCTGTGTTCAGGAGCCTCTGATGTCGAAAGGTGCGCGCATCGTTTTGCTGGGTCGGCAAGGCTCGGGCAAGGGCACGCAGTGCGTTCGCTTGTCGCGTCACTACGTCGTGCCGCACATCTCGACAGGCGACATGTTGCGTGCAGCCGTACGCGAAAACTCGCTGCTGGGACGCAGCGTCGTCGATGTCCTCGGCTCGGGTGGACTCGTCGGTGACGAGGTCATCATCGTGCTGGTTCGCGAACGCCTCGGCAAGGCCGATGCACGACGCAGGGGATTCCTGCTGGACGGCTTTCCACGCACGGTGGCGCAGGCCGAGGCCCTCGATGACATCGCCGATGGAAGTCCGTTGAATGCGGTGATCGACTTGGTCGTGCCCCGCGAGGTCGTGCTCGAGCGCCTGTCGGCTCGTCGTGTCTGCCGTGACTGTGGTGCGAACTACCACGCGGGTCCGGTCGTGCCCTCACCCTGGACCTGCGACACCTGCGGAGGTGACGTGGTGCAACGCGAAGACGACACACCCGAGTCGATCAATCGCCGTCTCGACCTCTACGAGAGCCAGACAGCACCTCTCATCGAGTATTACGGGGCCAGCAACCGGTTGTTCCCCGTTGACGGCGTGGGCAGCCCCGATCAGGTCTTCGAGAGGCTCACCACGGTCATCGATTCCCGCTAGGGCCCGTTCCGGGAAGGACTGGGCAGCCCGGTCGACCTGTGGCGTTGGGTCCACCCACCGATAGCATCCCCTACGCCCTCCCGGGGGCTGCCACCGTCGGTTCGTTCCCTCCAGGCGGCACATTGTTCGAGTCAGAAAAGCAGAAAGTCGAAGGAGTTCCTCCTGGCCAACCCAAAGGAAGATGCGATCGTGCTCGAGGGCACCATCACCGAGTCCCTCCCGAACGCGATGTTCCGCGTCGAGTTGGAGAACGGCCATCAGGTGCTCGCCCACATCAGCGGCAAGATGCGCATGCACTACATACGCATCCTCCCCGGCGACAAGGTCCAAGTTGAACTCACCCCTTACGACCTCACCCGCGGTCGTATCACATACCGATTCAAGTGAAGTAGAAGTGAGAAGGCCATGAAGGTGCGCCCCAGCGTGAAGAAATTCTGTGAGAAGTGCAAGATCATCCGTCGTCGCGGAACCGTCATGGTCATCTGCGAGAACCCCCGACACAAGCAGCGTCAGGGCTGACCGGGTCAGGAAAAGGAAACATCAATGGCTCGTATTTCCGGTGTCGACATTCCGCGCGAAAAGCGTCTCGAGGTCGCACTCACCTACATCTATGGCATCGGTCGTTCCACTGCGCTGAAGATGTGCCGGGAACTCGGCATCGACCACAACCAGCGGGTACGCAACCTCACCGAGGAAGAGGCCAACCGTCTCCGTGCGTACATCGATGCCAAACTCAACGTCGAAGGTGACCTGCGCCGCGATGTGCAACAGGACATCAAACGCAAGATCGAGATCGGCTCGTACCAGGGTGTGCGTCATCGCAAGGGCCTTCCCGTTCGTGGCCAGCGCACGCACACGAACGCCCGTACACGCAAGGGACCAAAGAAGACCGTCGCCAACAAGAAGAAGGCAGTGAGGAAGTAATGGCAAAGCCAGCAGCAGGTGGGCGCCGTCCGCGAAAGCGCGAGCGCAAGCACGTCTCTGTCGGAGTCGTGCACATCAAGAGCTCGTTCAACAACACGATCGTGTCGATCACCGACCTGGAGGGCAATGTCATCTCGTGGGCATCGTCGGGTGGTGTCGGCTTCAAGGGCTCACGCAAGTCGACGCCGTTCGCGGCGCAGCTCGCAGCCGAAAAGGCCGCCCGTGCTGCGATGGAACACGGCCTGCGGCGCGCTGAGGTGCACGTGAAGGGCCCGGGCTCGGGTCGCGACACCGCCCTGCGATCGATTCAGAACACCGGGATCGAAGTGTCGGGTATCAAGGACGTCACGCCGGTTCCGCACAACGGTTGCCGTCAGCCCAAGCGTCGGAGGGCCTGAGTCGTGGCACGCTACACCGGACCCAAGGTGCGCATCTCGCGCCGCCTGAATGTCAACATCTACGAAAACGAAAAGGGTACCAAGGCCCTCGACCGTCGTCCGTTTCCCCCGGGACACCACGGCCGTACGCGCCGTCGCAACGCCGGCAGTGAGTACCTCGCACAGCTGCAGGAGAAGCAGAAGGCGAAGTACATCTACGGCGTCCTCGAGCGTCAGTTCCGCAAGACCTACGACGAGGCCAACCGTCTCGCCGGTCCAACCGGTGAGAACCTCTTGCGTCTCCTCGAACAGCGTCTCGACAACGTCGTGTACCGCGCGGGTTGGGCCAGCACCCGTCCGCAGGCCCGTCAGTTCGTGAGCCACGGCCTCGTTCTCGTCAACGGGAAGCGCGTCAACATACCGTCGTTCACCGCGAAGAAGGGGATGAAAATCAGCCTCAGCCCGAAGGCGCGAAACATGATCGTCATCCAGCACAACATCGACGTGCTCGATCGGTCCGTGGTGGGTTGGCTCGAGACCGGCGACGGCGGCAAGGAAGTCGTCGTGCGTGACCTGCCCCAGCGCGAACACATCGACGTCCCCGTCCGCGAACAACTCATCGTCGAGTTGTACTCGAAGTAATCCCCCGAATCCGAAGGAGAGCACAATGCTCGTCATCCAGCGCCCCACGGTCGAAGCCATCGGCGATCCCGAGAACAATCGTCAGCGTTTCGCGGTCGGACCCCTCGAGCCCGGCTTCGGCCACACGATCGGCAACTCGTTGCGCCGCACACTTCTGTCGTCGATCCCCGGATCGGCCATCACGACGGTGCGCTTCGATGCGGCACTCCACGAGTTCGACACGATCGAAGGCATCGCCGAGGACGTCACCGAGATCATCCTGAACTTGAAGGACATCGTCATCGTGTCAGAAAGTGACGAGCCGGTCGTGTTGCGTCTCGACAAGAAGGGCCCTATCGACATCACGGCAGGCGACATAGCGCTTCCAGCCGGTGTCGAGATCCTCAACCCGCTCGTCAAAATCGCCTCGCTGAATGCCAAGGGCCACCTTGCCATAGACCTCACCGTCGAGCGCGGTCGCGGTTACATGTCGAGCGATCGCGAGTCCGAGAGCCGTGTCATCGGTGTCATTCCGATCGACGCCATTTTCTCGCCCGTGCGTCGCGTCATGTTCGACATCGAGCCCACACGCGTCGAGCAGTCCACGAACTACGAGCGTCTCGTTCTCGACATCGAGACCGACGGGAGCATCGGACCGCGCGAGGCGCTGTCCTCGGCCGGCGCGACGTTGCGCGCACTCGTCGACCTCGTGGCCAGCCTCTCCGACGAGCCGCAGGGCCTGGAGTTGGGCGAGGTCATTGGCGCGAACATCGGGTCCCCCGACCTCGATCTGCCGATCGAAGATCTTGATCTCTCCGAGCGTCCGCGCAACTGCCTCAAGCGTGCGCAGGTCAACACGATCGGTGAGTTGTTGATGAAGAGCTACGAGGACCTGCTCAACATCACCAACTTCGGTCAGAAGAGCCTCGACGAGGTGATCGCCAAGCTCGACGAGCGCGGTCTTTCGCTGCGCCCGTAGGACAAATTCCCCAGACGTAGACAAGGACTCGTCATGCCCGCAACACCCAAGAAGTCGAAGCGATTCGGTGGCAGCGCCGCCCACCAGCGTTTGCTGATGGCGAACCTCGCCGCATCACTGTTCGCGGCCGAAGGAATCGTCACGACCGAGGCCAAGGCCAAGGCACTGCGCCCGATCGCCGAAAAACTCATCACCAAGGCGAAGAAGGCCGGCGGAGATTCCCCGCTGCGGATTCACCGCATACGTCAGATCGAGGGTTACCTCGGTGACAAGGAAATGACGAACAAGCTGGTGAACGAAGTTGCCCCGCGTTACGCCACCCGCAACGGGGGCTACACGCGTGTCCTCAAACTGGGTGAGCGTCACGGTGACAACGCGCCGATGGCGCGTATCGAGTTGGTCTAGAGTCCGCGGCGCGACGCGCCTCGTCGATATGGACTCAGGATCGCCGGGGCCCGCCCTGAGGCGGGTTCGTTTCGTTCTCGCCTACCACGGTGAGGCCTACCACGGGTTTGCGCCAAGCACCGGTGTTCCGACCGTCGCGGGCACGTTGAGCGACGCTCTGCGTCGCATCACCGGGTACGACGTGGTGCTCAGCGGTGCCGGGCGCACCGACGCTGGAGTGCACGGATGGGGCCAGGTGGTTAGTTTCACCCTTCCCGACGAACATGACCTCGACAAGATCGTAAAGAGTCTGAACTCGATGCTCGAGCCGCACATCGTCGTGCGAGACTCGCGGTGGGTGGCCGATGACTTTGACGCGCGTTTCTCCGCGCTGTGGCGTCACTACAGATACCGAGTCCTGAACACGCCAACGGGCAATCCGTTCGAATCGGCGACATCGTGGCACGTGGAGACACCGCTTGATCTACGTGCGATGCAGCTTGCCTCCGATGCCTTCGTCGGTGAGCACGACTTTTCTGCCTTCTGCCGTCGACCCAAGCAGTCGGGACCCAGCAAGGATGCACCCGGGCCGTCGATGGTGCGGCGGGTCATCAGCGCACGGTGGAGCGATGTCGGCGATGGCATGCTGCACTTCGAAATTCGTGCCAATGCATTTTGTCAACAAATGGTGCGTTCGATCGTCGGCACGCTGGTCGAGGTGGGCATGCACCGGCGTCGCGCCGGTGAGATGACGGGCATCCTGCGTGCGTCCAGTCGTGTGATGGCGGGTCACGTCGCACCCCCACACGGTCTGTGTCTCATGGAAGTCGGTTACCCCGCGTGATCGCACCGTTCTCGGTGCTCGTCATGTCCACCCCCGTCGGGCCCATCGGTTCGGGTCTGGGTGGGGGAGTCGAGACCACGCTGCGTGCGCTGGTGCGTGGTCTCACCGCTCGCGGCCACCGGGTCGAAGTGGTCGCACCGGCGGGGTCACAGTCCGTGGGTGTGCCGATGCACTGCGTCAATGGAACCCCGCAGGCGTCGATGCAGTTGCTTGAACGGTCGACGGTCTCTACCACCGACGACGGTTCGGTGCTCACGAACATGTGGACCGAGATCAGCCTGCTCGCCGAAGGTTTCGATGTGGTGCTCAACCTTTCCTACGACGAACTGCCCTTCGTCCGTGCTGTCGACGTCGGGCGCCCCGTCGCACATCTCGTCTCCATGGGTTCACTCACCGATGCGATGGATGCCGCCATCGACACGACCCTGCGGTGTTCGCCGGCGTCCGTTGCGATGCACACCCGTGCACAGGCCGAGACGTATGCACGTGGCGCGGCTGCAACGATCGTCGGCGGTGGAATCGACTTCGACACGTGCAGGTTCGCCGCATCACCCCAAGCCGACGGTCGCATGGCATTCGTCGGACGTGTGTCGCCCGAAAAGGGGCTTGTCGATGCGGCACGCGCGTGCGCGATCGCGGGAAGGCCCTTGCACGTGTGGGGCCTGCTGCAGGATCCCGACGAATGGGCGAGGGCACTCGGCTCGATGCCCGAAGGCGCTCTGATACACCGTGGTTTTGTCGCACCGGACGTCATGCGTTCGCAGATCGGCGAGTGTGCTGCGATCGTGATGGCCTCGAAGTGGGTCGAGGCGTTCGGCAACGTTGCAGTCGAGGCGATGGCCTGCGGCCTGCCCGTCGTGTCGTACCGGCGCGGCGGTCCGACCGAGGTCGTCGATGACGGCGAGACGGGTTTTCTCGTCACACCCGACGATGTGGCCGGACTGGCCGAGGCGATTGCGCGGGTCGGCACGCTGTCCCGCCGGGCCTGCCACGAACGGGCCGTCGAGCGGCATTCCCACGGCGCCTTTGCCCAGCGGGTCGAGGCGTGGTTGGCCGGGGTTTTGGTGGGTGCCGTGGGTACCGATTTCCCCGCCTGACCCCTTATCCTTACGGGGTCCGTCGTCGCAGTCGGCGCACGACCGAAAGAGATCACATGGGTACCTATTCTCCGAAAGCTTCCGAAATCACGCGTGCATGGCACGTCATCGACGCCGATGGCATGGTGCTGGGTCGTCTGTGCACCGAGGCCGCCCGTTTGCTGCGCGGCAAGCACAAGCCGATCTTTGCCCCGCACATGGACACGGGTGACCACGTTGTCATCGTCAACGCTGACAAGGTGATCCTCACCTCCGACAAAGCCAACCGCGAGATGGTGTACCGCTACTCGGGCTACCCGGGTGGCATGAAAAGCGAGTCGTACCAGCAGTTGCTGGACCGCAAGCCTGCCGAGGCTCTGCGTATGTCGGTCGCGGGCATGTTGCCGAAGGGACCACTCGGTCGACAGATGATCACCAAGTTGAAGGTTTACGCCGGCCCCGAGCATCCGCACGCCGCACAGCAGCCGACTCCCGTCGCTCTCAAGAGCGCCACTGCTCGCTGAGCTACCGAAACACGAAGACCGACACAGGAACCACCAAGGAGACACCGTGGCAAGCCAGCCGCTCACCCAAACCACCGGACGCCGCAAGGAATCGGTCGCGCGTGCGCGATTGCGCTCGGGAACCGGTGTCGTCACCGTCAACGGCCGCACCTTCGACGACTACTTTCCGATGGCGACCCAGCGCATGGTGGTTGCCGAGGCTCTGCGTGTCACCAGCACCGAAACCGTCTACGACGTCGACGCGTCGATCCATGGTGGCGGAGTGAACGGCCAGGCCGGTGCCCTGCGCATGGCGATTGCGCGCTCGCTCGTGGAACTCGACGGTGAACTGCGGCCCGTGTTGAAGAAGGCCGGTCTGCTGACCCGCGATTCGCGTCGCAAGGAGAGCAAGAAGTACGGCCTGAAAAAGGCCCGCAAGGCACCTCAGTTCACCAAGCGTTGAGTCGAAGCGCCGAGTCAACTTGTTGAAGTTCGGCACCGACGGTGTTCGTGGTGTTGCGCACCGCGAGATCACCCCAACTGCCGTCCAGTTCTATGCCCGCGCAGCCGCCCGGGTGTTGCGCTGCTCGCGGGTCGTCGTCGGCCACGACCCGCGTGAATCGAGCCCCGCACTGGCACACGCCGTCGCTGAGGGTTTCCGTGCGGAGGGGGTCGCCGTCGACTTCGTCGGCATGGCACCGACTCCCGCCGTTGCCTTTCTCGCCCAGCACCACGGGTGCACTGCCGCAGTCGTCACGGCATCGCACAACTCGTACACCGACAACGGACTCAAGTTCTTCCGTGACGGCGGATCGAAGCTCAGCGACGACGAAGAAAGAGCGATTCAGGTGATTTACGAACGGCTCGTCAAGACGAACGAGGGATACGTCGAGCCGTCCCTGCCCGACGGCTCAACGGGCCTCGACGCGTATGTGGACCATGTCTGTGCAGCAGGAACCTCCGTACGCGCGGGCACACGCGTCGTCGTTGATTGTGCGAACGGCGCGATGAGCTTCGTTTGCCAACAGGTCTTTGCAAGGCTCGGTATCGAAGCACACGTGGTGAATGCGTCACCCGACGGAACCAACATCAACGTGGCATGCGGTGCCGCCCACCCCGGGAATTTGGCAGCGGTCGCACGTGGACACGTATGCGACCTTGCGATTGCATTCGACGGCGACGGCGACCGAGTGATCGCCGCAACGAACGAGGGCAGCGTTGTCGACGGTGACCACCTGCTCGCGCTGGCTGCCCTCGACTTGAAGTCGCGTGGTCTTCTGGCGAATGGTGCCGTGGTCGTGACGGTGATGAGCAACATTGGTTTTCACAGGGCCATGGAGGCGGCAGGCGTCACCGTGCACACCACGGCGGTAGGTGACAGGTCGGTTCTCGTCGAGCTCGACCGCACCGGTGCGGTGCTCGGTGGCGAACAAAGCGGGCACATCATTCACCGCTCACGCGCAACGACGGGTGATGGTCTGCTTGCGGCAATCGAACTCATCGACATGCTCGGCCGGCGCGGTGAGCCGTTTGCAAAGCTGGCCGCAGCGGCGATGACGTCCTATCCGCAGGTATTGGTCAACGTGAAGGTGAACGGAGATGCCGCGTCGGTGGTGGAGGCCTGCAGGGACGTGGTGCGTGAGGTGGAAGCAGAACTTGGTGACGAGGGTCGCGTCCTCGTGCGTCCAAGCGGCACCGAGCCTCTCGTGCGCGTGATGGTCGAAGCACACGACGTGGCGACTGCTCGGCGCCACGCGGAGCGCATTGCCGACGCGGCCCGCACGGCACAAGGGTAAACTCGCCCCATGTGCGGCATCATCTGCGTGCTCAGCCGCAAGGCCGACCGCCCCGCACCGGATCGAGACGAGGTACTCGACGCGCTCGACACCGGTCGTCGTCTCCTCGAACTACGTGACGCATCGCGCGTGGCCGAAGCCACACGTGCTCTTGCTGCGGCCGACACCCTGCTGAAAGGTGAGCCCGGTGTGCGGGCACTCGTCGGCAACCGTGAACTTGTTGCGGGCATCAACACAGCGGTTGCGGCAATCTTGCCGGTTCTCGCTGCAATCGAGTCCGACCTCGAAGCAGCCGACGATGTGCATGCCATCGAGGCCTCGGCCGAATCCATCGCGGCAGCAAAGGACGTCCTGTGGTCGCTGCGCAACGACCGTCTGCGCACGGCGCGCGAGATCGAAGCTCTGGCCGGACTGCACGCGACTCCCGGTGCACTCGACGGCTACCTTGCGATTCAACAGGCGTTGTCGGCAATCGACCGCATGGAAGTGCGCGGCCGCGACTCGGCCGGTATCGGTGTGGTGGTGTGGGGACACGGGTTGACCACGGATCGCCTGCCCGTCGGTGTCACGTGGGCCGAGCGTTGCCAGGATCCGCTGTTTGTTTCCCGCTCGCTGCGGGTCACCGACGACGTGTGGACTTTCGTCTACAAGGCAGCCGCCGAAATCGGCGAGCTCGGTGACAACACCCGTGCGATTCGCAAACAGGTTCTCGACGACGACGTGTTGCGCCACGTTCTCGCACAACCGGGCGCGCGTGTCACCTTGATAGGCCACACCAGATGGGCGAGCGTCGGCATCATCTCCGAACCCAACGCCCACCCCGTCACGGGTGAAGAGGTGGATCGTCCGTCGCCCCTCGTCCTGGCAGTCCTCAACGGTGATGTCGACAACTACGCCGACCTGAAGGTTGAACATGGCCTCAGCGTCGCCGAGCCGATCACCACCGACGCAAAGGTTATTCCCAGCCTCGTCGCACGCCGGTTGGGTGACGGCGTCGACCTGAAAGATGCGTTCGTATCGACCGTCACCCAGTTCGAGGGATCGGTTGCGATTGCGACCGTATCCGTGGCCGAACCCGACCGAGTGATGCTCGCCCTGCGGGGTAGTGGTCAGGGCATGTGCATCGGCCTTGCCGAGGACTCCTTCATCGTGGCGAGCGAGCCCTACGGAACCGCCGAGGAGACGGGTGCAATCGTGCGCATGGACGGCGAACGCGGTGAGATCGTCGAACTCCGCTCGTCTGCGGCAGGCCAACTCGCCGGGATCAAGCGTTTCCTCTACGACGGTACCGCCGCACCCGTGAGTGATACCGACATCACGTCGGCGGGTGTCACGACGCGCGACATCGACCGTGGCGATGCACCGCACTACCTGTTGAAGGAAATCCTCGAGGCACCCGAAAGTTTTCGCAAGACCATCCGTGGTCGCATCCACGACCGCGACGGTCTCGTCGTAGCCGAGCTCGACGAGGAGGTCCTACCCGACTTCCTGCGCCGTGAACTCGCCCAAGGCAGGATCAGGCGTATTCGCATCATCGGCCAGGGCACCGCCGCCGTTGCCGGCAGCAGCATGGTGTCGTTGCTCGTCGCGCTCACCGGCGACGCCATCGACGTCGATGCGCAGACGGCGACCGAGTTGTCGGGATTCGGCCTCAGCCCCGAGATGAGCGACACGCTCGTGATTGCCGTCAGTCAGAGTGGAACCACCACCGATACGAACCGTACGGTCGATCTCGCGCGTGGTCGTGGTGCGCGGGTGATTGCAATCGTCAATCGTCGCAACAGTGATTTGGTTCTGCGCTCCGACGGCGTTCTCTACACATCCGACGGTCGCGACGTCGAGATGAGCGTTGCGAGCACGAAGGCGTTCTACGCGCAGGTAGCGGCCGGTGCCTTGCTGTCGTGTGCGATCAGCGAAGTGGCCAACCTTGGTTCCGCACAACTACGCAGCAGGGTGCTCGGCTCGCTGCGCCGTGTTCCCGATGCGATGAGGGCCGTCATCGGCCAGCGTGGAGCCATCGCCGACGCCGCGCGTCGCCACGCTCCGGCCAAGCGCTACTGGGCCGTCGTCGGCAACGGAGGCAACGCGGTCGCCGCCCATGAAGTTCGCATCAAGTTGTCGGAACTGTGCTACAAGTCGATCTCCTGCGACATCACCGAGGACAAGAAGCACATCGATCTGTCGTGTGAGCCGCTGATTCTCGTCTGTGCCGCGGGCCTCGAGGGCGGTACCGCATCCGACGTCGCCAAGGAAATTGCCATCTACCGCGCACACAAGGCGACCCCCATCGTCGTTGCCACCGAGGGCGAGCAGCGCTTCGATGCCGCCAGTGCGGTGCTCACCGTCCCCGAGGTCGACGAGTCGGTCGCCTTCGTTCTCTCGGCGATGGTCGGCCATCTCTTTGGGTACGAGGCTGCCCTTGCCATCGACGCAACGGCGCGACCCCTGCGAGAGGCACGAGAAACGATTCGCGACGTCGTGGCAAGGCACGCCGAGGCGGCGACGTTGGTGTCGACCGTCAGCCACGCGGTCGCACCCGCCACGGCGCGGTTCCGTGACGCACTCCTGACGGGTCGATACGACGGAACACTCGAGGCGTCGACTGCCGTGCGTCTCAGTTCGGTGCTCGCCGATCTCTCCTCGCGTGATCCGCTTGATTCGTACCAGCGCCAAACGGGCAAAGTCGTCACTCCTGCGGTGTTCCTCGGCGACCTCACCGAAGCCCTGACCCGTGCCATCGATGAACTCACGCGCCCCATCGACGCGATCCGTCACCAAGCCAAGACGGTCACGGTCGGTATTTCCCGCAGCGATGAGGGACTGATGGACCGTGCACTCGTGCAGGCCGTGGTGTCGTCGGGTACCTCGCGCGACCGGCTCACGTACCGAACACTCAGGACTCTCGCCGACCTCGATGCGGCGGTTGCCGCAGTCAACGGATTCACCCGCTACCGGGTCGACGGTGGGTCATCGCAGGACGCGACGATCACGATCATCGAGCGGGGCGGTCTGTCGAAAGACTTGAAGTCGCGTGTCGACGGAACTGCGACGCTCGTCGGAACGAAACACCGAGTTGCTCGTGACCAAGAAGTGCTGGTCACGCGCGGCCGTTTCGACGGTCGCACCGTCATCCTCGTGCCCGAAGTGAAGTCGGGTGAAACGACGGGCATCACACTGTTGCACGTCACTTTCCATCCGACGCTTGACGCGACGAGCATGAAGGGCGTCCTCAAGGGTTATGACGATCGCTACAACCGACTAGTCGACTGGGTCAAGGAAACCGAGAACGAGTTTCGCGACGACCTGCTGGCACAGATCGGCGTCGCCGAGGCGCTCATCGCACCGATCTCCGAGGCGGCCGAGCGCTGGCGCACGCGATGAAGGGAATCGGTGTCGACATAGTCGATGTCGTGCGATTCCGTTCGGCTCTACAGCGAACGCCATCGATGAGACAGCGGTTGTTCACTGACGAAGAGATCTCACTTGCCCTGGAACGGGGCAACGATGTCGCGACCCTTGCCGCACGCTTTGCCGTGCGCGAAGCGGCGATGAAGGCGCTCGGCGTGGGTCTCGGCGCCTTCGACTTCCACGACGTGTGGGTCCACAAGGCGCGGTCGGGGGCCCCCGAGCTCGTCGTTGCGGGCCGCGCGGCCGCACTCGCCACCGACCGTGGTGTGAACGGTTGGTATCTGTCGCTGAGTCACACCGAATTGGTTGCGATCGCGGTCGTCGCGGCACTCTGACCCGTACGCTGTCTGCGTGCAGTCGGTACTCACGCCCGAGCAGATGCGCCATGTCGACAAGAACAGCGGCGCGTCGTTCGACGTGCTCGTCGAGCGGGCGGGTCACGCCGTCGCCCATGCCGCGCGGCTATTGATGGGTGGAACCTATGGTCGCCGTGTCGTCGTCGTGGCCGGCAAAGGCAACAACGGTGCCGACGGTCGCATTGCCGCCCGACACCTCGAGGAACGCGGTGCGCGCGCCGTCGTCTTTGATGCCGAGCGGGCCCCGATGTTGCTCTCCGAGTGCGACCTTGTCATCGACGCCGCCTACGGCACTGGCTTCCGGGGTGAATACTTCGCACCAACGACACGCGCGCCGATACTCGCCGTCGACATCCCGAGCGGGGTCGACGCACTCACAGGCGTCGCGCACGGTTCGCCCCCGCGGGCCACGGCGACCATCACATTCGGTGCACTCAAGCCCGGCCTCGTTCTCGAGCCGGGTCGCAGCATCGCCGGGGAGGTGTCGGTCGTCGACATCGGTCTCGCCACGCACCACGCGGCTGACATTGATTCTCGCCTGCTTGCAGTTGTCGACTCCAACGACGTTGCCGCATGGGTTCCACGCCGCGCGCCATCGGCTCACAAATGGAACATGGGTGTGCGCGCCATCGCGGGAAGCCGCGGCATGCTGGGCGCTGCACGGCTCGCGTGTGCGGCGGCCTACCGCGCCGGAGCCGGGATCGTACATTTGTCGTGTGTCGGTATCGCGGGCGACATCGACGCACCGACCGAGGTCGTTCATCGTCCGCTGCACGGTGAGGGAGGGCTACGCGCCGCACTCGGCGACATCGACCGATTCGCCGCGGCTTTCATCGGGCCCGGGATCGGTCGTGGCGACGAACTCGTCGATGACTTCATCGACTTCGTGGTGGGCTGTCCGTGTCCGCTCGTCATCGATGGTGACGGCCTGCAACTTCTCGGTGCTTCACGTGACGGCCGACATGGCCTCGCCGCCCAAGTCATCGCCCGGCGATGCGCCGCAACGATTCTCACGCCACATGAGGGGGAGTTCAGTTCCCTCGTCGGTGGTCCTCCCGGTGCTGACCGCATTGCGGCCACCCGCGCGGCGGCCGCAGAGATCGGTGCGGTCGTGCTGTTGAAGGGTCCGACGACGGTCATCGCCGATCCGTCGGGTGACGCACTGCTCGTCGAATCGGGAGACGAACGCCTCGCCACCGCCGGGTCGGGTGACGTGCTCACGGGTATCGTCGCAGCGCATCTGGCGCGCGGAGCAACGCCGTTGCACGCGGCTGCAGCAGGAGCATTCGTGCACGCATCGACGTTGCGCGACCTGCCCCAAGACGGAGTGGTCGCCAGCGATCTCATTGCGGGGTTGAATCAGCATGGCTGACAACACGACGCGGTGGGCCTGGGCGAGGGTCGACCTTGATGCATATGTACACAACATCACTGTGCTCAAGCGCATGGTCGCCCCGTCGGGAGTGTGGGTGGTGGTCAAGGCCGACGCATACGGGCACGGCGCGGTTCCCGTGTCGCGGGCGGCGGTGTCGGCGGGTGTCGGCGGTTTGTGCGTCGCGATCACCGCCGAGGGAGTCGAACTGCGCGACGCGGGAATCGACGCACCGATCCTCATCTTCTCCGAACAGCCCATCGGCGAAGTCGACGACATCGTGCATCATCGCCTGACCGCGACCGTCTACCGAAAGCAATACGTCGAGGCTCTGGCTTCGGCCGCACGTCGCAGGGGTGGCGTGCGTGTCGACGTCCACGTCAAGGTCGATACCGGCATGCACCGCGTCGGGGCCGATCCCGCCGATGTCCCCGCACTCGTTGCAACGATCGGTGCCAACGCCGATGCGCTGCGACTTGCGGGCATCTACACCCACTTCGCGGCCGCCGACACCCCCGGGCATCCCGCCAATGCGGTCCAATCGCAGCGTTTTGCGGCCGTGCTCGACGCGCTCGGTCCGGTCGACGCATCGGTTGCGATACACGCCGTCAATTCGGCCGGTGCGATGTCGATACCGACCGAGCGACGCGATCTGGTCCGCGTCGGCATCGCAACGTACGGCGTCGTCCCGGGGGAAGGCGTCATCGACCACTGTGGCGACCTACGGCAGGTGATGTCGTTGCACGCACGCGTGTCACGTATCCAACGTCTCGCCGCCGGTGAAGGCGTCTCGTACGGTCACCGATTCGTCACGTCTGCACCCACCACTGTCGCAACGCTTCCGATTGGGTACGCCGATGGCGTGCCACGACGGCTCTGGTCGCAGGGCGGCGAGGTACTCGTCGGGGGAAAGCGGCGGCCGATCATCGGGGTGGTGACGATGGACCAGCTGATGGTCGACTGCGGTGACGACGAAGTCGAAGTGGGTGATGAAGCCGTGCTCTTTGGAACGCAGGGCAGCGAGCGCATCAGGTCCGAGGACTGGGCGCGGGCCCTCGACACGATCGGCTACGAAATCACCTGTGGAATCGGTCGACGCGTGCCGAGGCTCTACAGCCCTAGCGTGTAGCGCGAGCGATCCACGATGTACCTGCATGCCGACAACCTTGACGACACCGGGGCCATTGCTCGGGTGGTCGCAGGCTTCCTGCGTACAGGTGACGTCGTGGTTCTCGCGGGGGACATGGGTTCGGGAAAGACCGCGTTCACGAAGTTGGCGGCATCGGCCCTCGGTGTCACCGAACCCGTCACCTCGCCGACCTTCAATCTCGTGCACACCTACGCGGGCGAGGCGATGAGGGTGCACCATGTCGATTTCTTTCGTCTGACACGCACTGATGAGATCGAGGATCTCGCCATTGACGAGTTGGCACGCAGCGGTGTCGTACTCGTGGAATGGGGTGATGTCGGCGACGAGGTCGTCGGTGATCAGCTCGAGATACGTATTGCCGTCGGGGACGGCGAAGACGAACGCGACTTCTCATTACGGCCCGTGGGGCGTCGGTGGGATGCACGTTGGGAGAAAATGCGTCACGCCCTCGCCAGTCACCTGGTCGACGACTGGAGTGGGTTGTGAACATTCTTGCAATCGACACCGCAACCGAGCAGGTGAGTGTTGCAGTCGGCGATGCGACACGCATCGATGCAGCGTTCTGTGTGGCGAGCGACCGGCGCCACGTCGAGGCGCTCATTCCCGCGGTATCCGTACTCCTCGGCAATCTGGGAATGACGGTCCACGACCTCAGTGCGATCGCGGTCGACGTCGGTCCGGGTCTCTTCACCGGCATGAGGGTGGGTCTGGCCACTGCGGGGATACTCGCCGACCTTGCCGAGATCCCCGTCGTGGGACTCGACAGCCTCAGCATCGTTGCCCACGGTGCACTTGCCGCATCGCCGCTCGACGTCGACGACGCGGACATCGTTCTGCCCGTGCTCGATGCGCGCCGAAGCCAGGTGTACTGGTCGATGTTCCGCAACAACTTCTCCGCCACTGAACCACTCGACGAGGTGCGCCAGCCGCGCGTCGGCGACGTGGCCGAACTCCTCGAGGAAATCTTGGACCGCGGCCAACGCGCCCTTGTCGTGGGCACGGGGGCGTCGCGCTACGCCGAGGAACTCGCCACCTGTGCCGGGACCACGCGCATGGGGATGCGGTCAGGCCTCGCGGTGTTCCCCTTCGACCCGAACGTCCCTCAGGCCACGACCCTGTTGCGGCTCGCTGCGGCGCGGGTCGAGTCGGGTGCGGTCGGAGACGGTGCGCAACCCATGTACCTGCGGCCGCCCGATGCGGAAATCAACTGGGTGAGGCGATGAACCCCGTTCTCGACATCGAGATCATGCGCAAACGGCATCTGCGCCGTGTCATGCCGATCGAAGAGGTCGTCTACCCCCGCCCGTGGAGCATCGGAGTATTCACCGCCGAGCTCGACCTTGTGAAGTACGGCGAGCGCTATTACATCGTCGGCACCATCGACGACTGCCTCGTTGGCTACGCGGGTATTCTCTTCACCCCCGACGACGCCCACGTCACCAACATCGCAGTCGACCCGGATTGGCAGAGGCGGGGAATCGCCACGGAACTGTTGCTCGAACTGTGCTGGAAGGCCCGCGAACGCAGTTGCCAAGGAATGTCGCTGGAGGTCCGCGCCAGCAACACCGCCGCCCGGGCGCTCTATGCGCGATTCGGATTCGCACCCGCGGGTGTGCGGCGCAAATATTACGAGGGCGTCGAGGATGCGATCATCATGTGGTGTCACGACCTCGGGTCACCCGACCATGTGCATCGCCTGCGCGCCATCGAAGACGAGCGTCGCCTTGCCGTCAAGGGAACCGCACAATGAGTGCAGCCGATCATGTCGATGAATCGACGGTGGTGCTCGGTATCGAGACCAGCTGTGACGAGACGGCCGCCGCCGTCGTGATGGGCGGCACCGACGTGTTGTCGTCGGTCGTCTCCAGCCAGATCGACGTGCATGCCAGGTTCGGTGGTGTGGTTCCCGAAATTGCCGGTCGTGCACATCTTGAACTCATTCGACCCGTCATCAACGAGGCACTCGACACGGCCGGTGTGCATCCCGAACGCATCGACGCTGTTGCGGTCACCATCGGACCCGGCCTGATCGGGGCGCTCCTCGTCGGGGTCGCGGCGGCCAAGGCCACGGCATTCGCACTCGACCGTCCGTTCGTCGGGGTGAACCATCTCGAGGCCCACCTCTATGCGGCGCTTATAGAGGACCCCAACCTGGAATTTCCCGCCGTTGTGCTGCTCGTGTCGGGCGGCAACACGCTGTTGCTGTCGATGGATGCGCCGGGCAGTTACCGCTTGCTCGGTGCCACGATCGACGATGCAGCCGGTGAAGCCTTCGACAAGGTCGCCCGCTTCCTCGACATCGGATACCCGGGTGGGCCGGCAATCGACCGCGCCGCGCAGCAGGGCAATCCGCGGGCCGTTGATTTCCCCCGTGCGATGCTGCACGACGGTTACGACTTCTCCTTCAGCGGTTTGAAGACCGCGGTGATGAACCATGTCCGCCAACACCCCGACGTCGCCTCCAACGACGTCGCCGCAAGCTTCCAGGCCGCTGTCGTCGACGTGTTGGCCGTCAAACTGATGCGAGCCGCGCGCGACACCGGGGCACGCAGCGTCGTCCTGGGTGGTGGTGTTGCTGCGAATACCTTGCTGCGCAGTGAGGTCGAACGGCTGGCTGTGGTCGATGGTTTTCGTGTCGCCTTGCCGAGCCGTGCGATGTGTACCGACAACGCCGCCATGATCGCCGCCGCGGGTTGGTACCGCCTGCGCGATCATGGGCCGTCGCGTCTCGACATTGGTGCCGTACCGAACCTCGCCCTCGTTGCCGACACCGTGCGTACGAACCGATCCGCCGCGTTGCGCGACCGCCGATGACCGCGGCATTGCGACTCGGCCGCCACACGGTTTCGCCACCCGTCGTGCTTGCCCCGATGGCCGGCGTCACCAATGCACCGTTCCGTGCGCTGTGTCGCGAGTTCGGCCCGGGTTTGGTCTACGTCAATGAAATGGTGATGGCGACGGCACTCGTGCGCGGCAACACACGAACGCAGCGTATGGTCACCTTCGGTGCCGACGAGTCGCCGCGCAGCCTGCAGTTGTACGGCTCCGACCCGGTGATGATGGGTGAAGCCGCGGCACGACTCGCCGACAATGACATCGTCGACCACATCGACATCAACTTCGGATGCCCGGCGGCAAAGGTGACACGCCGCGGTGGTGGTGCAGCCGTGCCACTCAAGCGCAACTTGTTGCGCGCCATTCTCCGTGAGACTGTGCACAACGCAAAGGGAATCCCCGTCACCTGCAAGTTCCGTATGGGTGTCACTGACGACCTGATGACGTACCTCGACACGGGAACCATCGCGGCCGAGGAAGGCGTCGCGTGGGTCGCACTGCACGCGCGAACCGCGGAACAGCACTACGCGGGTCTTGCACGCTGGGATGCGATCGCGGAGCTCAAGCGAAGTGTCCCCGGTATGCAGGTGCTCGGAAACGGTGACATCTGGGATGCGCGCGACGCTCTGCGCATGATCGAACACACCGGATGCGACGGTGTCATCGTGGGCCGCGGTTGTCTCGGCAGACCCTGGTTGTTCCGTGATCTCGTCGATGCCTTCAACGGCCGCGCACTTGCCGACCCACCACCACTCGGCTTCGTTCTCGACATCATGCTCCGCCATGCACGTTCGCTGGTCGACTTTTCGTTTCCCGGCAAGGGCATTCGCGAATTCCGCAAGCACACGGGTTGGTATCTCACGGGATACCCCGTCGGTGGGGAGGTGAGACGCCGCGCCGCGCAGGCCGACACCATCGAACAACTGCAGGAACTGTTCGCCGGTCTCGATCCCGACATGACCGTGGTGCCCGACGGTGAGCGGGCAAAACGAGGTCACACGAACGGTCCGATCCGTGTCGTATTGCCCGAGGGGTACCTCGATGCGCTCGAGGATCTCACGCCACCCGACGACGACGAGGTCGCCGCGTTGAGCGGCGGCTGAGGCAAACGATGGCACCACCGGCACAGCGGCAGTCGTTCGTTCTTGCATCGCGGTCGCCGCGTCGCATCGAACTGTTGCAACGCATCGGACGCAATCCAGCGATCGACCCCGCCGACATCGACGAGTCGATGCGTCGGGGTGAATCGGCCATCGACTACGTGCAACGCCTGAGTGCGGAAAAGGCACAGGCCGTTCTCGCGCGCCACCCCGGTGCGGTCGTGCTGGGTGCCGACACGTGTGTCGAGCTCGATGGTGTGGTGCACGGCCAGCCGGTCGACCGCGAGGAGGCACGACGCACGCTACGCACGCTGTCGGGGCGTACCCACAACGTGCACACCGCCGTCACGGTCGCCAGCGGGGCCCGGTCGCGGACCATCCTCGAGTCCGCGCGGGTCACCCTCCAGCCCCTCGGCGAGGCGCTGGTCGAGTGGTATCTCGACACCGGCGAACCCTTCGGCAAGGCCGGGGCATATGCCGTTCAGGGTCATGGATCCGTCCTCGTGACGGGGGTTCGGGGGCTCATGTCGGGGGTCGTGGGCCTGCCGCTCGGGCCCGTCGCGGCCCTCCTCGACGAATTCGGCGTCTAGCACTCGCCCTGCGCGGTTGCCAACCACTGCCGACCGCCCGTAGCCTTCGCACTCGCTCCCATCGAGTGCTAACCGCCCCCGGGGGGCTACCAATTCCCGATGTTTATCGCCATCAACCCAAGCCAAATGGAGGCTGCGAAATGAACCTGAAGCCGTTGGATGACCGGATTGTCGTAAAGCCCAACGAGGCCGAGCAGACCACGGCATCTGGTCTCGTGATCCCCGACACCGCCAAGGAGAAGCCCCAACAGGGAACCGTCCTCGCCGTTGGCCCCGGGCGTTGGAGCGACGACGAAGGCCAGCACTTCCCGCTCGACGTGAAGGTCGGCGACACCGTCCTGTACAGCAAGTACGGCGGTACCGAAGTGAACCACGGGGGCGACGACCTCCTGATCCTCTCCAGCCGTGACGTTCTCGCAATCGTCACGAAGTAGTTCGGGGACCAGCTCAACATGGCAAAGATTCTGAAATTTGACGACGAAGCACGGCGCGCACTCGAGGCCGGTGTCAACAAGCTCGCCGATGCGGTCAAGGTGACACTCGGACCCAAGGGCCGCAACGTCGTTCTCGACAAGAAGTTCGGTGCGCCGACCATCACCAACGACGGTGTGTCGATCGCCAAGGAAGTCGAGCTCGAGGACGCTTTTGAGAACATGGGCGCACAGCTCGTGAAGGAAGTCGCGACAAAGACCAACGATGTCGCGGGTGACGGGACGACGACGGCAACCGTCATCGCCCAGGCGATGGTGCATCACGGACTGCGCAACGTCGCGGCCGGTGCCAACCCGATGGGTCTCAAGCGTGGCATTGAAAAGGCCGTTGCTGCGGCCGTCGAGTCGATCAAGAGCCAGTCAAAGGACGTCGACGACAAGCAGGACATTGCAAACGTCGCGACGATCTCGGCTGCCGACTCGGCAATCGGTGGCGTCATCGCCGACGCGATCGACAAGGTCGGCAAGGACGGTGTCGTCACAGTCGAGGAGAGCAACACGTTCGGCATCGAACTCGACTTCACCGAGGGCATGCAGTTCGACAAGGGCTATCTCTCGCCGTATTTCGTCACCGACGCGGACCGCCAGGAGGCGACCCTCGATGACCCGTATCTGTTGCTGTATTCGTCGAAGATCTCGTCGGTGCAGTCGATGCTGCCGGCCCTCGAAGCCGTCATGAAGACGGGCAAGCCGCTCGTCATCATCGCCGAAGACGTGGAGGGCGAGGCGCTCGCAACGCTCGTCGTCAACAAGATCCGCGGCACCTTCAACTCGAGCGCCATCAAGGCCCCGGGCTTCGGTGACCGTCGCAAAGCGATGCTCCAGGACATGGCGGTTCTCACCGGTGGCCAGGTCATCAGCGAGGAAGTCGGCCTGAAGCTTGAAAACGTCACGCTCGACCTGCTCGGCCGTGCCAAGCGTGTCATCATCACGAAGGACAACACGACCATCGTCGACGGTGCGGGCTCGAAAGACGACGTGAATGCGCGTATCGGGCAGATCAAGACCGAAATCGACAACACCGACTCCGACTGGGACCGCGAAAAGCTCCAGGAGCGCCTCGCCAAGTTGGCCGGTGGTGTCGCCGTCATCAAGGTCGGCGCTGCAACAGAGGTCGAACTCAAGGAAAAGAAACACCGCATCGAGGACGCCGTCTCTGCAACCCGTGCTGCAATCGAGGAGGGAGTTGTCGCCGGCGGCGGCACCGCCCTCGTGCGTTCACGTCCGGCGGTCGCCAAGGTCGTCGAGTCGCTCACGGGTGACGAGGCAACCGGTGCACGTACCGTCTACGAGTCGCTGATCGCCCCGGCACGCAACATTGCCGACAACGCGGGCCTCGAAGGCGCCGTTGTCGTGCAGCGCATCGAAAGCGAAAAGGGCGCGGTCGGCCTCAATGCGGCGACCGGCGAGTTCACCGACCTCATCAAGGCCGGCATCCTCGACCCTGCAAAGGTCACGCGTGCGGCGTTGCAGAACGCGGCATCAATCGCGGCCCTCGTTCTGACCACCGAGTGCCTCGTGGCCGACAAGCCCGAGAAGAACGCGCCCGCTGCAGGTGGCGGCATGCCCGGCGGAATGCCGGGGATGGGGATGATGTAGGGAGCCGTTCATCCCGCGAATGGTCGCAGAGCCCGGGCGAAAGCCCGGGCTCTGTGGTTGTCGGGACCTACTGTCGTCGTATGTCGGTGAAGCCCGCACGTCTCGGTCTTTTTCATCAAGCGGGTGACTACATCGTCGCCGTGCTTCTGTTGCTGTCGCTCTCGCGCGCCGAGGCCGGGGTGTGGCCGCTTGCGATCGGTGCGTTCGGACTCGTCAATGCCGCCGCGACACGCGGCCCACTTGCTGCGTACCAGCGCATACCGCTGCCGGTGCATGGTGCGATCGATACGGCACTCATCGCTGCGTGCGTCGTGGGGGCCGTCGCGGTGCGCGGCAACACGACTGATGCGCTCGTGTTGGCGTCCGCAGCGCTGCTGCAGGGCACCAACGTGTGGCTTTCCCGCGCGGTCGATCGTGTGAAGGAATGATGCCCTCGGTACCCTTGCGCGTATGGCCTTCGAACGTCCCGCACCCGATCTCACGAAGCTGCTCACCGCGTGGGAGCAGTGGGAAAAAGGCGAGGAAATGCCCGGCAAAGTGCTTGCCAACATGAAGACCGCGGGCCTGGCCGAGATCCTGCGCGAGTTGCGCGACTCGGGCTGGAAGCCATCGGCCTAGTCGACCCCAAGCCCATGCGACCGGGGGGCAGCCAGCACATTCCACGGCCCACCGATTGGAAACCGGGGGGTCCCGCACCGTGGGCCGAGGCCGACCTTTCCGCTTTTTCCTTCGACCACGTTGTCTCACGGTTGTCGGCACACAACGCACGATCGATCCACTCCGAGGCCGCACAACAGGCCAGGCCAAGTGCAGTTCTCGTGACCCTGCATCCCGGTGGTGACGGCACCGAGGTGGTGCTCACCAAGCGCGCGTCGCACCTAACGAACCACAGGGGAGAAATTTCCTTTCCCGGTGGTCGGGTCGAACCGGATGAGAGCATTCGTGAAGCCGCGCTGCGTGAAGCTGCCGAAGAGGTGGCCATGCCCTCGCACGACGTTGAACTGGTCGGTGAACTCGACCACATCCTCACCGTCGTGAGCTCCAGCTACATCATTCCCATCGTTGGCACCCTTGACTACCGCCCGCAACTCACCGCATCAGCGGGCGAAGTGGACCGCGTTTTGCACGTGCCGCTCGCTGATCTCGCCCGTGCCGACACGTACCGTGAAGAACACTGGGTGACGCCCTACGGAAAGATGAACGTGTACCTGTACCACCTCGACGACGAAACAATCTGGGGAGCAACCGCACGGGTACTCACCCAGATCATTCGTTTGTCAGTCGGTGTGTGAGTCAGTCGGCAAAGATGCGCACCGCGACATAGAAGGTGTCCGCCCACAGATAACATTTGTATCGCTGGGTAACCTCGCGGGGCGCACAAGTGGTTCTCATGTCGGCAAGGAAACGGTCGTCGACACGCTTGCGGTTCTCCTCGGTGAATGCTCCGATGATTTTCAGGTTGCGGTAGCCGAAATCGTGACGCTGGCAGGGAAGTCGGAAGTTGAACGACCGACCGGCGTTCCCGACGAAGGGCGCGCTGCAGTAGTCGGTCGACCAGTCGAGCTCGCGGTAGACGAGTCGGTTCTCGCGAACGAAGCGCGGGAACTTGGTGAGTTCGGTGGTGAACACGCCACGCTCCACGACCGTGACAAGAGTGGCCGCAGAATGCGGCGAAGGGGCAGCGACCGAGGCCGCCACGAAGAGGAGGGATCCGATGAGTCCCATTCACTCTCCTTTCCTCGCGGGCAGTGTGTGCGTCAGCCCCCTCTGATCGTACGGAGAGCCTGGACGGTCATCATGGCTCCCACTGCCGCCTCTTCGCCCTTGTTGTCGGTGTCAGCGCAGCGTTCGAGGGCCTGATCGAGCGTGTTCACCGTGAGAACTCCGAACGCGACGTGGACCCCGGTGTCGAGCGCGGCCCGCTGGAGACCCGATGCCGCCTCACCCGAGACGTACTCGAAATGGGGGGTGTCGCCACGAATGACCGCGCCAAGTGCGATGACCGCATCGACGCGTCCGGTTTGGGCCAGTGCTTTTGCGGCCACGGGCAGTTCGAAGGCGCCCGGCACCCAATGTGTCTCTATATCGGTGTCCCGAACGCCGTGCGACGTGAGGCCGCGCACCGCGCCGCTCCGCAACGCATCGACGATTTCGAAGTTGAACGTTGCGCACACGATCCCGAAGCGCATTCCAGCCCCGCCGATGTTGGAGTCGATCAATCCGTCGTTCGGTCCGACCACGGTGCCCCCTACTTCCCGTCCAGCTCGATCAGGTGACCGAGGCGTTCCTTTTTCGCGCGCAGGTACTTCTCGTTTTCAGGCGTCGGTGGAATTTCGATCGCGACGCGCTCGACCACAGAGAGTCCGTATCCACCGAGGCCGCCGTACTTGGCCGGATTGTTCGTCATCAGGCGTAGTTCCTGTGCTCCGAGATCGGCGAGGATTTGTGCACCGATTCCGTACTCTCGGCTGTCGACGGGGAGACCCAGTTGCAGATTGGCATCGATGGTGTCGAGTCCTTCGTCCTGCAACGAGTATGCGCGGATCTTGTGGCCGATCCCGATTCCACGACCCTCGTGGCCGCGCAGGTACACGACGACGCCGCGACCCTCGGCGGCGACGAGTCCCATGGCCGCGGCGAGCTGCGGCCCGCAGTCGCAGCGTCGACTGCCGAACACGTCACCGGTCAGGCATTCGCTGTGCACCCGGGTGAGCACCGCACCGTCGGCGGCGATGTCGCCCTGCGTGAAGGCAAGGTGTTCGATGCCGTCGATCGTGCTGCGGTACGCGTGGCAGGTGAACGTGCCCCACTCGGTTGGTACCGGAGCGGCGCCGATGTACTCGACGAGACGCTCATTGCGTCGGCGGTACTCGATCAGCATCGCGATCGACGACAGCAAGAGACCGTGTTCGGCGCAGAATTTCCGCAGGTCGTCGAGACGCGACATCGTGCCGTCGTCATTCTGGATTTCGCAGATCAAACCCGCGGGGGAGCAGCCGGCAAGCCGCGCAAGATCGACGGCGGCCTCGGTGTGGCCGGCACGCTTGAGCACGCCACCCTCGCGGGCCCGCAGAGGGAAGATGTGACCCGGGCGCGCAAAGGCGATGTGGGCGACGTTCGGGTCGGCGAGGGCCGCGATCGTGGCGGCACGGTCGGCCGCCGAAATGCCCGTTGTCGTGCCGGCGATCAGGTCGACCGACACGGTGAAGGCGGTGCGGTGGCTTTCGGTGTTCTGGTCGACCATCGCGGGCAGGCGCAGGTCGTCGCATCGTTCGCCGGTCAGGGGTGCACACACGACGCCCGAACTGTGGCGGACGATGAAGGCGAGCTTCTCAGCGGTGGCGAACTGGGCGGCCATGATGAAATCGCCCTCGTTCTCGCGGTCTTCGTCGTCGACCAACACCACTATCTCGCCGCGTGCAACGGCGGCGAGAATGTCGGGTATCGGCGCAAAACCATTGTCGGTCGGGCTCATTTGGTGTCCTGTCCTGCTGCGATTGTCAGGGGCTCGACGACGACTTCGACGTCGTCGCCGAGTTGTTGAAGTGAAACGACACGTCCACGCCACATGTCGGCGATGTTCGCGGCTGCGGCACCGCCGAACACCCCCGGTGCGTCGTCGCCTCCTGCGATGGCAGGTGCAAGGTGGATTACGTAGCGGTTGACGAGGCCCCGCCGATGAAAGTCAGCCGCAACGTGCGCACCACCTTCGACCAACAGCTGCAACACGTTCTCCCCGCCGAGGGAATCAAGCAACGCTTCGAGTTCACCCGACCATTCGGTGCAGGGATGCACCCTGGCGCCCGCTGGCGCCGAACCAAGAACGATGCGCCGGGGCGAGGGTCCCTGGGCATTCCGCACCGTCAGCGCCGGGTCGTCGGTCCGCACGGTTCGGGCACCGACGAGAACCGCGTCGCTTTCGGCGCGCAATTCGTGGGCGCGTTGACGTGCAACGTCACCCGTGATCCAGCGACTCGAACCATCGGTGGCGGCGGTGCGACCGTCGAGCGTGCTCGCCATTTTGAGCACCACCCAGGGTCGGCCCGTGGTGCGGTGGTGCAGATACGCCGCAAGCTGCGACCGTACCAACGGGGCACATGCCCCGACGTCCACGGTGATACCGGCAGAGCGCAACTGTTCGACGCCTCGCCCCGCGACCTTCGTGTCGGGGTCGACGACACCCACGACCACGCGGGCCACACCGGCGTCGATGATCGCCTGCGTGCACGGGCCGGTGCGCCCGCTGTGCGAGCACGGCTCGAGAGTGGTGTAAAGAGTCGCGCCGCGCGCAGCATCGCCGGCGCGGCGCAGTGCGGAAACCTCGGCGTGCGGTCCGCCCGGGGCCGCGGTGCAGCCTTCGTAGGTGGAACCGTCGAGAGCAACGACAACCGCACCCACCCAGGGATTGGGGCGCGCCACGAGACGCGCCTGGAGCGCCGCGCTCACGGCGCGGCGCATGAGTTGTTCGTCGCGCACGTCAAACGTGCCCGAGTAAACGGTCATGCCTCCACCTTGCTCCCATCCGGACTCTCACCGTCGGTCCCGGGATTTCACCAGGTCGGCCCAACCGCGTGAGCGGAAGGGTTCGCGGACTGTCACCGCCGGTTGGGACTTGCACCCAAACCCCGCAAGGGGTGTTTTCAGTTGTCCCCCACAGACTACGGGGTGGTGTCGCGGTTTTCCGTGTCGGTTTTCGACCAGCGTGAGGCAGGGTCAGTGACTTCCGCCGCTTTGCGGCGGTCGGCCCGCAGAACGTTGCGGAAAACAACCGAGAAGATGATCGCGAGGCCAATGATCAGCACCGCGAAGGTGGCCAGTTGGAGCGAGCCCCCACGCTCACCCGCATCCGTGGGCTTGGTGCCACAGCCCGGCTTTTGCAGGAGCCCGATGCATTCCGACGGGTCGCGCTCGATGTCCCAGCCGTAGAGGGTCGATGACGGGACGTCGGAGTTCTGCGGCGTGGTCACCAACACATCGTCACACGGCCCGCAGTCGATTGGCAAGCGGCAACTAGGGTTGGAAAAATGTCACGTTCGTCGGACACGGTTCTCGTCGTCGACTTCGGCGCACAGTACGCGCAGTTGATTGCCCGCCGCGTGCGCGAGGCAAACGTGTACTCGGAGATCGTTCCGCATCGCATCACCGCGGCCGAGGTGAGCGCGAAGGCGCCGCGAGCGATCATCCTCTCGGGAGGCCCGAAGAGCGTGAACGTCGACGGCGCACCGACACTCGACCCTGCCATCTACGACCTTGGCACCCCGATTCTCGGCATCTGTTACGGCCATCAATTGATTGCCCGTCAGCTAGGTGGTGAGGTCGCGCGTGGTGGCCGTGGTGAATACGGACGAGCAACGCTCACGCGCGGAAGTTCACCGTCTCGGTTGCTCGACGGCATGGCGGCGACGTTTCCCGTGTGGATGAGCCACTTCGACCATGTCTCGCGCATGCCCGACGGATTCACCGGGTGTGCATCAACACCCGACGCGCCCATTGCCGTCATGGAGAACGCGGCGCGCAAAGTGTGGGCCGTGCAGTTTCACCCCGAGGTCGTGCACAGCGAGAACGGCCAGGAAATTCTCCGGTGTTTTCTCATCGAACTGGCTGGTTGTTCGCCGTCGTGGACGATGGAGTCGATCATCGACACCCAGGTCCAGGCGATCCGCGCACAAGTGGGGAACAAGCGTGCAATCTGTGGTCTGTCGGGTGGCGTCGACTCGTCTGTTGCTGCCGCCCTGGTGCACCGCGCAATCCCATCGCAGCTCACGTGTGTGTACGTCGACACCGGTCTCATGCGCAAAGGTGAGAGCGACCAGGTCGTCGAGATGTTCCGTCGCAACATGGGTATCGAGCTGATTCATGTCGACGCGGGTGCACGGTTCTTCGAGAAGCTGCGGGGCGTCAGCGAACCCGAAGCGAAGCGCAAGGCGATCGGCGAACTGTTCGTGCGGATCTTCGAGGAGAACACCGGCGGTGTCACCGACGCCGAGTTCCTGGTGCAGGGCACTCTGTATCCCGACGTCATCGAAAGCGGTGGCAGCGACGGCACGGCCGCCGTCATCAAAAGCCACCACAACGTCGGGGGATTGCCCGAGGACATGACCCTCGGGCTCGTCGAACCACTGCGGTCGCTCTTCAAGGACGAGGTGCGTCGCCTCGGCACCGAACTCGGCCTGCCCGACGAAATGGTGTGGCGCCAACCCTTCCCGGGGCCGGGTCTTGGGGTGCGGATCATCGGCGAGGTGACCCCCGAGCGGGTTGCCACTCTGCAGGAAGCCGATGCCATCGTGCGTGAAGAAATCCGTGCCGCGGGTCTGGAGCGCGAGATCTGGCAGGCCTTCGCCGTTCTGGCCGACATCAGGTCGGTCGGGGTGATGGGCGACGAGCGCACCTACGGCCACCCGATCATCATCCGGGCCGTCACCAGTGACGATGCGATGACGGCTGACTGGGCGCGGTTGCCGTACGACCTGCTCGAGCGGATCTCGAACCGCATCGTCAACGAGGTTCGCGGAGTCAACCGCATTGCTTACGACATCACCTCCAAGCCCCCAGGCACGATTGAATGGGAATAGGAGTCGGGTTACTGTATCGGTAGTTCGCCGCAGCTGCCGAAGATGCGGCGGGATGAGGGAGGCAAGCCCAATGAAGATCCGTTCCGTCGCTCTCGCAGGAGTGATCGCTGTTGCCGGTATCGCCGTGCCGACGTCGATCGTCGAGGCCAAGAAGGCAGGCATCACCGTGAAGGGCACCGCGCCCGGAGCCGCCAAGGCATTCCTCATGACGAAGAAGGGTCGCGCCTACCGTGCGAACGTCGATGCGTCGGGCAACTTCGCGATCACAGGGGTGCCGGCCACCGTCATCAAGAACGCAACGTTGCAATTCACCAACTCGACGAGCAAGTACCTCGGCACCGCCGTCTATCGCGTGGTGAAGAGCGTGGAGAAGGGCAAGCCCGTTTACAAATCGATCATCGGTTTGAAAGCGGTGAAGAGCGGCACGTTGAACGTCGGAGCACTGCGAAACATGGATGGCTGGTACAAGGCGGCCAAACCGGCAGCGGCAGGCACTGCCGGTGTGCGTGCTCGTGACAAGTCGGGTAAGCCAAAGGGTGCTGGTCTCGCGGGTCGCGTGAAGTTGGTGACCGCGAAAGTCGCCACGATGTCGACGCTGCGAAAACTCGCCGCAACGACGTGCCCCGACGGCAGTCCAAAGGACGTCGACCTGAATGGAACCGACGGGGGCCAAGACCTCGATTGCGACAGCGTGCCGAATGCCATCGACGTCGATGACAACGGCAACGGTTCGCTGGACATTCTCGACCAGTCGACGAACAACCGGAGCGACAAGACAAACTTCACGGCGAGCATCGCGACGTACAGCGGCATGCGTGCATCAATGGATTCGAAGTTGAACATCAACGCGCCCGGCGTAACAATCGACCAATTGACGACGAATATCGCAAGTCTGCTCAGCGGGAAGGATGCAGGCGGAGGTTCCTTCGACCTCGCTGTGTTCCTCGGCGACTGGTCGTTGATTGCCGCTGCCGGAGCCGCACCCGATGCCGTCTACATGGAATGCCCGGGCATCAAGTGGTGTGATGCCGCTTCGGGAACAGGGACTGCCTTGATCAACGGCAACTCCGAGATGAACGAGATTTCGGGCGCATCGGCCTACTGGCAAACGCCGAAGGATTGGAAGTCTTTTGCCAGCACCGAGTTCTCAAAAACGGCGATCAAGGCAAGCGAGACCTACAAGACGAATGGGCTCTACAAGTTCACGCAGAACAATCAAGTGCGCTGGGCCGCTTTCTTGACGCCGAACTACAGGGAAAAGGACGTCGCGCAGGTTGTTCGCGCCAATGACGTCATGATCCTCCATTCAGTCGTGGGAACCAACGATGTTGCAATTCCCGTCACCGTCAGTCCCTTCTTCGTCACGACGCCCTACCTAAAGTCGGCAACTGCTGACGGCGTCAAGGTCGACAAGGACAATGCAAACTTCGCAAATGGTCACATGAAGATTGGTGCGGACGGCAAGCTCGGAATCGAGTTCTGGCGTCCACAGCGCATGGTGCTGGAGGGCGAGACCGGACCTGCCGGGTTCGAGGCGTTCAAGTCACAGCACGGGCTGAACTACGGAATCGTTGTTACAAGCGGACGTATCAACGGCCAACAAATTCAATCGAACGTCGAGGTGGGGTGCGCGGGTGCCGAGGTCGACAGTTACTACAAGAGCACGACTTTGAAGACGTCGACCAAGTCGTACGGTGATCCGACGGAAGACCCGGCTTCCGACTTCTGGGCGTTGAAGGACGAAACTGCCGACAGCGATGCGGACAACGTTCTCGACCTTGAAATCAATCTGAAGGATTGTCTGACGAATCACAAGCCGGCGCACTTCAAGCAGCAGCGTCCCGACCTTGTAGGAAAGACGGTTGGCGAAGTGCTGAACCTGAAGTGGAGCGACTTCGTGTCGAATAGTGACAACTGGATTGAAGCAACGTTGACCGGGGTTGGCTCGCCCTCAACGAACGGGTACAACCGTTCGGTTCTGCAGTTCAGGATTTACCCGTCGACTTGGAACGGGACGATTGGTGGTTCCAACAACAGCTCGTCGGGCAACAGTTCGAGCGGCAATAACTCAGGCAACAGCGGCTCATCGGGGAGCAACAATAACTCAGGCAAGTCGGCAACGACACTTGACATCAGTGTCGACGCATCATCGACCGCTGCTGTGGGTATCACGGGCGTCGGTGGAACATGCGCAACGGTCCCGTCGTCGGGTCTTGCTGCGAATGGTTCCTGCTCGGGTGAACAGACGAAAGACACGGTCATTCTCGATGGACAGGGCTCTTCGGGCGTGATCTCGCTCGTTGACGGCCACACCGCACCGGATCTGCTCTCCCCGTCGGGCGGCAATCAATGTCTCCCCGCTGACGGCAATGCACGCAGACTCCTTTGCAGCATCCCGCGTGGACAAGGAACGAAAAAGATTCGCGTGAAGGTGAGTTGAACGGGTGTTTTACTCTCATTCTGCGCGAAAACGCTGGAAAACTGCTGTGCATAACTGAAGAATTCGTCGAAAGTGGGGGTCTGCGGGCCCCCACTTTTCTCATCTCGGTAGAGTCAGTGAAGTCATGTTCGCACGCCCCCGCGCCCGACTGATCGCACTCGTCCTCGGGTGTGGGTCGTTGATGGGCGTCGTATTACCAGTGTCGGGGCCGGCCAACGCATCCTCGGCGAACATCCAGAACCAGGTCAATGCCCTGTTCGACGAACTGGATCGTTTGGAAGCGCAGATGGACGTCGCCTCCGAGCGCTACGCCGAGGCCGTGGCGATGCAGGACGACCTGAAGCAGCAGATCATCGATTCCGAAGCTCGCGTTGCCCAGAAAGAATCTGAGTTGTCGACCATGCGTCGCGATCTTGTCAAGGTGGCCCAGCAGGCGTTCATGAACGGTGGCCGAAGCAACAGCCTGACGTCGCTCTTGACCGATCCGGGTGGCTTGAACGCGACGGTACAAAAGGAGCACCTGCTCGCGGTGGCCCTCAATTCCGGTGCCAATTCGACAGACGAGGTCGACGCGCTGGTCGAAGACCTGGAACTCGAACGCAAGGCACTGCAGAAAAAGCAAAAAGCCGCTGAGCGGGCTGCCGATGCGGCAAACGCGCAATTCAACTCTGCCGAGGACCTGGCCAATGCGTACCAGCGCAGACTGAGCAAGGCGCAGGCCGACCTGGGCGAGGCGCTTGCCGCCGAGCGTGCCCGGCGTGACGAACTTGCGTTGCAGCGCTCGGCTGCCCTGGCCGCCAAGTACAGGGCCGAGGCGGCAAAGTACAAGGTGAAGGCACCGTCGTCGAAGGCCGGTGTCGCGGTGCAGGCAGCCCTCGGACAGTTGGGCGTGCCGTACCAATTCGCTCGCAGTTCACCGGGCGTCGCCTTCGACTGCTCGGGTCTCACGAAGTTTGCGTGGGCGCAGGCCGGTGTGTCTCTGCCGCACTATTCGAAGGCGCAATACCAGCTCGGCCCGCGCATTCCGATTCAGGCCGTCCAGCCCGGTGACCTCATCTTCAGCCGCACGCCGATCGGGCACGTCTCCATCTACATCGGCAGCGGCAAAATGGTGCACGCCCCGCGTCGTGGCGACGTCGTCAAGGTTGGTGCGGTGCCGTGGGAACGTGTCGTCGGCATCACACGGCCGGGCTGATTCGCCGTTGGTGCCGTACAACTAGTCTCGTCGCGTGATTCACGAAGAGCGAGTGTCGCGTTGGCTCGAGGACAACGTCGATGGTCTCGTTGGTCCGTTCCACTTCGACATGATCGTGGGTGGGCGCTCGAACATCACCTATCGCGTCGGCGATGCCACCGGGCGCGTCGTCGTCCTGCGTCGGCCACCGATCGGTCACGTGCTCGCCACCGCCCACGACATGGCGCGTGAACACCGCATCATTTCCGCCGTTGGCACCACCGACGTGCCCGTGCCGAGAACGCTGGGGGTCTGCAACGACACGGCGGTGAACGGGGCACCGTTCTACGTGATGGGATTCGTCAACGGGGTCGTGCTTGACGGGCAGGCGAAGGCGATGGGGCTCGCTTCCGCGACGCGACGGGCTTTGTCCGAGGATCTCATCGATGTCATGGTGCGTCTGCATGCGGTCGATATCGACGCCGTCGGTTTGGGAGATCTCGCAAAACGGGACGCATACGTCGAGCGGCAAATCAAACGATGGAGTACGCAGTGGGCGAACTCGAAGCAGCGCGAACTACCCGAGATCGACGAAGTGGAAGGCCTGTTGCGTGCGGGTGTGCCCCCACAATGCGGCACGGTGATCACCCACGGCGACTACAGGTTCGGCAACTGTCTGGCCGACCTCAGAGACGCGCGAATCGCCGCGGTACTCGACTGGGAACTGTGCACGCTGGGCGACCCGATGGCCGACATCGGTTATCTGGGTGTCTACTGGAGCGACCCGGGTGTGCCGGCGCGCCGTGAGAACGACCCGTCCGGCCTGGAAGGTTTCCCGACGTACCGCGAGATGGTCGACATGTATGCATCGAAGTCGGGCCGTGACTGCTCGAACATCGGCTACTACGTGGCATTCTCGTCGTGGCGGCTCGCGGTGATCAGCGAGGGCGTGTATGCGCGTTACGCGCACGGTGCGATGGGCAAACAGGACTTCGACCCGACGCCCCTGCGTCGTGGTGTAGAACTGCTCGCGGAGGCGGCACTCACCGCACTCAAATCTGGTGTGTAGTTGGGGGGAAACATGGGCGCCACCGCAGGGACCGAACTTGATGGGTGGCAGCGCGGCGAGTTCAGCGCGGCGGGCTTCACCCACTCCACGTACCGCAAGGGCACCGGACCCGGTGTCGTCGTGGTGCACGAGATCCCCGGCATCACCCCGAGTGTCCTGCGTTTCGCCGAGGAGGTCGTGGCGGCGGGTTTCACGGTCGTGATGCCCTTGCTCGTCGGTGAGGTGGGCCGCGACGTCTCGCGGGGTTATCTCGCGAGTTCGATGTCGAAAATCTGTGTCTCGCGCGAGTTCACCACGATGGCGATGAAGAAGACCTCGCCCGTAATCGCCTACCTACGCGCACTCGCTCGTCAGTTGCATGAAGACGTCGGTGGTCGGGGTGTCGGCGCAATAGGCATGTGCTTCAGTGGCGGGTTTGCACTCGGCATGATGCTCGACGACTTCGTGGTCGCACCGGTTCTGTCACAGCCGTCGTTGCCCTTCGTCGTGGGCCGCGCGCGCGGCGCGGATCTGAACCTGTCCGCCGACGATGCGGTGGTCGTCGCAAACCGTGCGGCTGCAGGGTGCCAGGTTCTCGGCCTGCGCTTCACCGAGGACAAGCTTGTGGGGGACCGTTTTGCGTCGTTGCGCACACTGCTCGGCGATGCGTTCGTGGCCGTCGAGTTTCCTTCCGCACGGAAGTCGGATCACTCGGTGCTCACCGAGCATCGCCGAGAGGAAGGCGTCGCCCGCGTCCTCGGTTTCTTGCGCGAGAAATTGCTCAACTGAGCGCGTCGGCCGCCATGGTCTTGGCGGTCTTGTAATCAGCCTTGCCGTTCGGCGCACGTGGCACCGTCGACACGAACACGACACGCTTGGGCGCCTTGTAGCCGGCGAGTTGATTCTTCACACCCACGATGATCGTCGCTTCGTCGACACTTTGGCCCGGCGCAACAGACGCAACGGCCGTCACCGCCTGCCCAAACTTCTCGTCGTCGATACCCACGACGAGGCAGTCGAGAACACCCGGCACACGCTTGACTGCTTCCTCCACCTCTTCGGGGAAGATCTTCTCGCCGCCGGAGTTGATCACCTGGCTGCCGCGGCCGAGAAGGATCAGCGAACCATCCTCTGCAACCATGGCGAGGTCTCCGGGGAAGGAGTACGCAACGCCATCGATCGTGCGGAACGTCTTTGCCGACTTCTCTGGATCCTTGAAATAGCCGAAGGGAACGCTACCCCCGGCGGCAACCTTGCCGACCTCACCCGACCCCGGGACAACCTCGCGGTCGTCGTCGGTGAAGACCTTCGTGGTCGGCATTTGCGAGAACTTGGCGGTCTGGGGCGGCAGACCCTTCATCGAAATCTGCGTTCCCATCGATCCCTCGGTGGAACCCATTGCATCGACGAGCACGAGATGCTCGACGCGGTCGAGAAGTTGCTCCTTGACTTCGGCGGTCCACATGACACCCGATGACAGCATCAACTTGAGTGACGACAAGTCGTAGGTGCGACCCTTTGCGGCGGCTTCGTCGATGGCGCGGATGATCGGCTTGACGAACGAGTCGCCCACGACGACTGTCATCGAAGCTCTTTTCGCCTCGACGGTTTCGAGCATTTCAACGGGGTCGAAGCTACGCGACTTCATCGTGATGACGTTCGCACCGCCGACGTGGGGCATCATCGCGCCGATCCACATGCCGGTACCGTGCATGAGCGGGCAGCCGGGCATCGAGACAACACCGGTTCCGGCTTCGATGCCCGCGCGCACCGCGGCGGGCAACTCATCGACAGTTGCCGGAGGAGCGAGACCCACGAGCGGCAAACCACCCGTGATGAAGCCCTGCGCCATCGGGCCCATCTTGTACATCACGCCTTTCGGCATGCCTGTGGTACCACCCGTATAGAGCATGTAGGTATCGTCTTCGCTTCGCGTGATGCGCTTCATCGGCGAGTGCCCCGAGACGACGGATTCGTACGGCACCGCCTTGGCCACGTGACTCTCGGCCGAGTCGGACACCTCCACGACGAACTTCAGCTTCGGGAGGCGATCGACAACGCGTGCCACGCGGTCACCGAGCGACGAGTGGAAAAAGAGCGCCTCGGCGTCGGAGTTGTCGAGTAGGTACCACAGTTCTTCGTCGAGGTATCGGTAGTTGACGTTCACCGGCACGCCGCGGAACTTGAACGCAGCGAAGTGCGCCTCAAGGTATTCGTTGCTGTTGTAGAGGTAGAGGCCAACCTTGCTGTCGGGACCGAGGCCGACATCGACCATTGCCTGGGCGAGACGCGAGGCACGGTCGTCGTACTCCGTCCACGTGCGGGTGAGGTCACCGTGCGTTGCCGCCGGTGAATCACCGATCACATCGGCGATCGATTCCCAAAGGGTCGCGAATTGACGTTCCATGCGGAACGAAGTTAGTTGACTTTTGTCACGACCCGAAAGGCCCCGTCCGAGAATTTTTCGATGGCCGTCATGAGCCCCTTGCGCGAGGCAATCATCGGGGTCGTCAGCAACAGATGTCGCGCCAGGCGACCTTTTGCCGCTTTGGCATCGTGGCCTCCCGCCCTACCGTTCGACGTCACCAAGTCGACGATGACGTGGTCCACGTCGAGGAATGGGTCGGGGGAGTAAGCAGCGCGATGTTCGGTCGGCAACAAATCGATCACGATGCACCCCCGCGCATAGTCATTGACGGCGTCGCTCACCGCGTCACGCCACCACCTCGCCAATGTGCCCGAGAACCCGGGAGGCCGCACCCCCATTTTCAACCTGTAGTCGGGGACGGGATCGCTGGCCAGGCTCGCCCCCGTCAGGCCGCTCAGCACGATGATCCGCGCCAGGGCCCGCTCGCGTTGCGCGGCGGTCATCCCCGCCAGGTCGAGGTGCTCCCAGACCACACCTGTGTAACGCTCGGCCGCGGGAAGGGTCAGCGCGCCAACAACGCCCCGGTTCGCCGCCTGCGCCCGCTTCAGGTGTCTGCCGCCCACTCCCAAAAGCGCGGCGTTTCCGCCACCCTCGGCGGCAAGTGCGGCGGCCACCTCGCCACGCCGCGCACCGAGCTTGAGCCCGAAGGTTCCGCTTTTTGGCCTCCACTTCGTACCGGGCCGTCCCCCCTCGGCTTTGCCCTCAGAGGGCGGGAGAAGGAGCACAAAGTTGAGACGCATCTGGCGAGTTTGTCTCACGGTGGGTACCATCTGTCCAGCCGACGTGACCGCTGGCGCGGTCCGCGGGTCGAAAAATTTGGACAGATGCGATGACATATCTCGAGCACAACTCCATCTACGGGCCCGTCAGCGACTGGGCGGGCGACTTCGATCACGCGGATCCTGAATACAACCTGCGCGCACACGCGATCTGGGATCAGTTGCGTGGAACCTGTCCGGTCGCCCACACGCAGCGTTACGGCGGAACTTGGCTTCCCACCACACACGAGTTTGTGCACGAAATTGCCTATGACACCGATCACTTCTCTAGTCGCAGTGTCGTCGTTGCGACGGTGAAGCCGAGCGACAACCCCGATGCACCGCCCGCACCCATCGGCGGAGCGCCGCCCATCACATCCGATCCACCGTTCCACCAGCACGCACGCAAAATTCTTCTGCCTGCTTTTGCGCCGTCCGTCATCAACGAGTGGGAACCCGAAGTGCGTCGTCTCTGCCGCGACCTCATCGCGAATATGGGGTCACTCGAAGTAGTCGATGCCGCCGTGCAGTACGCACAGAACATCCCCGTCAATGTGATTGCACGCATGCTCGGTTTTCCGCCCGAGGACGGTGAACTGTTCCGTGGCTTCGTGCACAACGTCCTCGAGGCCATCAATCTCGAACCGGGTTCGCGTATCTTGGCGTTCCAGGAACTCGATGCCTACATCAGCAGGCAGGTGCAGGACCATATCGACAACCCGCGCGAGGATCTCACGAGCTTCCTGCTCAATGCGACGATCTTCGACAGTCCGCTGTCGCCAGAGCACGTCGGTGGAACAATCATCCTCCTGCTCATCGCGGGCATCGACACCACCTGGAGCGCGATCGGTTCCAGCCTCTGGCACCTCGCGACCAATCCGGTCGACCGTCGTCGCCTCGTCGACAATCCGGCGCTCATGCCGATGGCCATCGAGGAATTCCTCCGCGCCTACGCACCGGTCACCATGGCCCGCGTCGTAAAAGAGGACTACAACTTCCACGGCGTCGAAATGAAGGAAAACGACTGGGTTCTTCTTCCGTTCCCGGCAGCCAACCGCGACCCCCAAGAGTGGGACGACGCCGACAAGGTGATCCTCGACCGCGAGTTGAACCGTCACGCGGCCTTCGGCCTCGGAATCCACCGTTGTCTGGGTTCCAACCTCGCGCGCCTCGAACTGCGCATTGCGGTCGAGGAGTTTCTCGCCGCGTATCCCGACTTCGAGCTCGCGCCCGACGAGGTCGTGAAGTGGAGTGTCGGCCAAATTCGAGGACCGCGCGAACTGCCCGTTCGTATCATCGGCCGCGCCAACTGAACCTTTCCCGTCGTAGACGACCATCCACCTGCTACAAACAACGGTTAGTGATCGACCTCGACTCCCTCAATCCTGATCAATACGATGCGGTCGTCCATCCGGGCGGTCCGTTGTTGGTGGTCGCCGGTGCGGGGTCCGGAAAAACTCGGGTGCTCACCCAACGAATTGCCTGGCTCATCGACCAGGGCGTGCACCCGATGCGCATCCTCGCCATCACGTTCACGAACAAGGCCGCCGGCGAAATGCGTGAGCGTGTCGCCGCACTCGTCGGCCCGGTCGCGAACAAAATGTGGGTGGGTACGTTTCACTCGGCATGCGTGCGCATTCTGCGTGAGAATGCCGCACGACTCGACTTCCCGAGGTCGTTCTCGATCTACGACCAGGCCGACTCTCAGCGTCTCGTCGGCTACGTCGTGCGTGACTTCGGCCTCGATGTGAAGCGATTCCCGGCGCGTGGTGTGCAGGCGCGTATCAGTCTCTGGAAGAACGAACTCATCAGCCCCGGGAAGGCGAAAGACGTCGCGGCCGGGCTGCTCGATTCGCGCAACGCCGATATCTACGCCGAATACCAGGTGCGTCTGGAACGCGCGGGCGCCATGGACTTCGACGATCTCTTGCTGCGGACAGTGCAGTTGTTCCGCGACAACCGTGACGTACTCGAGATGTACCAGGAACGCTTCTTGCACATTCTCATCGACGAATACCAGGATACGAACCTTGCCCAGAACGAGATTGTCCTCATGCTCGGCACCAAGTCCCGCAACGTCTGCGTTGTCGGTGACACCGACCAGTCGGTGTACCGCTTCCGCGGTGCCGACTTCCGCAACATCCTGCAGTTCGAAGAGTCCTTCCCCGATGTCACAACCGTCGTCCTCGCGCAGAACTACCGCAGCACGCAGAACATTCTCTCGGCTGCGAACGCCGTCATTGCCCACAACATCGAGCGCCGACCGAAGAATCTCTGGACCAGTGCGGGCGGGGGGGATCCCATCGTTCGCTACTACGCCGATGACGAACACGACGAAGCCGGATGGATTGCCCAGCAGTTGCAGAACGCACATGAAGCCGACGGCAGGCGCTGGAACGAAATGGCCGTCTTCTACCGCGCCAACGCGCAGAGCCGCATTCTCGAAGAAGCGCTCATGCGCTACGGCGTGCCCTACAAAATCATCGGTGGCACACGCTTCTACGAGCGCAGGGAAGTCAAGGATGCCCTGGCATACCTGCGTGCTTCAGTGAACGAGAACGACGAAGTCAGTGTCAAGCGTGTCATCAATGTGCCCAAGCGTGGTATCGGCGACGGCAGCATCGACAAGATCGATGCGTTCGCCCTCGCCAACCGCATCGGCTTTGCAGCGGCAATGCACCGCGCCGCAGACGCAGGCGTGTCGGGTGCCGCGGCGAAGGGCCTCGCAGAATTCCTCGAGACAATCTACGAAGCCGGCAACCACCAAAGCCAGGGTCCGGCCGAAGTGTTGCGCATGGTGCTGGAGAAGTCGCGCTACATGGCCGAGCTCGAGGCAGAGGGCACGGTTGAAGCCGATGGCCGTCTGGAGAACCTCGCCGAGCTCATCGGCTTTGCAGAGGAATTCGACACCGTCGACGAGTTCCTCGAACAGGTCGCGCTCGTGGCCGACACCGACGAGATCGACAACGACAGTCGTGTCATGTTGATGACACTCCACGCTGCAAAGGGCCTCGAGTTTCCGCTCGTCTTTCTCGCCGGCTGCGAAGAGGGCGTGTTCCCGCACAGTCGCAGCCTTGCCAACCCCGAGGAGATGGAAGAGGAACGTCGTCTCGCCTATGTCGGGATCACCCGTGCCCGCGAGGTACTCCACGTGTCGCACGCCGAGAGCCGCAACCTATACGGCAACACCCAGTACAACCCGCCCTCACGTTTCCTCGACGAGGTTCCAGACGAGCTTTTCAGGAAAGAGGGTCGCGTCAAGGCCTTCGGTGGCGGGCGCCGCGAAGAACGCGGATCACGCTCCGCGAGCCGCTCGTTCTCCGATGACTTCACCAACCGTCAGGTTGATGCTGCCCTTGCCGCCGGCAAGCGCAATGAGCCCAAGCCCCAGGGCACCATCACCGACTTCCGTGTCGGCGAAGATGTCTTGCACCCCACCTTCGGCGAGGGTGTCATCATCGAGCTCAACATCGGCCGCGGTCGCACCGAGGCCACCATCCGCTTCCGCGACAAGGGCACCAAGACCCTCGACCTCGCCTGGGCTCCTCTCCAACGCCCCTGAGCCGTCTCGAACACGGCGATCTGTCGGGATTCTGGGTCATGAGGGGGGCCACATTCACTCGACACGGTGTCTCGCACTCTGCAAAGTCGCGGTGCCGGAGTCGTGGCTGGTCTCGGACTACATCGCGCCACGCTCGACGAGCACAGCAAAACTTTCGCAGACCGACTCCTGGCGGCTGTCGGTGCGTGAGGTTTATTTGTCGTCGTTGACGCGCAGGTCGATGTAGAGCGTCTTTTTGTTCTCGACGAGGGGCCGCACATCGGTGGGTCGGGCGAGGTCTTCGATGTCAATGGTGCGACCCTCGCAATCGGTGAAGGCCCTGGTTCCTTCGACCTGCTTGGCGATGCAGACAGAATCGCGGTCGGCGGGCCAGGCGTAGAACACACGCCAGCCGACGGCGGGTTGGTTGCCTTCGTGGTCGAGAACGATGCTGCGGGTTCCATCGGGGTCACGCAGGTCGGGGTAGAGGATGGGGCCATTGGCCTCCACGGAGGCAGCGACCCGTTGGACCGCGCCGACCTCGAAGATCTTGTCGCCGAGGTTGGTGATGCGCTCGGGGTTGCGGGAGATGAGCGAGGCCGCACCCCACAGGGCCAGGAAGACAAGGGCGAAAAAGCCGAGACCCGCCACGACGGGAACCACGGCGCGCGCGAGGGGACTGCGCAATTGAGTGCGGGGCCGAGGGGTTGCCACACCCCCAGTGTGGCGGGTTGGGGACTTTTACGCACAACGGCGTAGGGTTTTGTTCTTGTGAAACGCCCCTACCGAGTAGTTGTCGCCAAGCCCGGTCTCGACGGCCACGACCGCGGTGCCAAGACCATCACGCGTGCCCTGCGGGACCATGGCTTCGAGGTCATCTACACCGGGCTCCACCAGACGCCCGAGCAGATTGCCGAGACGGCATTGCAAGAAGACGTCGATGCGGTGGGCCTGTCGCTCTTGTCGGGTGCACATCTCACGCTGTTCCCACGCGTCATGGAAGAACTCCGTGGCCGTGACCTGGGTGACGTGTTGGTGTTCGGCGGCGGCGTCATTCCCGAAGCCGATGCCCGTGCGCTAAAAGAGCAGGGCGTTGGTGCGGTGTTCGGTCCCGGTTCGTCGCTCAAGGCGATCTGTGAATGGCTGGAAGACGAACTCGACAAGAACGTCGCCGTCTGATCGCAATCCACAATCGAGTCTCGTCCGTAGTCAGCAAGGAGCCAGAGTGGACCTCTTCGAATACCAAGGCAAGCAGTACTTTGCGAGATTCGGGATCCCGGTGTCGGCCGGCGGGGCCGCCCGTACGGTCGACGAAGCGGTGAAGGTCGCAGACGCATCGCAGTACCCGGTCGTGGTCAAGGCACAGGTGCAGGTTGGTGGACGTGGCAAGGCCGGCGGTATCAAGTTGGCGAACAACGCCGACGAGGTGCGTCTGCATGCGGGGAACATCCTCGGAATGGACATCAAGGGCCACGTCGTGAAGTGCCTGTGGGTCGAGCACGCCTCCGACATCGACGAGGAGTACTACGCCTCATTCACCCTCGACCGTGCCGCAAAGAAGCACCTGCTCATGCTGTCGGCACAGGGCGGTGTCGACATCGAAGAGGTCGCCGAGCGAGACCCGGGTGCGATCGTCAAGTTGCATGTCAACCCCGTCGAGGGACTCAGCGAGGCAACGGCAAAAAAGGCCGCCGCAGATGCGAAGATTCCGTCCAAGGCAGTGGATGGCGTCGCGAAAATTCTCGTTTCGCTGTACGAGTGCTTCACCAAGGGCGACTGCGATCTTGCGGAAATCAACCCGTTGATCCTCAAGCCGACCGGCGAGGTCCATGCGCTCGACGCGAAGGTCTCGCTCGACGACAACGCCGCGTACCGTCACCCCGAATGGGACGAGTACCGCGCCACGGAGGAGCTTGACGAGCGCGAACAGTTGGCCCGTGAATCGGACCTCCAGTACATCGGTTTGTCGGGCACGGTTGGCATCATCGCCAACGGCGCAGGCCTGGCCATGAGCACACTCGACGTGGTCAACCAGGTTGGCGGCTCGGCGGCGAACTTCCTCGACATCGGTGGTGGTGCAAACGCCGACCAGATGGCTGCTGCACTCGGTGTCATAAACTTCGACAAGAACGTGAAGAGTATTTTCATCAACATCTTCGGTGGCATCACCCGTGGTGAGGAAGTGGCCAAGGGCATCGTCGAGGCACTGTCACGCGTCGATCTGCGCGCGCCGATCGTGATCCGCCTCGACGGCACGAACGCCGTTGAAGGCCGCGAGATTCTCGCCAAGGCCGGCATCCCCACATCGAAGCTCGAGAGCAGACCCACGATGCTGGAGGCGGCACGCGCCGCCGTTGCGATCGCGAACGGAAAGTAGGAGAGGGCCATGGCGATTTTCGTCGACGAAAACACGAAGGTCATCGTTCAGGGCCTCACCGGCGGCCAGGGCAAATTCCACGGTCTGCGCAACCGCGCGTACGGCACCAAAGTCGTCGGCGGTGTCACGCCGGGCAAGGGTGGCCAGGATGTCGAGGGCGTCCCCGTGTTCGACTCGGTCGCCGCGGCCGTGTCGGCAACGGGTGCCGATGCGTCGTTCATTGCGGTTCCACCCAAGGCGGCGTCGGTGGCCATCCTCGAGGCCGCCGCAGCCGGTGTGGGCTTCATCGTGTGCATCACCGAGGGCATCCCAGCCCAGGACGAGGCAAAGACGTTCAACACGCTGGTGCGCGACTACCCGGGTGTGCGTCTGCTCGGCCCGAACTGCCCGGGCATCATCAGCCCCGGCAAGTGCAACATCGGTATCACGGCAGGTGAAATCGCCGAGTTGCCGTCGGCCAAGGGACCCAACGTCGGCATCGTGTCGCGTTCTGGAACGCTCACCTACCAGGCGCTCTACGAACTCAAGCAGCAGGGCATTGGCGTGAGCACATGCGTTGGTATCGGCGGCGACCCGGTTCCGGGTACGTCATTCGTCGACTGCCTTGCCGAGTTCCAAGAGGATCCCGAGACCCACGCGATCATCATGATCGGCGAAATCGGTGGTTCTGCCGAGGAAGAAGCCGCCGACTTCATCAAAGCGAACGTCACCAAGCCGATGAGCGCCTACATCGCGGGCGTCACCGCGCCGGCCGGCAAGAAGATGGGCCATGCGGGCGCCATCGTTTCGGGCGGCAAGGGAACCGCGCAGGGGAAGATGGATGCCCTGCGCGCCGCCGGTGTACGGGTCGGTCTCAACCCCACCGAGGCCGGCTCGTTGATGGCCGAAATCGTCAAGGGCCTGAAGTAACGGACCGAGGTTCGACAGTGCCCCGCGCCCTCCTCAGCGTCCACGACAAAACGGGGATCGAAGAATTCGCGCGGGGTCTCGTCGCGTCCGGTTGGGGAATCGTCTCCTCGGGTGGCACGGCTGCGACGCTCGCCGCTGCGGGCCTTGCCGTCACCGACGTTGCCGAGGTGACGGGTGTGCCCGCGATCCTCGACCATCGCGTGGTGACGTTGCATCCGGCGGTGCACGGGGGAATCCTCGCCGACACGACGAAACCCGAACATCTGGCCGACATGGTGAAGTACGGAATCGAGGCGTTCGACCTCGTCGTTGTCGGCCTGTATCCCTTTTCGTCGCAGCCGGGTATCGAACTCATCGACATTGGCGGACCCGCGATGATCCGGGCGGCTGCGAAGAGCTTCGCCCGAGTCGGCGTCGTCGTCGAGAGGTCGCAGTACGCACCGGTGCTCGAAGAGATCCGTAGGGACGGCTCGCTCTGCGATGCGACACGTCGTGCCCTGGCGGCCCGCGCATTCACCACCACGCGCGACTACGACTCGGCCATCGTCGAGTGGATCACCGACGGTGCATCACGTTCGGTCCACCTTGAGCGCGTCGAAACCCTGCGCTACGGAGAGAACCCCCATCAAACGGGCACTCTGTGGGACGTTGCGGGGTCGCCCGGTTGGTGGCGCTCCGCCCGGCAACTCGGCGGCAAGGAAATGTCGTACCTGAACGTGTTCGACGCCGACGCGGCGTGGCACCTCGTCAACCGCCTCACGGGGCCCGCGGCCGTCGTGGTCAAACACTCCAACCCGTGCGGCGTGGCCACGGGGGCGACCATCGGCGACGCCTACGTGCGCGCGCATGCATGCGACCCGGTCAGTGCATTCGGCGGCATCATCGCGCTGAATCGCGAGGTTGACGCGGTCACGGCGGCATCGATCAACGAGGTCTTCACCGAGGTTGTCGTCGCCCCGTCGTATGCGGCCGATGCGCTGGCGGTGCTGCGGTCAAAGAAGAATCTGCGCATCGTCGCAGCGACCCGACCGCTGAGGACCGGAACCGAAGTGCGCAGCGTCAGCGGGGGAGTGTTGGTCCAGGACATCGACCCGGTGAACGACGACCCCGCGACGTGGCGAGTCACCTCTCAACGTCAGGCCACCCCCGAGCAAATCAACGAGGCATCGTTTGCATGGTCGGTGTGTGCGGCGGTGAGTTCCAATGCGATCACCATCACCAGAGATTTTTGCGCGGTCGGCATCGGTGGAGGTCAGCAGAACCGTCTCGATGCGGCGCGTCTTGCCTGCGAGCGAGCGGGCGGTCGGGCGGTAGGTGGGGTGGCCGCCAGTGATGCGTTCTTCCCGTTCCGTGATGGCCTCGACATGCTCGCCTCCGCGGGCGTGACCGTCGTCGTCGAACCCGGTGGCAGCGTGCGTGACGACGAGGTGATTGCCGCGGCAAATGAACACGGAATCGTGCTCATCTTCACGGGTACGCGCCACTTTCGTCACTAAACTCGAACCACATGGCCCGCATCTCCGACCTTCTTGCTGTGGGGCGCACCTTCTCCTTCGAGTTTTTCCCCCCGAAGAACGACGCGGCCCAACTCTCACTCGGTCGCACCATTGCCGAGCTAGAGGGTTTGAACCCGGCATTCGTTTCGGTCACCTACGGCGCGGGTGGCAGCACCCGCGAGCGCACGCGAGATCTCCTCGTGTGGATGCGAAAAGAAACGACCATCTCACCGATGGCGCACCTGACGTGCGTGGGACACACCCGCGCCGACATCAACACGATCCTCGGGACCTATCGGTCGGCCGGGATCGAGAACATTCTCGCCCTTGGTGGCGACCCGCCCTCCGATCCCGCCGACGTGGGGCCCAGTGACTATGCATACGCACTCGACCTGGTCGAGCACCTCTGCCAAGACGAGGGCTTCAGCATCGGCGTCGCCGCCCACCCCGAAGGCCACCCACGCAGCACCTCGCGCGCACAGGACCGTCGCTTTCTCGCAGAGAAGTTGCGTCGCGCCGACTTCGCCATCACGCAGTTCTTTTTCGAGGCCGAGCACTACTTGCGCATGATCGACGAACTCGCCGCACTCGGCGTGACCAAGCCGATCATCCCCGGCATCATGCCCGTCACCAACGGCGGCCAGGTACAACGCATGGCCGAGCTGTCGGGTGCGGTGTTCCCCGCGTGGCTGGCGAGGCGTCTCGACGGTGTCGAGGACGCCGACGAGGTTCGTCGCATCGGCGTCGAAGTCGCCACCACACTGTGTGCCGATCTACTTGCAGCCGGAGCCCCGGGCCTGCACTTCTACACGCTCAACCGATCCACCGCGACCCGCGAGATCTACGCCAACCTGGGTCTGCCGGTCTCGTAGGGTCCGGTTCGATGTCGGACGCTGCATCCCCGCAGTCCGTGTCCCCCGCACAGGATTCCACCGCTGAAATTCGCGCTCGCGCGGTGGTGTCCTATCTGCCCGGCCTCGACGGACTACGCGCCGTCGCCGTGGTGGCCGTCATCTTCTACCACGCGAATCATTCCTGGTTGCGCGGTGGGTTTCTGGGTGTCGAAGTGTTCTTCGTCATCAGCGGATACCTCATCACGTTGCTCTTGCTCGCCGAGTCGACACGCAACGGGCGCATAAGCCTGCGCGACTTCTGGATGCGGCGCGCACGACGTCTGTTGCCCGCGCTGTGGACGCTGCTCGTGGGTGTCACCTCGTATGTCGCCGTTTTCCGACGCAGTGAGCTCGGCAATCTGCGAGGTGACGTCATCGCAGGTTTCACCTATGTCACCAACTGGTTCCAGATCCACACCGGCAGTTCGTACTTCAGCGATTTCGGCTACGTGCCGTTACGGCATCTGTGGTCGTTGGCGGTGGAAGAGCAGTTCTACCTGCTCTGGCCGCTTCTCATGCTCGTCACCACGAAAATCGCTCGTCGTCGACTGCCTATGGTCGGTTTTCTGTTCCTCCTCGCATCGATTGCAATCGCCGTAGCGTGCGGCTGGCTCTACCGCACCGGCCCCGTCGACGACATCACCCAGACACCCAACCAGTACTTCTCGTTCCTCGGCCGCAACGTGTCGCGGATCGACTTTGCATACCTCTCGACGATCACCCGTATGGGTGGCTTGTTCATCGGTGCCGCACTTGCGATCTGGTGGCGACCGTGGTCGGTGGCGCGTGCGCGCATCGCCAGCCGTGGTGCAGCACTCGACATCATCGGACTGATCGGTCTCATCGGTTTGGGCGCAATGATGTGGCGCTTCGAGAACGTCGTCGCCGGAGGCCAGGAAGGCACACGCGGCTACGACCTGCTGTACCGCGGCGGTTTCTTTCTCGTCGGCCTTGCATCCGTTGCCGTGATCGCGGCAGTCACGCACCCGACCGCGGTGCTCGGCCGTGTCGTGCTGGGGAACCGGGTCTTGGTGTGGATCGGTCGGCGTTCCTACGGGATGTACCTCTACCACTGGGCGATCTTCCAGTTTTCGCGCAAGATCGCCGGCGGGGAATTGACGATGCCGCAGTTCGTCGCTTTGATGGCGATCACCCTGGTCGTCACTGAGTTGTCCTACCGACTCATCGAAACGCCGGTCCGCAAGGGCAACTTCTCTCTTTGGCTGCGTTCATGGCGCGGGGCAGAAACATCCGAGCGTCGTCGTCATCGCACCCGCATGGTCGCAGCCGGCGTTGCTGTTGCCGCTTTTCCAATCTTCGGCATCGTCAATCTGTCGACCGCAAAACTGCAACTCGACGCGATCAGCCAGAGCCTCGTCGACGCACAGGACGCGACGACCGACGTTCTGGCCCAGCCCACCGCCACGACCCGACCCGCGACGTCCGAACCGCGGTCGTCGACATCCGTGGTGGCCACCCCGACAACTTTGCCCGCCGCTCGCATCGACGTGTTGGCGATCGGCGACTCGGTGATGTTGGGTGCGGCACGCGAGATGTCGAAATACGGCTTCACCGTCGATGCCAAGAAGAGCCGGTCATTCAAGGCCGCACTCGAAATCGTCAACTACGTGAAGTCAACCGGTGCACTCGGCGACAACGTGGTCATTCACCTCGGCACGAACAGCGGCACGGCGGCGGACACGATGGATGCGATCTTCTCCGTGCTCAGCGATGTCGACCGTGTCGTGGTTCTCACCAACGCCGTGCCCAACCGTGACTGGGAAGAGGCCAACAACACTCTCATCCGCGCCCTTCCCGACAGGTTCCCGAACGTCACCGTCGTCGACTGGAAACTGCTTGTCGACCCCAACCCGGACTGGGTCTACGACGACGGAACCCACCTGCGCCCCACGGGTCAGGTCGCCTACACCGAGGCGATCATGGCTGCCCTCGACCGACCCCTCGTGCCCGTTTCCACTACGACCACGACATCGATTGGGGCGCTGGACTAGGCCCGACCTACGCTCTCCCCCCATGACAACCCCCGTACGAGTCGCCATCACAGGCGCAGCAGGTCAAATCGGCTACAGCCTCCTTTTCCGTATCGCCTCAGGCGCAATGCTCGGGCCCGGGACCCCCGTCATCCTCCAGCTTCTCGAAATCACGCCGGCTCTCGGCGCGCTCGAGGGTGTGAAGATGGAACTCGACGACTGCGCGTTCAGCCCGCTTGTCGATGTGATCTCCACCGACAATGCCGACCTTGCCTTCGGTGACGCCGACATCGCGCTTCTCGTCGGCGCGATGCCGCGCAAGGACGGCATGGAGCGCTCCGGCCTGCTCAGTGCGAACGGTGGCATCTTTCGGCCCCAGGGCCAGGCGATCGGTGCGAATGCCAAGAAGGACGTCAAGGTTCTCGTCGTCGGCAACCCGGCCAATACCAACGCACTCATCGCCATGAACAACGCCAGGGGCATCGACCCCGGCCAGTTCACCGCCATGACCCGCCTCGACCACAACCGCGCCGTGACGCAGATTGCCCAGAAGTTGGGCCGTCCCGTGACATCGGTGAAGAAAATGACGATCTGGGGCAACCACTCCACCACGCAGTACCCCGACCTTTTCCACTGTGAAGTGGACGGCAAGAACGCAGCCGCGCTGGTCAACGACCAGGCGTGGCTAAACGAGGTCTACATCCCGACCGTCGCCAAGCGCGGTGCCGCCATCATCAAGGCACGCGGTCTCTCCTCGGCTGCGTCGGCTGCCAACGCAGCGATCGACCACATCCACTCGTGGGTGAAAGGTACGCCCGAGGGAGACTGGGTGTCGATGGCGGTCGTGTCGGATGGTTCGTACGGCGTTCCCGAAGGCCTCATCTCCTCGTTTCCCTGCGTGTGCAAGAACGGCAGGTACGACATCGTCCAGGGCCTCGACATCGATGCCTACAGCCGCGGCAAGATCGACGCCTCGGTGGCCGAGCTCGCCGAGGAGCGTGACGCGGTGCGTCAACTCGGTCTGATCTGATCGGCCCACCCGATCGAATCACAAGGCCCCGGGATGAACCGGGGCCTTTTCATTTCCGGTAGTCGGTGCGGTCCGCGACGGCGGTGAAGATCGGGTCGAGGGCGGCCAAGACTGCCTGGCATTCGAGGAGCAGGGGAGCATTGCCCGAGAGCCTGATGCAGCCGGTGATGAAGGCGTCTTCCGCCGTGATTTCTCCCGTTGCAACATCGACGGCACTGAACCATTCCTGCTCGAGACGAACGTCCTCGGGTCCGGCGGGTCCGGGTCCGAATGCAACGCGGCCGTTGCCGGATTGCAGGTGATAGGTCACCGTGCCGTCGGGTGACTCGGTGATGACCTGGGTGATGCCGATCCTGTGCAGTGCCCCGAGCGCCTGTAGATCAAGATCGGCCGACACGAGGCGACCGACCTCTTCGATCCAGTCGGGGCTCAGGTATCGCATCAGACGAATGCACTGGCAAACACCAAGGCCACGATCGTCATGACTTTGATGAGAATGTTCATTGCGGGACCCGAGGTGTCCTTGAAGGGGTCGCCAACGGTGTCTCCAACGACGGCAGCCTTGTGCTGGTCACTGCCTTTGCCGCCCGTCGCCTCGATGTACTTTTTCGCGTTGTCCCAGGCGCCACCCGAGTTGGCCATGAAGATGGCCAGCGCGAAGCCGGTCACGAGTGCGCCGGCGAGCAAACCGCCGAGTGCATCGACGCTGACGAAGCCCGTCACGAGCGGCACGAGGACTGCGAGTGCACCGGGCAGGATCATCTCCCGCAGCGAGGCCTCGGCTGAGATCGCGACGCATCGCGCAGAGTCGGGGATGACACCCTCCCTGCCCTCGCGGAGACCCGGAATTTCGCGGAACTGCCGACGAACTTCCTCGATCATCTTCGATGCCGCACGGCCGACGGCGTCGATCGTGAGTGCGGCGAAGAGGAACGGCAACCCCGCCCCGACAAACAGACCGATGAAAACCTCGACCTCACCGACGTCGAGGCTGAGAGTGCTTCCCGCCTTTTCGATGGCGTACTGGAAACTCTTGAACAGCGCGAGTGCTGTGAGCGCGGCGGATCCGACCGCGAAACCCTTTGCGATTGCGGCCGTGGTGTTGCCCAATGAATCGAGGGCGTCGGTGACCCTGCGAACCTCGGGGTCGAGGTGCGCCATTTCCGCGATACCGCCCGCGTTGTCGGAAATCGGGCCGTAGGCATCGACCGACACGACGACACCGGTCGTTGCGAGCATGCCGATTGCCGCTAGTGCAATGCCATAGATGCCACCCGGCACGCTCGTCTCGCCAAAGGCCTGGTCGCCGCCCCAATAGGCAAGGCCGACGCCGATGAGAATGAGGATGACGGAAGTTGCGACGGACAACATGCCGACCGAGATACCGCTGAGAACGGTCGTTGCGGGCCCGGTCTCTGATTGCTTGGCAATTCGCTTGACCGAATTGAACTGTTCCGACGTGTAGAACTCGGCGGCCTTGCCGAGAGCCCATCCAACAACGAGTCCGCCGATCACCGCAACCGAGATACCCCACGGCTTCTGGTTCGGGCCGTCGAACACCCAGTAGGAAGTGGCGATCGTGCCGATGACGGTGAGACCCATCGCAACGTTCGTCCCGCGATGGAGAGCCGTGCTGAGCGAGTGCGCCTCGGTCGACTCGCCACCACGCACGAAGAACGAACCCAGAATCGAGGCGACCATGCCGATGAAGGCGATGGCCATCGGGTACACGAGGAATCCGATGTTTGCCGCGAGGCCCGCTTCGGCGGCGGTGAGACCGGTACCGACACCACCGGCTGCGAAGGCGATCAGAGAAATCGGGGCGATGATCGCCCCCGCGTACGACTCGAAGAGGTCGGCACCCATGCCCGCGACGTCGCCCACGTTGTCGCCCACGTTGTCGGCGATCGTTGCCGGGTTGCGCGGGTCGTCTTCGGGAATACCGGCTTCGACCTTGCCGACGAGGTCGGCGCCGACATCGGCTGCCTTGGTGTAGATACCACCGCCGACGCGCGAAAACAGAGCGATCGACGAGGCACCCAGACCGAAGGCCGTCACGATCTCGAACGCGTCGTCGACCTCCAGCCAAGTCACAAAGACGATGTACGTGACGGTCAGGCCGAGAAGGGCGAGACCCGCCACCGTGAAACCCATCACCGCACCGCCGCGGAACGCGACGCCCAGTGCCTTGGCGGGGCCTGACTTCGCGGCCTGGGTGGTGCGGGCGTTGGCCATAGTGGCAACGGTCATACCGATGTAGCCGGCGAGGCCGGACAGCAACGCACCAAACACGTAGGTGAGGCCGGCAAGCGGCGCGACGACGATTGCGAGCACAATCGCGAGAATGGCCACGAACACCGAGAGCCACGAGTATTCCCGCTTCAAGAAGGCTTTTGCCCCCTTTTGGATCTCGGTCATCAAAAAGACCATCCGTTCGTCCCCGGGAGGGGCGGCGCCCACCAACTTGAAGTAGAAGGCAGCCAAAGCCAGCGCCGCGATTGCGGAAAGCGCGGCAAGGTAGGGGATTGAACTCATTGGGTGGATCGTCCTTGTTTTTCGTTTGGTGCTTCGGCGGGTCGCCAACCAGCCAACCCGGCGCACTTGGGTCACGCGGGCCAAGTGCTCAGGGCGACCTCGAGTGTAGGGAACCGAGACGAAGCGGAGCGAAACCACCGAATTTGGTCACACCCCCCGATTCGGCTCGGGAAAAGTTCGCCCGTCGGGGGGTGCGGGGGTACCGTTTTCTGCGCCCCTCGGGGCGTTGAGCGCCAAGAAAGGCAAGCAGATGGCACAGGTTCTCCACGGTCGCGGCCCGGTGACCGGCACGGCCGCGAAAACCCCGCGCAAGCGGCGACCGTTCCTCCTCGACCTGTATTCGACCGCGGTCGGCAAGAAGTACGCGATGGCGATCACGGGCATCGCCCTGATGGGGTTCGTCCTGTTCCACATGATCGGCAACCTGAAGATGTATTTCGGTGCCGCCGACCTCGACAGCTACGCCGAGTTCCTCAAGAAGTTGCTCTACCCGCTCGCCCCCAAGGGCGCGGTTCTGTGGCTGCTGCGCGGCGGCCTGATCGTGATGGCGGCCATCCACATCCATGCAGCGGTCTCGCTGACTCGGCTCAACCGCACCGCCCGACCCGTTCGCTACCAGAGTGAGCGTGATTACCAGGTCGCCAACTTCGCCAGCCGCTCAATGCGCTGGACCGGCGTCACCGTTTTCCTCTTTCTCGGCTGGCACCTGCTCGATCTCACCTTCGGCGTGACCAACACGATCGGTGCAGACGGCGAGTTCATTCGCGCAAACGTGTACGACAACGTGGTGCGCAGCCTCGACCGCTGGCCGGTCGCCGCGTTCTACATCCTCGCCAACATTTCACTGGGTATCCACCTCTTCCACGGTGCGTGGAGCCTCTTCCAGTCGATGGGTTGGAACAATCCCCGTTTCAACAAGTGGCGCCAGGCATTTGCGACGGGATTCGCAACCGTGGTGGTCGTCGGCAACGTTTCATTCCCGATCGCAGTTCTCGCCGGCGTGGTCGGTGGCTGAGGAAGAAGGACAATCATGAGCGTCGAACTCAACTCAAAGGCTCCCGGTGGTCCACTGTCGGACAAGTGGGAGAACTACAAAGCCGACGTGAAGTTGGTGAACCCGAACAACAAGCGCAAGTTCAAGGTGATCGTGGTCGGTACCGGCCTTGCCGGCGCGTCGGCTGCCGCAACCTTGGCTGAACTTGGCTACCAGGTAGATGCGTTCACGTTCCATGACTCGCCGCGTCGCGCGCACTCGATTGCCGCGCAGGGCGGAATCAACGCGGCGAAGAACTACCAAGGTGATGGCGACAGCATTCATCGTCTCTTCTACGACACCATCAAAGGCGGTGACTTCCGCGCCCGTGAGTCGAACGTGCACCGCCTCGCCGAGGTGTCCGTGGACATCATCGACCAGATGGTCGCCCAGGGCGTTCCCTTTGCCCGTGAGTACGGCGGTCTGCTCGAGAACCGTTCGTTCGGTGGCGCCCAGGTCAGTCGTACGTTCTACGCACGGGGCCAAACGGGCCAGCAGTTGTTGCTCGGCGCCTACCAGCAGTTGGCCCGCCAGATCGGCCTCGGCGGCGTGCGTCTCTTCAACCGCACCGAACTCGTCGACGTCGTAACCATCGAGGGCCGCGCAGCGGGCATCGTCGTGCGCGACCTCATGACCGGCGAGATCGCGTCGCACTCGGCCCATGCGGTCGTGCTCGCAACGGGCGGCTACGGCAACGTGTTCTTCCTGTCGACCAATGCAATGGCCAGCAACGTCACTGCTGCATGGCGCGCGCACCGCAGGGGTGCATACTTCGCGAACCCCTGTTACACGCAGATTCACCCAACCTGTATCCCCCAGAGTGACGAGTTCCAATCGAAGTTGACGCTCATGTCCGAGTCACTGCGCAACGACGGACGTGTGTGGGTGCCCAAGAGCGCCGACGAAACCCGTCCCGTCGTCCAGATCCCCGAGGAGGACCGCGACTATTACCTCGAGCGTCTCTACCCGTCGTACGGCAACCTCGCGCCACGTGACATCTCGTCGCGTGCGGCCAAGCGCGCCATCGACCGCGGCCAGGGTGTCGGCCCGCTGAAGAACGGCGTGTATCTCGATTTCTCCGATGCGATCAACCGTCTCGGAAAGAGCGTCGTCGAGGAGCGCTACGGCAACCTCTTCGAGATGTACGAGCGCATCGCGGGCGAGAACCCGTACGACGTGCCGATGCGCATCTACCCGGCTTCGCACTACACGATGGGTGGGCTCTGGGTCGACTACGAACTGATGACCACGATCCCCGGTCTCTACGCCGCGGGTGAGGCGAACTTCTCGGACCACGGCGCCAATCGCCTCGGTGCGTCGGCCCTGATGCAGGGTCTCGCCGACGGCTACTTCGTCCTGCCGTACACGATCGGCAACTACCTCGCCCCGATGTTGAACAAGCCGATACCCGGTGTCGACCATCCTGAGTTCAAGGCCGCCGAGTCCGCGGCACGTGAGCGCTTCAACGGTTATCTCAACGTGAAGGGCACACGTTCACCCGATTGGTTCCACCGTGAAGTCGGCAAGATCATCTGGGACTACTGCGGCATGGAGCGCACACAGCAGGGCCTCGAAAAGGCGTTGTCGGAACTGCCCGCGCTGTACGACGAATTCAAAAAGGACCTGCGCGTCACGGGTGGTGGCGAGAGCCTCAACCAAACCCTCGAGAAGGCCGGTCGTGTCGACGACTTCTTCCAGCTCGGCATACTGATGTGCCGAGACGCCCTCGACCGCGAAGAAAGTTGCGGCGGCCACTTCCGCGCCGAATACCAGACCGAAGATGGCGAGGCGTTGCGTGACGACGACAGATTCTGCAATGTATTCGCCTGGGAATGGACCGGCGACCCGATGTCGGCCAAGTGCAACATCGAAGAGTTGAACTACGAGACCGTCCACCTCGCGACACGGAGCTACAAGTGAGCAACCATCTCAAGGACATCACCCTCAAGATCTGGCGTCAGTCGGGTCCCGACGACGCAGGACACTTCGAGACCTACAAGGTCGACGAGATCAGCGACGAGGCCTCGTTCCTTGAGATGCTCGACTACCTCAACGAGCGCCTCATCAACGAGGGCAACGAAGCCGTCGTGTTCGACCACGACTGTCGCGAGGGCATCTGTGGCACCTGTTCGCTCATGATCAATGGCCAGGCCCACGGTCCCGAGCGTGCAACGACCACCTGCCAGTTGCACATGCGCAAGTTCAAGAGCGGTGACAGCATCACCATCGAACCGTGGCGTGCGCGGGCGTTCCCGATCGTCAAGGACCTGATGGTCGACCGTTCTGCGTTCGACCGCATCGTTGAGTCGGGTGGTTTCATCACCTCGCCAACCGGGGGTGCGCCCGACGCGAACCTCATCCCCATCCCCAAGCCCGTCTCCGACGCCGCCATGGATGCCGCACAGTGCATTGGTTGTGGTGCCTGCGTTGCGGCCTGCCCGAACGGGGCGGCCAATCTCTTCACCTCGGCCAAGATCGCCCACCTGAACCTGCTTCCGCAGGGCCAGGCCGAGCGTTTCAAGCGCGTCGAGGCGATGGTCGAGACGATGGACGAATACTTCGGTTCGTGCACCAACCACGGCGAATGCGAAGCGGCGTGCCCGAAGGAGATCTCGATCGACGTGATCGCCCTCGCCAACGCCGACTACCGCAAGGCAAAGAGCAAGAACCGCAAGCAACTCGCCCGCGCCTGATCAATGTGCCCGAGGGCAGGACTAAGGGGAGTCTCTCGTCCGGGGGTGCCCTCAGTGCACCGAGTTGTCTGCCGCAGCGATCAACTCGTCCACGATTCGCCGAGCGACATGGCGCTGCGGGAACGGATTTGCCCTCAGTTTCTTGGCACGCGTGAGCAACTTGCGGTGTAAGCGGCGTCCGATGTCCTGCGGCTCGTTGTCGATGAGCCACTCGGCGACCGCAACGACCGCCTCGGCCACTGCGTCAATGTCGAGTTCCGGGACTTCGAGCAGTCCCTTCAATGTCGTGAGTAGTGCGACAAGGTCGTCGATCGGGTTTGTGATGGGCGGCGCAGAGACAACCCGTGGGCGTGACGGCGACCTCAACCTCGCCAACGTGCGCTGCGCGAGAACCCGATCATCTTCACTCATGCGTGGCGTACTCGAATCAAGGCAGAGGAATGCCACCGACCGCAAGGGGGACGGCGCGAAGCGATGCGCATCGGTGGCGACTGGTTGAACGACACGGGTCGGAATGATCGTGTCGGTCGAGCGGGAGCGATCGACTGCCAACCAAGCGGTGTACTTCGACAGAACACGGTGACGAACGGACAGTTCGATGATTGCCGTACGACCCGCTGATTCGTCGATGCGGTCGGTCATCACGTCGTAGTCGAGGGCGTTGATGCGCGCCTTGGCCCAACGTGTGGTCGCAGAGGCGTCTTCGCAGGCGCGAACCACGACGACTGCAAGAGTGCCCGCATCGGTCTCGATATGTACGACGGCACCGGACGCCGGTCGCGGCGCGCGTGCCCACAGCGTGACGGTGGCGTTCGCGTAGATGTCGGGTGTGAGGTGAGGGGCCTGATCGGTCAAGCCCGGCATGTCAATGCGTGCATTGCGGTAAGCGGGCTGGGCGATGCGCTCGCAGACCTTCTTCGCGACGTCCCCGACGACATGGGCGGCCTCGACTCCGACGAACCACCCGTTCGCGGCAAGGGTCTCGAGGTAGCCGTTGAGTTCCTGGCCGATGCCGACGACGATGACGCGCGCGTTGCGCAGTTGCACGTCGCGTTGACGGGCCGCTGTGGCCTCGTCACCGTAAGCGCCATCGGTGATGAGCAGCACGACCCGCTCGAATTCGTGCGCATCTTCACCGTCATCGAGTTGGGCGAGGGCGGCTCCGGCGACCTCGATCGCGCCGTCGAGTTCGGTTCCGCCATGCGCGTAGATCGACGCGATCTCACGACGCAGGTGGTTGCGACATTCTGCGGTTGCCGGAACGAAGCCGTGAGCCGTTGCGTCGAGAACCTCGGTGTCGGAGTCGAAGGTGAGAACATGCACGAGGTCATCGCGCGTCAGTGTGCCGATGACGTCGTTCGCGATGCGAATCGCAGCATCCATGTTCCAGCCGTCCATGCTTCCCGAGCGGTCGACGAGAACGGAGACAGCGCGACGAGTCTTGGTCTTGGTGGTCGGTATCGCCACGGTCCGAACGACGACTTCGAGCGTGCCGAGTGTGGGGTTGTCAGAGTCGGCCGTCCACTTGGCGTCCATCACCTCATTGGCGGCATTCCACTTCAACACGATGTCGCGGTCGAGGGAGAAGTCGCCAATGGTGACCTGCGACGGGGTCACCGATGCACCTTCGACGGTTGTGCAGACAAGCTCGTCGACCGCCTCGGTGAAGGTGATGCTGACCGTGGAGTTGACGTGGACGTCGCCCGCATGTCGAGGTGGAGTGAGCGCCTCTGCGTTCGGCGTGCCTTCGGGGACGTAGCGCTCTTTCACGAGGGTGGGGAAGCGCACCGTGACTTCGTTGCCGTCGCGGACAACGGTCGCATGAACGACGATCTCGATGCTGATGGCCTCGCCCGGATGGATGTTGCCGACCGCCGTTTCGAAGATTTCTCCGGCGTGCTGTTCGAGCAGCATTGCGGTGTGGCCCTTGGCCAGCGCCTCTTCGTATTCGGCTTGTGCGGCCTCGCGCTCTTTGATCTCCGCCTCGATCGCCCTTCCGCCGATGTGCATCGTCGCACGGTTCACCGCGCCGGAATTCGGCAATGGGAAGGTGTAGACGGCCTCCATTGCCTCCTCGAGCGTGTTGACGAAAGTCTGGATGACGGTCCACACGACACCGACACCGTCGACGACGGCATCGATGCGAACCGACTCGAGAGGAAGTTCGGTGTCACCTGCACGAAGACTTGTGCCGGTGGTGGGCAGGGGAGCGGAGAGTGTGGTCATCATCTGTGGTGTTTGCCTCTTTCTTTGTTGTTTGTTGGTTGATGGGTTGTTTGTTTTGTGATCAGTTGTCGTCGAGTTGGGCGAGTGCCGCGCGGACAGCGCGCAGTTCCTTGGCGGTGGGCTGTCGTGTGGTGAAGCCCGACAGCGTGATCGAGTCACTGATGCGCACCGACCACCCACTTGCATCGGAAAGAACGGTGGGCTCGGTGAGTGCGTGCGACGAACGCAGTGCCGCACTGACCAGGTGACGGGACTCGAGAGCTACATTCGCAAGCCGCCATGCGTCGGCGCCGCGCGACTCGCGGAACCGGGGAATCAACTTGAGCGATTGACCAGTTGCCTGAGCGCGACGGATGCGGATGAGGTCGTTGACGTGGTCGCGCGTCCAGAGACTGCGTCCACCGACGCGAACCGCGGGACGCACGAGACCGAGCGTGACGTAATAGCGAACGTTGCGCTGCGTGAGAGCAGATGCGATGCGCCCATCCTCGACGGGCAGGTCGGCAACGGCCTCGTTGGCAGCCGCGATCAGGTCGTCCATTGCGAGCAAGTCGCCCGAGGCGATGGGTGGAGATGAAAGTTCCATGGCGAGAGTATCTTACACTAATTACTGTTACTGTCAACCTCAAGACAGTAATTTTTCCCAAAAACCTCTGAAACCCAATAGCGGCGGGGTCCCAGCGGGCCCGATCCCTGGGACCACAGCAAGCCCGAGGGGGTACTCTCGCCCCCATGTCCAACGTGCCGTCCGCCCCTTCGTCCCTTGCCTCGACCCTTGGTGCACTACGCGCGTCGGGTTGGCAGTCGGTGCCGGTGAAAGACGAGATGCGTCGCAATGCGATCGCAAAGATCCGCGCCGGTGAACCATTGTTCGCGGGGGTCTTGGGCTACGAGAACACGGTCATGCCGCAGTTGGAGAACGCACTCCTGGCAGGTCACGACATCGTCTTCTTAGGCGAGCGCGGTCAGGCGAAGACCCGCATGATCCGCTCGCTCACGGGTCTCTTGGATGAGTGGATGCCGATCATCGCAGGCAGCGAGATCAACGACGACCCGTACGACCCGGTGTCGCGTCACGCGCGCGACATGGTGGCCCAGATGGGCGACGACACACCGATCGTGTGGGTGCACCGCTCCGAGCGCTACGGCGAGAAATTGGCAACGCCCGACACCTCGATCGCTGACCTCATCGGCGAAGTCGACCCGATCAAAGTCGCCGAAGGGCGTTACCTGTCGGACGAATTGACACTGCACTACGGCCTCGTGCCGCGCACCAACCGCGGCATCTTTGCAATCAACGAGTTGCCCGACCTCGCCGAGCGCATCCAGGTCGGTTTGCTGAACGTCCTCGAGGAACGCGACGTGCAGATTCGTGGCTACAAGATTCGTCTGCCGCTCGACGTCGTGCTCGTGGCTTCGGCCAACCCCGACGACTACACGAATCGCGGACGCATCATCACCCCGCTGAAGGATCGTTTCGGCAGCCAGATCCGTACCCACTATCCGCTGGAAATCTCCACGGAGGTGGAGATCATCCGCCAAGAGGCGCGTCCTGCGGCAAGTGGCGGCGTCGAGGTGCACATGCCCGCCTTCATGGACGAGGTCATTGCAACGTTCAGCCACCTCGCCCGTGCGAGCAACAACATCAGCCAGCGCAGCGGCGTGTCGGTGCGTCTGTCGGTCAGCAACCACGAAATCATGGTGGCCAATGCGGTGCGTCGCGCGTTGCGTGCCGGTGATCTGGTCGTGTCGCCGCGTGTCAGCGACCTCGAGGCCCTCGCCGCGTCGACGTCGGGAAAGGTCGAAGTCGAGGTGCTCGAAGACGGCCGGGAAGGTGCGATCCTCGACCACCTCGCCAAGAGCGCGGTGCTGCAGGTCTACAAGCGCCTCGCGACACCGGCCACGGTGAGTGTTGAAAACGTGAACGAGGTTCTCGCGGCGTTCGAGGGCGGCGTCATCGTCCACACGGGTGAAGACGTGACCTCGGCCCAGCTCGTCGGACTGCTCGAATCGGTGGCTGCGTTGCGACCGATCGTCAATGTCTTCACGGGTGGCGACGAATCTCCCGCGGTTGTCGCGAGCGCCGTGGAGTTCGTGCTCGAGGGGCTGCACCTGTCGAAGCGCCTGAACAAGGACTCGACGGGGACGAGCGCAACCTACAGATCAAAGGCCTGACGGGAGCGCCCGCAGTGCTCCGGAATCTCATCCTCACGGGTGGATGGGCGCACAACTTCCCGTCGTCGTCGGCAGTACTCGCCGGTGTGCTCTCACCCGTGGCCACCAGCGCCATTGTCGACGACCTGGGCGATGCCGCGCGTCAGTTGAACTCCGGTCAATTCGACGTCCTCACGGTCTATGCCTGTTGGTTCACCATGACCGATGCGAGGTACACCGATGAGCAGCGTGCGGAGTGGGCCCGCACCACACCGGGGGACCTGCGTGATGCCGTCGCGCGCCACCTCGACGCCGGTCGCGGCCTGTGCGCGCTGCATACCGGCCTCTTGTGCTTCACCGACTGGGAGGGGTGGCCGGGCGTCATCGGCGGTGACTGGACATGGGGCCGCAGTTGGCATCCGGCCCCTGCGGCCATGCGCGTCGACCGCTGCCCGCAGGCGGGAAACCACCCCGTCGTCGCCGGGATCGACACACTCGAGGTCATAGACGAGCGCTATTGCGAGATCGTTGCGCGACCGGGCTCCGAGGTGCTCATGTCGTCCGACGGCCCCGAGGGAGAGTTTCCGACGGTCTGGGTTTGCGATTCGCACGGCGGCCGCCGCGCCTACAGCTCGCTCGGGCACGACGGCGTCTCGCTGGGAGAACCAACCCACGCGCGCCTCGTGCGTCGCTTGGTGGCCTGGGCGGGCGGGGGCGACGCGGCGACGGTCTCACGCCTAGCATGACGGCAGCAGTCGCAGGCGTATCGCCGAACTCGGGGGAGGGAACAACATGTCGCTGATTGGTGCCAGGGTTCTGCGCAAGGAAGACCCGAATCTGATAACCGGGCAGGGACAGTACGTGGATGACCTGGCGCCGGCGGCTTGTGCCTTCATGGCGGTGGTGCGGAGCACCGAACCTCATGCGCGCATCGTTGCAGTCGACACCTCGGGTGCGCGGGCGATGGAGGGTGTCCTTGCAGTCTGGACCGCTGCCGACATCGCCACTTTGCCGGCCCGTCCGTCGAGCCTGCCCGGTATGGACATGCCTCTCATCACCGGCGACGTCGCCCGTTTCGTCGGTGACGTCATCGCGGTTGTCGTGGCGGCCGATCGTTACACCGCCGCCGACGCTGCCGAGGCGGTCATCGTCGACTACGAGTCGCTGCCCGCGGTGGCGTCACTTGCCCAGGCGCTCGCCCCCGATGCACCGATGATCCACCCGGTTCTCCAGGGCAACACCGTTTTTTTCCAGGACTACACGCAGGACCTGTCGGCGGAGTTCGCCGCCGCCCCCCACACCGCGAGCCTCTCACTGGTCAACAACCGCTGTGCGCCGGTGCCCATCGAGCCAAACGTGGTTCTTGCCGATTGGGGACCGGCGGGACTCACCGTCTGGGCGGCGTTCCAGGCCCCCCACCATCTTCGCAACACGATCGCCGCGTTCTTCGGGATCTCCCAGGACACGACGCGTGTGATCGCACCCGATGTCGGCGGCGGTTTCGGAGCCAAGATCAACTTTGCATCGGAGATCTTCCTCGCGGCGGCGTTGTCGCGTGCACTCGGCCGCCCCGTCAAGTACACCCAGACACGCAGTGAGTGCATGGTTGCGATGTTCCACGGCCGTGCCCAGGAACACAAGGTCGACGTCGCGTTCGACGACTCGGGCAGGATTCTCGCCCTGCAGGTGCAGGTCACCCAGGACCAGGGCGCGTATCCCGATGCGACCGGAATGGGCTTGCCGGTTCTCACCACGGCAATGTCGGCGGGCTGCTACAAGATTCCGAAAGTCGCGGTGTCGTGGCGCAACGTCGTCACGAACACAACTCCTGTCGCGGCATACCGCGGTGCGGGTCGACCGGAAGCTTCGTACATGATCGAGCGCGTCATCGACCTTGTCGCCGACGAAACAGGCGTCGACCCGATCGACGTGCGCAAGACGAACTTCATTCCCGCCGACGGCTTCCCGTACCAGACGCACAGTCCCCTCGCGGTGTACGACAGCGGAAACTTCGCGGGTGCCCTCGACGAGTTGCTGCGCCACGTCGACTACGCGGCACTCAAGGCCGAGCAGGCGGCACGACTGGCTGATCCGACCGCAAAACTGCTCGGTGTCGGCTTCTCGTCGTGGCTCGAGATCGCGGGCTTCGGCCCCCCCGGATCACTCGAGGCGTTCGGACACCTGGCATCCTGGGAGTCCGCACAGGTGCGCGTGCAGCCCGACGGAAGCGCGATCATCTACACCGGCGCCTCGCCGCACGGCCAGGGCACCGTCACCACGTTCGCCCAGATCGCCGCCGACCAACTCGGTATCGACTTCGACCGGATCAGCGTTCGCCATGGCGACACGGCCGTCATACCGCAGGGCATCGGGACGATGGGCTCGCGTGCCGTTGCCGTCGGGGGCGAGGGTGTCAAGACGGCGAGCACCCGGGTGTTCGAGCGCGCAAAGAAAATCGCGGCGCACCTTCTCGAGGCGACCGAAGACGACATAGTCGTCGAGAACGAGGAGTTCCACGTTCGTGGAACCCCGTCGAAGTCGGTGCCGTGGTCACAGGTCGCGTGGAAGAGCTTTCAACCGCTCGAGTTGCCCGCCGGTATGGAGCCCGGGTCGCTCGACGCAACCGTCTTCCAGCAGGTGCCCAACTTCAGTTTTCCTTCTGGTGCGTACTGCTGCGTCGTTGAAATCGACCGCGAAACTGGCCGAGTCGAGATTCGCAACATGTACCTCGTCGACGATTGCGGAACGGTGATCAACCCGATGCTCGTCGAAGGCCAGGTGCACGGTGGGGTCGCCCAGGGAATCGCCCAGGCCCTCTACGAACACATGCAGTACGACGAGTCCGGGGTGCCGCGAACCGCGACCCTCATCGACTATCTGGTGCCTGCTGCCTCCGACCTTCCCGGCTACGTGAGTGGACGCACCGTCACTTTGAATCCCAGCAACACGCTCGGCGCGAAGGGCGTCGGCGAGTCGGGGTCGGTTGGGGCGCCGCCGGCCGTCATCAACGCGGTTGTCGATGCCCTGAGTCATCTCGGCGTCAAGCACATCGACATGCCGGCAACACCGCAAAAAATCTGGTCAATCCTGAGGGGGTCGAAGTGAGCACGATCGAAACGCATACAACCCACGTCACCGTCACCGTGAATGGTCGCCAAGTAAGCGACGAGGTCGAGCCCCGCACACTGCTCGTGCACTTCCTTCGTGAACAAGCCCGTCTGACGGGTACACACGTCGGCTGTGACAGTTCGAATTGCGGGGCTTGCACGGTGCTCATCGACAACGAGGCCGCAAAATCCTGCACGGTACTCGCGGTTCAGGCCAACGGTCACAAGGTCACGACGGTCGAAGGGGTCGGCAACGGGAGTGGTGGCTTTAGCCCGGTCCAGGAGGGGTTTCGCCAGGAGCACGGCCTGCAGTGCGGTTACTGCACGCCGGGCATGATCATGGCGAGCACCGCATTGCTCGTCGAGAACCCGAAACCCAACGAGCACGAGATCCGCGAAGCCCTCGAAGGCAATCTGTGCCGTTGCACCGGATACGAGACGATTGTCCGTGCCGTGCAGTGGGCATCGACCAACGGAGGGGCGGGTGAGTGGGCATGATCCCGGCACGTTTCGACTACAAGCAGGCGGGTTCGGTGGCAGAAGCCCTCCAGCTCCTGGCGTCTTGTGACGATGCGAAGCTTCTCGCGGGGGGCCATTCGCTCGTCCCGCTGATGAAGCTGCGCCTCGTGTCCCCATCCACTCTCATCGACATCAGTGGCATCGCCGAGTTGCAGGAAATCACCGACACGGGCCCCGTGCTGCGTATCGGTGCGCTGACACGTCACCGTGTCGTTGAACGCTCCAAGGTCGTGGCGCAACACGTTCCGCTTCTCGCACACGTTGCCGCTCTTGTCGGCGACCCGCAGGTACGCAACCGTGGAACGATCGGTGGTTCACTCGTCCACGGGGACCCCGCGGCCGATCTGCCGTCGGTGGCCCTGGCAACGGGGGCAACGATGGTTGTCACCGGTGCGGGCGGCGAACGGCGTGTCGCGGCCGGGGACTTCTTCGTCGACTTCCTCGAAACCGCGGTCGGGCCGGATGAAATCCTCACCGCAATCGAGTTTCCGAAGCGAACTGGTGCGGGCTTCGGCTACGAGAAGTTCGTGCGACGTTCGATGGACTATGCGATCGTCGGTGTCGCGGTGCAGGCCGGCGACCAGCCCGGCATAGCACTGGTCAACATGGGCAGCGCGCCGCGTCGTGCCGATGCCGCCTCGCGGGCCTTGGCGAGCGGAGCGGGTGTCGACGCGGTTGCGGCGCTCGCCGCCGATGGCACAAACCCACCCGAGGACCTCAATGCGAATGCCGACTACCGACGGCACCTCGCCTCGGTTTTGACCAAGCGTGCGCTGCTGGCCGCGGGGTACCGGTGACCGGACACGGTTACCGCGTCGTCATCAATCGCGAAACGTGCATTAGTTCGGGGCGCTGCGTGGGCGACGCCCCCGGCGCATTCGTCTTCGATGACGATGAACTCGCCACGGTTGGCGTTGCAGTGAGTGAAGTTGCAGAGACGAAACTGTTGCGCATCGCGCGGGACTGTCCCGGTGAGGCGATCATCGTGTACGGCACCGACGGTGTGCCGCTGTCACTGCACTAAACGGCGGTGATGGCAAAGATACGTCGGGCGTTGCCCCCGAGGATTTTCGCTGTGTCCACTTGCGACAGGCCGAGTGAAGTGATCTTTTCGAGGTACTTCTCCTCGAGGTCCCAACCCGCGAAGTTGCTGCCGAGAAGCACGCGATCCGCGCCTTCGGTGCGTACGAGGAAGTCGAGCGCGTCGGTGCGGTGAACCGCCGTGTCGAACGACATTTGTGCCCATTGTTCGTCGAAGCCACGCTGCAAGAGGCCCTTGCCCCACGGACGACGTTCTAGGGCCGCCTCGAGTCGACCCTTCTGGAATGGAGCAAATCCACCGCCGTGGGCGACGTGCACGTGCAGTCGGGGATGTCGGTCGAGCACCCCGCCAAAGAGCAGGTGGGCAACGGCGAGTGTTTCATCGACGGCGAAACCGAGGATGATGTCCATGTCCCACGGACCAAAGATGGGATCCGGTGCCCGTGAGACGGTGCGAGGTTCGGGATGAACGACGAGCGGCACGCCGAGCGTCTCGTGTTCGGCCCAGAGGTCGCTCCAACGTCGGTCGGAGAGCGGCACGCCGGTGACGTCGGCGCCGATGTACGAACTCTTGAGACCCAGTTCGGTCACGGCGCGGTGCAGTTCTGCGCACGCGGCCTCCGGATCCTGCATGGGCAGGCCGGCTGCGCCGACGAGTCGTGGATTGTGGCGGCAGATCTCCGCGATCTCGTCGTTCGTACGCTGGTTGAAGCGGATCGCTTCGGTTGCGGGCTGGTGGTAGAAGAACGTGATCGGGTTCGGCGACACGAGTTGTTGCCGTATTCCCATCTGGTCCATGTGCTCGATCCGTTTTTGGGCATCGGAAAACGGACTGTCGATGAACTTCACGTTTTCAAGGACGTAGTCACCGGCGCGGAAGAATTGGGTACCGTCCGGACGGACGCCCATTTCGGGTCCGGCGTGCCCACAAGTACCCATCACCCCGGGCAGCAGGATGTGGGCGTGAACGTCGACGACATCAAAAGGTGTGCTCATGAGGGGTTCCTTTCGCGCGCGACGTGGTCTTCGAAGACGACGTGGTAGGAGCGCCAAACCGGTCGAGTGGTGCGTTCGTCGCGTACCGGAGGATGTCGTGTGGAACGTTGAGCACCCGCTGTGAGAAGGGTGGAGATCATCACGGTGATGGCCCCGAACAGCCGATCACCATCGGACTGACCGGGCGGCAGTCCGCCCGCGAGTTCCTGGCCGAGGCAGGCATGAAAACCCGACCCAAAGGTGAGACCCCACGGCGTCACGCCGACCGGGATGGTCCGCGTGGGGTCGAACCGATCGGCGTCGTCACCGAACACGGCCTTGTCGGTGTTCGCGGCGAACATGTCGACGACGACGGTGTCCCCGGCCGCGAAACGTTCGCCGGTTGGCAGTTGCCCGTCGGACACCGCGCGCCGCACCGCCTCGGGACTGGCTGGATGGAGTCGCAGCGATTCATGGACGAAGCGTTGGAGAAGTTCGGGTGTCGCGACGAGGGCGTCGATCAGTCCCGGTCCCCGGGCATCGGCTTCGAAGCAATGGTGCAGAGCGTGAACGAGCGCGATCGATGTGGAATGCGAACCAACCCACGGAAAGTAGGCAACCTCACGTTCGATGTCACCGCTCGACAGGTCGTGGTCCGCGCGGGCCGCAAGGAGCAAGGTGAGAACGTCGCGCGGCAGGTCGCTCTCTTGTCGCTTGCCGGCACGGACGTCCTGGATCAACGTCTCACGACGGGCCCAAGCCGGCGCGAGAAACGCCGACTTGAACTCATCGAGTGCGGCGAGTCCGTCGGCGACGATGGTCGTCTTGTCCCCGGTTGCGTGGACGACCGTCGAGGCCGAGGCAAGTCGTGTCATCAGCCCGGCAAGGCGGAGGAAGTCGGCTGTATCGGCACCGATGTCGAGGCCGGCGACGCAGGCCGCGAGGCGCAACATGGCGTGGCGCACGACGGGCACGATGTCGACGTCGGGGTGGTCCGCCCGATGGGTTGCGAGGGTTTCACGAAGGAGCACCGGAATCAGCTCGGCCTCCCAGTAGGCGAAGGTGTCGCGCCGAAAGAGGCGGTTTTCGAGCCGCCGCCGCTCGGTGTGGGGTCCGCCATGGAGGTTCACGACGACGCCGTCCATGAGCGCCCGACCCTCGTCGTAGAGACCCTGGCGTAGATCGCGGTGGCGCAGCGCTTCGCGAGCCGCGGCCCACGACCCGAGGCGCAAGGTCTCAGCCACGCATCCCTGCGGCGGAGGGACCGAACAGCACGTGGTAGGACGACCAATAGGGCCGACTCGTCGCGGTATCGATTGCCGCGGGCCGGGTCGCGTCGGGTCTCACGCCGCGGTCGAACATCGCCTGGACCGCCACGGTCGAGAGGCCGTATTCGTAGTCGGCGGTGTCCGCGGACCGTTCGTTGAGGCCGGCGGCGAGTTCTTGTCCGATGCACGCATGCATGCCGGATCCGAACGACAGACCCCAGCGGCTCACACCCGAAGCCTGTTCGCCACGGTGAGGATTGAACTCGGCGGCATCAGCACCGAATACCGACTTGTCCCGGTTGACCGACATGAGGTCGATGACGACGCTCGAGCCGGCGGGCACCACGGTGCCGTTCCGCAGCACCACGTCAGCCAGGGCCCGTCGCATTCCGGTTGGACTGGAGGGATTGAGCCGGATCGTCTCGTAGACGGCGTGTTGAACGAATTCACGATTCGTTCGCACGAGTTCGGCATCCTCGGGGTGTTTGGCGAGCCATGAAAAGAGGTTGTCGATCGTGCGCACGAACGCGGTCGCCGATGTGTGGGCCCCCGCCAGGAGAAAGAAGGCAATCTCCCGAACCAACGTCTGCTGGTCGATGTGGAGCGAGTCTTCGTTGCGCAGCAGCACCGTGAGAATGTCGAGTGGAAGTGCGTCCTCGCCTATTTCGCCCGCCCGCCATCCGCGGATCAACTCATGCCGCCTGGCGATCGATGGTGCGAGAAACTCGGCCTCGAAACGGCCCATCGAGTCACGGACTTCCGACTTCACCGCGTCGGGGTCGCGGAGCGTGTGGGCCAGGGTAGCCCCCTCGATGAACTTCATCATGTAGGAATACAACCTGTTGGTTTCCTCGGGGGTGCCAAGTGGTCGGTCGACCCCGGCGTTGAGCGCGGCGAGGTTCATCATCAGTTGGTGGGACAGATGGACGAGCTCGACCGAGCCGTGGCTGACGTGCGGCGCAAGTGTGTCGTCGATGATGCCGGGGAAGTAGTCACGCTCGTAACGCACGAGGGTCTCGCGACGAAACAACCTGTTCTCGAGACGGCGCCGCGCGCGGTGTTCGTCACCGTGGAGGTTGACGAGAACCCCACCCATCACGATTTCGCCCGCGTCGTAGAGTGCCTGGCGAAGATCCTTCTGTCGGTACACGTCGCGTGCATCTTCGTAGGAGGTCACGGTGAAGGTTTCCATCAGATCTCCTTCGCTTCATCGGTGATGATGCCCAGACTCAGTCCGCCGTCGACACTCACAACGGCCCCGGTGGTCCAGTCGGCGCGGGCAAGGTATTCGACGCACTCGGCGACTTCTTCCGTGGTCCCGATGCGGCCCAGGGCATGGTGCGCTGCCATCGACTCAAGTCGCGCCGTCGCCTCGTCGGGCGTGAAGTCGCCGGATCTGACGTTGATCTCGGTCGGCACCGCACCGGGCCGGACCGCGTTCACGCGGACTCCGCGCGGGCCCAGTTCGGCGGCCAGGACGCGGGTCAGCGTCTCGACCGCACCCTTGCTGATGGCGTACGGGGCGGCCCCCGGATAGGCACGTTTCGTGTAGATGCTGCCGACGAAAATCACCGCTCCGCGTGCGGCGACGAGATGAGGCAGGGCGGCCTGGGTGAGCATCATCCCCCCGATCACGTTGTTGGCGAGAATCCCGGCCAGGCCTTCATCCGTCCACTCTTCGACGGAACGGCGCCACATGTTGCCGGCGTTGGAGACGAGAACGTCGATGGCACCGCCGTGCCGCATGGCGGTGTCGACGATGGCGACACGGTCGGTCGTCGAGGTGACGTCGGCTGTGAGCCAGGCGCATGCCGAGCCGAGGTCCTCGGCAACGGCGCGCAACTTTTCCTCCCGACGTCCGCAGATCGTGACGCGTGCACCACCACGGGCGAATCGTCGGGCGATGGCCTCGCCGATGCCGGACCCGCCGCCCGTGACGACAACGGAGAGGTCCTCCACGGGTCGCATCAGCGCGTGAGCCCGGTGCCGACGGAGTCGACCGACTGGGGCCGCGGAAGGCGGCTGATGACCGACATCGTGACGCCACCATCGACGAGCAGGTTCTGCCCGGTGATGTAGGAGGCATCCGATGAGCAGAGGAATGCGACGACATTTGCGATGTCGTCACCCGAGCCGAGTCGGCCGAGCGGGACCGCACCCTCGCGCGCCGCACGCGCCTTTGGGTCTGCGTAAATGGGGGCTCCCATGCCGGCATTGATGAGCCCCGGGGCGATGGCGTTGACCCGGATTCCATGGGAACCCCATTCGATCGCCATCTGTTGGGTGAGGAGCGCGACTGCCGACTTGGTGGCTCCGTACGACCCGCCGTTCGGTCCGGGTACGACGCCGTTCATCGACGTGATGTTGATGATCGTTCCGGCGATGCCGTCGGCGATCATCCGCACGGCAGCAGCACGGGCAACGTTGAAGGTTCCGATGAGATTGACGTCGACGACCGCGCGAAAGTCAGCGTGCGACATGCTCAGGAGCGGTCCAAAGCGAACGATGCCGGCGTTGTTCACCACGACATCCGGCGCGTGGTCGAGTGCCGCGATCGCGGTGTCAACGGCCGATGCATCGGTGATATCGAGGGGGAGGTCGATGTCGGGCCCGGCGACGTCGACGCGCACCACCCGAAATCCCTCGAGGCCGAGTCGCTGGCAGATCGAGTTGCCGATGCCCCCTGCGGCTCCCGTCACGATCGCGGTCTTCATTGTGTTCGCCCCACCCGTTCCGCGCCCCCACGGCGCCTCATGATGTTAGGGGTGGACGAGTTCCCACGTCAGGGGCACGGCTGACCACGCCTCGACTCGCTCGCCGCGCAGGGGCGATCGGTCGGGAATCGGGGTGAGATCCACTTCCTTTCCGCGGGAGAGGAGGTGGCGGAAGCGGGATTTGTCGCCGAGAACGGTGATGTCGACCTCGGGGTGCCCATCGACGACGAGAACGTCGGCCTTGGCGCCGGGGGCAATGACACCTATTTCCCCCGCGAGGTCAAGGGCGATTGCATTGGTGGACGTGCCACAGGCTATGGCCTGGAGTGGGCTGAGGCCGAGTTGGTTGACGAACACTTCCATCTCTCGCGCGTGCCAGTGACCGTACGGTGTGATGGAGAATCCGCTCTCCGAACCACAAAGGAGCGGTACCCCCGCGTCGTAGGCACGACGAAGGCGCGCCCCGGTCTCCTCCATCTCACCGGCGAACACCGCCTGTGCACTGGCTGTTGCGCCGGCTTTCGCGCCGTACTCGGCAAGATTGGCGAGGAAGGTGAAGACGGGGCCGACGGTGATCTTGCGCTCGATGATCGCCTCCAGTGCGCGCTCGCCGAGGTACGAGGCGTGCCAGATGATGTCGACACCCGCCAAGGCACAATCGAGCGTTGCCTGGTCACCACGGCTGTGGGCAGTGACCCGAACACCGAGGTCGTGTGCGGTGTCGCACACGACCTTCAACTCCTCGCGTGTCCAGACTTGGATCTCTCCCTTGTGTGCGGGAATGAGGCCGGTGACGTGGATCTTGATGATGTCGGCACCGTCTTTGACCTGGCGTCGCACGACGCGGACCATCTCGTCCTTGCTGCGGACCACTTCGGCATAACCCGCGGTGCCCTCGTTGGGGATCATTCGGCCCGCCGTGCCGCCGACCGCGGTCATCAGCGCATAGCTGCCCGACTTCATCCGGGGACCCTCGGTGACTCCAGCGTCGATGGCATCGCGCAGTGCGGGTCCGATGTTGAACAGACCATCGACATCGAGAAAGCTCGTCACGCCTGCGCGCAGGATCTTGCGCGCATTGTGTGCCGCGAGCAGAGCCGCCGAAATCGGCTCGCGTCTGTTGAAGAGTTCGTCGTTGCTCGCCGGTTCTCCGAGGGTTACGTGAACGTGGGCATCAATGAGTCCCGGCATGACGGTGAGCCCGGTCGCATCGATGATCTTCACGTCGCCGCCGCGTTCGGCGGCCCGCGATTCGGCGTCGCGACCCAGCGCCACGATGAGGTCTCCATCGGTGAGGACCGAGGTGGAGCGCTTCGGGTCAGAGCCCGTACCGTCGATGACGTCCCCGTTGCGCAGAAGTATCGCGACCATGTGGGTAGTCTAGAGAGTGAAATTGACGAGACACTCCGGGTTGGTGAGTGCCTCGGTATTTCGCACCGCGCGACCGTTCACGACGTCGGCCACGGCCAGTTCGCTCAATTTGCCGGATCGCGTGCGGGGCAGCTCGGGTACTTCGACCACGAGCGACGGAACGTGTCGAGGCGTCAAACGGGACCGGATGAGGTGTCTTATGCGCTCGCGCAACTCATCGTCGAGTTGTTTGCCGACGGCAGGCACCACGAAGAGCACGATTCGTGTGTCGTTCTCCCACGATTGGCCGACTGCAAGGCATTCGACGACATCGGCGTCTTGTTCGACGACTGCATAGAGCTCGGCCGTGCCGATTCTCACCCCGGCGACATTCAGCGTCGCGTCGGACCGGCCGTGGATGACGAAGCCCCCCGACGACGTTTGCGTCGCAAAGTCCCCGTGCCTCCAGAGTCCGGGAAAGCGCGTGAAATATGCGCTCTCGAAGCGCGAGCCGTCATCCTCCCAGAAACCCAAGGGAACGGAGGGGAACGCATTGGCACAGACGAGTTCGCCCACCTGGTCGACCACCCCTTGTCCGTCGTCGTCGACGACGCGCACGTCCATGCCGAGCATCGTCCCTTGAATTTCTCCCCGCACGACGGGTTTCGTGGGGTCTCCGCCAACGAAACAGCCACACAGATCGGTACCGCCCGATATCGAGGCGAGATGGACCTCTCCCAGGCGGTGCCGAACCCAGTCGAAGCCGTCGGGGGCGAGGGGTGATCCGGTCGAGCACACCGTCCGCAGTGCGGAAAGGTCGCGCGCTGCGAGTGGTGCGACGTCGCTCTTGCGCATCGCGTCGATGTACTTCGCAGAGGTACCAAACAATGTCAACCGCTCCTCTTCGCAGGTGTCCCAGAGTCGGTCGACCCGCGGGTGCGTCGGGCTGCCGTCATACAAGACGATGGTGGCGCCCGATGCGAGCATCGACACCAACCAGTTCCACATCATCCAGCCACACGTCGTGAAGTAAAAAACGCGATCACCCGGACGTACGTCGCAGTGCAGCTGTTGTTCCTTGAGATGCATCAGCAGAACACCGGCAGCGCGGTGGACGATGCACTTGGGCTTTCCCGTGGTTCCCGACGTGTAGAGGATCGTCCCCGGATGGTCGAAACCGAATTGGGGGCGGGGCCCATCGTCGGCCGGGCCGCGGTAGTCGGACCAGGGTGTGGCGCCATTCGGACAGTCGCCCACGACGACGCTCCGAACGAGACCCGGGAGCCCGGCACGGACCCGCGCGAGAGTGTTCGCCAGATCGATGTCCTTGCCCGCGTACCGGTAGTGACTCGAGGCGAGAAGCACCGTCGGCTTGGTCTGACCGAAGCGCTCGAGGACGCCGTGCGCGCCGAAGTCCGCCGACGTCGAGGTGAACGTGGCGCCGACGTGCATCGTGGCGAGAAAAAAAACGACCGTTTCGCGAACGTTCGGCATCCATGCCGCCACCCGATGACCGGGTCCGACGCCGTCCTTCGTCAGAGCCGCCGCTACCTGCCCGACCTCGCGCCTGAGTTCATCCCAGGTCGCCGTGCGGCGGCCCCCCTCTTCGTCGACTTCGATGATCGCAGCGCGCGTCTCGTCACCCTCGCGGATGCGCAGAAGCGTGTCGACGACGTTCAGGGTCGCATCGGGAAAGAAAGCGGTGCCACGAGGACCGGGTTCGTGGACGAGGGTCGTCCGGCCTCCGCGTTCACCCTGCATGCCGCAAAAGGTCCAGACGTGGTTCCAAAACGAACCCGTGTCTGCCAGGGCGAAGCGCCGCGCCGCATCGGAATCGGCCGCACCGATGGTTTCGAGAAACCGATGCATGTTCGAGTGCTCGACTGCGTCGACCCGTGGTGTCCACACCCTCGCCATTCTGCCCGACGCTAGTTGTCGTCGTGCGCCGTTGATGGCGGCAGGATCGAGCCGAACAATTCGCTCGGCATACGGACATGATCTCCGAGCCAAACCATGTCGACCTCGACACCAGCTTCGTCGAGTGCCGACACCACCCCCACGGCCGCCTGTGCGAAGTCGGCGACTGCATCGGGCTCGTCATGATCCGGAATCCCGATCACCGAGATCCGACACGACGGAAGCTCCCCGGCGACGTTGAGGGCTTCGCGAAATGTGAGGTCGGCCCAACGGGCGCTTTCATTTCGTGATGCGAGCAAGGGATGGGCCGAAACGTCGATTCCAGCCGTGAACGTGCCGTCGGTGTCCCGCATCATGTCGATCAGCGCACGCGCGGCCTCGATGGGGAGCGCGGCAAAGACGGGCGTCTGGGAGACGGGGAGCAAGGCCGGTCGATCAAGAACGCAGGTCACACGGAGTGGTTCGCACAGGGTTGCGGTGCGCCGGTGGAGCAGGGCGACACAGCCCACCGCTCCGAAGAAGCGCCGCATGTCGGGGTTGTCGGGGTTGAGCGCGACCTCTTCGAGTCGGGTCAGCAGCCCGAAGGGATTCTCGAAGGGGATCACACCGCCGACGCAGTCCGAGATGCTCGCCACCACTTCGTCGACGAAAAACGACCAGTGTCGGTCGGCCCTGCGCTCGTCGGAAAAGGCACGTTCATCGATGAACCAACCCGGCAACCTGCGACCGCAGAGTGATGCATGCGGGCGGAGACCGAGCGACGCGGCACCCCCGGCGAACTCGCTCAGGCGTTCGCGGGCGGCTTCGTCGACGTGGCCGGGGCGGGGAACGAAATCCTCCCATGGAATGCGTATGCGCACATCACGACAGCCCACGGAAGCAAGACGTGCGAGGTCGGCCAGTTGACGTTCGCGTGTGTCGTGGGTGGGGGGGAGGGTCGCGCGGGTGGCGAACCGGGTCATGCGTGTCACACCACGAAGGGGGACCGCGTCCACAACTCGCCGGTGTCGTTGCGATCGGCGACGAGCGGATCGCCCGACAGGGTGCACACCGCGACAGGCTCGCTGAAGCCGTGCAGTTCGAGCGGGGCATGCGGAATCGTGTGCACACCGTCGGGTAGGTCCTCGACCTGGTCGACGGGGATGAGGACCTCGAAGGGACCCGCGGCGTCGCAGAGGCGTGCGGCGGTGTTGACTGCCGAGCCGATGTAATCGTCGCCCTCGAAGAGAAGCGCACGACCAGTCGACAGACCGATGCGGAGGGTGAGAGGCGCGCAAACGGTGGCTGCGCGGCGTTGGAGGTCGAGGGAGAAAACGATGGCGTCGGCCTGGTCGACGGCAACGATCATGAGGCCGTCCCCCAACCACTTGGCGATGCGCACTCCTCGCTCGGAGGCGACGTCGCGAGCAACGGCCCGGAACGAGGCGAGAAGCTTGCCCGCGGCGTCGTCACCCTGGATTTCCGTGAACTGGGTGAACTCCGACAGGTCCACGAAGGCGAAGGTACGGGGCACGCGCATGCACCTTCAGGCTACGCCAAGTAGGTTCTTTTGCATGTCGACCCGTTTCACCTATTCCCGTTGGGACGGGACACAAAAGGGTTTCGAACTCGACGCAGACTCGCTGCTCGAGGCGGTCACGGACGACCTGCTGTACCACGGTGACGTGAACAGCGCCCTGCGCCGCCTGATGCAGCAGGGTATGACCGACCGCAACGGTGAACGCATCGCCGGACTGCGCGAGATGCTCGACAAGGTACGTCAACGCCGTGAGGAGGTTCTCGAACGGTCCGATCTCGGTGGTGTCTACAAGGAGATCTCCGACGCACTCGACGACATCGTCGACGAAGAGCGTCACCAACTCGACCGCAACGTGTCCGACGCGGAGGCAAGTGGCGACGAGCGTCGCGCGGACAACGCGCGCAATGCCGCCGCCGAGAAGCACATGGAACTCGAGATGCTGCCCGCGGATCTTGCCGGCAAGGTGCGTGGTCTGCAGAACTACAACTTCGAGTCAGCCGAGGCACAGCGGCGTTTCGAAGAACTGATGGACAAGTTACGTGAACAATTGATGCAGCAGTTCGTCGACCAGATGTCGGGTGCGATGCAGAACATGACCCCACAGGACATGCAGCGCATGAAGGACATGATGTCGGCGCTCAACGACATGCTCGACCGTCACGCGAACGGCCAAGACCCCCGCTTCGACGAGTTCATGTCGGAGTTCGGCGATTTCTTTCCTGAGAACCCGCAGAACATCGAGGAACTGATCGAACTGCTGGCCGAGCGCATGGCCCAGATGCAGGCGATGCTGAACTCGATGACGCCCGAACAGCGGGCTCAGTTGCAGCAACTGTCCGAGCAACTGCTCGGCGACATGGACATGCAATGGCAGGCCAACCGTCTGGGTGAGCACCTGCGGAACATGGCCCCTCAGGCCGGTTGGGAACGCGGCTACGACTTTCGTGGCGAACAGCCGATGGGCATGGGCGAAGCCATGCAGGCGATGCAGGAGTTGTCGGGCCTCGAGGAACTCGAGAACTTCATGCGCAACGCCACGAACCCGGGGGCGCTCGCCGAGGCCGATATGGACAGGGTGCGCGAACTGCTCGGCGAAAATGCAGCGCAGTCACTCGAACGCCTCGCACAGCTGACGAAAATGCTCGAGGATGAGGGCCTGATCAACCAGACCGAAGGCCGGCTCGAACTGACCCCGAAGGGCCTGCGCAAGATCGGCCAGAACGCCCTGCGCGATCTCTTCAACAAGTTGGCGAAGGACAAGATCGGCCAGCACCAGATGCGCGAGTCGGGTGGCGGCCACGAGCGGAAGTACGAAACCAAGAAGTACGAATACGGCGATCCCTTTCGCCTCGACCTGCAGGAGACCCTGCGCAATGCCCTGCGTCGGCAGGGGGGTGGTACGCCGGTGCGCCTCGAGCCCGACGACTTTGAGATCGAACGAACCGAGCACGTCACGACCACGTCGACCGTCTTGATGATCGACCTGTCGATGTCGATGCCGATGCGTGACAACTTCCTGCCTGCCAAGAAGGTCGCAATGGCACTGCATTCGTTGATCACCTCGCAGTATCCACGCGACTACATCGGCCTCGTCGGTTTCAGTGAATCCGCCCGTATTCTCACCGCTGCGCAGATTCCCTCGGTGTCATGGGATTTCGTCTACGGCACGAACATGCAGCACGGTTTCATGCTCGCACGGCAACTGTTGGCCAAGCAGCACGGGACGAAGCAGATCATCATGATCACCGACGGAGAGCCGACCGCGCACATCAACCGGAACGGTGACGTGTACTTCAACTACCCGCCGGTGCGCGAAACCATCGAAGCAACACTCGCCGAAGTGATGCGCTGCACGCGCGAGAAAATCGTCATCAACACGTTCATGCTCGATGCCACGAGCGGTCTGCGTTCCTTCATCGAACGGATCACCGAGATGAACCACGGCAGGGCATTCTTCACGACACCCGAGACCCTGGGTGACTACGTGCTCGTCGACTTCATCGAACACAAACGACGACTCTCGCGCGCCCGCTGACCCGTAAAACCCGTGTGCCACAAGGGTTTCAGCAGGTACAGGGCGCAAAAGACCCGATTTTTTCGGCCTCGTTGGTGGCGCAGGCTCCGCACTTGCTTATTTTGCAAGGATTTGGCACAATAACCGCGTTGTAATTACAAGCCTGCCGTCATGGGCATGCCACAAGTTGGGGGACAGCGTCCGGTCAACACGAGCCGGAGGGCGACGGTGGATGTCGGTGAGTGCGGGACGGGAGGCAATCCATGCAGTTCCCAGAACACGAATCTGCGGACGATCCAGAGCTGAGCACCGAGCGGGGCTGGCAGGACGAGGCAAACTGCCTCGGCGTAGATCCCGATCTTTTCTTTCCCGAACGGGGTGCATCAACCCGCGAGGCCAAGGAAGTATGCCGGGGTTGCATCGTGCGCGGTGACTGTCTCGAGTACGCGTTGGTAAATGGCGAGAAGTTCGGCATTTGGGGTGGACTCTCCGAGCGCGAGCGTCGTCGTTTGCGCCGGGCGCGCGCTCAGGCGAACAAGAAGATCATCTAAGACGCGACTCGACCGTACGTTCGGGTCCGATGTCGAGTTGCGCCCAGCGGTCGGGGTCGTTCATGCGAAGGTGCCGTTCGGTGAGCAGGCCGACCAGTTCTGCCTTGGCAACGTGGGTTCCCGCCCCCGAAGCCTCGCTCGCGACGGCGTCGTAGGCGTCGGAAACCCTGACATTGTCGGCATCCACGATGTTCATGCTGACCTGGGCCGCGCCCCCCGCCATGAAGGCGAGTGTGCGCAGGCCCGGTTGGCGGATGCGTGCGGCGATGCCTTTGGCGAGTGACAGATCAGACGAGGCAAGGAGCACGTTGTAGGCGATCAACGCGGGCCTCACACCGACGCACACCGCGCCCGCGGTTGGATGCGGCACATTGGGACCGTGGTCGGGAGGCAATGTCGTCCAGGCACTGCGACGGATGTCGGGCAGGGTGCGTTCGGGTCCGTAGAGAAAGACGGGTAGGCGCAGTTCTGTTGCTGCCCACGATACGAATTCGTCGCGAGCCGCGAGTGCGTCATGGCGTGAAGAACCGTCGAGTGCGACGAACGGGACGACATCGACCACGCCGAGTCGCGGATGAACGCCGGAGTGCTGGGAGATATCGAGCAGCTCGACGCAGCGTTGCGTCAAGGCCCGGGGCGCATCAACCCCGACCAGGGTGAACACGCTGCGGTTGTGATCGACATCGGAGTGGATGTCGAGCAGACTCCGTACGGGGGAATCGGTCACGGATGCCGCGATACGGGACACAAGACGGGCATCCCTGCCTTCGCTGACGTTGACCACGCATTCCAACACGACCCTTTTCTACTCGGGCAAAGGTGGTGGTAGGTTCTCGTCATGTTCGCATTTCTCGACGGACCCGAATTGATCATCGTCGCGGTGATCGTCCTCGTTTTGTTCGGTGGCTCGCAGTTGCCGAAGCTGGCGAAAAACCTCGGTCAGGCCCAGAAAGAATTCAAAAAGGGTCTTGCTGACGGCCAGGCCGACGACACCGACAAGAAGTAGACAACAACCAGCCGCGTCAGAACGCGCCGTCGCGGCGGCGCTTCTTGATGCGGCGGCGCTCACGCTCGCTCGCACCGCCCCACACACCGTGCTCGATTTCCTCGACGAGTGCGTATTCGAGACACAAATCCTTCACCTCGCAGCCGCCGCAGATCTTGCGGGCCTTTTCGACCCCGGCACCATCGGATGGAAAGAAGACCTCGGGGGCGTTGTCGCGGCACAGACCAAGGTCCATCCACTGCGTGGTGCGAAAGTTCCCGATTATCGGGAGCAAGGGCGTCTCGACCCTGGTGCGCGACTTGGTCATGTGTCCTGCTGTGCGGCTCATGTCCCTTTTGACGATGGGGGCGGGGGAAAAGTTCCCGAGGCCGCCGGGGCCCCACGCGGATAGCCTGAGGCGGCAAGGAGGTCCTCCGTGTCCGATATCAACGCCAACGAGCCACCCCGCGCCCATGCCCGCATCGTGTACCTGGGCTCCGTGGCGCCCCACTGGGAGGTCTATGGCGACTACGGCGACCGGGTCCTGCTCGAGGAGTTCCGTACCCGGGTACTTGCGCGCCTCGTGCTCATCACCCGTGACGACCCGCAGTTCCGCCGCAACAGCGAGCGTGTGGCTCGCGATGCAGAGCGTGAACTGATATCGATCGAATGGGACCTCGGCACCACGGGCGCCTGACGGTTCGCTGGGGCATCACCGTCCGTTCACTTCCACGACCTCCGACGCTCCCCGGATGCTCACCCGCCCGCCGTACCCTTCGGGAATCGAAGAGCGCTTCTTCAACCGTGACCTGAGTTGGCTCGCTTTCAACGAGCGGGTGCTCTCTCTCGCCCGCGAGACCGCGATTCCTCTCCTCGAGCGGGTCAAGTTTTGTGCAATCTTCTCCTCGAACCTTGACGAGTTCTTCCAGGTGCGTGTCGCGGGCCTAAAGAACCAGATCGACGACGGCATCCTGTTCCACGGTGTTGACGGACGCAGCCCCGAGCAGGTGCTGGCCGAGGTGTCGGCCACGGTGCGACACCTCGTCGTCGAACAAGAAGAGTTGTTGACGACGATCATCCTGCCCGCGCTCGCCGGCCACGGCATTCGGCTTGTGGCGTGGAGTGACCTCGACGAACCCACATGCGAACGCCTGACGAAAGAATTCCGTCAGCGGATCTTTCCCGTGCTGACACCGCTCGTCGTCGACCCCGCACATCCTTTCCCTTACATCTCGGGCCTCGCCCTGAGCATCGGTGCGACCGTCGTCGACTCGGCAACCGGTGACGAGAGGTTCACGCGCCTCAAGGTGCCACCGCTCCTGCCGCGACTCATCGAGGTCGATGCCGGGGGAACTTTCATCACTGTTGAAGACGTCATCATTGCCCACCTGACCGAGTTGTACGAGGGAATGGACGTACGTGATCCTTTCGTCTTTCGTGTCACGCGAGATGCCGACATTGAAGTCGACGACGAAGATGCCGACGATCTGCGCCAGGTAATCGAAGAGGAACTGCGTCGCCGCCGCTTCGGCCGTGCGGTGCGGTTGGAAACAGTCGCCGGCGTGCCCGATGACGTCGTTGCGCTGTTGCTCGAGGAACTCGAACTCCGGGCCGCCGATCATTTCGAGAGTCGTCTCCCTCTCGACCTCACGTGCCTGCAGCACATTGCCGGTCTGCCCCGGGGCGAGCTACGCGATGAACCCTGGCCGTCGGTGACCGCAGGGCGAATCCTCGCCGCACGCGAGGCCGACGAACCGATTTTCAACCTCATCCGGCGACGTGATCTTGTCGTCCACCATCCCTACGAGTCATTCCAGTCGTCGACCGAGGCATTCATCGAAGAGGCTTCGCGTGACCCGCGTGTGCAATCGATCAAGATGACGCTCTATCGAACGTCTGCAGACAGCGCGATCATGCGAAACCTCATCATGGCAGCCGAACGAGGCGTGCAGGTTGTGGTCCTGGTCGAATTGAAGGCCCGTTTCGACGAGGCGATCAATTTGAGCTGGGCGAGGCAGCTCGAGAGGGCGGGTGTGCACGTGATGTACGGCATCGTCGGACTCAAGACGCATGCGAAGGTGGCGATGGTCGTACGTGACGAGCCCGACGGCCTGCGTCGCTATGTGCACTTCGGAACCGGCAACTACAACGCGGAAACTGCGGGGATGTACGAAGACATCGGCATCTTCACGTGCAATCCCGAAATTGCCGACGACACGACCCGCCTCTTCAATCATCTCACGGGGTTCAGCAGGACCAATTGGTACCGCCACCTGCTCGTCGCCCCCCATTTTCTGCGTCGTGGGATCGTCGATCTCATTCGTCGTGAGCGCGACACGGGGACAAACGGCTTCATCCGCCTGAAGATCAATTCACTCGCCGACGCCGACATGATCGCCGAGTTGTACGAAGCGTCGCGTGCCGGGGTGCGAATCGAGATCCTCGTGCGCGGTATTTGCATGCTGCGCCCCGGTGTGCCGGGTCTGTCGGAAAACGTTGCGGTCCGCTCCATCCTCGGTCGCTACCTCGAGCACTCGCGCATCTACCACTTCGCCAACGCCGGGGGACCGGGAGCGCCGGCGTGGTATGTCGGCTCGGCCGACTTGATGACACGCAACCTCGACCACCGTGTCGAGGTCTTGACGCCCGTGCTTCTCGAGAGACACCGTCTATGGCTGGAACACGCGCTCGGGTACTTGAACGATGACGACACCCCGCACTTCACGCTCGCGGCCGACGGTTCGTGGAGTCGTCGTGGTCGGGTCGAGTTCGTCGACGATGCCCAAGAGCGCATGTACCGCTGGGCGAAGGATCAACAGGCGAGACGTGTCAATGAAGGGAACCCTCGAACTGGCTCGGATAGCCTTGGCTGAGCGGAATGGCGGAGGCGATGGAAGAGCTTCGTAAGGGTTTTCACGGTGAGATCAACGAGGTGCGGCTGGCTCTGGCGACTCTCGCGGCGTCGGTCATCGAGGCGATCCCGCGCGCAACGACCGTGCTGCTCGCGGGCGATCTGGAAGGTGCCGAATATCTGATCCTCACCGACGATGAGATCGATGCCCGGTCACTCGAGCTCGAGGACCGGTGTTACCGCCTCCTCGCGTTGCAGGCGCCCGTCGCGGGTGAACTGCGTCAACTCGTCGCCATCCTCAAGATGATCGGTGAGATCGAGCGCAGTGCCGACCTCACGGTCAACATTGCCAAAGCCGCACGCCGGATCTACGGACATGCGCTCGACCCGAAGTTGCGCGGCATCATCAGCAAGATGGGTGAACAGGCGCAACAACTCTTCGCCGCAGCACTCGACGCCTTCGAGACCGAGGACGTGGCCAAGGCCAGTGCTCTCGACGACATGGATTCGTACCTCGACGGACTGCAGAGGCAGTTCGTTCAGGCGATCTTCGAATGCAATCTTGCCGGAACGATCGATCTGCAGGTTGCCATACAGTTGGCCGTCGTGGCGCGTTTCTACGAGCGCATCGGTGATCATGCCGTGAACATCGGTGAGCGAGTTCTGTACGCGGTGAGTGGCTGGCGTCCGGAGTTGAGGGGCGCCGCGCGCCACAAGGCTCGGCTCGCGGGAGAGGACACCGACGGGATCCCGTTGCCCGAAGGCGTGCCGGAGGCCTGACCATCGAAATCGCCGTCGCTTTCGTTCTTGGGATCCTTGTCGCGATCGCTGGCGTTCGACTGCTCAGACCAGGGACACGGAGCAAAGCGCCGGCCCCGCCGACAGTCGAACAACGCTCCGTCATTGCGCGACAGGCAGAGCAATCGATGCCCGATTTTGAGGCGGTGCTCAATGCGTTGCCATTGGGGGTGGTGCTCGCGAGGCGGGATACGGTCGTCGTGTTCCGCAACCGGGCGGCAACGGCCGTCGTTGGTTTGCGACACGTCGACCTCCTCGTCGAGGCAGCGGTCGACCGGTTGATCCGCCAGACGATCGAAGGGGGGGCAGCCAGAACCGAGACCATGGAACTGTTCGGACCGCCGCCGCGCGTTCTTGTCCTGTCGAGCGTTGAAATGGTCGATGGCGTCTACCTTGTCGTGATAGAGGACATCAGCGAGCGGTCCCGTATTGACGCGGTGCGAACGGACTTCGTGGCAAACATCAGTCACGAACTCAAGACCCCTGTGGGTGCGCTTTCGATCCTTGCCGAGGCGATGCAGGACGAAACGGACGCCTCGGTCATCAAGCACCTGGCTTTGCAGATAATGAAGGAGGCGCATCGTATGTCGGAGACGATTGACGATCTTCTCGAGCTGTCGAAAATCGAACTCGATGCGCCACTGCGACACAACGACATCGACCTCGTGGCGCTCGTTCGTGAGGCCGCCGAGCGGCATGCCCGGTCCGCATTGGCAGCCGATGTTCGCATCGAAACCGACGTGCCTGATGGACAATTCGTCGTGACCGGAGACCACACCCAGTTGTTGTCAGCAATCTCGAACCTCATCGACAACGCTGTCAAATACAGCGAGGGGGGGGACACCGTAACCGTGCGTCTCTCCCGCGAACCGGGCCTGATCGTGATCGTGGTCGAGGACGAAGGCATCGGCATTCCACAGCCCGACATTGACCGGATCTTCGAACGCTTCTACAGGGTCGACAGGGCACGGGGTCGCAGTACGGGCGGTACCGGACTCGGCTTGTCGATCGTGCGGCACATCGTGGCGAATCATGGTGGCGAGGTGAACGTCAGGTCACAGGAGGGTGAAGGGTCGTCCTTCAGGCTCGTCCTGCCAGTGCAGATCGGTGATACTCGGTGATATCCGCATGAATGCCGCAGCCGCCACCGCCCACCAGACCATTCTCATCGTCGAAGACGAGGAGTCCTTCGTCGAGGCCCTGCAGGTCGGTCTCAAGCGCGAGGGTTTCCGCGTCGAGGTTGCCCGCGACGGTATGCAGGCTCTCGAGTTGTTCGACATCGTCCGCCCGGACCTGGTCCTGCTTGATGTGATGTTACCCAAGGTGTCGGGTATCGACGTCTGCCGACAACTGCGGAAGCGATCGCAGGTACCGATCATCATGGTGACCGCCAAGGCTGCCGAGATCGACACCGTGGTCGGTTTGGAGGTTGGTGCCGATGACTACATCACCAAGCCCTATCGGTTGCGTGAAGTTGTGGCCCGCATGCGAGCAGTCATGCGTCGCGCGCCGCTCGATCGAGCCGGTGAACTGACCGAAGGCGTGCTCGCAGTCGGCGATGTGCAACTCGACCCCGACCGGCACGAGGTCAGCATCCGCGGCGAGCGGGTGTCGTTGCCGCTGAAGGAGTTCGAATTGTTGCACATTCTGCTTGCGAACGCGGGACGGGTGCTGCCCCGTGAGACGTTGATCGGCAGGGTGTGGGGCAACGACTACGTCGGTGACACGAAAACGCTCGACGTTCACATCAAGCGTCTGCGGGCAAAGATCGAAGACGACCCGGGGACACCGCACAAGATCGTCACGATCCGCGGCCTCGGTTACAAATACGAGCGCTCGAACTCCCAACAACCCGGTTTCACCGACTGAGCGGGCCGCGCCGACCTACCATCGGTACGTGCTGAAGCGAACGAAGCGGGCGGATCTTCCGCCACGACCTGCCTTCTTCGTACTGGCACGCACGCACGCACTGATGGTCGCCGGAGAGGCGGTCATGACCGTTGCGCTCGCTGATTCGCTGTTCTTGTCGATCAGCCCCGATGCCGCACGCGGCAAAGTCATCCTTTTCCTTGCACTCAGCCTCACTCCCTTTGCGGTGGTGGCACCGTTCATCGGTCCGCTGGTGGATCGGATGAAGGGTGGCCGTCGCCTCGTGGTCATACTCGCTGCGGCCCTGCGCGCCTTGGTTTCTTTCCTGATGATCGGCCGCATCGACTCATTGACGCTCTTCCCGCTCGCATTCGCGGCTTTGGTGTTGTCAAAGACCTATGCGGTGTCGAAGTCCGCGCTCGTGCCGACCGTGGTACCCGCGGAGCGTGAACTCGTCGATGCGAACAGCAAGCTCGGTCTGTTGTCGGGGGTGGTCGGGTTCGCTGCCGTCCTGCCCGCCGCACTCGTGCAACTCGTTTCGCCGCACGTCACGCTGGTGATATCGGTCGTTGTCTTCGTCGCTGCCGTGTTGTCGGCCTGGCATCTACCCCGCGACGTGCGAATCGCCACCTCCCCGCGGAGTCGGGTGGAGATCGAGGAACTGCGGTCGCGTCGCGTGCGTCGTGCAGTGGCCGCAATGCGTTTGATGCGAGGCCTCGTGGGCCTGATGTTCTTCCACCTCGCCTTCTGGTTACGTGACCAGAAGGCGGGCACGGTCTGGTTCGGATTCGCCGTGTCGCTCGCCTCGATCGCAACGATGGTGGCCAACGCGGCCGCACCGATCGTGCGGCGCCGTCTGCGCGAGGAGACGATGATCATTGTTGCTCTCGGGGCCGTCGGTGTGGGCGGATTCGTCTGCACCTGGGTCGGTGGTGTGACGGGTGGCGTCATTCTCGCAGCGACGGTCAATGCCTTTGCTGCCACGTGCAAGTTGGCCTACGAAGCGGTCGTGCAGTCCGATGCACCCGACGCAAACCGTGCCCGCGCGTTCGCGTCCTTCGAGACCCAGTTCCAACTCGCATGGGTCGGTGCGGGCCTCATCCCTGTCGTCCTGCGCCTGCCGGGCGAACTCGGATTCTTCGTCGTCGGTCTGGTTGGTTGCGTCGGAATGTTGTTGTTCGTGTTGCGGATGCGCGCCGCTAGGCAATCTCGAGGCGTGCGAGCCAGAGACCGGGCGCGTCAACCTCGGCGGGCGTAGGCAACGCATCGTCACGATTCAACAGATCGAGTGCCCGCGCGGCTGATGACCGTTCGATGATGCCGCGGATGAAGTTGCGTCCCCGCTCGACCGTTTCGCGCGTGTGGTGGATACCGAGCAGATGTTCGACGAACTTGTCGGATGGGGACGATTCGATGCGTCGACGGCGCAACGCTTCGGTGACGGCCGGAGCGCCGCCGAGTAGGCGCTGTGTCACGCCGTCGACGATCCAGTCGACGAGGCCGACCGTGCACGCCAGGAGTGCGTCGAGCCCGGGGCGCAGGGCCTCCTGTTCGGGCGAGATCACTGCGCCGAGCAACAGCGCGGGGTCGGACATCGTCTGTTGGAACGCCATTATCGGGTTCGAAGCATCGAACTCGGTGCCGGACAGTTTTTCGATCACCGCATCGGGATCGGGAGAGAACGCCGAAACGTAAGCATTCACCGTGTCGAACAATGCGGTACGCAGGTGGGCGCTGCGCAACACCGCGTGTGCGGCGAATTCGTGGACGAGAACCCACATGCGAATGTCGGCAAGTGGCAGGTCCCATTCGCCGGCGAACGAGTCGATGTTCCCCGGGACGATGAGCAACGGCTCTTCCCTGCCACGGGGCAGGAGCAAGTCGTACTGTCCGAAGGCCCGCGCGGCGAGTTGGCCGACCATCGAGCCGACGGTCATGCCGAGCATCATCGGCGCCATCGCCGACATGAGGCCGCTCATCAACGACGTCATCGGGTCGGCCGCCGCATCGGGCAAGGTCTCGCCGGCGGGCCGCTGGGAGAGGGCCGCCGCCAGATTGTCGAAAACGGGCCGGTAGGCGTCGAGGGTGGAGTGACACCACTGGGCCGGGGTCACGCACTCGATGCGGGGCTCGCCGGCATCGGCACCGGCGAGAAAGTCGACGATGTGGCGGTGCGCCAGCGGGGCCAGGTTTTCGCAGGCGATTCGCGCTGCCGGGTCGACGTTGGAGCCCCCCTGACCCAGCCCGACGTACGCCACTTGGCGGGCAATGTCCCAGTTGAGGGGGCCCTGGCCGGCGAGCGACTTCATGATGTCGCCGAGAAACGGCATCGCACCGAATGGATTGTTGTCACCGAACGAGCCGAACGGAAAGTTCCCCGATGGTGTGTCGTCGTCGGCCATGTCGTGATGATAGGAGGGTGCCGCCGCAAACGTCTCGTCGTCAGCGCAAACGGGACAACAACTCGCTGACCGCTGCAATCGGCACGAAGCCCGTCACACCACTGCGAATCGTGTAGAGGCCCACCAGTCGTCCCTCGGTGTCCCGGACGGGTGACGAGTCGGGAACGCCGAGCGCGGCAACCATGCCCGTGAGCGGGACGAAAGTCGAGGCGTCGAATGCAACCGGGATGCCGACCGATGCACCGACTGTCCCGTCTCGGCCGATCGTGACGCGTGATCCAACCGCGGGTGTCGTCGCCGAAGTTTCGAATCCGTTGCGAACGTCGACTGGTGAGTCGGCACGAAGAATGCTGATGCCGAAATCCCCGTCGAAGCCCACGACGCGAAGTGGAACCGAGCGCCCGTCGATGTCGGCGACGGTCGCATCACCCTTGCCGGTGGTGACGAACGAGACGTGGACTCCGTCATCCACCGCGAGAACCACGCGGTCCCCGCCGATGGTGGGGAACGCCGGGCCGGTGGCGACATCAGGCGTCGGCCTCGAGCGTGTGGCGACGACGGCGTTTCGCACCACCGGGCGAACCTCTCGTGGTGCTTCGCGGGGTAGCACGAGCGCAATGAGAGCGGCCATCACACCCAGGCCGAGCACCCCGACGAGGAGGGTTACGAACGGAGTGAGAGGCGGTGCCGACCGTCGGGCATTCGCGCGGCGTTGTTGACCTATCTCGCTTGGATGACGCCACGCACGTTCGTGCCGGGGCAGAGGCGCGGGAGCCGTCGTCAGGCGCTCGTCGTGGTCAGCCATGATCGTGGACGGTAATTTCCCGCTGGCCGAATTGGTCGTCGGGCCCGAAATCGTCATGCGTGGGTACGATTCGAAGGGTGACGGGTCACCTGCTTCCCTCCGATGGTTCGTCGAACGACTGGGTGGCGTTGACCGACCGCTCGCTCGACGTCGGTGTCGCCTACGCGTGGGCCCTGCAACCCTCTTGTGGAGCAGTCGTTGTTTTCTCCGGCACGGTGCGCGACCAAGCCGATGGTCGCAACAATGTGAGCCACCTCACCTATGAGGCGTACGAAGACAAAGCCGTTGCACGGATGGGGGAGATCGTCGCCGAGGCCCGTCGTGCGTGGCCGACGATCGGACGTGTCGCGATGCTGCACCGCGTCGGGAGACTGTCGCTCCTCGAGTCGTCGGTTCTCGTCGTGGTGTCGTCACCCCACCGCCCCGAAGCATTCGAGGCGGGGCGCTTCTGCATCGACACCCTCAAGGTCGCCGTGCCGATCTGGAAACGCGAGGAATGGTCCGATGGCACCGACTGGGGTACGGGCGCGCATGACATCGGAAGTGTCCCGCGGCCGTGATTCCTGCACAGACTGCCGTGGTGATCTTTGCCTTGCTCGCGCTCGGCTGTGGTGCGGCGTTGGCGACGATCCTCTTTCGTCAGCAACGACAGACCGGCATCTATGACGGCATCGAGAACTTCCGTCGACACATCGATGCATTGTCACCCGAGGCACGACGCAACGTCGTCAGCAAACAGACACAAATGCGTGGTGGTGACCGCGGCGAACCACGTCCGTAGGCGGCAGCGACCTAAACTGGTCCTAAATGGCCCGTGACCTTGCGATCGACCTCGGGACGGCGAACACGCTCGTCTACATGAAGGGCCGTGGAATCGTACTCAACGAGCCGTCGGTCATCGCCGTGAACCGCAAAACCAGCGAGGTTCTTGCGACGGGGCACGAGGCCTGGAACATGATCGGGCGCACCCCGGGGTACATCGTGGCCGTCCGGCCGCTGCGTGGCGGCGCCATCACCGACTTCGACATAACCGAGCGCATGATCCGCCTTTTGCTGCAGCGCGTCGGTGTCTCGCGTTTCACCCGACCCAAGGTCGTCATCTGCGTGCCCTCGGCGATCACCGAGGTCGAGCGCCGTGCGGTCACCGACGCGACACGTCGTGCGGGTGCCTCCGATGCGCAGTTGATCGAACAGCCGATGGCGGCCGCCATCGGCGCCGAGCTTCCCATCGACGAACCTGTCGGCAACATGGTGATCGACATCGGTGGTGGCACCAGCGAGACGGCGGTCATCAGTCTGGGTGGAGTCGTTGCGCTCGAGGCGATTCGCGTCGGCAGTTTCGACATCGACGCGGCGATCCAGACCTACGTGCGGCGTGAACATGGCATTGCAATCGGTGAGCGCACCGCAGAGGAGATCAAGATCCAGATCGGTACCGCGGCACCGATGCCCAACGAGCGCGGCGCGCAGGTGCGCGGTCGTGACCTCGTCACCGGCCTGCCGAAGAACATCGACCTCAGCGCCGAAGAGGTGCGCTTTGCGATCGACGAGGTCGTTTCGCAGATCGTGCAGTCGGTGACCCGCTGCCTGTCGAAAGTGCCACCCGAAATGGCGCAGGATTTCCTGCAGCGAGGCATGTATCTCGTCGGAGGTGGAGGCCTGCTACGGGGTCTGTCTCAGCGCATCGAACGTGAAACCGACGTGCCGGTGCGCATGTCGCCGATGCCCCTCGAGGCGGTGGTGCTGGGCGCCGGACACTGTGTCGAGAATTACCAGGTTCTGCGCAGCATGTTCATGGGCGCACGGCGCTAGGCGAGCGCCCGACGCACACTACGTACGGGGTCAGCCGACCACACGGAAGGTGCGAATGCCGCCGCCGCGTGAGAGCACGTACACCCCGCCTGATGCAACGGTGCGGATCGCCGTGATGAACCCTGCACCCTTTGCGATTGTTCGTGTCGACTTCACCTTCTGGTTAGACACCTTGATCGCGGTGATGCGACCGGTGCAGTAGTCGCCAAAGACGTACCAGCCACGCAGACTGGGCAGAGAATTGTCGCGCACGCGTGTGCCGCCGATCACCGAGCACCCCTGCTCGCCGTGCGGGTACACGAAGACGGGTTGGTTGTGTCCGTAGGCGGTCTGGTCTTTGTTGTTGCGAACGCGTCCCTCGAACGCACTCCAACCGAAGTTGGCGTCACGGCCCGATCCATCCTTCGCCCAGACGACGTTCACTTCTTCCCATCTGTTCTGGCCGACATCGGGTACCCACAGGTTCATTTCATCGTCGAATTCGAATCGCCACGGATTACGCAGTCCGATTGACCACACCTTCGGAGCCGCCGACTTTGCATCGCGCGCGAGTGGTTCGAGGCTCAGGATCTTGCCGAAGAACGACGTCGGATCGAGCGCGAGTCGTGCGGGGTCATTGCCGAAACCGCTGTCTCCCGTGCTGACAAAAAGGCGGTTGCCCGGACCGAAAGCGAGACTGCCACCGTTGTGCACCGATGGACGGTTTCTCGGGAGTTGGAAGATCACCGTCCGAGTTGCCGTATCTGCGGTGTTGTCGGCGCGCATGACATAGCGGGCCACGACGGTCCCGAAACGGGAGTCGGTGTAGTTGACGTAGAGATGAGAGCCGTCGGGGTGGAAAATCAGACCGAGAAGACCACGTTCCACGTCGGCGCTCGTGAACCTCCGAAGGTTGAGCGCAATCGTGCGTGCGTTGGTCGTGGGGTCGTAACGCACGACGAGACCGTCCTGCTCTGCGATGTAGAGACCCGTGTCTCCGTCGCGTGAAGCGATGTCGACGGGAAGCTTCGCGCCGGTCACCTTGACAAGTGCGACTTTCGTTCCCCCACCCGACCCGGCGGTCGACTCCATGGCTGGGACCACCAGCACCGCGCCGGCCACGACCACAGCAACCAGACAACGACGAAAACGGTGGGGCCTGACTGCACTCACGGCACCGCCACCAATCGACTGACGTCGCCCGCCAGGGTGAGGACATAGACGTCACCCGATGCGACGGTGCGAACCGCAGTCACTGACCCGGCGTTGTCGACGAGGCGCACGGCGCGTGACACCGTTTTCCCGGAAACCTTGATGGCGGTGATGCGGCCACTGCAGAAGTCGCCATAGACGTACCAACCCGAGAGTGCGGGAAGCTTCGCCGAGCGAATCTTCGTCCCACCGGAAATGGAGCAGCCTTCTTGGCCGTGTTGGTAGACATGGACAGGGGCAAGGTGTTTCCGAGCGACTTGGTCGTTGTTGAAACGCATGAGACCTTCGTACGCACTCCATCCGAAATTCGCGTTGCGTCCCGACCCAGAGGAGGCGCGCGCGAGATTGACCTCTTCCCATTTGTCCTGGCCGACGTCGGCGACCCAGAGGTTCATCTCCTCGTCGAACTCGAATCGCCACGGATTGCGCAGGCCCACGGACCAGATGCGTGCGGCGGCGGACCTCTCGTTGCGTGCAAGTGGGTCGATGCCGATGATCTTTCCGAGCATCGACGATTTGTCGAGCCCCGCACGTAGGGGGTCGTCACGCGAGCCACCATCACCGGTGCCGATGTAGAGACGCCCACCGGGGCCGAATGCAAGGCCACCCCCGTTATGGTTCGCGTAGGGCTGGTCGAGGGTGAAGAGCACGGTCCGCGAGGTGGGCTCTGCGGTGTTGTCGGCGCGCATGCGGTAGCGCGCAACGACGGTGTTGCCGGCGTCGTCGGTGTAGTTGACGTAGACGAAGCGGCCGTTCGGATGGAAGGCGAGACCGAGGAGCCCTCGTTCTCCCGACGCCCCGGTGAGTCCGGTGACGTCGAGTGCCGTCGACTTCACTTTTGTTTTGGTGTCGAAGCGCACGACCCTGCCGTCCTGTTCGGCGATGTAGAGACCCGTGTCGGAGGTGCGCGAAGCGATGTCGGTGGGTTTGGCAACGGTCGTGACCGCTGTGAGACGTGCTTTCGGGTCGACGCTCGCGGTGGCGCCGGTCGGTACGGCGACGGCGATGACGAGAGAGGTGCCAAACAGGAAAAAAGCGCGGATGTCACGCATCGACGTTCACACGGGCGAGGCCCTCCTGCACGACGGTGATCGCCAACTGGCCGTCCTTGGTGTAGATCGAACCACCGGCGAGGCCACGGGCATTCGACGTTGAAATCGAGTACTGGTCGTAGAGCATCCACTCGTCGGCGCGGAAAGCACGGTGGAACCACATCGCGTGATCGAGGCTGGCCATCTGCACACCCTTGGAATTCCACGACAGGCCGTGCGGGAGGAGTGTGGTGTCGAGCAGGGTGAAGTCGCTCGCGTAGGTGGCGATGCACGTGTGCAACACGGGGTCATCGGGCAACCTGCCGTCGGCGCGCATCCACACGCGCTGACCCAGGGTCGGAACACCCTCGCGCGAGAACGGATCGGCGTCGACGTAACGCAGGTCTATGGGTCGCGGACGGTCGTACCACTCGCCGATGATGTGTTTGTACGGGGCCATGCGTGTTTTGAAGTCGGGCAGCGTGTCGGGGTCGGCGAGCTTCGCGGGACCGTTGATCTGGTGGTCGAGTCCGGGTTCGCTGAGGTGGAACGAAGCCTGCAGGTTGAAGATGGCCTGGCCGTGCTGGATGGCCACGACACGCCGTGTGGTGAAACTACGTCCGTCACGGATGCGGTCGACGTTGTAGAGAATCGGCACCCAAGGGTCGCCCGGCCGCAGGAAGTAGGCATGCAGCGAGTGCACGTGGCGATCGGCCTCGACGGTGCGGGCGGCGGCAACGAGGGCCTGTCCGGCCACCTGGCCGCCAAAGACGCGCTGGCGGTTCTCGTCGGGTGACTTTCCTCGGAAGACGTTGACCTCGATGGCTTCGAGGTCGAGTAGATCGATGAGGTCGTCGAGCGCCGATTTCATTGCTCACATGTTGGCAGGGGCAGGGGACCGCGCACAACGCGGGGGAGGGGTACCATCGCACCCGTGGCATTACTACCTCTCAACCCCGATCAACTCCTGTCCACCACCCGTGCGGTGCGCAAGCGCCTGGATTTTTCGAAGCCGGTCCCCGATGACGTCGTGCGCGAATGCGTGTCGGTGGCCATGCAGTCGCCCTCGGGCAGCAACATGATGACGATGAGCTTCGTCGTCGTGCGTGACGAGGCCAAGCGCAGGGCGATCGGCGAGGTCTACAAGAACTGTTACGGCATGTACAAGTCGATGGACGGTGTGTACATCGGTTCGATCGACAAGGGTGACGACGCGGCCAATCAGCAGCAGAAGCGTTCCGCCGACTCCGCCGACTTCCTCGGCGAGCACATGGGTGACGCACCGGTGCTCGTCCTCGGTTGCACGCAAGGCGCGCGCTTGGATGGTGCACCGGCGATGATGTCGGCGTCGATGCTGGGCAACATTCTCCCGGGCATGTGGTCGTTCATGCTGGCGGCACGCGCGCGCGGTCTGGGTACCGCGTGGACCACCGTGCACCTGATGATGGAACAGCAGGTCGCCGACATTCTCGGTATTCCATTCGAAACCGTGCAGCAAGTGTGCCTGTCGCCGCTCGCCTACACCAAGGGAACCGACTTCAAGCCTGCGGCACGTCCACCGGTCGACTCGATCATCCACTGGGACGGTTGGTGATCGATCCCGAACTGCGCCGCCATGCCCTGGCGGCGCGTGGTTTCATGCCCGAAGTCGAGGGTGACGCCCTTTTCGATGCGGCCTGTTCGTTGCGCGGGGATGCGGCCCGCGCGCCGTTCGTGGAAATCGGCTCGTGGTGCGGGCGCTCGACGGTTTGGCTCGGTGCAGCGGCACGCCAGCAGGGCACGGTGGTCTTGGCTGTCGACCATCATCGCGGCAGCGAGGAGAACCAGCCGGGTTGGGAGTGGCACGACCCGACACTCCTCGACGCGGCGACGGGTCGTATCGACACGTTGCCGTTCTTTCGTTCGACGATCGCCGGGGCGGGCCTCGAGGACGTCGTGGTGGCGGTCGTGGGGGAGTCACCTGTCTTTGCCGCGTGCTGGAACGCACCCATCGGGTTTCTGTTCATCGATGGTGGCCACGGGGTCGAACCGGCCCGAGCCGACTACGCGAATTGGACGCCGCACGTGATGATCGGCGGTCTGCTGGCGATCCACGACGTGTTTCCCGACCCGACCGACGGTGGCCGACCTCCCTACGAGGACATCTATCTCCCCGCTCTCGCCGGCGGGCGTTTCGAAGAGGTGTCGGCGACGGGCAGTCTGCGCGTGCTGCGCCGCGTGCGCTGAGGATCAGCGGTCGAGAAAGCCGTGGCGGAACAAGCGCGAACCCGGTGACGCGCCGGTGATCGCATCGGCGGCAAGGATGATCGCCGCTCCCGTGTAGGCGGTGCGCTCGTCGGCCGGAAAGGCGATGCGATCGGGGTAGGCGAGGCCGGTGAGATAAGAACCATCGTTACAACGGTGCGGTCGTGTCCATGCGAGCAGTTTCTCCGCGGTGTCGATGTCGCCCAGGGCGGAGTGGGCCAGTGAACACTCGGCGGTCTCGGCGGCGGTGATCCACGCTTCATCGCTGACGCAGCGGATGCCGAGGCCGTCCATTGCGAACGTGTCCCACAACGAGGCCAGGCGGTCCTTTGCCTGCGCGCCTTCCATGGTGCCGGTCATCACCGGGTAGTACCAGTCCATCGCCCAGCGGTCCTTGGGTTCGAAGGCGGCGAGGTCGGTTCGCACGACACGGTCGATCGCATCGGCGGCGCGCAACAGGTGGTCGGGACGGTCGTCGACGAGGGCGGCGAGCATCGCTCCGCAACGCAGCGAGTGCCTGATCGACGACGAACCCGTGAGGAGCGCGTAGTCCCACGGCGTGCCGTCGGTTTCGCGGGCCCACAACAGGGTGCCATCGGCCCGACGGTGGGCGAGCACCCATTCGAGTGCGGAACTAACGACCGGCCACAGATTTTTCACCGTTGCGAGATCACCGGTGCACAGCCAGTGATGCCACAGCCCGGCCGCCACGTAGGCACAGACGTTGGTGTCGAGCTTTGCATCCTCGATCGAGCCGTCGGGCAGGTAGTAGTTGTGCCATGCACCGTCGTCCCGCTGCGTGTTCGCCAGCCACTCGTAGGCGCGGCGGGCCTCGTGGCGCATACCCATCGTGTCGAGTGCCATCGCCGTTTCGACATGGTTCCACGGGTCGCAGTGCCCGCCGTCGAACCAGGGAATCATTCCGTTCGGCAGTTGCAGGCGGGCGATCGAAACCGCGGTCGAGTGCAGTTCCCCATGGGTGATGACACCGCTGATCGTCAGGTCGTGTTTCATCGCGATGCCCCGATGGGTTCGCCGCGGCGTGCATAGACGACGTAGCTCTTGCCGAGCACGGGACTGAGCACTCGCTCGACGACCTTCATGCCGCGCGGTCGGTTCACGATGTCCCATTCGAGGAACCGTCGGTAGGCGGCGACCACCCGATGGTCGTTGTTCGACGGACCGACCGCACACTTCAACCACCAGTAGGGGCTGTGCAGTGCATGTGCGTGGTGCTGGCCGACGATCTCGAAACCAGCGGTGCGCAGCTTCGCCTTCAGCTCGGTTGCCGAGTAGATGCGCACGTGGCCGCCCGGTGATTTCGGGGCGTGGTACTCGTCGGAGAGCATCCAGTTGATTTTCTCCGGCAACCACGTGGGAACCGTCGCCGCCAGCACGCCGCCCGGCTTTAGCACCCGATGCAGTTCGGCCATGGCTGCGTTGTCGGCGTCGATGTGCTCAAGCACCTCGGAGGTGACGACACGATCGAACGTCGCATCGGCAAACGGAAGCCCGGTTGTGTCGCCGCGCAGACATGCCACGAAGCTGTGGGTCGTGATTTCACCCGCAGCGGCCATCGCGGCGAAAGTGTTGCGCGTGGTGACCACTTCGTCGTCGGCCCGGTCGAGCGCGACGACGTGGGCGCCGAGTCGTGCGGCCTCGTAGGCGTGGCGGCCAAAACCCGCACCCGCGTCGAGGAACAGTTCGCCGGGAGCGAGTCCCAATTTGTCGAAACGAACGGTGAGCATCAGCGTCTCCGTGCGCGGTTGTGCTGCATGTCGAGAACCTCGCGGTACTGCTCGACGGTGAGTTCCGCACAATGGCGCCAGCTCCAACGTTCCACGACGCGTCGACGGCCGTTGGCACCGATGCGTGTGCGCAGGTCGGCGTCGGCGAGACCGAGGCGCAGGGCCGCCACCAACGAGTCGACGTCACCGGCTTTGCACTGCACGACGGTGTCACCGTTGGTGCCGGTGACCTCGGGAAGTGCCCCACCGTCGGTGGCAACCAGACAGATACCGGTACACATCGCCTCGATGGCGGGAAGGCTGAAGCCTTCGTAGAGGCTGGGAACGACGGCAAGTTCGGCCTGTGCGTACAGTTCGACGATGCGTTCGTCGGGAACGCCCGACACGAAGTCGATCGCGTCGCGCAGGCCAAGTGAGTCGATGAGGTCGGCGCTCTTGCCGGGCTTGGGTTTGCCGATGATCGTCAGGTGCACGTCGCGTTCCGTGCGCAGTTTCGCCATTGCCTCGAGCAGGTATGACAAACCTTTGAGGGCAACGTCGGCCGATGCCGTCGTGATGAGTCGTCCCGGCCGGCGCACCACACCATCGATCGGCTTGAAGAGATCGGGGTCGACGCCGACGGGAACGAGGCGCATGCGGTCGAGGGGCACCCCCATGTCGTTGTGGATGTCCTTGATCGAGTTCTCGCTGACGACGACGATGCGCGGCATTTTCGAGGCGACCCTGCCCTGCATCTTGACGAACGAATACCAGCGGCCGATGCCCAAGCGCTTGTAGCGGCTCTTCGTGTGGCTGAGTTCGAGTGCGCGGTCGCGCGTGATCGGGTGGTGAAGCGTCACGATCGTCGGGATCATCTTTTCGATCTTTAGGATGTCGTCACCGAGGCACTGATTGTCGTGGACGATGTCGAAGTCGCCGACGCGGGCCTTGAGCGCGCGGTAGGCGCGCATGCTGAACGCCTTCGGCTCGCCGAAAGTGCCCTTCAGGAACAGGGCTGCTTCGACGATGTTCGGCAGGTTCTTGAGTTCCCAATACGCGGGAAATCGACCGGGGTAGAGGTCGTTGAAGATGTCGAGGCTGGGCAGCTGGTGCATCGGCACGCGCGGGTCCAGCACCGGATAGGGCTGGCCCCCGTACACCTCGACGTGGTGACCGAGGTCAACGAGCGCCTTGGTGAGATGGCGGGTGTACACGCCCTGGCCGCCGACGTGGGGTTTGCCCCGGTAGGTGAGGTACGCGATGCGCAACGGCCCGTTCGGGTCTGCCCCCCCAGTCATAGAACCGAAAGGCTACCGCCGAGTGGGTTCACCGCTCCGCCTGCGTGAACGGTACGAGACGAGTGCGAATGCGAGCAGAAGCGCAACGATCACGGGCGCATCACCGAGTCGCGAATACCACGTGCGGCCCGTGCGCAATGGCACGTCGGCAACTATCACCGCAGCCTGGCCGATTCGCGTGCGCGACACCAAGTCGCCCCTGTCGCTGATGAAACCCGAGAAGCCCGTGGGGGCGGCCTGCACGACGTACCGCGCCGACTCGATGGCGCGCAGACGTGACGATGCGAGTTGTTGAGTCTGGAGGATCGTGCCGCGATACGACGAGCCGTTCGTCGGGTTGATGACGAGGGTCGCGCCTTCTTCGACGCCCTCGTTCACACGACCAGCGAAGAACACTTCCCACGAGATTGCCGTGGCAACACGAACGACCCCGACGTCGTCCCCACTGATGGTCGCGCTGCCGAGTGGGACCTCGAGCAATGCCTTCGACGTGCCCGCAACGGCGTCGGTTGGCACCTGGTCGACCGGTGCGCCGATCGCGCGCAGCACGCCGCGCATCGGGATGTACTCACCAAACGGAACCAGCCGTACCTTGTCATAACCATCACCAAGTGAGCCATCGGCACGTATGACGATCTGTTTGTTGGTGAACCGACCGGGCCCGGCGTCCTCGGTCACACCGACGAGCACCGGAACGCCGAGACGTTTCGCCTCGTCGGATATTTCAGCGAATTCGCTCGACGCGGCGAAGTCGGCCACGTCGACAACGTTCTCCGGCCAGACCACGATGTCGACCTTGTCCGCGGGAGTGATGGTTTGCATCATCTCGAGATGGCGCAAGTGCACGACACGTGGGGAGGTGTTGATCGCGCGCGTGCCCTGGGGCCCGCCACCTTGCACCACCGCGATTCGAACCTCGGGTGAAGCGTCGATGACGGCGCCCGTTGGTGCAACGGCAACCACGAGCAGAGCGGCGAGTGACATTGCGACGAAGCGGCGCTTTCGCGCGGCCAGATATGTCGCGGCTTGCCACACGAACCAGGTGATCCCGATGACGCCGACGACACGGACGAGCGAAACGACCGGACTTTGAGCCTGCGAAATCCCGAGCGAGGCAAGCGGAACACCGCCAAAAGGCCAGGAGAACCGCAACGCCTCGACGGATGCATGTGCAAGCGGTTGCAACACGACGTGTCGCTCGGCGCGCCAGACGATGCTCTCGGCCAGACCGTGGAGGACCGCAAAGAGGATGCAGGCGACGATCCAACCCGGGGCGGAAATGAACCACATCCATGCCGTGGCGGGCAGGAACCAGCCGAGGGTGAAAGCGGCACCGTGCCCGAACGCCCCGTGGCGCGACCCCGCTTCACGGCTGGTGACGTGGAACCAGGCGATGCCCAGGAAAGCCAGTGGCCACCAACCCCACGGCGGCATCGACCCGGCAACCAGGACACCCGCGAGAAGCGACTTGGTTCCCCCACGCGAGACGCGCACTGTCACGTGTCACCGGCTGCTGGACGGCTGACCAACTTGGTGAAGATCACGTGGCGGTAGGCAATCGAATGCGGTGGATGGCAGGAGAGGATGGTCAAAGTCGAGGCCTTCGTCGGTACGCCGTGGCTTGTTCGGTGACCCACAACGACTGCGTTCCCCTGCTTGCCGGCAAGGCCGCTTCCGGGCCACAAACCAGGCCACGTTGGAGCACGTCAGCGCGGATGCCGTAGGGGAGGTTCGCCTCCACGCCGAATGCCGGGATGCGCACGGCGACGACGGTGTTGCGAAGGAAACGACGCGTCGCGCGCATGTGGCAATTCTGGCAAAAAACCGCTGTTCAGCGCACGGAGACCCGTTCGATGATCCGCCGCGCCGTCTCGTTCGCCTGTTCGATGCAGGCCGGAATACCGATTCCCCGGTAGCTCGCCCCGGCGAGATGGACGTTGGGCAATTCCGTCGCGAGGTGGGCCTCGACGCGGTCGACGCGCTCGAAGTGACGCGGCCGGTACTGCGGAAAGCTTTCGACCCATCGCGTGAGCCTCACATGGTCGTTGCCCACATGGGAATCGAAGTCGACACCGAGGTGCCACTTGAGATCCGCCAGCACGAAGGAGAGCAGTTCGTCGTTCGAATGGTGATGAAGCGGCATTCCATCACGTCCGAGCGAGACACGCAGAACCATGTTCGTACCGTCGTCGAGGTGCGCCCATTTCTGTGACGCGAAGGAAACCGCGGTGACGAAACGCTGCACCGTCTTGGGCACGAGGTAGCCGCTGCCGGTGGCGGAGCGGGGCATCGCGTGTCGCGGCACCGCGAGTGTGACCATAACGACCGACGCGTGCTCCCATGCCGCCAGCAGGCGTGCGGCGTTCGGTGCGGCGTGGGCCAGCCATTCGCCGGTCCGTCGGGCGGGCGATGCGAGCACGACGTGGTCGCATCGGTGTTCCTCGTCAGAGACACGAACGACGAGGTCCTTTCCGTCGTGGTCGAGACCGCTGACGCGCGAATTGACCATCACCTTCGCACCCGCACGAAGCACCGACGCGTGCACGGCATCGGTGAGCGCCTGCATCCCACCCGCCGGCGCAGCAAACACGGGATTCTCGGCGCCTCCAGGTGCAGGTCTCGGGCGTTTTTGCGCCGAGATCATGAGGCTGCGGCCCTCGGATGCGAGTTCCTGCAACTGCGGCATACCGCGCAGCGAGAAGGAGTCGGTGTCGGTGGCGTAGATACTCCCGACAAGCGGGTCGATCAATATTTCCTGGACCTCGTTGCCGAGGCGTTTGCGCATGAACGCCCCGAGACAATCGAGGTCGGTCGCTGTGCGAGGCAGGAACGGCTCGAGTCCGGCGCGCAACTTGCCACGTGTCGAGATGAGACGGGACCGCACGAGGGGGCCCAGCCGCGTCGGCACGCCGAGCAAAAGACTCTCGGGCAGGGGATGAAGTCGACCGCGCCACACCGATGCGTGTGCAACGGCCGGGGATGTCAGTGAACCCCCGAGGCCGACTTCCTCGGCGAGATTCCGTGCGGCGGGCACGCGCAGGAGAAAGGCATCGGCGGCTTCGTCGACAGCTGCATGGCCGGCGAAGGGCGAGGTGCGAATCACGCCCCCAACCCGTGCGTCGGCCTCGAGAACCGTCACATCGACCAGCGGATCGAGGGCGAGGAGGCGATGTGCGCAGGCAAGCCCGGTGATGCCGCCGCCGACAATGACGACCCGTTTCGGCATCGACCCCGTGCTCAACTTGCAGCCTCGATCGTGCGCCGCGCGAGCGCCGCCATCACACGGGGATCGTCGTTGACGCAGGCGACGCGATCAAAGACGAGGCCACGCGACTCGGCATGTTTCTTCGCCTCGATGTCGAGGTCGTAGAGCACCTCGAGGTGGTCGGCAACGAAACCGCACGCGCACACGAGCACGCCCGCCGGCGGTGAGTCGGAAGCAGCCAGCGCATCGATCGCCTCGAGTACGTCGGGGCCGATCCACGGCTCGGGTGTCCGACCCGCCGATTGCCAGGCGATGTCCCACTGCTCGTGTTCACGCAGGCCGAGGGCATTTGCAACGGCCATGGCAGTCGAGCGCAATTCCTGCGGATACGGGTCGCCCGCATCGATGATGCGTTGGGGAAGCGAATGTGCGGTGAAGAGCACCTTGGTGTTCGCCGGCATCCTTGCCAGCCGGGCACGCATGTCGTTGGCGAGGAAGTCGATGAATGCGGGTTCTGTCGCCCAGGAGTCGATGCCGACGACGCCGATCCCATGGGGTTCGGCTGCCGCCGCCGCGCGGCCCACGTACTGCCCGATGCTGTAGGTCGAATAGTGCGGGGCGAGAACGAGGCCGATGATCTTTTCTGTCCCGGTCGTTGCGACGGCGGACACTGCCTCTTCGATCATCGGCTGCGCGTGCTTCAGTCCGAGTGACACGCGGAAGTCGCCCGGTGCAACAGCGTCGAGGGCGCTTTGAATGGCGTCGCGCTGCGCCTCGGTCATTGCTGCCAACGGTGACAGGCCGCCGATGGCCTCGTAGCGCGCGGTGAGTTCGGCGAGCAGCTCGTCGGTCGGTGGCCGGCCACGGCGAATGTCGGTGTAGTAGGGGAGGATCTCCTCGCGACTGCGTGGGGTGCCGTACGCCATAAGGATGACGGAAATCATCGGCGGGTCCTTTCGTGAACGTGTTGCACAACGGCCAGGAGAACCTCGGGGTCGCACTGCGGTGTGACACCGTGGCCGAGGTTGAAAATGTGTCCGGGGTGTCCCGCATTGGCGGCGAGAACGTCGTCGGCCGCCGAGAGTGCGGGATCGCGTCCGGCGAGAACGGCGGCAGGGTCGAGGTTGCCCTGCAGAACGACGTCACTGCCGACCCGACGGCGAACCTCATCGAGGCGCACCGTCTGGTCGACGCCCAGCACCGCACCACCCGCGTCGTGCATTGCCTCGAGAAGATGCGAACAGGCAACGCCGAAGTGGATACCCGGGACATCGGGATGCAGTCGACGTAGTTCGGTGAAGAGTGCGCGCGTGTGGGGTAGAACGGCGGCACGGTACGAGGAATCGTCGAGCGCGCCGATCCAACTGTCGAAGACCTGGAATGCAGCCGCACCGTGGCGGACCTGTTTGTCGACTACTTCGACCGCGTGCTGTGTGAGGCGTTCCATCACGTTGCCCCACAACACGGGCTCGTCGCGCATCATCGCCAAGGTGTTCTCATAGGTGCGGCTCGGCCGACCCTCGATGAGGTAACTCGCGACGGTGAATGGCGCACCGGCGAACCCGAGCAGCGGCACTTCGAGTTCGCCAACCAACAAGTCGATGGTGTCGAGCACGTATCCCATGTCCGTTTCGGCATCGAGGGGTCGCAAGCGCGCAAGGTCGGCTGTCGTGCGCAGTGGTCGTTGCGCGACGGGCCCGGTCCCCGGTGCCACATCGATTCCGAAACCAACCGCATGCGACGACACGACGATGTCGCTGTAGAGAACCGCTGCGTCGACGCCGTATCGGCGGACCGGCTGCAACGTGAACTCGGCCGCAAGGTCGGGGCGCTTTATCGCATCGAGAATGCTGCCTTGGCCACGCAAGGCGCGGTACTCGGGAAGACTGCGTCCCGCCTGTCGCATGAACCAGACGGGCGTGTGCGGGGCGCGAAGCCCGCGAGCCGCGAGAAGAAACGCCGATGGGTCGTTGGCCGTGACGGCAGGGGGGACAGCCACGGCCTTCAGGTTACCGCTGGGTCTTTTGTGCGGCTAACGGGAACGCGAACGCAAAAGCGCCTCGATGCGCGCAATGCGAGTGCGGGCGGGTGGGTGCGAGGAGAATATTCGTTCGTTGCGGCTGCGTCCGACCGACGATCCGTCACGTGCCGCAACGTGTGTCAGGGCACGCGACAACTGCCGGCCGAAACCAAGCTCGACGACACGGCGATCCGCGTGGAATTCTGCGTCCCGCCCCACAAGGTCGTTGAGTCGTTGTGCCGTGGTCAACGTCGCGCCGAACAACCACGAAAACCCACGCAGCCCGTGATCGATGAGCCGCACGGAGTGGCGCGCAATTCCCGCTGTCCCGGCGAGCCGACGCAACGGCGAGCGCGCAACTCTGCGCGTGTATTCGCCGAGTCGTGCGAAGAGCAGAACCGGCAGGCTGAACCACTGTGCGAATGACAGCCCGATCGTGTGCGCACCGAGGTGGTGGCTGAATTCGTGTGCCACGACACCGAGCAATTCATCGTCGTCGAGACTCTCGAGTGCGAAGGAACTCACGACGAGGATGTGCCCACCGCACGCGAATGCATTCACGTCACTGCTTACCTCGACGGCGAACACGAAGTGACGCTCCGGTGTTCGTGCCGCCGCGAGAACCATCCGTGCGGCGGTATCGAGCCGGCGACGCTGTTCACGGTCGGGTGCTCGAACACCGAGCATTCGGGTCACAAAAATTCGCTGAGTGACGGGAAGAAACATCACGACGGAGGCGAATGCAGCGGTGGTGACGAAGAAAAAATACGGCGTGTCGAAGGGAATCGAGACGACGAACCAAATCAGGCTCATGGCGGCGAGCCATGCCGGCAACAGGGCGAGAACAGGCACGACGGCGGTCAGGGCCGCGGGGTCGATGAAAGTTCTACGACGCCGCACCACGTGACCGAGGCTAGACAGTGCCGACGTTGCACGCGCTCTACACTTGCCCAATGAACGAATCGTCCGTCATGGAAGGCGCCGAGGCGTGGACGCACGAAGGAACCGCCGACGCAGGTGTCGTGGTTGTGCACGGATTCACCGGGAATCCCGGTTCGATGCGGGGTCTTGCCGAAGCGTGCGCAGCGGCCGGGTTCCATGTCGAAATGCCCCGCCTCGCGGGGCACGGTACGTGCATCGACGACATGCTGCCGACACGGTGGGTCGACTGGTGCCGTGATGCCGATGCCGCGTACGCACGACTCGTGGCACGAACGAAGAATGTCGTTGTGATGGGGCTCTCGATGGGTGGCTCGCTGACGCTCTGGCTGGCAGCCGAACACCCCGAGACCAAGGGCATCGTCTGTGTGAACCCCGCGACCTACCCACTCGCCGACGAAATGCTGAACGCCATGCGCGGCATTCTCGACGGTGGCACCGAGGTGATGCCCGGCATCGGAAGTGACATCGCCGACCCCGACGTCACGGAGAATGCTTACCCGGGACTGCCTGTTCGGCCGTTGCTGTCGTTCATGGATGAGGGCCTTGCGCCATTGTCGAAGAGATACGCGGCGACGCGCGTCCCACTCCTTCTCTATACGTCGGTGAACGACCACGTCGTCGACCCCGCACAAAGCGACCGCCTCGCCGACGCGTACGGCGGCCCGGTCGAGCGGGTGACGCTCGAACGCAGCTTTCACGTAGCCACACAGGACTTCGACCGCGGCCTTATCTTCGCGGGCTCGGTTGCGTTTGCCCGTCGCATGACAGGGGTCTGATCCGTGTCGCTCCTCGCGGCGATTTCCAGCCCATCATCCAATGCGCTCGAAGTCGGCCCGTTGAAGCTGAATGCCTACGGCCTGATGATCGCGCTGGGTGTCATCCTCGGTGTGCGCATCACCGGTAAGGCCCTCGAACGGCGTGGCGCGGGATCGGTGGACGACTTCAGTGCGGTGGCGATGTGGGCGGTTCCCGCCGGAGTCATCGGCGCGCGCGCCTATCACGTCATTACCGACTGGGAACGTTTCTCGGGCAACTTCGGTGATGCATTCAAGGTGTGGCAGGGTGGCCTCGGCATCTGGGGCGGCATCGCTCTCGGCGTTCCTGTCGGCATGTGGGCCGCACGACGACGCGGCCTCGATGTTGCCGTAGTCGTCACCGTTGCCGCTCCGGCGATTGCCGCTGCACAGGCGGTTGGGCGATGGGGAAACTGGTTCAACCAAGAACTCTTCGGTCGGCCGACCGATCTGCCATGGGCGTTGCGCGTCAGCGACGGAAAGGCAATCGCCGCGGGCTACGACCCCGGAACCACATTTCATCCGACGTTCCTCTACGAGTCGGTGTGGTGCGCGGTGCTGTGCATCGCATTGCTGGCCGTGAACCGTCGCGACTCGCTGCGGCCGGGTCGGGTCTTTTGGCTGTACACGGCGGGCTACACCGCGATGCGCTTTTTCATCGAGGGTCTGCGCATCGATCGCGCCCACGAGGCCGGTGGTCTACGCCTCAACCAGTGGGTGTCGCTCGTTGTCCTTGTGGTGTCGCTCGTTGTTTTTATGATTCAGGTTCGGGCAGATCGGCGGGTCGGGTCTAGCATGGCGACCCATGAGCCCCAGCAATAACCCGCTTTCGGGTAGCGACGTCGTCCTCTTCGACTTACCCGCTCCGGGTGTGGCACTTCTGACCCTCAACCGACCCGAGCGCATGAACGCGTGGAATGCGGAACTGTCGGCGCGCTACTTCAGCCTGCTCGAGTCGTGCGCAACTGACGACGCCATTCGTGCGATCGTCGTCACCGGCGCGGGTCGGGGATTCTGTGCGGGTGCGGACATGGATGCGCTGCAGTCAATCGGAGGATCCTCCAACGGCACACCCAGTGCCGAGGCGGCGTCCGGTTCACATTTGCAGTCGTTCACCACGACTGTGCCCAAGCCCGTGATTGCCGCCGTCAACGGAGCGTGCGCGGGAATCGGAATGGTTCAGGCACTCGCCTGTGACATCCGCTTCGCCGCAGCCGGTGCAAAATTCACAACCGCGTTCGGTCGTCGCGGTCTCATCGCCGAGTACGGAATGAGTTGGTTGTTGCCGCGACTCGTCGGAACCGCCAACGCGCTCGACCTTCTTCTCTCGGCCCGCGTCGTGCTCGCCGAAGAAGCGCATGCCATCGGCATGGTGAATGCCGTCCTGCCTGCCGACCAGTTGCTCGATCACGCCATTTCCTATGCGGCCGATCTTGCCGCGAACGTCTCGCCGACGTCGATGGCTGTCATGAAGGGACAGGTCTACGCGGACTACGCGCTGACCCTGGGCGACGCCGAGCAGAAGGCATTGCGCCTCATGAAGGAGTCCCTGCGTCGTTCGGATTTCAAGGAAGGCGTGGCGAGTTTCCTCGAGAAGCGCCCCCCGAATTTCTCTCCCGTGAGTCGTTAGTAAGCCAATTCGTGTCGCAGCGTCTCACTGCCGCCGACGTGGCGAAGGTCGCGCGCCTCGCACGTCTGAACGTCTCGCCCGAAGAGGTCGAGCGCTACACGCGCCAACTCGACGGCATGCTCGATCACTTCGCCGATATCGACAACCTCGACCTGGCGCGCGTAGAGCCGATGACGCAGCCGTATCCGCTCGTCAACGTGTTGCGCGCCGACATCGAACGTCCCTGTCTCGAGCGCGACGAGGTTCTTGCCGCGGCCCCCGCTGCCGAGGACGGCCGCTTCCGCGTACCACCGTCGGGTGGTTCTGGTGGCTGAGTTTCCGGGGGTCTCTTCGATCGCAGCCGACGTCGCTGCCGGTCGCACGACCGCGCGCGACGTGCTCGATGCACATCTCGCGCGTATCGACGCGCGTGAGGGTGAGGTGCACGCGTTCAATCTCGTCATGCGTGAGCGCGCGATGGCCGTCGCAACCGAGGTCGATGCGCGCGTCAAGCGCGGTGAGAATCCGGGGCGTCTCGCAGGCGTGCCGATCGCACTCAAGGACAACATGTGCACGCGCGGCGTGGAGACCACGTGTTCGTCACGAATCCTCGAAGGGTGGAAGCCACCGTACGACGCCACGACGGTGCAGAAACTCGCGGCTGAGGGTGCGGTGTTCGTTGGCAAGACGAACCTCGACGAGTTCGCGATGGGGTCGAGCACCGAGAACTCGGCCTTCGGCCCGACGCGCAACCCCCTCGACACCTCTCGCGTTCCCGGTGGCAGCAGTGGTGGCAGCGCTGCAGCGGTCGCGGCCGGCTTCGCGGCGGGAAGCCTCGGCAGCGACACGGGGGGCAGCATTCGTCAACCCGCCGCACTGTGTGGTCTGGTTGGTGTGAAGCCCACATACGGTCTTGTCAGTCGGTATGGCCTCGTGGCATTCGCCAGCAGCCTCGACCAGATCGGTCCATTCACCCACACGGTCGAAGATGCGGCGATTCTCACCGAGGTGATCGCGGGTCACGACCCGTTGGATTCGACGAGCATTCCGCAGCCCGCGCCCGACCTTGTCGGCGCGCTTGGTGCCGGTGTCAAGGGTCTGCGCATCGGCCGAGTCGCCGACCTGCCGGAGGGCGCCGACCCAGATGTTCTCGCGCGCCTCGACGCTGCTCTTGAAGCACTCGCAAGAGCAGGCGCGACGATCATCGACGTCACGTTGCCGTCGCTGTCGTTTGCGCTCACCGCCTACTACCTCATCGCACCGGCCGAAGCAAGCAGCAACCTCGCCCGCTACGACGGCGTGCGATACGGCAGGCGTGTGGCGGCGGGTGACATCAACACGATGTACGCCGACACTCGCGAAGCGGGCTTCGGCGACGAAGTCAAGCGCCGCATCATGCTCGGCACGTACGCATTGTCGGCGGGCTACTACGACGCCTACTACGGCAAGGCCTTGAAGGTGCGGCGTTTGATCGCAGATGACTTCGCCCGCGCTTATGCAACCGCCGATGTCATCCTTACCCCCACGTCACCGTCGGTTGCGTTCCGTTTCGGTTCGAAAACCGACGATCCATTGGCCATGTACCTGTGCGACATCTTCACGATTCCGACCAACCTCGCGGGTCACCCGGCGATGAGTGTTCCATTCGGCATCGGGCAGGACAACATGCCCGTGGGCGTGCAGGTTCTCGCTCCGACTCTCGGCGAGGCAACGATGTTCCGCGTCGCGGCGGAACTGGAGCGTGCGGTATGAGTGCCGGAGAGAAACTCGACAATGGCCTGCCCGACGGCTGGGAACTCGTCGTCGGATTGGAAGTCCACGTTGAACTTGCAACGAAGACGAAGTTGTTCAGTGCGTCACCGAACCGCTTCGGTGACGCACCCAACACGAACATCGACCCCGTGACGCTGGGCCTGCCGGGCGCGCTGCCCGTGTTGAACGAGCAAGCGGTCGAACTGGCGATGCGTATCGGTCTTGCATTGAACTGTCGCGTGCAACCGTGCACGTTCCATCGTAAGAACTACTTCTATCCCGACCTACCCAAGGCCTACCAGATCAGTCAGTACGACCAACCGTTGAACGTCGACGGTCACCTCATGCTCCCCGGCAACGTGCGCATTGACGTCGAGCGCGCGCACCTCGAAGAGGACACGGGCAAGTCGACGCACTTCGGCGGTGCAAGTGGCCGCATCCACGGAAGCGAGTACTCGCTCATCGACTTCAACCGCGCCGGGGTGCCGTTGGTCGAAATTGTCTCGCGTCCCGACATTCGCACGCCCGAACAAGCGCGTCAGTACGTGAACGAACTGCGTGCGATCCTGGTGGCCGTCGGTGCGAGTGATGCGAAGATGGAAGAGGGGTCGATGCGTTGTGATGCCAACGTGTCGGTGCGTCGTTACGGTGATCCTCTCGGCACGCGTTGCGAAATCAAGAACGTGAACTCGGTGCGGTCACTTGGTCGCGCGATCGAATACGAGGCGCGTCGCCAGGTCGACATCTTGGAAACGGGTGGTGCGATCCGCCAGGAGACGCGCCACTGGGACGACGCGGACGGGCGCACGCACACACTGCGCACGAAGGAAGATGCCGATGACTACCGCTATTTCCTCGAACCCGACCTCGTGCCGCTCGCACCTGATGCCGCGTGGGTCGAACGAGTTCGCGCGGCACTGCCGGTGTTGCCGGCGGATCGTCGTGCGGCGCTCGCCACACTCAGCGGAGCCGACGTTGAGAGCGAAGCCGTGTCGGTCGTCGTCGAGCGCGGACAGGACAACTATGTGAAGGCCGTCGTCGATGCCGGCGGCGAAGCGGCGCGGGCACTCGTGTGGGTGCAGCAGTCGTTTGCCGACGAAGGCGACTCGCCGCGGCTACCGGCCGCGGATCTGGCCGCGCTCACGGTGATGGAGCGTGAGGGCAAACTCACCGCAACACAGGCCAAGTCCGTTCTCGGCGACATGCTCGCGAGAGGCGGGGGCGACCCCCAGACGATCGCCGCTTCGAGGGGTTTCGAAGCACTCGACGCCTCTGCAATCGCGCAGTTCGTCGAGGATGCAATAGCGGCCCAACCCGACGCGTGGGCGAAATATTGTGCCGGCGAAGAAAAAGCGGCGGGTGCTATCGTTGGATCGATCATGAAGGCCAGCAAAGGCAAGGCCGACGGCAAGGTCGTCACCGTACTCCTTCAGAAACGTCGCGGCTCGTGAAGCGCGCGATACGACGCCTCTTCGTTGCCACACTTCTCGTCGCGGTGTCCGCTTGTGCCGAGGGCGACGCCGAGTCAGTACCGGAAGCTTCCGCGGTCACGACGAGCGCCGCGCCCGATTCGGGTCCGGATTCAACGGCCACCGCGTCGACATCGGTGCCCGGCGACTTCGGGTCGCGTTACAACGGTTCGCCGGTCGCCTTCTGGTTCTGGGCCCCGTATTGAGGCACCTGCAACAGTGAAGCCCCCTCGGTCGAGGAGGCCAGCAAAAAATGGGCCGGAAAGGTCACGATCGTTGGGATCGGCTGGAACGGCACGCCAGACGAGATCGATGGGTTCGTTTCGCGCCATGGTTTGACGTTCGCCAACGTCCGCGACGCCGACGGTTCCGTCTTCGCATCTTTCGCGGTACCGGGCCAGCCGGCGTGGGTCTTCCAAGACGCTTCGGGGGACCGTGAAGTCGTGGTCGGGGCACCCTCTGCGGCCGAGGTCGACAGCCGCCTCGCCGCCTTGGCCGGCTGAGCCGCCCCACTCTCGGCAAACGCCGCTTCAAAACAGTATCGACTGGCTGGTCAATGATGGGTTCTCTTAGTGCCATGGGAGACCGTGTCCTCTGTTGTCATTCGTCAAGGGGCTGAGACCGTTCGATGGTGGTCCAAGTCTTTGTCAGGTAGGGAAAGCGGGCTCTTCTTCGGGCGACGTGACGTAGTCACCGTTTTGCCATAAAGTCGGGCCATGTTGGTGGGATCACGATGGCGTGCCGGAGCGGCAGTCATCGTCTTGTCCGTTTTTGCACTTGCCGCGTGCGGCGGCGGAAGTGGAAGCGGTTCGTCGTCGGGTGGCGGGGATGGTGCAGGAGCTGCGAAGAACTCTGCGCCTGCCCCCGATGGTGCGATCGCAACACAAATGCAACCTCAGCTGAACGGCTGGGCGTTCCCGAACTTTCCTTCGGCGACTTTCCCCGACCTGAATTTCGATACGGCTGACCTCGTGTCGATGTTCGGTTCGGGACCTGATGTGTGCGTCGACGGTGTTGCAGAGCCATGCACTCTCACCGCCGAAGCTGCCGCGTGGGCGCGCATGGTCAACCAGGCGCGCGCAAGCGGCCACTGTGAGGGTCTCGTCGCGCTCGCCTCGGCGCGCTTCAACCGGGCCGAACTTCCCGAGACCGTCAAGTTGCTGTCGGAAGAAGACGAGATCCGTGCGGTCATGCGCGCCTTTGCGACGCAGTTCGTTCCCGAGGTGCAAGATTCGATTCAAAAGTGGACCAAGGCGTCGCTCGCCGACAAGATCGACGAACTGAAGCGCTCCTTCGCATCCGACAAGTTGCAGTACACCCTCGGCGTGTATGTCGAAGGTGGCGGTCACGCGGTGTTGCCGTACGCAATCGAGTACCCGACCTCCGATGTTGCGCGCATCATGGTGTACGACTCGAACTGGCCGGGGCGCAACCGGTATGTCGACGTTGATCTCGCCAACGACAAGTGGTCGTTCTCGTTCGCGGGTGATGACCCTGCGAATGATCCGAACATCTGGACGGGTGGTGCGGTCGACATGGACCTCACACCCTTCGAGGCGCGTGAGGGAACCTGTCCTTTCTGTGGCGACGGGACGAAGTTGCAGTCGACGACACTGCTGGTGCGGACCGAAAACCTCGACTGGTCGGTGGAAACCGACAGCGGTGCGGTGTCAGCGACCTCTCCCGTGTCGGGGGATGGTTCCACTGCGCGTCCCGTCAAGGGCGGAGTATCCATCGTTCGGATGGCTGCCCCCGGCGGTGGTCGCTCCTCGTACGACTACGTCATCACCATTCCGAACGATTTGTTGGACGGGCCGGATTCTCCCGCCACCACGGTTGCGGGTGGCGCGGCCCCCGTGAAGAAGCGGGCCAAGTTGAAGTTCGGTGGTGCGTCGTCCGTGTTCGCCGTCATGAAGACCGGTATCGCACAGTTCACGACACCGGGTGGTGGCGATGACAAGCCAGTCGAACTCGGCACTGATTCGATCAAGTCGAACGACCCATCGGTTGACCTCACGCTTGCCTCGGGCAACCTCGTTGCCAACGCATCGGGCCCGTCGGTCGAGCTTGGCTCGTCGGGTGGCACCCTTGAGGTGGCCGTTACAACGGAAAGCGGCGAAGTCATCGAACAACAGGCCACGCCCGAGGCCCCAGCGGTTCAGGTGAAAACCGACGAAACCGGTGGCGTCACGATTCTCGAAGCATCGGCTACGGGCGAAGTGAAGAAAACCGACGTCACAGCCGATGGGACCAAAACGGAAACAGTTGTTGCTGCCTCGGCGTTGAACCTGAATAAGGTCCAAGTAGAACTGCCTCAGGCATTGGCGTCAAAGGCGATCGAGGTCCTGCCGAAACTGGAAGATCGCAACCTGGCCAACCCGAACTACAAGGCCGACGAGGTCTATGTGCCCCCGACAACCGTGCCCGCACCCAAGGAGAATGCTGCCGGTCCGCCGACGACGGCTCGCACCCAAACGGCATCCACGGTGCAGACCCGCAATGCTGCTTTGCCGCCGACGACGGCTCGCACCCAAACGGCATCCACGGTGCAGACCCGCAATGCTGCTTTGCCGACCACTACTGTCGCTCGAGCGGCGACGACCATCGCCGCGGTCATCAAGCCCACGCTGACGAACTTCAGCATTCCGGCGAAGACTTTCGGTGACGCTGTGTTCAGGCTCAACCCACCCAAGTCCAACAGCCCCGGCGGCTTCCGTTACACGTCCAGTCGTGCCGAAGTTGCGACGGTGGATGCGACGACCGGCAGCGTCACCATCGTCGGTGTGGGAGCGACAACCATCACGGCCACGCAAGCCGCGGTCCAAGGTTTTCTGCCCGGAACCATCTCTGCGACGCTGATCGTTGCAGCGGCAAAGCCCCCGATCGCCGGAACCCCGATCGCCGGAACCAAGAACACCGCAAAGACACCGGAGACGCAGCCGGCAATGCCGAACATCGGGCAGCCCACAGCGAAGTTCAACGACTGCTTGGAGAGCTTCAACAAGGCCGATTGTGATTTGATGTTCCGTCCGGGCAAGGCTCCCGACTACTTGGCGCTCGGAAAGTCAAAGTGGCTGAAGATGTGCTCGAAACTCATCCAAAAATCCGAGGCAGACTGCGAGACGGAGTTCGCGTATGCAACGAGCGGCGGCAAGGAGGGTGGCCCGCAAGGTGACCAGCCCGGAACGGGGCAATCGGGTAAGCCGGGAACGGGGCAACCGGGTCAGCCTGGAACGGGGCAATCGGGTCAGCCCGGAACGGGGCAACCGGGTCAGCCCGGAACGGGGCAACCGGGTCAGCCCGGAACGGGGCAATCGGGTCAGCCCGGAACGGGGCATCCGGGTCAGCCCGGAACGGGGCAATCGGGTCAGCCCGGAACGGGGCAATCGGGTCAGCCCGGAACGGGGCAATCGGGTCAGCCCGGAACGGGGCAATCGGGTCAGCCCGGAACGGGGCAACCGGGTCAGCCCGGAACGGGTTATCCGGGTCAGCCCGGAATGGGTTATCCGGGTCAGCCCGGAATGGGTTATCCGGGTCAGCCCGGA
>Ga0194116_10000193_pt1 | contig 120924 bp, 82 predicted proteins | sample TA2MahsurfametaG_4_FD_148617 | JGI IMG/M metagenome (GOLD analysis project Ga0194116, IMG submission 148617) | Freshwater microbial communities from Lake Tanganyika, Tanzania - TA2015008 Mahale S9 surface | ecosystem: Environmental > Aquatic > Freshwater > Lake | place: Tanzania: Lake...
CCGTGGAAGAAAACTTGTTTCTGATGTATTTCTCATAAACACGAAGAATATCGGCCTTGGTCAAATTTCTGTAGCGATTGGCATCATCCTCCAAGTTGTAACTGCTGCCATCCGCATTTTTGGCATCCAAATACCAGAATGCACTCAAGTAATTTGCCTTTGTGCTCACATCTTCCAATCCGCTGGAGTAATTGCTCAATATGTTTGTTTTGGCACGATCCAAATCCTCGTCACTAAACCCAACGATCCCAAAAGAATCGATGGCCGACTTCATCAAATGTTGTAATTTAGGAATATCAGAATAGGGATAGCCCACCAAGGTAAATGAAAATTCACCCGCCAACTCATGGTTAATCATACTCAATGGGTTATTGCTTGCATCAGCTTGTAATGCCCACTCAGCGTCTACCAATTTTTTGTAAATGGTAGAATTTCTGGTGCCACCCATCAGATAAGCCAATACATCAAGAGCTGCTTCATCTGCATGGCCAACCGGAACGCCCACAAACGTTGAGTAAATCAATGGCACATAGGCGTTGGCATCTGGGTAGGTAATTACTTTATTTTCTTTCAATCTAACTGGAGGAACGGCTTGTTTCTTTACTTCCGGACCGCGCTGAATGCTGCCAAAGTATTTATCAACCCATGCAACCACCTCATTGGCATTTACATCTCCTGAAACAATAATACAAGCGTTATTCGGCCCATACCAACGCAAGAAGAAATTCTTCAAATCGTTGCTATCAGCCCTATCCAAATCATCAACAAAACCGATGGTTGACCAGCTGTAGGGGTGCTCTTTAGGATACAATTCCTGGTCTTTCACCTCCATCAAGAACCCGTAAGGAACGTTGTAGCGCTGATCTTTTTCGTTTTTTACGGTGCTACGTTGAATCTCAAACTTCTTGTTGGTAAAGGCCTCCAAGAAACAGCCCATACGATCGGCTTCCATCCATAGCGCAGTTTCTGTGAAATTGCTTGGAAAAGTTTCAATATAAACCGTTCTGTCGCGGGTGGTATTTCCATTTACATCGCCCCCGTAATTTTTGATGATTTTGAAATGTTCCTCATCGGCAACGTGCTGTGATCCTTGGAAAAGCATATGCTCAAAAAAGTGTGCAAAACCAGATTTTCCGCGAGTTTCACGGGCAGAACCTACGTGGTAGGTCACATTCAAATGCGCTACTGGATCGCTGTGATCTTCACTTACAATGAGTGTAAGTCCGTTTGGATACTGATACTTAGAGTAAGGGACGATCAATTTCCCTGGCTTGGATTCAACCTTTTCAATGAGTGTTGCTTGGGCTTGTGTTGTGGGTACAATTGACCACAAAGCCAAACCGATCAGAAACAGTTTTTTCATAAGTATACAAATGTAACGATTTCACGGTTTTCCATGAAATACAATAGACCAATGTCTAGAAAAAATCGGTCACCGAAATCCCCTCGCCACCCAGTTACAAAAACAAATTATCGCAATTTTTCCGCCAAATACGGGGCTGTAACACTGTTTTTCGCATGAACCATTTCTTCTGGCACTCCTTGAAACACCAGCTCCCCGCCGGCATTGCCCGCTTCCGGCCCTAAATCAATGATCCAATCTGCACATTTCACCACGTCTAAGTTGTGTTCGATGCACAAAACGGTATTGCCCTGAGCGATGAGTGCATCAAATGATTTCATGAGTTTTTTGATGTCATGGAAATGCAGTCCAGTGGTAGGCTCATCAAAAATAAACAGTGTCCCACCCTCTTTGTTTGGACTGGCTTTGCTCAAGAAAAAGGCCAATTTTACTCGCTGTGCCTCGCCGCCACTCAGCGTATTCGAACCTTGTCCCAACTTTACATATCCCAAACCCACATCCTGCAGGGGCTTGATGCGCTCCCTCACCGACTTAACCTCGACAAAGAATTCCATCGCTTCATCCACGGTCATGTCGAGCACTTCGAAAATATTCTTACCGTTGTATTCAACTTCTAGAACTTCCTTTTTATAACGATGTCCTCCGCAGGCCTCACACTCCAATTTAATATCGGCCATGAATTGCATTTCAATGATGGTTTCTCCTTCTCCTTGACAAACATCACAACGACCTCCATCCACGTTAAATGAAAAGTGAGATGGCTTGAATCCATTGAACTTTGAGGTCGACGTATTGGCAAACAAATCGCGGATTTCATCGAATGCTTTTACATAGGTTACTGGGTTACTTCTACTGCTTTTGCCGATGGGGTTTTGATCCACCATCTCAATGGACTTGACGAGCGACAAAGAACCCGAAAGTTTCTTGAATTTCCCAGGTTTGGTTGTTGTGAAAAGTCCCAATTCTCGGCTAACGGCTGGGAACAGCACTTGCTTGATTAAGGTCGTTTTGCCTGAGCCCGATACCCCAGTTACTGCGGTAAGTGCCTCCAAAGGAAACTTACAAGTCACATGTTTTAAATTGTTCGCTGTTACATCCTCCAGTTCCACAAAATGGGTCGATTTTCTTCGCGTTTTCGGCACCTCAATCACCTCTTCTCCGGTCAAATATTTCCCCGTCAAACTATCAACACATTGATGAATTCCTTTGTATTCACCTTGATATAGCAATTGTCCGCCCAATATGCCCGCCTGAGGTCCAATATCGATAAGGTTTTCCGCGTTTCGCATGATGTCTTCGTCATGTTCCACCACAATCACTGTATTTCCTTCTTTTTGTAGGGCTTTAAGCACAGTAATCAATCGTTCTGTGTCGCGCGAATGCAATCCAATGCTGGGTTCATCCAAAATGTACATAGAACCCGTGAGGTTAGAACCCAGGGAAGTTGCCAAATTGATTCTCTGGCTTTCTCCTCCGCTCAAGGTGTTGCTCAATCGGTTCAATGATAGATAGCCCAATCCAACATCGCTTAAAAATTGTAATCTGCCCTGTATCTCCTCAACAATGCGCTCAGCGATGGCTTGATCGGTCTGATTCAATTGCAATGCTTTGAAATAATCCAGCGCATAATCTACTTCCATCAACAACAGTTCCTGGATGCTAAGTTGCTTGGGTTGGCTGGAAGACAATACTTTCACGTAAGCCGCTTCCTTTCTCAAGCGTGTTCCTTGACAGTCTGGACAGGTAGTTTTACCCCGATATCTGGCGGCAAGTACGCGGTATTGAATCTTGTAAGATTTCTCTTCGATGTATTTGAAAAAGTCTAAGATGCCCGGCAATTCTCTACTCCCTTCCCACAACAGGGTCAGTTGATAGTAGTCTAAATCTCTTATGGCTCGGTGAATCGGAAAATCTACTTTGTTGGCCAGACGGATGAAATCATTGCGCCACTCCCCCATGGTCTCTCCTTTCCAAGGAGCTACAGCGCCTTCAAAGACACTCAAAGAAGTATCGGGAATCACCAAATCCCTGTCCAGTCCCAACACGGATCCGAAACCTTCGCAGGTTCTACAAGCGCCATGCGGATTGTTGAAACTGAGAAAATCCTTGGTGGGTATTTCGAATTTCACCCCATCTAACTCAAATCGATTGTTAAATTCAACCGATTCAGCACTTTCCACGAAATGCAGGGTGCAGTTGCCCTCACCTTCCCAAAAGGCCGTTTCACAGGCATCGAACAATCGGGATTGAAATTCCTCGTCCTCAGGTTGGATTGCCAATCGATCAATGACCAAAAAAATGGGCTGATCCAATACGGATTGCTCATCGAGCAGCGTCTGAACCGAAAACAATTGATTTTCGCACCAAATTCTGCTATACCCCTTTTGAATCAACAAATCCCAATCGGCATTCCCCCTCGTTTTCGGGGGCTGCGGCGCCATGATTAAAGCTCGCTCGCCCACTTTGTGGGACTCGCAATACCGCAAAACATCTTCCGAAGTTTCGCGCTTTACCTCCCTGCCTGAAATCGGAGAAATGGTGTGTCCGGCTCGACTAAATAGCAACTTGATATAATCGTAAATTTCCGTTGAAGTAGCAACGGTACTTCGTGGATTACGTGTATTTACTTTTTGTTCAATGGCAACTGCCGGACAAAGACCGAGAATGTCATCGACAAGGGGTTTCTTCATTCTGCCCAAGAACTGACGGGCATAACTACTCAAACTTTCAACATATCTGCGTTGTCCTTCAGCAAACAGGGTTTCAAAAACCAAACTGGACTTTCCACTGCCTGAAACTCCGGTAACCACGGTAAATGAACCATGATCAATATCTACACTTACGTTTTTTAGATTGTGCTGTTGCGCATTTACAATGCGAATTTTCTTTTCCTGTACTGACATGTTGCTACTGTGCGATTATTGTATGGTATCGCGTTGTATGGATGCTCCGGCACAAATGCCTCGGCCATTGGTAATGTTGCTGTAAATGGGGGTAGGATCCGAGAACAAGCCCGATGATTTACGATAGTTGGCCAAAGATTGAAGATAGCGATAGTATTCATCGCTCAAGGAACGAACCTCCACCAAGTACTTGTATGCGCTACCGGCACTTCCATAACTGGTGATAAAGTCGAACTTCCTATTGCCTCCGTTGAATGTTCTGTCGTCGATCAAATACCCGCCCAGATCCGTTTTCGAGGCATTTTGATTCAAAAATGGATCCGTGGTATTGGGTGCCATGATCAACCATTCTTGGGTGAAATCATCGAAACGATACAGGTTGATTTCATAATAGTTTCGTTCATCTCTTGGATCTGCGATGTAACAGGTAAGCGTGCCCGTCTCAAACCCATTTTCATCAAATCCGGTTTGGTCTACCCATGTCGATTTGGGAGAACTCAATTTATTAGGCAGGGTCATTGTGCCTTCGGCCGTATTAAAATCTGTGGCACTAACCCTTACCGTATATTGTTTGCCGGCAACGGGTTTGAAATTCGCCAGGTATTTGCTCAAGCCCAAGTTATACGTCAAAGTGTGGTCTTGAATACCATCATTCACAACAACCGTGGCTGTTTCAATGGGGTCGGGATAGGCGGTATCGCTCATCGCAATGGTCTTGGAAACATGCACGGAGAAATAATCATCGCTATTCACAAATGAATTCACCACCAAACGGGGTCTGTATTTGATGGAACTATCATCCAATTCAGTTTCACAGGCGGTAAAAGCCAACATCAGAAACGATCCAATCAACCAAAAATTCTTTTTCATACAGTTAAAATTCTAAACGATAAAATCCAGAGGGAATAAATTTAAAGGGCGTGGTACCGACTAATGTCAATTTGCCGGCTGTGTTCAAATCCCAACGGGCATTGATGGGGTTCATGAAGCCAAATGCGTTATACACTTGCAAGCCCCAAAATTCGCGGTACCCACGGTTGTAGTAGGGTTTAATTTCCTTGGTAAAACCAATATCGAACCGCTTGTAATTGGGCATTCTGTAATTGTTTTTGCTACTAAAATCGTAAACCAATTTGTTATCGGTGGTTAAATACTGACCTGTAGGCACAGTGTAAACGTTGCCACTCATGAGCATGGCCGACATATTAATAGTTAGCCAAGTTTGCGCTTGCCAAGTGAACTGCATTTTGAGCTGATGAGGTCTATCCCAACGATAATAGAAGGGTTCCCCATCGTTGATGTATTCGAACGTGCGTTCTGTTTTTGAGTATGTGTAACTCAGCAAACCAGTTCCAGAGCCTGTTTTCTTGGTAATCATGGCTTCGAATCCCTGTGCGGTTCCTTTTCCTTGTACAATGCTTCTCTCCCAATAATTTTTCACCAAAGGATCTTCATCCACACCGGTTAAATCGGTAATCCCATCAAACCACTTGTAGTAAGTTTCCGCAGAAAATTCAACCCCGGCTGTCAATGGGAAAATGTAAGCCGCCGACAATTGGGTTGTCCTTTGAGGTCGGAAGGTGGAACTACTTGGAAACCAAACATCCCGAGGCAATGCGCCGTTGACACTAGACAATTGGTGCAGACCTTGGTTGGCCACAGAAAAGCCCAATTGAATGCGTTTTTTACCCTCTAGAAGTTGACTAATAATGACCCTAGGTTCGGGACGTACATAAGTTTTTGAATTTGTTACGAAGGTCCAAAGGCGCATACCGAAATTCACGCTTAACCCTACATTGGGGTGCATGTCGAGCTCACCATAATTGGCCCATTCCACAATGTTTTGCACGTTGGCCAACCCAAAAGTGGTGTCGCGGATAGCCAAATTGGTATTCTCCTGAATTCTTGACTGTCCGGGTTTGAGACTGTGGAACGTCAAATGGCTACCGTAGCGGATGGTGTGCTCTGGGGAGTAAACATAACTAAAGTCGCCATTCACTGTGTAGTCTGTGATGGCATTTCGAAGTTCTTCCCTGATTTTAGCTGTTTGGGTGTTTCCTCCTTGAGTAATTGACCCATCCAAGGAAAACAAATTGCTATAGAGATATCGGGATAGCCCGGCGGTAATTGAACCGAAGTGGTTCGACTTAAATTCACGAGAGTAACGACTGCCGATTTGGGTGTTTTGCCATGAGGTGAGCAGATCGTAATTCAATACAATTTTGCGATTCAGCGAATCAACGGTGTCTTCTTTTGCCGATAATCCATATTTGTCTCGGCCATTATAAGCCCAAAAATTCCATTGTGTATGTTGGTCTATCTTGTAGTCGACCCGTGCATTGATATCATGAACATTACCAATGATTCCTGACGACTGTCCAGCACCCAAAAGCCAATCCAAATAACTTCTTCTAATACCCAACGACCCAGTGACTTTCCCGCGATGATCGAGCGGTCCGTCCGCACAAACATTAGCAGTTAATGGATCTACGTGCATTTTGCCTGTCCAATCTTTGGCTGCACCGCCATCGGTTTGGATATCCACAACTGCACCACCGGCTCTGCCACCATATCTGGCGGGGGCTACACCTCTGTAAATATCTGCCGACTTCACGATTTCTGTGTTGTAGTTCGACAAAAATCCCCACACGTGGCCGTTTCCGTAAAGTGGCAATCCATTCATAAGCAATAGATTCTGATCCGCGTTACTGCCCCGAACTACCAAACCCGAGAGTCCTTCTATCCCCCCTGTTACACCGGGTAAAAACTGAAAGTATTTGATGGGGTCACTCACCGACAACACACTGGGTGATTGGATGATTGCTTTTTTCGTTGTGGTGTAAAACGAGGGCTTCATGTTGTACAGCGACAAATATTCAGCCGCTGAATCAATTTCCCCGAAGCCCACTGGCCTGAGAAAGAAGTTCTTGTTTACGGACGCTTGCACATCGATGACCACCTTCTGAGGTTTGAAGCCAGGTGCCGCAACTATGATGGTTTTATCGCCTTGTTTGGTACCAAATTGATAGAATCCTTGGGCGTTACTCTCAACAAAGGCGAAAGAAGCGGAATCAACGATGATGGCCCCGGGGATTGTTTCAAGTGTCTTTTTGTTATATACCCAACCCGTGATGGCTGGAATTTGTGCAAAAACTGGGGCGACACACAACAATGCGATGGCGGTAAAAACCCTTGAAAAACTCATTCTTACAAAGATACTTAATTGTCTTGTGTTTTGGGATATGTTTGCTCCACTTCCACTCCATGAGCTATTGCGAGAATCCCTCTCGATTGAATCTGTGATTTCCGGATTCCAACCCAAACATGAACCAATCCAATTGGCACCTCTTTTTCAATGTGGGTTAAGATATTTTCTGCCAAGGTTTCCAACAGCTTGGTTGGTGTATCACATAGTGATAAAATCCATGAAGTTATCAAGCCATAGTCGATGGTTTTATTTAATTCATCGTTTAATACCGATGGTTCAAACTTTACCCTAACGCTAATGGCAAGACCCACTTTATTCGCTCTCTCCTCTTCATACCATCCAATGGGGGCATGGATTTGCAATTGGTCAATAAAAATGGTTGTTAACATATATTGGGGTTAAAAATTCCATGCAAAGAAAACAACTATGTTACATTTGTAACAGATAACTTTTATGAGTTCAATGGATATTTCTGATTTGATATCGGCAAACCAAGGCAAGGATCGATACGTAGCACCAGATTTTTACTGCATCGATGATTTACTCAGTGAGGAACAAAAACTGATTCGTTCATCGGTGAGGGATTATGTAAAACGCGAGTTGAGTCCAATCATCGAACACTTTGCGCAACAGGCGGAATTCCCCAGGCATATCGTAAAGCAGCTGGGTGAAATTGGGGCTTTTGGACCCCAGTTGCCATTAGAATATGGGTGTGGCGGCATGGACTACACCACTTACGGCATCATCATGCAAGAGCTTGAACGTTGTGATAGCGGCGTTCGATCTACTGCGTCGGTCCAAGGTTCTTTGGTGATGTACCCCATCTATAAATTTGGCAGTGAGGCCCAAAAAAGGAAGTATTTGCCCAAATTGGCCTCTGGCGATTGGCTGGGTTGTTTTGGGTTGACCGAACCTGACCATGGGTCGAATCCGGGGGGAATGACAACCAACTTCGTGGACAAAGGCGATCATTATCTACTGAATGGTGCCAAAATGTGGATCAGCAATGCCCCTTTTGCCGATGTTGCAGTGGTTTGGGCAAAAAACGAAGCTGGTGTAGTTCATGGTTTGATTGTAGAGCGAGGCATGGAAGGCTTTTCAACACCTACCACCCACAACAAATGGAGCTTAAGGGCCAGTTGTACCGGAGAATTGGTTTTCGACAATGTGAAAATACCCAAAGAAAATCTGCTTCCCGGGGTTACTGGATTAAAAGGTCCATTGACGTGTTTGAATTCTGCCCGATATGGTATTAGTTGGGGCGCTTTGGGCGCTGCGATGGATTGCTATGACACCGCTGTGAGATACGCGAAACAACGCATCCAATTTGGCAAACCCATAGGTGGTTTTCAGTTGCAACAAAAAAAGCTGGCTGAAATGCTGACCGAAATCACTAAGGCTCAGTTGCTTGTTTGGCGGTTGGGTCAACTGATGGACAAAGGCTTAGCGACCCCCTCTCAAATTTCAATGGCCAAAAGAAACAACGTAGAAATCGCATTAAAGACAGCGAGAGAAGCCCGGCAAATGCTTGGAGGCATGGGTATTACGGGTGAATTCCCGATCATGCGACATATGATGAATTTGGAATCCGTGGTAACCTATGAAGGAACCCACGATATACATCTATTGATTTTAGGAATGGAAATTACTGGAGAAAACGCTTTTGTATAAAGGAAAATAACATGTATCAAATCAAATTTGGAACGGACGGGTGGCGCGAAATCATTGCTGATGAGTTCACGGTTGCCAATGTGAGAAGGGTGGCTGAAGCCACAGCCAATTGGTTAAATAACAGCGATCTACCCAAAACCTGTGTTGTGGGCTATGACTGTCGATTCGGCGGCGAAATGTTTGCCAAAGAGACGGCCAGACAGATGGCAAACAAAGGCATCAAGGTAACTATTTCAAAGGGTTTTGTTTCAACGCCGATGATTTCTTTGGCTGCAAACAAATTACACGCTGGCGCAGGCATCATCCTAACAGCCAGTCACAACCCGCCTACCTACAATGGGTATAAAATTAAAGCCAACTACGGGGGCCCGGCCATCCCTTCTGAGGTTAGTAAGGTGGAAGCCCTCATTATAGATGGCTTGGTTGAACCTGGCAACACCTTTGAATCATACATGTCCGATGGAATGATTTCCTACGGGGATTTCGAGACACTGTATTACAAACATTGTTTAAGTAGTTTTGACATGAACGCCTTGGAGGGCATTTCTTCAGGATTGGTTTACGATGCTATGTATGGTGCAGGCCAAGCCATTGTGAAACGAATGTTGCCCAAATCAACCATACTTCACGGCAACCACAATCCAGGTTTTGAAGGTCGTGCCCCGGAGCCCATTTTGAAAAACTTGCCTGAAATAGGTCCATTAATTCAATCCAACGACCAGTACTTGTGCGGTCTCGCTACGGATGGCGATGCTGATCGAATTGGGTGGTTTGATGAAAAAGGAAACTTTGTGGATTCCCATCATTTGATTTTGTTGTTGATTGAATACCTAACCACATTCAAAGGGTATAATGGCAAGGTGGTAAAAAGCTTCTCAGTGAGCGACAAAGTGCAAAAACTCTGCGACCTGAAAGGTTTAGAAGCCATCACTACCAAAATTGGATTCAAGTATATCTGTGAATACATGGTTACGGAAGATGTTTTGATTGGTGCTGAGGAAAGTGGTGGAATCGCCATCAAAGGGCATATCCCAGAGCGCGATGGTGTGTGGATGGGCTTGGTGTTAATGGAATATATGGCCAAAACAGAAAAAACCGTGTCTGAATTGATTCAAGATATGTATGCCAAAGTGGGGTCATTTGCGGTGGAACGGTATGATTTACACATCACCAATGAACTCAAAGATAGCATCATAGAGAAATGTAAATCAAGAAGTTACACTCAATTTGGACAGTATACAGTAGTGGCTGTTGAAGATGTTGATGGATATAAATTCAGATTGAATAATGGCTCTTGGGTAATGATTCGTCCGAGCGGAACTGAGCCTGTATTGCGTGTTTATTCAGAATCCACAGATTCAGCATCGTCTTTCGCTATTTTGGATGCAACCAAAGCAACGATTCTAGGATAAATATGAGTGACCAACCGCTTCAAGTAAGTGTGAGAGAGGTGATTTCCTCGAAAAATGCCAATTTGTTGCGTTGGATACCTGAATTTGTGTTACGTTGGTTTGAGCGTTTTGTGCATCAAGACGAATTGAATCGGGTACTCAGGACTTATCATGGGTATGATGGACGTGAATTTGCCATCAAGGCCATTCAGGAGATGGGTTGTACGGTAGCAACCAATTTTTCGGAGCGTATTCCGACGGAAGGTCCAGTGGTATTTGTCGCCAACCACCCCATGGCGGGCATGGATGCATTGAGTTTGTTTGCCGAGGTTGGGAAAGTGCGATCCAAATTGCACATCATAGCCAACGATGTCTTGGCCCACATACCTCAATTCAAAGGGTATTTTATTCCCGTCAACAAATTCGGCAAGTCTGCCAAGGATTCTATGGTCCGCGTTGATCAAATGTATGCCGAAAGAGAGGCAATGATTGTATTTCCTGCGGGGTTATGCTCTCGGAAAATCGACAACAAAATCGTTGATTTGGAATGGCAGAAGAGTTTCTTGGCCAAAGCCATCCAATACAACTATACCATTGTGCCGGTGTATATTGATGGGGCAAATTCGTCCCGGTTTTATCGCATCGCCAATTGGCGAAAATTTTGGCGAATAAAATTCAATATTGAAATGTTGACTTTGGCGGATGAGCTGTTTCTGAAACGTGGACAAACCATTACCCTCACCTTTGGAAATCCAATTGATTCTTCCCTTTTCGACAAGCGGAACACACTTTTTGAAGCACAATACATCAAGGAATTTGTGTATCGTTTGCAAGAAGACCCAAATGCAACCTTCGCATTGCCCTAGTTTTCGCGATTTGTAGTTTTGTATTAACTTTACCCCATGAGCACAGAAGCCATGAGAGAAAACATCATTGACCCCATAGATCCGTCGATACTGTTACAGGAGCTCACCCCAGACATTTTTGTTCGACCTACCAACAACACTTCCAACGAAATATACATTTTCAAAGGCGACGACAAACCCAATCTCATGAATGAGGTTGCCCGTTTGCGTGAGGTGACTTTCCGCGCTGCAGGGGGCGGTACCGGCAAATCTTTGGACATTGACGAGTTCGACAAGGGCCCATTCGCATATAGTCAACTCATTGTTTGGGACCCAACAGAAAAGGCCATTGTGGGTGGATATCGGCTTGTTTTGTGCAAAGACACGAAGGACGTGGACGGCACATTTCATTTGTCAACTTCTGAGATTTTCTCATTTTCTGACAAATTGAAGAACCACTTTTTCCCTGTAGCCATTGAATTGGGTAGAAGTTTTGTTCAGCCCGACTTCCAACCCAGCGCAGGAAGCAGAAAGGGTCTATTTTCTTTGGATAATTTGTGGGACGGCCTAGGTGCATTGGTTGCCATGTACCCAGAGATGAAGTACTTCTTCGGCAAAATCACCATGTACACCGATTTCAATCGTGAAGCGAGGGATACCATTTTGCGTTTTATGCAACATTTTTTCCCAGACCCCGATCATTTGGTAACCATTGATACACCAGTAAAACTAGAATTTGATTGTGAAGAGTTCCTCAACAACCTTAAAGGATTGGATTACAAGGAAGGCCATAAGTTATTAAATTCCAAGATTAGAGAGTTGGGTGAAAACATCCCACCCCTGTTTAACAATTACATGAATTTAAGTCCCACAATGCGCACTTTCGGCACTTGTATCAACGATCATTTTGGCAATGTGGAAGAAACCGGCATTATGGTTACCATCGATGATATCTATCCGCAGAAAAAGGACAGATATGTAATTCCTTACTTGGAATATTTGGCTTCTAAATCAGAGTAAAAGGTTATTTCACGACAGAAAAGCGAGCCATGCGTTGATTGCCGACCAAAATTTGACAGTGGTAAATCCCTGATGGCAGTGTACTCATAGGAATGGCGGAACCTTCCCCGGTTTTTCCAGATGCAACGATTTGACCCAGCGAATTAAACACGTTCACATCGGCCTTCATCCCCAGCAGTTGATAATTGTGGATGTTGAGTTCTAGATTTTCACTGATCCAATGTATCCAGCCTTGCATAAACGTTTGCTGGTTTGGTGACTTGGCGTATTTATCAATGATTTTCAATGTTTCGTAAGCATCAATTTTTCCATAACCACTGTTGCTATTGGAGTCGGGCGTGGTAAATTGATCTTTTCGAGCCGTAATTCTCCAAAGGTTACGAATTTCCGCTGGTGTCAACCATTCATTGGCTTGCAAGTACAGGGCTACAATCCCTGCCACATGGGGCGATGCCATGGATGTACCGGAGAACATCGCCCAGTAGACATCTTGACCCCTAAAGGTAGACTTGTACACGATTTCGTTGTTGAGCCATCCGGGAACTTGCCTGCGATGCAATGCCGATGCGATCATTTGTCCGGGTGCTATTACATCAGGCTTGATTCTTCCATTGGGAAAATCCGATGATTTAGGCATGGGCCCACGGCTGCTGAATCCCGCGATATCGCCGGTGGTATGCCATGGCTGATTGAAATACTCGCCTTTGTAATTGACCCAATTATTTCTGTTGATGTAAGCCCCAGCTGTTAAAGTATGTGTGCCGGAGCCTCCATTTTCACCCACAGATCCTTCCGCAACACCGGCTATATGGCGCTTGCCAAACGAGCCACCTTTGTGACCGGCATAAAAATGACCGGAGGTCCAACGGTATGCCTGTCCAGAATTCCAAGCATGCACTTCCCCGCTGCTGTATAGTCCCAATTGGATGTAGGCATCTTTGGGTCGATTGTGTTCAACGATGAGCAACAAGTTGGGTTTGTTATTAAACGGATACACTTGTTCAGTGGCGATAACCCACAAGGTATCTTTGCCCGAGGTATACACTCTTTTGTAGGCACCGCAATTGATACAATCTCCTGCCACATTCCAAGGTGCAGCCAACAGTTTGTTTCCCAATGTATCTACCAGGGAAACTTGAACGCTGAGTTTATCTCCCACACCACCCCAAATATCCGTTAGAATGTTTTCATGGGTATAGTTATTTCTGTTGTTATCCTGGGCCAACGTGTAAATGGTGTCTCCTTTTGTTTGTGCATACACATGCATTTGATTTCTGCCATCGTTTCCAGCAGCACCTACTACGATTCTGCCCGCACCAACCAGTGATTTCACAGATCGATCAAACAAGGATGTACCATCGTGTGGACCTGTGTGCATACCCCAACTTAGATTGCACACGGCGGGCTTGCCCAATTGTTCTCCCAATTTGAACACGTAATTAAACCCGTCAAGGATGGTTGGATTCGCAACAACATAGTCGCCAAGTCCACTGCCCGCCAGGGTGTCGTTTGCATATTTGATACCCACAAAAGCCAATTGCGATTCCGGTGCCATTCCTCGGTGCTTTAAGTTGGGAGATGCCAGTCCGGAACCACCAGCAATTCCAGCGACATGTGTTCCATGAGTACCATCATCGTCTATTGCCGATAAAATGGATGTAGAATCTTTGTATTCGGTGCCGTAGGTAAAATAGCTCGGTGAATTCCCTTTGATTTGTTGGTTCCAGAAACGCAAAACGCGGTAATCTTTGGCTTGTTGATCGAAGAAAGTGGGGTGATCCGTTTGAAAGCCAATATCCACGATTCCCACAAGCACGCCTTTGCCAGTATAATTTTGGCTGAGTTGATTTTGCAGTCCTTTCTCGGCCATATCTACCCTACTTTGAATTCTGGCTGTATCGTTCAAAGGTCGAGCGGAATTGATTTTACTCGAAACTTCCACGTATATCAGGCCTGGTTGCTGAAGAAGCGGTAGCCATTCGTTTTCTGATAATTGTATGTGAAGCAGGCGCTGGCTGAACGATTCCGGATCCTGAATTTCAGAAAGAACGGAAATGGACGCGGGGACTTCAAATAAATCATCTACCAAAACTTGGGCGTCGAACTTGCCATCGAACCTCGGAATCAGGGTTTTTCGAAGCGTTTCACTGTTAAACAATTGGGCGGAAGGACTCAATATTTGACGTTTTTGGGACGTTTGCGGCAATGTTTGGGGACTGGAATTCGCGGTAGTTTGTGCTACAGTTTCTTGGATTGTCAAGGCCCAAAACACCAATAAAATCATCCGTTGGCTTAATTTTCCCATACAAAACAAAGGTAATTCACTTTGATACTAAATTTGCGATTATGGATTTATCGTGGTTAGAACGTACTGAACTATTAATTGGCAAAGAATCTGTGGAGCGTTTGGCGTCAAGAAATGTTTTGATTGTTGGATTGGGGGGTGTAGGTAGTTTTGCCGCGGAATTTGTTGCGCGTGCAGGGGTTGGCAATTTGACCATCATTGATGGCGATGTGGTTGATAAAACCAACAAAAATCGTCAGTTACCAGCCTTAACTAGTACCGTAGGAATGAAGAAAGCCGATTTGATGGCGGCAAGGATCCGTGATATCAATCCAGATGTAAATTTGCGTGTCATTGACTCTTTTCAGCGCCCCGAGCACACCCAAGAGTTGGTGAGAGCCGAGCGATTCGATTACGTGATGGACTGTATAGACTCAGTTACACCCAAAGTGTATTTGATTCGCAGCTGTATCGAAAACGGACAAAGACTCATCTCGAGCATGGGTGCTGGCGGTAAGATGGATGCGTCGTTGGTGGAAGTAACCGATATCGGAAAGACGTTCAACTGCCCTTTTGCTAAGAATGTTAGAAAAAGATTACACAAGAATGGTATTTACTCGGGGTTCAAAGCGGTTTTCAACAAGGGTGAACTGTGTAGAGACGCAGTAAGACTGACGGATGGCAGCAATTTCAAAAAATCGTTTTACGGCACAATCTCTTATATGCCAGCACTTTTTGGGCTAAGAATGGCTGCCGAGGTGATTGAAGATTTGCGTTAGGAGTTTGCTTGATTGTTTGGGATTGTTATATTTGGAGACATTATGAAAAAATTCATCTTTGGTATTTCAGCATTGGTGATGCTCTTCGCGGCATCTTGTGATTCAGGTAGTTCGAATGGCAATGCCATCGACATCAGTGGCAAAACCAAACAGGAGGTGTTCATGTTGCATGCCTGGGAATTGAGTTCTTGGAACGATAGTTCTAGTCAAGACAATTACAGCAACATCGACGCTTGTATGAAAGACGATTTTTACAACTTCATCAGCACCAGCCAAGTTGAGATCAATCGTGGCGCACAAAAATGTGATCCTTCGGACCCTGCCACCGAGAAATTCGCTTGGAACATGGCTAGCCCCGACGATACAAAAGTTACCTTGTTTAATTACAGCTGGGATATCGCATCGTTGACGGGAGAGCAAATTGTATTGCGTCGTAAATATTTGTACAACTTTGGCGGTACCACCGAGTACATTTACTCAAAAGTTGTATTGAAAAAGCACTAATTATTGAATGCTTTTCAACCCTTCTTTTGCCAATGTGGCATTGGGGTTGATAGATAAAGCGGCTTTGTATTCTTGCAGGGCCGCTTTTTTATTGCCCAATTTTTCGTAGGAATAGCCTTTCAAGGCCAGGGCTTTGTCGAAGTTGGGATTCAAGTCAAGTACTTTATCGCACCATTCTATGCAATCTTGATGATTATCGAACAAAGATTGAATTACGGCTAGGTTGTAATGCGCATAGACGTGATTTGGATTCACTTTGATTGCCCGCTCGTAAAAGGACCGAGCATCGGCATATTTCAATTCTTTTTGCAAAAGCAACCCCATTGTGTACAGGGCCTCATCGCTGAATTCATTCATTCTCACCGCTTTGTTGGCCCAAGCCATGGTTTGCGCATCATTCCTGTCGTTCAGGATTAACACTTTTTGCATAACCGCATCAAAATTCTCAGGGTTGATTGTTAAAGCGCGATCAATAATCCCCTCTGCTTTTGTTGTGTCTTTCTGCTCTTTGTAGGCAATTGACATCATCACAAACGCTGGGTCTGCGAATTCTGGCTGTTCAATCAACGTTTTGTACAAGTTGATGGCTTCTGTGTATTGCTGTCGGGCCAAGTAATATTTTGCCAACAAGGCCGAAGCAGCGTGGTAATCGGGTTTGAGTGACAGTGCCTGTGTAAGGTGGTATTTGGTTTTTTCCGAGTTGGTAGAATCCATGGCTACCCAAGTTTCTGCACAACGGAAATGATATAGGGGTTGTTTGGGATTTAATTCGATGGCCAATTCAAAGTCGGCGATGGCATCGGAATGTCGTTTTTCGTAATAAAAGGTATTGCCCCGTTTGTAATAAAGTTCAGCGTCTTTGGGGTTGGCATTGATTTTCGCAGAAACCGCGCGAATGTCTTCGGAATAACTGGTGTCTGTTTCACTGATGTATCGACTGGATACACCCGTTGAATTGCAAGAGAGGGCAATGGTTAGAACGATTGAAAAAGCAATCTTCTTCATTTGTGCTCGGGACGGGAATCGAACCCGTACTTTCATTACTGAAAACAGGATTTTAAGTCCTGCGCGTCTACCTATTCCGCCACCCGAGCGGGACTGCAAAAATACTACTTTTTTGGCAATTTATCGCGTTGCCTGTTCAATTGTGGTCGCAATTAAGGTCGCTGCCTGATTGAGTTGTTCTTCTCTTATGGTCAACGGGGGAGCGAATCGAATGGTATGGATATGGGTTTGCTTTGCCAAAAGCCCAGCATCTCTGAGCGCCAAACAAATATCATAGGCTGTTTTACCCTCTCCAAATGGAAGAATATCTATGGCATTCAACAACCCTTTTCCACGCACGGCGGCCACCAAGGGAGACTGGATATTTTTCAATCGATTTCTGAAAATTTCGCCCAATTTTTCTGCATTCTCAGGCAATTTCTCTTCAGTAAGAACTTGTAATGATGCCATGGCAACGGCACAGGCCAAGGGGTTTCCCCCAAATGTAGATCCATGCTGTCCGGGATGAAGCACATCCATTACTTCATGGCTTGTCAATACGGCACTCACCGGAAACACCCCACCACCCAAGGCTTTACCCAAAACAAGAATATCGGGTTTAACATTTGAATGATCGCAACACAACATTTTACCTGTCCTTCCCAATCCTGTCTGAACTTCATCGGCAATCCACAATACATTGTATTTACTACAGAGTGCCCTCACTCCTGCCAAATAATTCTCATCAGGAACGATGACACCTGCTTCCCCTTGTATTGGTTCTACCATAAAAGCGGCCACATGACCGTCTTGCAGCACCTTGTCTAGGGCAACGAGATCGTTAAAGGGAACAACTTCAAACCCTGGGACAAACGGACCAAAATCGCCATAGCTATCTGGGTCTTGAGAGCTGGAAATGGCGGCAATTGTTCTACCCCAGAAATTCCCTGAAGCAAACACGATTTTGGCTTGGTTTTTTGGAATGCCTTTGACGGTATAACCCCATTTTCGTGCCAATTTAATGGCTGTCTCACCCCCTTCTACACCCGTATTCATTGGCAAAACACGATCAAACCCTAACAACTCTGTAATATACTTTTCGAAAGGACCCAATTGATCGTTGTGAAACGCCCTACTCGTTAACGTAATACGCTGACTTTGTTCGTGCAGTGCGGCCAAAATTTTGGGGTGACAATGGCCTTGATTCACGGCAGAATAGGCCGATAAAAAATCAAAATACCGCTTCCCTTCCACATCCCAAACAAAAACACCCTCCCCTTTAGTTAGTACCACGGGCAGCGGGTGGTAATTATGGGCACCGTATTGATTTTCTAAATCGATATAATTTTGGGAATTTCTCACACTCATGACACAAAGGTAATACCCAAAGTCTGTTTGTTTGTCGTAGATTCATGCGTATCTTTGGGCAATGCAGGGCAACGTAATCGGAAAAACCAATCAGCGCGCGCAAGAAGTGCTGAGGTTATGGTTTGTTCTTGTATTGCAGCTAATCGCGCACATTCCAATTTTAGGCGGTCAATCTCAGCACTGGCAATTTGATCGCATACACATTGAGATTGAGAACGTCAACAACGACACCCTATTAAGAAAAACAGACAGGGCTCAATTGGATTCCATTTTTCAGATGGTTTCTACCGATTTGATGGAGTTTGAGCGAGTATTGGGCTATAAACTCACGGGGCAATTGCATTTGCGATTATTCTTCGATGTTCAGGAATATCAAGTTGCGCTCCAGTCACACAGCATTTGGGCGGAGCGATTTTTATCGGATTTCCAAGGAGTTTCAAGCAACCATTACCCGATTTATGTAGGCACTGAATTCAATAAAATACGTATTCAACTTCGGTATTTGATAGCGCACATGACACTCAACGAATTTCTCAATGGTAGCAGTGTTAGACAAAAAATGACCCAATCGGGCTACCACCACTTTCCTACTTGGATTTCCCAGGGTTTGTGTGCGTATTGGGCAAACGGTTGGAACATTTTTGCCCAAGATGAATTCCAGTATTTCCGCGATAAATCGGCATTCAAATACCCCAATCAAATCACACCACTCTCTGCCCAGGTTTTTGGTCGATTCGTCTGGAAACAATGGATACAGGCTTATGGCACATCGGCCATCACGAACTTTTGGTTTGTTGTAAAATACACAGGTCAAGCGGCCTCGGCGATAGAATATTTGACGGGCCAAGATTTTGCCGACTGGTACAGGGAGTCAAAGAATGCGCTTGACGCCAGGCGTTCTGAGCGGGAAGTTGATGAATTTCCGTTGACCAGTCATTCAGCCAATTCACCCGTACTCAACTTAATAGAACTTCATTCATCCAATACATATTTGATTCAATTGTACATTCCCGATCAAGAGTATTGGTGCATTGAATCTCTCAACGAAACGCATTTAGACGATCGTTTAATTTGCAAAAAGCAACATGCGAAATTGATCTCTGAAGCGGCATTTTATTTAAATGAACTGGGCGATTCTGAAAATCATCACACCGAAAAACCACTGGAAGAACTATTATTCAATCGAACTACCAACGATCCCGGACGACATCCTTTGGATCAAGCCAAAAGAAATCAACCCAACGCGGACTTCCACTTGATTAGAAAACCATTTGGGCGTGATAAATATTTCATTCAATTGGCGAAGAATTACGGTGTGAATACTGAAATCATTTGGACAGACACGCTTTTTATTGGCGATGTAATCAAAGATTTAATAATTGAAAGTAACAATTTAATTAGCTACTTACAATCAACAGAAAATCAGTGGTATGTGAATTTTTCAAAAATCACAGACTCTTTGATACTTCGGTGGAAGATCCCCCTGTCTGGCGGATATGCGAGTCAGTATCAATTAAAAAACGATCGGACAGAAAATGGCATCTTGGAAGTCAGTTTCAAAGACAACCATGCGCATTTCAGGCGATTAGAAAGTGGTGATTTATCGTCGGTGGAAATTAGGGAAATGATGCGAAAATCCCCAACCCAGGACGATATAAAACAAACGGCAAACGGAAGCACTATCCAGACGCTCACGATAGCACCAATGATAGCAGATACTTGGGTTTATTTATCGCCTTTCCCACGCAAAGACTTGGGAAAATTGCGCAGCAGCAGTCAAGCAAACCTATACAAGCCAGGCTCTTTTGTACGCTGTAGGACCAAAAGCGCCATGATTTTGGAACGCGGGGGATTGTTTTTGAGCAATGAGGAGCCTTTGGCTTTCCCTATGCCTGCGTTTTTGAATCCAAACCAATTTTATAATCACCCATTGACCCCTGAATTGCGCTTTTATTTGCGTAATCCTCGATTCAATCACCAAATAAAATTGGGGTTATTGTCCAATTTACCTCTATCTAGAATGGCCATTCGATTGGAGCAATACTGGAAGTTGAACCGTTGGACAATCCACCAAAACTATTATCATCGGAGCCGTGACTATAGTCCGACAGAAGGCTATACAAAGAAGACTTTGGGCAACAAATTCACCGTGGGGTTGTCTCGAACCTATCAGCGCAACTTAACGCTGTCTGTAGATGTGAATATTCAACGAGATGAGTCATTTCGGCGTATAAACAGCCCAATTTCTGGCTCCTTGCGTCATGAGACTTTCAAGAGCAATAACGTAACATTGCGAGCGCACTACGGATTCAATGGCAGCAACCCCAACAGGCAGCACCGTTATCATGGCGAAATTTGGGGCAAAGCTGGAATCACCGAGTACGCAAGATGGATAAAATGGGGATCCCAATATTCGAGAGCGTCGGGAAGATTGGATTTGGGTTATGATTTCCAGCTGGCTGCACAACTGCAAAAAATCATGGGGGGCGTGTTCCATTTTGAAGGGAAGGTGCAATTCAACAGCAGTGCAGGAGAGGTCCAAAATGAATATTGGGTTGGTGGCTCTCAAGGATGGATCAATCCGACGCCCTGGGACATTTCAATTTGGAATTCGGGTGCTGTGGGTGATGATGGCTATCGCGTGATTGGCGGTTATGTAAGGGGTTTTTATTCAGGTGTTCGATTGGGTCATTCTTCGGCTGTTATGAATTTACAACTGGGCATCTCTCCTTTCAAATTGATCTACAAGGACATCATCAAATCTGAAGTACTGAAACGCTTAGAAACATACACATTTTTGGACGTAGGAACGGCGTATGTTGGGAGGAGCCCATCCAACGACTCTAATCCATTTAATCGACAGTCCTACAACACACCCAATTTGCTGATGGATGTGTATGCAAAACGGAATCCATGGGTTGCGGGGGCCGGTTTGGGTGCAAGGACCATACTACTTAAAATGCCAATTCGCTATGAAGTGGCTTGGGGCCTTAAAGAAGGAAAAATTCTCACCCCGATACATCATGTTTGTATGACATGGAATTTTTAGCGAATTCCTGAAAATTCCTGACCAAAATGTTGTGTTTTGTGTTTATTTTGCGACACACTACAAACCCATGAGTTTTTTCAGTTTTCTAACCCAAGAACTTGCCATCGACCTCGGCACAGCCAACACCCTAATCATCCACAAAGACAAGGTAGTTGTTGACGAACCAAGTATCATCGCCATTGAGCGAAATACGGGCAATGTAATTGCCATTGGTAAAGATGCGATGCAAATGTTTGGTAAAGAAAACGAGGGAATTAAGACCATTCGTCCTCTCAAAGACGGTGTAATCGCTGATTTTCAGGCAGCTGAGCACATGATTCGTGGCATGATCAAAATGATGAATCAAAAGCAGCGTTGGATTTCACCTCAGTTGAAGATGGTTATTTGTATTCCCAGTGGAATCACCGAGGTTGAAAAGCGTGCAGTTAAGGATTCGGCGGAGCGCAGCGGAGCCAAAGAGGTGTATTTGATTCACGAACCAATGGCTGCAGCGGTTGGTATCGGCATTGATGTTACGCAGCCTCAAGGAAACATGATTGTGGATATCGGCGGTGGAACTACAGAGATCGCCATCATTGCTTTGGGAGGTATTGTATGTGACGAGAGCATTCGCGTAGCCGGTGATGAATTCAATTTGGATATTTTGGAATACATGCGTCGTGAGCACAATCTGTTAATTGGCGAAAGGACTGCGGAAAAAATCAAAATCCACATTGGTTCTGCACTTCAAGAATTGGACAGTCCTCCAGAAGACTATGCAGTTTTTGGCAGAGATCTTATGACTGGTATTCCCAAGCAAATCATTGTAAGTTATAGCGAAATAGCAAGGGCACTGGACAAGAGCATCATGAAAGTGGAAGAGGCGGTTTTGAGGGCTCTCGAACAGTCTCCTCCAGAACTTAGCGCTGATATTTTAGGCAATGGCATTTGGCTTACAGGTGGTGGAGCTTTGTTACGAGGACTAGATAAACGCATTGCCGCCAAGACAAAATTGCGTGTGCACATCGCCGAGGATCCTTTGCGTGCAGTTGTTCGAGGTACAGGAACGGCTTTAAAAAATATTGGACGCTTCAAATTCCTAATGACAGCTTAAACCCTTTAACACATGTTGGTAATATTCCGTTGGATACGGAATCAGGCGCATCCTTTGTTGTTTGTATTGTTGCTTATCAGTGCAACGACACAAATATTTAGGTATCATTTTTACCAGCATAGTATCTACTTTGGTCAAGTTTTGGGGGCTCATAGAAAAATCGATCAATTACGCGCGGATGTAAAGGCTTATTTCAACCTGAAACAGGTTAATCAACAACTTATTGCTGAAAATACGCTTCTAAAACAACAACTCAATTGGAATCTCACCTATAATTCACCGAAGCGAGACAGTGCATATCAGGACGAAAAAACTGGGAATTTGGTAAAATACGATTACATTCAAGCTCGGGTGATTCGAAACAGCGTACAGAACCAGAACAACTTCATCATCTTAGACAGGGGATTTAAAGATGGCATCAAACGGCACATGTCGGTTGTATCGCCCATGGGAATTGTAGGTGTTGTTGTTGAATCGGCAGAACATTATTCATTGGTGATGTCTGTTCTCAATTCGAAATTTGAAATCACACCTTATTTTTATGATTTAAAAACGAGTCAAGGAGTTATCTCTTGGAATGGAGAAGATCCCACCACCGTTGACCTCGAAGAAGTAAATAGATTTGTCAAGGTAAAAAACGGAATGAAACTATTTACATCCAACTATTCCCTATTATTCCCTGCAGGAATTCCTATAGGTACGATCATTTCAAGTAGTTCGAATTTAAAATCAAATTTTCACAAGATTAAAGTAAAACTCGCAACTGACTTTGGCCAATTGGATGTTGTTACAGTGATAAAGAACATACATCAAAAAGAATTGGATGCCTTAAACAACGCGATACCCACAAGTAACGAAGAAAACAACAATGATAGAAATAACTAGATACATACTTTCTGCATTATTGTTGGCAATTGTTCAGACATTTATCCTACAAGAAGTAAATATTGCATGGTGGATCAAACCTATGCCTTATGTGATGTTATTTTTAAGCATACCAATCTCTGTGAACAAATATGGGATATTAATTGGCGCTTTTTTCTTTGGCATGACGATCGATGCATTGGGAGGTAGCATGGGTATGCATACAGCGGCTTGTGTGTCTGTGGTATACATTAAATACCACATAGACAATTACTTTTTGGATGAAAACAGCATGCAGTTGCAAGGATTATCATCGATACACGAAGATTACAAAGGCTGGCAATGGTATTACGTTTATGTATTTTCTATTGCATTGATACATCATTTAATCTTTTTTACATTTGACTACTTTCGCTGGTCGGCCCTTTTTACTATTTTATGGGTGAGTATAGCAAGTGCTTGTGTGAGTGTATTTTTTATTCAGATTTTCAGAATTCTCATGAGTAAACGTTGAAATTATGATTGACAAAAATCGTTCGAAACAAATCGTATATCTAGGATTGATCCTTTTTGTTTTCGTTGTTTACACCCTGCGTCTTGCCAGTTTACAATTGGGCGAGGTACCCTATAAGAAAATGGCCATTAACAATGCATTGAACAAAATTACATTGTATCCATCCAGAAGTAACGTGTTTGATAGAAAAGGGAAATTGATGGTTTACAGCACGCAAATGTATGATTTATCGGTTTTTCCCTATGAAATAAAAAAACTAGACACTGGCTTATTGTGTTCTATTTTAGAATTGGACTTGCCCACGGTGCGAGGGTTAATCATTGACGCTGGAGTTAGAGCAAAAAAGCGACAAAAGAATAACTCATTCAACAACTCAGCCTTATTTTATGCAAACTTATCGAATAAGCAATTCACATTGGTTCGTGAGAATATATACAGACTTGATGGTTTTTTCATTGAGTCAAGAACTGACCGTCAATTTGCCACACCTACCCTCTCTCATGCACTGGGATACTTGGGCGAAGCCGATGAGGACTTAATTGCTTCTGACGAATACTATCAGCCTGGCGATTTAGTAGGAGTGACAGGCTTGGAAAGGTACTACGAAAAACAAATTCGGGGGGTGAAGGGTGTAAAAACTGTATGGCAAGATAGAACTTACACAGAAAGAGGCGTAGTCAAAGATCCACAGTTCAACTTCCCCGCCACGGCAGGTCCCGACGTAATCAGTAGCTTAGACTTTACGCTTCAGGAGTATGGCAGAGCCTTATTAAATGGAAAAAAAGGAAGTATCGTGGCGATTGAACCGTCCACAGGTGAAGTATTGGCCTTTATTAACAACCCTGATTATGACCCCAACACTATGGTGGGCAGAGATCGGGCGAAAACGTTCAAATCCTTATTGACAGATCCACAAAAACCCCTTTATAATAGAGCTGTGAAAGGTGTTTACCCCCCAGGTTCAACCTTTAAAACAGTGATGGCATTAATTGCCATGCAAGAAGGGGTTCTCACGCCAGAAACTACACATGGATGTGGTGGAGGCTACAGACTGGGAAATATACGTGTTGGTTGCCATCCTCATGGTGGACCGCTCGATCTTCAAGGGTCTATTAGAATTTCATGTAACAGTTATTATTGTCAAGTTTTCAGGGATATCATCGATAATCCAAAATACGGGGATGTAAAAATTGGATACGCTGCTTTGGAGAAACACTTAAGATCATTCGGTCTTGGAAGCCCACTAAACATAGATTTATTGGGAGAATCAAAGGGAAATATTCCTTCTGTAGCTCAATTGAATCGACGTCATGGTGAACGATGGAAAAGCAGTACCATTATTTCTCTGAGTATTGGACAGGGTGAAATTCTGTTGACTCCCTTACAAATGGCCAATACAGCCGCCATTTTAGCAAACAGAGGTTGGTATTATTCCCCTCACCTTGTAAAGAAAATTGAGGGTTATAAAGACACTGCATGGGATCGCAAATACAAAACTAAAAACATCACAATAGTAGACCCGAAGTATTTCCAGTTTGTTATCGAAGGGATGGCAGAAGTAACCAAGCCAGGTGGCACAGCGAATAGAACTGGCATTCCTGATATTGAAATTTGTGCAAAAACTGGTACCGCCCAAAACCCTCATGGAAAAGACCATTCAATTTACATTGCCTTCGCTCCGAAAGACAATCCAAAAATCGCGATCGCGGTGTTAGTTGAGAACGGTGGTTTTGGCGCAACATGGGCGGCCCCTATTGCCAATCTAATGATTGAAAAATACTTGACAGGCAAGTCTGAATCCGTGAGACCGGATATGGAAGAAAGAATTAAAAATAGTACAATTCAATAATGCAATACAGTCCACTTAGAAGCAACAACACCTCGAAAATTGACAGTTTAGCAATTTTCCTTTATGTTGTATTGCTTTTAATTGGATTCATCAGCATCGCCAGCGCCACCTCGGATGTTAATCAAGCATTCTATTCGTTGTCTGATGTAGCCATTAAGCAATTGGTGTTTATCGCTGGTGCGATTATCATCATTTTCACCATTGTGTTCTCAAATGTTGTGGTGATTGACTATTTCGCTTATGGATTTTATGCCATTGCCATTACCCTCAACATACTTGTCTTGTTTTTGGGCCGCGAGATTTCCGGAGCCAAATCGTGGTTCGGCTTTGGTGGTTTTGGCATACAACCCAGCGAATTTGCGAAAGTTGCCACAGCCATAGCGTTGGCAAAATTCTTAGGAACATACGGTGTACGTTTCCAGGGGACAAAAAACATCGTTACAGCGTTGGGTATTTTTTTATTACCTATGGCGATCATTCTGATTCAGAACGATACTGGAAGTGCCTTGGTTTTCTTGTCGTTTTTTTTGGTTTTATACCGAGAGGGATTGCCCGGTTATATTCTGCTTTCTGCCGTTTGGTTGGGAATTTTGGCGATATTCAGAATCATCAGTGAAGCTAGGGGTATTTCTAGTTTTTATGGTTACGGTTTGCTGTTAGGATTGGGTTCAATCATTGTGTTTTTTGTAAGAAAAGATCGAGGGATTGCCATCCTTGTAGCTACTGTGGCTGTTATTTCATCGTTTTTTTACACCATAGTTGGAACTTTTTACTTAAAAATCCTTCAACCATACCAACGCGATCGTATAGAATTGGTTCTTGGATTAAAAGAGGATGATCGCGGCCTAGGCTTTAATTTAAAACAATCCAAAATTGCGATTGGCGCTGGCGAACTTTGGGGTCGAGGTTATCTTAAAGGTACTCAAACAAAAATGGGGTTTGTTCCCGAGCAACATACCGATTTCATTTTTGATGCCATTGGTGAAGAATGGGGCTTTGTGGGCAGCACCCTATTTTTGGTCATTTTCTGTGGACTGCTGGTTCGATTGGTTATCATGGCTGAACGACAATCAACGGTATTTGGAAGGGTTTTGGGTTATTCGCTCGCTTCGGTTCTGTTTTTTCATATGTCAATCAACATAGGAATGACCATGGGGCTTGTGCCAACCATCGGAATTCCATTGCCATTTATCTCAGCTGGCGGTAGTAGCCTATGGGCATTTACCCTATTTCTTTTCACATTTCTGCGTGTAGATCAAGTTCGTAAGTAATTCGCTTTTCCGTATTATTGTAAGGATGAATACAAAGCGATTCAAACTACTGTTAGCGGGCAGTTTTTCGGCACTAACTCTATCAATGACTATCACATCTTGTGGCAGTTCGGATGAACAAAACGTGGATTTATTGTTTGAAAAAATGGAATCCGACGTTACCGGTATAGATTTCGTCAATACCGTACCCGAAAACGATTCATTGAATCAGTTTACCTACCATTATTTATACAATGGTTCTGGGGTAGCCATCGGCGATATTAACAATGATGGGAAAAACGACCTATACTTTTCTGGTAACGAAAAATCATCCAAACTTTACCTAAACAAAGGCGATTTTAAATTTGAGGACGTAACTAAGCAAAGTGGAACGACAACAAACCAATGGATCAGTGGCGTAAGCATGGTTGACGTCAATAACGATGGTTGGCTCGATATCTATGCCTGTTCTTCGGGCCCTCGACAATTGAAACAATCGAAAAGAAACTTGTTGTTTATCAATCAGAAAAACGGCAAATTCAAGGAATCAGCCAAAGAATGGGGCGTAGACGACGGTGGAAATGCAACTTGTGCAACCTTTTTTGACTACGACAATGATGGTGATTTGGACTTCTATTTGGGAAATCACGCTGACCAGTTTTTTTCGAATATCAACACCAAGTTCACGCCTACCTTGAACATGGACGAGTTTAACCAGCAACACTTTTTCAGAAATGATGGCAATAAATTCACGGATGTATCGGCAACTGCCGGTGTAGTGAAAATGGGTTATTGCTTGAGTGCCGCTGCGGCTGATTACAACAACGACGGTTTCACGGATCTGTATGTGTGCAACGATTACCATGTACCGGATTGTTACTATTTCAACAATGGCGATGGAACGTTTACCGATCAGTTTGATGTCGCCTTCAAGCATTCCAGCACAAACTCCATGGGAAGTGATGTGGCGGACGTAAACAACGATGGTTTTTCGGATTTGATTACAGTGGATATGCTGTCTGAAAGCCCCAGACGTTATATGTCGCTCATGGGACCCAAAGACTACGATTACACCATGGTGGGCATTAAAAATGGTTACAAACACCAATACATGAAGAACAACCTTCAGATGAACCTGGGAAATGGTCACTTTGCCGACTTGTCATACTTGTATGGTGTAGCTAAATCGGACTGGAGCTGGAGTCCATTACTATCGGATTTTAACGATGATGGTTTTACCGACATGTTTGTTTCCAATGGATATTACCGAGATGTAACCAATTTGGATTTTATCTTTTATCAAAGCACTGTTGAACAGCAGCAAAAACGGGGTTTAACCCATGAGGAATTATTGAAAAAACTCCCCTACGAGAAAATTCAGAACTTCTTCTTTTTGAATAACAAGGGCGAAGGCTTTGTGAATAAGGCCAGTGAAGTTGGGTTGGAAGATTTGAGTTTGAGCACCGGATCTGCCGCGGGTGATTTGGATGGTGATGGTCGATTGGACTTGGTCGTTTGTAACCAGGGAGAGGCCCCATTGGTTTATAAAAACGTAAATACGCAAAATCACTTCGTGAATGTCAAGGCCCAGGGTAGCGACAAATCAAACCGTTTTGGGATTGGCTGTCAACTCTACGCATCTGATTCAGCCGGTCGATATAGAAAATTCGAAATACAACCATCGCGTGGATACCAAAGTTCTTCAGAAGCAATGGCACACATCGGGTTGGGAGAAGACGAACAACTCGCTGAATTGGTGGTACTTTGGCCCAACGGCAAAGCTCAGATTTTGAAGGACGTATCAGCGGATCAGACCATCGTTGTAAAAAGCAGTGATGCCAACACCACTTGGGATCGCAACAAAATTACGGCAGGAGACCTACCCTATTTTACGGAAAATGAGGGTGAATGGGGTTTGAATTTCAATCATGTGGAACAAGAGAATCCCGATTTCAAGCGGGAGCCCTTACTGCCCCATCGTTATACAACATTGGGACCTGGGATGTCGACTGGCGATGTGAACGGCGATGGTCTTCAGGATTTATTTGTGGGAAATGCCCGTGAAAGTGCTGGTTCCAGTTTGTTTTTGCAACAAAAGGATGGAAAATATACACCGGCTTCGAGTCAGCCGTGGAAATCCTTGGATGCGGATGTGATGGGGTCTCTATTCTTCGATTGTGATGGCGATAAAGACTTGGATTTGTACGTCGCTGTTGGCGGATCAGAGTTTGAATGGCCATCGAATAAGTACGAACATCAGTTATACCTTAACGATGGCAAGGGCGGTTTCACGGTTGGTAAGGGCCGTTTACCCAATGTAATTTCAAGCGGAAGTTCAGTAACATCGTCGGATTTCGATGGCGATGGTGATCTCGATTTATTTGTTGCGGGTAGATTGATGCCGGGAAATTGGCCCACCTTGGAAGTGAGAAGCTACCTTTTACAAAACAACGGGGGTAAGTTTAGGGATGTTACCGCAGCATTGGCTCCGGATTTGGAAAATGCCGGGATGATTTGTTCCGCTATTTTCTCAGATTACAATGGTGACGGCAAGCCTGATTTGTTGCTGGCGGGAGAATGGATGCCATTGATTTTCATGGAAAATGCGGGAGGAAAATTCGTCAACAAAACGGGTGAAGTGGGTGATGCTTCCTTATCGGGTTGGATGAACAGTATCACACCTGTGGACATCGACAATGACGGAGACATGGATTACATGGTTGGAAACAAAGGTAACAACAGCTTTATTCAGGCCAAAGTGGGCAGTCCAAGCAAAGTATTTTGGGCTGATTTTGACGGCAATGGCAGACAAGACATCGCCATGAGTTATCAATACGGTGGAAGCGATTATCCGCTGTTTACGATGGATGAGATGGGCAAGGCCTACCCTTTCTTTATCAATAAAAAGTTCACGACTTACAATGATTTTGCAGGAAAAACCATGGAAGAAATCTTTGGCGCTGAGGTACTCAAACAAAACAGCTTAACGGCCAACTACTTCTCAAGCTTCGTGGCCATCAACAACGGGGGTAAATTCAGTTTTGTAGAATTGCCCATGTGGGCACAAGCAGGTCCAATTTTCGGCACCACCGTCATCGATGTTGATGGCAATGGTTACGACGATATTCTTTGTACAGGGAATAATTACAATACCCGTGTTCCTCATGGTAGAGACGATGCGCAACCAAGCTTCGTACTGTTTAACCAAGGCGGTTCATTCAACTACCAATCAGGTTCAAGAAACGGCTTGTATAACCAGGATGATGGAAAATCAATGGTGATAAGTCCCGGCCCTGCGAATCAGGTGCGAGTGTTGATCTCCAACAACAACGGAAAATTGCGTGGCTTCACCGTGTTAAACGGCCAAAAACAAAGACAGAATGTTGCTTTTGTTCCAGCACCTGCGATGGCAAGTTATGCAAAAGTTTCTGTCAATGGCAGCGTAAAGCTTGTACATTTAAACGGCGGAAGTGGCTATCTATCAGGCAATACGCGCGGAGTTTGGAAAACAAAAGGCGTAGGAAACATTGAATTCTTTGATGTAAATGGTCGTAGATTGTAACAACTTTCGTAATACAGTTGTATAATCCGTTCAAAACCCCTATTTTTGCAACCTAATTGTAAGAACATGGCTGTTACTAAACTCAAAAGAAAAGAAGCAAAAAACAGAAGCAGAATGACCAAGCGCGTTGATAACATCAAGCGTTTGAAATTGGTTACCAACATTGCTTCTCCATACAAAGGCATTTCTGGTATTGTCTTGGAAGACCAAGAAAACCATTAAATGTCATTGTTTTAGATATTCAAGGCACGCATTTTTGCGTGCCTTTTTTTTATTAAATTCACACCCATGGACGCCAAAAAAATCTCAACACAGTTTCTCTTTTCCATCATTGCATTCGCAATGGTACATTCATCTTGCCAACAGGCGGTGGAAACCGAAAATAAAATCGTTCAGAACGATATATTATCAGTCTGTAACACTGCCATTCAAAATGCAATTGTAGTGGACCGAGTAGCGGCACCGGTCGGTTCTCGACGTTATGTCTACGCCTCCATCGCGGCCTATGAATCTTTGGTCCCTTTCTATGCCGATTACAAAAGTGTTGCCCCAATGATGAACGGATTAAAGCCAACACCCCTTCCCGATTCGTCTCAAAAATACTGTTTAGACTTAGTGGCCATGGCGGCCCACACGTTCGTAAGCAAGAAACTCGTATACAAGGAAGACAGCATTGCCAATTTCAGAAATCGACAGCTTGATTTTTACAAAGGCAAACTGTCGGATGCCATGTTTGAAGCGTCTATCAATTATGGTGATAGTGTTGGTGCTCACATTGTTCGTTGGTCAAAATCTGATTCTTTCGCCTATTTCCGTGGCAGAGAGTTTTTCCTTGCACGCAACAAACCCGGTTCTTGGGAGCAAACTCCCCCAGATTTCATGGAAGCCATTGAGCCAAATTGGGGCCGTATTCGCCCTGTGCTATTAAAATCGGTAAAGGAATTTTCATACGAACAACCCGAACCATACAGCACCGACAAAAAATCACGCTTCTACAGTATCACGAAGGAAGTATACGAAACGGTAAACCAAAAAGACAGCACACAGTTGCAGACCGCTTGGTATTGGGACGACAATCCAAATGCTTCTGTACATTATGGTCACGCTACGATCAATGTATTGAAAGTTTCACCGGCCGGACATTGGTTGTCAATGTTTTCAACGGTGGCCCGACAAAAGAATTACTCACTCATTGAAACGGCCGATGGAATGATGCGTTTATCCTCCGCCATCTTTGATGCGTTCATTACTTGCTGGCATGTAAAATACCAAACCGATTACTTGCGTCCTATCACGGCTATTCACGATTTGATCGATTCTAGCTGGTCCTCGCCCATCCAAACCCCGGCGTTCCCAGAGTATCCCTCTGGACACAGTGTTATATCCAGTGCGGCGGCGAGTGTATTAACAGCAACTTTCGGCGAATATGAATTCATCGATAGTGCTGAGTTAAAATTCGGATTGGGTGTACGCAAGTTCAAAAACTTCCGTGAAGCGAGCAATCAAGCTTGCGTATCGAGGCTCTATGGTGGGATTCATTTCATAGACGCCATCGAGAATGGCAAAAAGCTCGGAAACCAAGTGGGCTCCTACCATATCGAGCACCTAAAAACAAAGAAATAAACTTAAGATAGCTGAGAGAGACGCTTTTCAATGATGGAGAGCTTCTCGCTCGCATCAGAGAGTTTCTTGCGCTCTACCTCTACAATTTCGGGTTTGGCATTTTGTACGAACCGTTCATTTTCAAGCTTTTTCTTTACGGATGCGATGAATCCATCGTAATAGATTTTTTCTTTCTGCAATTCCTCACGTTCCTTGTCGATGTCGATTTCAACAGAAAGTTCAACCCAAATTTCATGCACACCTACAATTACCGGCATACCATTAGAGGGTTTGGTGGTTTCATCTTGGTGAACAGTTACATTGGCCAATTTTTCGACAAAATCTTGCATGTGCAAAATACCCGTAGCAGATTTTGGAATCCAAATGTTTAAGGACTCTTTGGGCGATAATCCACGCGTATTGCGGGTATTTCGGATTTCTGTTACCAACTGCAAGGATTCCTGTGAGGATTCTCCGCCCGTGTTTTCATGGGCTGTTGGATAGGCCGACAACACCAAGGTTTCTGACATACCATTGGTTAGTAGCTGTACGATTTCCTCTGAAATGAAAGGCATGTACGGATGCAACAATGACATCAACAATTGCAAAATTTCTTGGGCTTCACGTTGGGTTTGTGCAGAAATACCCTCTCCATAAGGGGGTTTGATTGCCTCCAAATAAACCGCACAGAAATCATCCCAAATCAGTTTGTAGATGGCCATCAAGGCATCAGACAAACGGAATTCTTGAAACAATTGCTCAATGTCTTTCAATGTATCATTCAAACGCGACTCCATGAAAGCCTTGGCTTGATTTGCCGCCGCAGTGGGTTCATTTTCGTGGGTTTCCCAACCTTGAATTAACCGGAACGCATTCCATATTTTGTTACAGAAATTTCGTCCTTGCTCAATTTGGGTTTCATCGAACAAAATATCATTTCCCGCAGGTGAACAAAGCAAAAGTCCCATACGCACTGAATCAGCCCCATACTTTTCTATCAGTTCCAAGGCATCCGGACTGTTTCCCAGACTCTTACTCATTTTCCTGCGTTGCTTATCGCGAATCAATCCGGTGAAATACACGTTTTTGAACGGCATTTTTCCTTCAAATTCGTAGCCGGCCATGATCATCCGTGCCACCCAGAAAAACAAAATATCCGGACCTGTAACCAAGTCATTGGTTGGATAATAATAACCGAGTTCTGTTTTATCAGCGTTCGCACCTATTCCATCAAATACAGAAATGGGCCACAGCCAGGAACTAAACCAAGTATCCAAAACGTCTGAATCTTGCGATAAATCACCGGCATTCACGGAAACGCCCTTTTGTTCGAATTCGGCGGCGGCTTCTTGCGCTGTTTTGGCTACCACCCACTCCCCGTTATTTGTATACCAAGCCGGAATACGATGGCCCCACCACAACTGTCGAGAAATGTTCCAATCTTTCACATTCTCCATCCAATGTCGGTAAGTATTCTTCAGCTTAGCCGGATAAAACTTCATTTCATCGTTCATCACTGATGAAAGAACTTCAGGATTCTTTTTCATAAAATCCTGCATATTCATAAACCACTGAGTACTGATTCTTGGCTCAACTACAGCATCCGTTCTTTCGCTGTAACCCACGTTGTGGATGTAGTTTTCCTGTTTCGACAACAAACCGACTTCTTTGAGTGATTTCACCCATTGTTTTCTTGCAACAAAGCGATCTTCACCAACGAACAATTCCCCAGCCGTTGAAATTGTGCCATCGGCATTGAGGGTATCAATCACCGGCAAATTGTATTTCTGTCCGATGTTGTAGTCGTTGATATCGTGTGCAGGCGTAACCTTAAGCACCCCAGTACCAAATTCAATGTCGATATATTCATCCGCGATGATGGCCACTTCACGATTGATGAGGGGCACGCGAACTTTTTTTCCAATCAGTGATTGATAACGTTCATCATTTGGATTCACACAAACCGCCACGTCTCCGGCAATGGTTTCAGGTCGGGCCGTAGCGACCATCAATTCCCCGTCAAAATCAACACCTTTGTAAATCACATAGTACAATTGATCCGTCGTTTCTTTGAAAATCACTTCCTCATCGCTGAGCGTTGTTTGTCCGGCAGGATCCCAATTCACCATTTTGGTACCGCGATAAATGAGTCCTTTGCGATACAAATCAATAAAGACATCCACTACGGCTTCATAGAGACTGGGCTCCATGGTAAACCGTGTGCGATCCCAGTCGCAGCTCGCGCCAAGTTTTTGCAACTGTTGCAGAATGATGCCGCCATATTTTTCCTTCCATTCGAAGGCGTGCTTTAAAAACTCCTCACGGGTAAGGCTAGATTTTGGAATTCCTTGTTCGGCCAGCAATTTTACCACTTTGGCTTCTGTGGCGATACTTGCGTGGTCTGTACCTGGAACCCAACAAGCATTGAATCCTTGCTTTCTTGCTTTACGTATCAATACATCTTGTATGGTGTTATTCAACATATGCCCCATATGTAAGACCCCTGTAACGTTGGGCGGAGGTATTACGATGGTATAGGCAGGTCGCTCATCGGGAACAGAGCGGAAATATTTTTGGCTCAACCAATGTTGATACCATTTGTTTTCAATGTCTGAGGGATTGTATTTGGCGGAAATTTCCATTGTTACAAAATTACGATTTTACACTTGTGTTTACGGGGCATTTCAAATAAAAAGGCCACTCATTCGAGTGGCCTTTTACTATGTTCGTTGTTTTTATTAAACTCCTACATCGTGGTGAGCCGACTCATCCAAATAAGGGTGATTGACGGCAACCAATCCTCTTTTTGTCAATGCGGTGAATACCCAATAGGTAAATACACCGGCGAACAACAAGAAGTTACCCAATTCCAAGAATCCAAACTGCATGCCTGAACCAAACACACCAGGGAATACCATCAACCATACATCATGGTAGTGACCCAAGATCATGATTGAACCAATAATCCCCAATACATAACGGTTTCTTTTCGCTGAACGCATCAACAAACCCAAGAAAGGAATGCAGAAACACATGGCGAAGTTCAATAAGAAATTGAATTTGTAGTTTTCGAAGCGAATTTGGTAATAAGCCATTTCCTCAGGGATTTGTGCATACCAAATCAACAGATACTGAGACAACCACAAGTAGGCCCAGAACACAGTGAAGGCAAACATAAACTTACCCAAATCGTGCATGTGTTCGTTGGTTACAAAACCCAAATAACCTTCTTTCTTGATAAAAGCTACAAAGAATGCCATGATGGTGATCATGGTTACCCAATGTGTTACAAAGTTGTAGAATCCGAAGATGGTAGAATACCAGTGGGCATCTACTGACATGATCAACAACCAGGCAATTACTGAAATGGTAAAACCAAATATTACGGCAAACGCAGCACTGAATTTTACTGAGGTTCTAAAGAACGACACATCGCCCCTGGTGGCATTGTCTTCAGCGGCCGACAAAGAACGCAGCTTGCGCATCAACAAGTACCAAATCACAACCAGTACACTTGGGAAAACAAACAACATGGTAGAATTCAAGAATCCTGACTTACCCGCCAAAATGGCATCGTAACCCGCATCACCTGGTTTTAGACCCAAATGCTCATAATGTGCCCAATGATAGATATCGTTCTTACCCATCAACAAAGCAACGATTAAAACAACAAATGGCACTGGAATGAAGGTCATAATGGCTTCAGGAATACGCTTGATACCTACAGACCAACCTGCATTGGCTATGTATTGAATGGCATACCACATCAAGGCAACCAATGAAATCATGAGAAAAAAGTATCCTGCAATCATCAAATTCGCCCAAATGCGGGTATTGGCTGGTTTGTCCAAAGGATGGAACTCCATACGTGGACCGAATGCTTCGGTTTCTACGTTACCATGTTCTTCGTGCGCTGCAACAGCATGACCTTCACCGTGTTGAGCGCCTTCGTGTGCCGCAACTTCAGTTTTCGCTGTATGAGTCTCTTCGTGACCACCCAAATTAGCAATACCAAGACCTGCAAATATTAACCCCAAGACCATCAAGATCATGGAGAAACGCTTTGCCTTCGGAGAGAATACAAACTGCTCCTGTTTAACTTCAATATGATGTCCGTGTCCCATTGTAATTTACTTATTTAGTGGTAGCTGTTGAATCAGTAGTTGCGGCAGCAGCCACCGATTGGTTACTCAAGAATTTCACATATTTAATCACCTTCCAACGATCTTTTGGACTCAAAACAGAAGCATGGCTTCCCATGTTGTTCTTACCGTAAGTCAAAGTATGGTAAATTTTACCCTCTGGCAACGTTTTGATATACTCGTCAGTGTAGGCTTTCCAAGCGGGTTTCAAAGTAGAAACCTTTTTGAAAACTTCACCATCGTTTGCACCATTGGCGCCATGGCAAGGGGTGCAATATATGTTATACACGTATTGACCACGTCCGTCTTCCAAGGTAATGTCTGCGGGAGCTACAAGAGCTGCCGATGCCTCGTAACCGTCTCCAGAATTTTCCAAATTGTATTTGTAGTCCAATTTGCCTACGGCAACCGTCCCTGCAACAGGCTCACGCATGTTCATACCATAGGGATTGATTTTATTGCTGTCGCCTTGGCTGTAGGCCTCATACCCTTTTGAGTAGTACATATCTGGGGCATATTCCCAACCGGGGTTATTCCCGCGACTTACGCAACTGCTCATCAAAGCAGCGGCAGCAATCGAACCGAACAAGATATAAAGTTTGTTGTTCATTGTAATTCAGTTAATTAAAGTACGGTTTGAACACCGTTGTGAAACGCACGCAATTCAACGGCACCATGATTTTTCATCATGTCGAGGACTGCTTTTTCATCCATTCCGTCTGTTGTTTCGATGGTCAGTACCATGCGATCATCGGTTTGACGGATATCCAACAATTCGTTTTTGATACCATGCACAAGGCGGTTTCTCCAGAAGAAGAAGAACGACATACCGAATGCGGTACACAATACAGTACCTTCAAACATTACTGGAGCCCAGCTAGGAGTGAAACGCACAGGCTTGTTACCGATATTCATGGGCCAATCATGTACGGACATGTACCAGATCATGGTGGTCACCAATGTCAATCCAGTTACCGCACAGAAAAATGCGATACGGGCCAATTTGCTTCGACGAGCGCCAATGATGCGATCCAAACCATGCACAGGGTATGGTGTGTAAACATCGTGAATGTGGATTCCAGCGTGCGCCAATTCACCAGCACCTGCCATCAATTGATCTTCGTCCTCCCACACACCAACCAACATTTTCTTGCGGTCGCGTAGGCTAAGTTTTTTATCTAAAATTCCCATTGTGGTAATCTTTTAAGGTTGTATTATTCGCGGTTGCGAAGGATTGATTTAACTTCAGCCATGTTGATAACAGGCAAGAATTTGGCAAACAAGAAGAAGCAGGTAAAGAAGATACCGAAGGTTCCCAAGAACAATCCGATTTCTGTCAATGACCCAGAATACATTACCCAACTTGATGGCAAGTAATCTCTGTGCAATGATGTCACGATAATTACAAAACGCTCAAACCACATACCTACGTTCACAACTATACTCATGATGAAAATGAACCAAGGTGTTGTACGAGCCCAACGGAACCAAAATACCTGTGGAGCGATCAAGTTACAAGTCATCATACTCCAATACGCCCACCAGTAAGGACCGAACATACGGTTGGTGAATGCATACTGTTCGTAAACATTTCCTGAGTACCAAGCGATGAAGAACTCTGTGAGATACGCAATACCCACGATGGTACCTGTAACCATGATGATCTTTGTCATCGCGTCGAGGTGACCAATGGTGATGTAGTTCTCGTAGTTCATCACTTTACGGGCAACGACCAACAAAGTTGCCACCATACCGAAACCAGAGAAAATCGCACCGGCAACGAAGTATGGAGGGAAAATGGTTGTGTGCCATCCAGGAACAACAGAAGTTGCAAAGTCAGTAGATACAATGGTGTGTACAGACAATACCAATGGAGTACTCAAACCCGCCAAAATCAAAGAGATCAATTCGTAACGAGCCCAAGTACGGGTAGAACCTGTCCAACCCATTGAGAAGAAACCATACATGGTTTTACCCAATTTCGACTTCACTTTGTCGCGAATGGTCGCGATATCAGGAATCAAACCAATGTACCAGAACAACAACGATACGCTGAAGTAGGTAGAAATCGCAAATACGTCCCACAACAATGGAGAGTTGAAGTTTACCCACAACGAACCGAAAGCGTTTGGCAAAGGCAAAGCCCAATACCCTACCCATACACGTCCCATGTGGAATACTGGGAACATCGCTGCACAGATTACCGCGAAAATGGTCATCGCTTCTGCAGAACGGTTAATACTCATCCGCCATTTTTGACGAAACAACAATAATACGGCAGAAATCAACGTACCGGCGTGACCGATGCCCACCCAGAATACGAAATTGGTGATATCCCAACCCCACATTACGGATTTATTGATGTTCCAAACTCCAATACCTGTCCACAATGTGTACAACAAACTCACCCCAAAAATTCCCAAGAAAATCAAGGACAATGTGAAACCCACCTTCCAAGCGATCATTGGGTTGTTCAAAATAGGTCTTGCAATATCGCGCGTAACGTCAGATGCCGTTTTATCGCCAGTTACAAGTCTGTCTCTAATGATTGAATCGTGTATCATTCGAATATTTATTGGGTGAATTAAATTGAATCGTTGTTACGAATTTTGGTCATGTACTTCACTGATGATTGTACGTTAATTTCCTCAAGCACAGTGAAACCACGCTCGTTTTTGTATAGTTTGCTCACTTCACTTTCGGGGTTGTGCAAATCACCGAACACAATGGCGTTGCTAGGGCAAGCTCTCTGACAAGCCGTCAACACCTGAACTTCATTTGGAGACTTACCCTCACGCTTGGCTTTCAACTTGCCTTCCTGGATACGCTGAACGCAGAATGAACATTTCTCCATCACACCACGAGTACGCACGGTTACATCAGGGTTTATGACCATTTTACCCAATGGATTGTTGAAGTGGAAGTCGAAACGATCGTTGTCGTTGAAACGGAACCAGTTGAAACGACGTACTTTGTAAGGACAGTTGTTTCCGCAATATTTGGTACCGATACAACGGTTGTAGGTCATCTGGTTCAAACCTTCTGTGCTGTGGGTAGTCGCCAATACTGGACAAACCGTTTCACAAGGTGCATTTGAACAATGCTGACACATCATGGGCTGGTGCAATACATTCACATTCTGCCAATGTTCAAAGTTTCCTTTTTCGTCTGCCGCAGCAATCTCAGTATCTTTCGTCAATACAGCGTCTGAGGTATTGAAAGAATAGTAACGATCGATGCGAATCCAATGCATTTCACGACGCAAACGAATTTCATCGCGCCCTACTACTGGAACGTTGTTCTCAATTGAGCAACTAACGATACAGCTACCACAACCCGTACATGCATTCAAGTCGATGGCCATTGCCCACAAGTGGTTTGGAGCACCGTCTTTGCGATATTCTGGTTTTTCCCAGATGGTATAAATATGGGTAGCAGGAATTTCATTTCCAGCTTTAGGATTCTTTTGCCATTTACCGAAAGTAGATTCACGAATGATGTCTCTACCTTCAATGCTATGGTGGGTCTGGGTTTGAGCCAAGGTGTAGGTATCATCGCCTTTGGTGATCTCAACATTTTTTACAACAAAATTGCGGTTTCCTGTATTGTTCACGAAAGCAAAACCATTTACACCAATGGTGTCAAATCCTTTTTCCACACTGCCAGCAACTTTACCAGCATGGGTTCTACCATAACCTACGGCCAAAGCCACAGTTTCATTGGCTTGTCCGGGTTGTACCATGGCAGGAATATTGTTGTACGTGATATCACCTACTTTTACGTTTACGGTATCCCCTTCTGAAATATCCAACTTAACGGCCATCGCCTTTGGCAAGGCCACATAGTTATCCCAACATACTTTGCTCACAGGATCAGGCATTTCTTGCAACCATGGGTTGTTTGCAAACGCACCGTCTCTTACACCCACTCCTTGGTAAAGGACCATGTCGACCCCAGTAGATTTGGCGTTAGCAGAAACATATCCTGCCAAAGCGTCTACACTACCGGTGTATGAAGTAGCTCCTTCTGAAGCGGCAGACAAGTAAACACCTTTTTCCAACACACCGTTGAACGCATCATCAGAACCCAAGCTAGCAGCCCAGTTTGCGCGGATGAAGTTGTAGTAAGGAGAAGCCTGCAATTTTTGAGAGAAGATTCCTTTCGAAGCAAATGGATCCTTTTCAGGGGCAACCAAAGCGTTTGCCCAGGTCAACAAGCTGATTTGTGCTTGGCGTGTATTGAATACATTTGAGATGGTCGGCTGTGTGAAATGGTAAGTACCTTTTCTTGGTTCAGCATCGTTCCAACTTTCCAAATAGTGATTATCGGGACAAACGTATTGACACAATGCCGCTGTTTCATCTTTGCTTAATGCGAAAGACACCGACAATGAAGCCTTCTTCAACGCTTCTGTCCATTCTTTGCTATTGTGGTTGTAAACTGGGTTGGTATTGTAGAAAATAACCCCTGCAATGGCACCTGATTTCAAACCCGCCAATACTTCAGCGGTTTTCTTGTCAGAACCTCTGTATTGGTTGCTGTGATTTACCATGTCAATGGTAGCACCATAGTTGCCCAACAACATGTTGATACCATTCACAATCTTTTGCACTTCCACTTCGTTGCTTGAAGAGATTACCAAAGAAGTTCCTTTGGCTTTCACCAATACATTGGCGGTCTTTTTGATAGAGTTTCCAGCCAATTCACCTTGCTGAGGCACCGGAATTTGCTTGGCACCCGTTGCGATGGCTATATAATTGTAAAGGGTTGCCAAATACAAAGCCTCTTGTGAAGCACGCATGGGGAAACGGAAATCTGCATTGGTTCCGGTCATGCTCATGGCACTTTCAAATTGAATGTGCTTAGACATACCACCGGCAACCGCAGGTTGACGGTTTACGGTGTAGCCTTTTGAGAATTCAACAGGCGAAATCCATGTACCCAAGAAATCAGCGCCAAAGCTCACAATTACTTTTGCTGACTCAAACTTATAGGTTGGCAAAGCACGCTTGCCGAAATCTGCTTCATTCGCATCCAACATACCGCTGTAAGAAACAGCATCGTACATTACGTGCTCAGCAGATGGGTAAGATGCCTTGAACGACTCAATGGCTCTCAAGGTTGAAGGAGAATGGATTGAGCTTGACAAAACCACTACTTTGCCGTTGGCAGCAGTAATTTTCTTCAATTTGTCCGCAATCTCAGCATCCATGGCTGCCCAATCGGTTTGTTCAGCACCATTCGACAATGGATTTGCCAATCTTTCGTTGTCGTATAGAGAAAGGATTGATGCCTGTCCAACCGCACAAGTACCGCCTTGTGAAATGGGTGAATCGACAGAACCATCCACTTTGATAGGACGACCTTCACGCACTTTCACCTCGATACTACAAGCGGCAGAACAAGCTCCGCAAGTAGAGCGATAGTAGTTGGCTACACCAGGGGTAACATCATCAGGTTTTACCAAGTATGGCACGGCGTGACGAACCGGTGTTTTGTAGCAAGCTGCTAAAGCAACAGCTGTTACACTGAAACCAAAGTACTTCAAAAAGTCTCTGCGGTTTGCTTGTAACTCTAAACCGTCTTCGTTGAAAACTTCATCCAAAGGGAGATCATCGTGAAACTCATTTTTCTGAGCTGCTAGAAACTGTGGGTTCCTGTTCAACTCATCTTCACCCTTCCAATATTTGATATTATTTGACATAATGATGCTTCTTAATTAATGAGACTTAATAGTGACACTTGGAACATTCCAATCCACCGTTCATGGCTGGTGTCAACTTAACCTTGCCGTCGGCTGAAAAATACTTACTCTTGCTCTTGTTGGCAGCGATATCTTTCGCAGCTTTTTCATGTAAAGCCTTGTAGTAGTTGTTGTTGGCAACATCTACTTGCGCATTTCTGTGGCAATCGATACACCAACCCATTTGCAATGTACTGTGCTGCTGAACAACTTCCATTTTCTCCATGGCACCATGACACGTTTGACAATTTTGCTTGCCCACATTGACGTGCTGTGCGTGGTTAAAATAAGCGTGGTCCGGTAAGTTGTGAATTCTCACCCAACGAATCGGACGAGGATTTTTGCCATATTCTTCACCTGGCTTCGCTTCTGGATTGTAATCTAAAGCCGCATAAATTTTCTTTATTTCAGGAGAAATCTCTCCGTTGTATTTGTCGGTCAGTTGAACGCCCTTGTGACAGTTCATACAAGTATTCAGTGCAGGTATTGAGGCCTGTTTACTTTCCTCTACAGTTGAGTGACAATATTTACAATCCAACTTCAGTTCACCTGCATGCAGCTTGTGCGAAAAAGCAATGGGTTGTTTTGGTGCGTAACCTTTTTGAACACCCACCTCGGTGATTGAGAACTCAAATCCGTAATAAGCACCTGCACCACCCAGAATCGCAAATGTAAACAGAGCTAAAACCACAGGATTTTTCTTGCCCCATTTCCCTGGAAGTATTTTCTCAAAGAAACCCTTTTTGGGCGCATTCAATGCTGCTAATTCTTCTCGATTTTTCTCAGACGCTACACGTTTGAGCGTATTTTTCACGCGGGCCAAAATAAGTAGCACTACGCTGAAAATCCCCACTAAAACCAACAGAATATACAACGTTGTACTGTCGTCTTTGGGTTGATTGGCATCTGCAACAACTGCTACAGCTTTTTGGGGCTCGGGTGCAGTTTTGATGTATTCAACAATATCCAACACGTTGGCTGGAGTCAAGTTCTCGAAAATGTTCATGGCCGCTCCACCGTATTCGGCATAAAGCGCAATCGCATCAGGGTCTTTGGTTACCTTCCGGAACTTCTCGTTGTTACGAACCCATTGAATCAACCATTCTTCTGAGCGACGAGTGTGTACGCCTCTCAAGGCAGGACCCACTACTTTTTTGTCTAAAGCGTGACAGCTACCACAGTTGTTGGCTTCGTACAACTTTTTTCCGTTTTCGGCATTGGGCTTGTCTTGAGCGTAAGAGGATACAGAAACAGCCATCAAGGCTGACAGCATCCACACTTTCATTTGTCTAGCAATCGTGTTTGTGAACATTGTCTTTTTTCGCGATGCAAATATACAAAATGCCCAGACCGCGAAAAAGTAAATTGTTCACAGAGTTTCAATTTAAAATCAATCTAAACAAATTCTATACTGCAATGAAATACTGCGAATTATAAAATAAGAAACTCAACCTAAAATTGGATTTCCACATTGCCAATCGCGGATTGTACAGCCACGGAAACACGAAGATTAACACAATATTACCGAAAGTGAACAATCCCGAATTTACTCACTAAGATTTCAACCAATCTAGGTAATTGATGTAGCTTGCGGTGGCTAACTGAGAGTAGTTCTGAGAGGAATTACCGAAGGCCCCTGCCTGGGTTTTCCATAATTTCATGATGAGTTCCTCCCCTGTTCTCACCTCACCTACTGCTGTAACTGCTTTGCGAACATTGCCAGCTCCTGCATTATACACATGCATTACAAGTAATTGAAACCAAAGTTGATCCACATCGGGTTGTAATCCTGCCGACATGGCCATGCGCGTGGCATTGGGAATACAGTAATCACGCATCAGCTTTGCGGCTGCCATACTGCTAAGTTCGAAATTATGTCGATCATCCCTACTGCTGCTCACAACCAAACCATACTTCCTCGCTACAAAGGGCATCAATTGGTAATATCCCACCGCCCCACTGATAGAACGGGCTCTGGGATTATTGGGTGATTCAATCAACAAAATCAACTGGGCATAGATGGGATTGACCCCTATTTCATCGAATACTCTTTTGGCATCATCGACCAAGGGACCCACCTTTTGAAAATCAAAGAATTCGCGCTTACCCCTGACAAACTTTACCAATTCGCAGGTTTCATAACCAAAGGTATCCCGATAACACTGAGCAGTTTGCTCCAATCCATCAGCATTCACCAGAGAATCCAAAAGCTTGGCAGAAATCACATCCATCATATTGCGACTATCTTTATGCACCACTAAGGCAGAGTCTTTGGTCAGCAAAATGACTTTTTGCCAAACCTGAACAGCGGGTTGTTTCCTGAAAAAATCCAATTGTTCTGATGGCACTATCACGCAATGAAAGGAATCCCTGGGCAGGGTTTTCGTGGGTTTGGTGGTTGACTGACAGGAAGCAACAGAGCTAAAACCCAAAAACAACATCAACCCAAGTGCATTCATCCAAACATCGTTTAATCCTTTTACTTTCATTGCAACTTCTTTCTTCTTTTGATTAGCTCACGTCATTATTTGCAGTGTGCATCCAACCATTTTTTGGCGGCTTTCTCTCCCAATTGAAAACTTCTTTCCCAATCTACGCAAGCCAACCCCACTTTGCCCTGGTTGTACCTGGCGATACCTCTTCCCAAATAGGCATAGGCTGGCGAACCATTTTTCATTTTGATGGATTTGCTCAACCACTCATCGGCTTCTTGCCATTTTTCCTGTTGCAACAAACAATGTCCATAGTCTGCGAGCAAATCAGGGTCATTGGGTGAGGTTTTCAGTAGTTCTGAATACACTGTGGCTGCCTCATCGATGCGATTCAAATAAAACAAGGCATCGCCCTTGTAACGCAAGAAACCTAAATTTTTCGGATCACCAACCAACATCTCATCAACCAAATTCAAACAAGTGGCATATTGTTCTGCCTGAAAAGTGGCATACACATAGTGAGTCTTAACCGCTTTACTATTTGGGTATTTCGCATAGGTTGATCCCAGAATTTTGGCGTACACAGGCACTTGCTTAATCTTTTCAAAATGTTGCAGTTGTTTGATCCCGAAGCGATAAATTGTGAAGAAATCATCCCCTAATTGCTGATACAACCATTCAAAATCTGATTGGAAGGTTTCGTATTCAGACAACAACATCGACAGTTCCATGCGCTCTATGTGGGCGAAAGTATCCTGAGCGACACCTCCCAAGTATCGGTTAATATCGCTATATGCAAACTGATAATTCTCTGTTTCCTTGTAGGCAATGTAACGATACAAATACGTTTGAATACGATTAGGATTCAGCAAAATTGCCTTGTTAAAATCAACCACTGCAGAGCCAAAATCTTTCATGTGCACACGAACCACGCCGCGTGTAACCCAAGCAATATCCTCGTGCGGCTTCATGTCTACCGCTTGATCCAAACTCACAATGGCCGTTGTGTAATCCCCTTTTTCATCGGAGCGAAGTCCGAACGACATTAGTTGATCAAAGGTGTACTGAGCCGTTGCCACTCGGAATAATAATGAAAATAGAATGATGAGGGGAAGACGTTTTTGCATTGCGGGGATAAAACAAAAATCCGACCAAAATTGTCATTCATGCATCGGGGATATCTACAAACGTTGGATTGTCTAATTGTGAGGACTCAATTCCATTACTTTTGCAAAAACATGACTGAACAAATCGTACATCGCAGAAAGGAACACTTATTCTTGGTTTTGGGTATGTTGTTTCTCACCAACGCCATCGTGGCTGAGTTTATAGGCGCTAAAATATTTTCTTTGGAAAAAAGTTTGGGGATGGCTCCTGCAAACATTTCATTGCTGGGGGGGACTTTTAACTTCGACATGACCTCCGGGGTAATTTTGTGGCCCATCGTTTTTATACTGACCGATTTGATCAATGAATATTACGGCAAAAAGGGCGTTCAGAAGCTTTCATGGATTGCAGCGGGGTTGCTGGTTTACGCTTTCGTTGCTGTGCGATTGGCCATGAATTTGAAAGGTGCGGATTTTTGGCTGAGCAGTGGACAAAACCAAGGCTTAGGTGATATGTCGTCGGCGTTCAATGCTGTTTTTGGCCAAGGGCTGATGATTATTATAGGTTCCTTGGTGGCCTTTTTGGTAGGTCAGATCGTGGATGCCATCATTTTCACCAAATTAAAAGAAATGACGGGGGAAAAATTCATTTGGTTGAGGGCTACTGGAAGCACGGTGGTAAGCCAATTTATTGATAGTTACATCGTGTTGGTGATTGCTTTTTACCTCGGCGGCAAATACGATTTGATTTGGGTGTTGCAGGTTGGAACAATCAACTATATGTACAAATTGGGCATGGCTATTTGTTTATTGCCCTTACTATACGGGGTGCATGCGGTCATAGACCGTTATTTGGGTATCAGGTAAAAGCCAGCATGAGTCCTGACAGAATCATCACGATTCCCGTGATAAGTCCGGCATTGTGTTCTAGGCGATGTGAATTCCAGCGTTCTAGGCATTGAAAACCGATCCACACGCCACCCATCATACTCAACCAAGTGGTAAGGGAATAGACCAAGACGAGCGTGATGATCACGCTCCACCCGAGAGGAGCGAGGGTGAAGAAATACGATTCTATCTCCATGCAGGGCGATAAAAACAACGAGAATAATACCACACCAAAAGCCCACTTACCTTCTTGATTGGTGGCATTTTGGGGGAATTGAAAATGGTGGTGGCGGTGATGTCTATACAAAAACCAGAGACCCAAAAGCACCATCAACAGTGATCCCAAAGTTTCAAAATGAGCATCGGCGAACCAACGTGAGGCAGCATTTGAGGCTTGAAGACCCATCATTGTAAGTTGAGCTACTGCGAGGCCAATAATCACGGTGCCTCCAGCATGAGCAATGGCTGCTAATCCCGTGTATCTCAACGTTTGCGATTTTGTCCAACCCATCTTTTTGGCGAGTGCCAAAAATGGCAGCCAGTGGCCAGGAATAAATCCGTGCAATACGCTAATCATAAACGCCGCGATGAGTTGTTCTGTCATTTCAACAAAGATAGCGATGAAAAAAGAAAAGCCCCGCCGAAGCGAGGCTTTTCCATCGTTTGATTAAATTTAGAGTGATTTGGCTTCTTCCATCCATTTACCCCACTGATCAGCAGATATTTTTGAATCTTCTGCAGTCATTGCGGCAATTTTGTCTCCGGTCAAACCTTTCAAGTCATCGATGCTATTCACACCCAAAGCAATCATGCGCTTTTCCATTGCTGGACCTACACCTGAAAGTGATTTCAAGGTAGCGGCACTGGCAGTTGAAGTTTCTTCTTTTGCAGTTTCTACTTTAACGGCTTTTACTTTAACAGTTTCTGCTTTTTCAGTTTCTGCTTTTTCAGATTTTGCTTTTTCAGATTTTGCTTTTGACTCGTTTTTTTCAGCTTTTTCGAACTGAGCGCGCAAGGCTGTCAAGGCATCCAACTCACCGAATGTTGATTTTTCAGAAGTTTGGTTGATTTTCTTAACAACTTTGGTTGCGTTCTTGCGGGCTTTGTCTTTGGCGTTGTTTTCAGCCTCTTTGCTAGCTCTTTCAGCACTTTTCCAGATGTTGGTGTGAGAAACGATGATACGCTTGGCATCTTTTGAAAACTCGATTACTTCGAATTCCAACGTTTCGTCATCAGACATAGTGGTGTTATTAGCCTTCTTGATATGACGTGATGGCGCAAATGCTTCAACACCGTATTGCATTTGGATTGTAGCACCTTTGTCGTTCACCGACATTACAGTACCCTCATGGATTGAGCCGATTGAGAAAATATTCTCAAAAGTTTCCCATGGGTTTTCTTCCAATTGCTTGTGGCCCAAGCTCAAGCGGCGGTTTTCTTTGTCCACTTCCAATACAACCACTTCCAATTTTTCACCTTTTTTGGTGAACTCACTTGGGTGCTTGATTTTCTTGTTCCAACTCAAGTCAGAAACGTGTACCAAACCATCAATTCCCTCTTCCAATTCCAAGAACAAACCGTATGAAGTCAAATTCTTAACCACTCCAGAATGTTTGCTGTTAACCGCATACTTATTCTCGATATCAATCCAAGGATCTTGAGTTAATTGTTTAATGCCCAACGACATTTTGTGCTCGGAACGATCCAATGAAAGTACCAAAGCTTCTACGTCGTCACCCACTTTCAGGTATTCTGAAGGGTTGCGCAAATGTGAACTCCAGCTCATTTCACTTACGTGAACCAAACCTTCCACACCTGGCTTGATTTCGATGAAAGCACCGTAATCAGCAACAGAAACAACCTTACCGCTTACTTTGGTACCTTCCAAAATATCAGCTGTTAAGTTATCCCATGGGTGAGAAGTCAATTGCTTCAAGCCCAATGAAATACGCTTCTTGGTATCATCATAATCCAAGATAACCACTTGAATACGGTCGTCGAGTTTCAACACCTCTTCTGGGTGGTTGATACGACCCCAAGAGATATCCGTGATGTGCAACAAACCGTCGATACCACCCAAATCTACGAACACACCGAATGATGTCATGTTTTTCACAACACCTTCCAATACTTGTCCTTTTTCCAATTTCGACAAAATCACAGATTTCTGTGCTTCGATATCGTCTTCAATCAGGGCTTTGTGAGATACAACTACGTTTTTGTATATTTCATTGATTTTAACAATCTTGAAATCCATATTTTTACCTACGTACTGATCGTAATCACGTACGGGTTTGGTATCAATTTGTGAACCAGGCAGGAACGTATCAAAACTGAATACATCTACCACCAAACCACCTTTGGTTCTGCTGCGAACATAACCTGTAACAATGGCGTCGTTGTTGTGTGCTTCAACAATTTTCTCCCAAGCAGTTTCTTGCAAAGCTTTCTTTCTGCTCAAAATCAATTGACCCATTTTGTCTTCAGCGATGTCTACAAATACTTCAACTTCATCGCCCAGTGCCAAATTGGGAACATCACGGAATTCAGTGCGAGGTACAAGACCATCGCTCTTGAATCCAATGTTCACAACCACGTCTTTTTCGTTCATACCCACAACAGTACCTTTTACCACTTGTTTTTCAACAACCGGTTGGAAAGTAGAGTTGTAAGCATCCTCAAGACGCTTGCGCTCATCGTTAGAATAAGACTCGAAGCCGGCTTCATCGGCTCCCCAGTCGAAATCGTCATGTGCTGCTGCTACAGCTGCTTTGGTGTTTTTTGCCTTAGAAACTTCTACGGTTTCCTCGATGGCTTGTTCGTTTTTTTCGTTTGTCAAGAAATAGTTCCTCCTTTGATCGAGCGGCAAAATTAGTGAATTATTGTGGAATAATCGAGAAAAAGACAGATTTTGGAATATTTGCAAATAGTTGTATCCGTGCAACTTGGATTTTTTCAATTTTCGCAAACATTCAAAACGAAAATTCTTGTAGGTTTGCCATTAGGTATGGCTAAAACTGTTTCAAACACCGTTCAACCCCAATCAGAAGCTTCTGCGATTGCTGTCACCCAGATTTCACTGGACGATTTTCAACAACTTTTGAATCAACACAACAATTCAGAAGAAGGGATTTCGCCTCTAGATCCTCTCTATCTCGTTTACTCGGGAAATACAGCACCCAAAGCTTCGGAATTTCAATCATTCAGTCAAGCCGTCAATGCATCACAACGGGCTGCGTACGCCGTGGCAAAGCCCAAAGCCAACAATGTCTGGGTGTCTGAGTTGCTTGCGGGACATACCGATGCCGATCTGCAGACCAAATGGATATTGCTCAACAAATCGGCAGTTTTGGACTTGCTTTCTCCTACCAACACCCTCGAAAACCTCTTCAGCCTCTCCTATTTGTTGGAAAAATGTGGTGCGAGGCAATATCAAACAATCCTCTCGCAAACAGCAAACAAAGTTCCTTTGAACAGCCTGTTGAAGGCACGTTGGAAGATTGCCCAAGATTACTACCTAAAATCAAATAAAAACATTCATCGATGGGCCTTCATGATTATCGCCGTTTTTGCAGCAATCTTCATGACGCAAATGAGTAAAACAGCCTCCATTTCCGGAGACGAATTCACCCAATACACCTATTCAAAGCTCATCGCGAACTACTACCTCGATCCCATTGGTATGGCCATTCCGGTTGACACCAATGAATTGAAAGGACAGCGAATGCCCACCTTGGCCAAAGCACTGCCCCAGTTGGGTTCTGATATTGCCACTATCAAAGACCCTGATCGCGTCATGCATGTGTACGGATCGAGCTTTGATACGTTTACCACCATTTTGGGTCATTGGATGGGCGTGGAAGATTATATGGGTTTCAGACACTGGTGGAATGCCTTGTTTGGCTTCTTAACCATTTTCTATACTGCACTGATTGTGAAGCAACTCACCCGCGGAAGTTGGCTCTACGCATGGGTGGCCATGTTGGTCATGCTGTTTATGCCCCGTTTCTTTGGTGAGGCGATGAACAACCCCAAAGACGTTCCCTTTGCCCTGGGTTATGTGATGAGTTTGTATTACGCCCTCAAACTTTTCCGCAGTGGCAGTCACTATTCATGGAACAACATCTTCGGCCTGGTATTTGGTACCGCCCTTGGCATTAGCGTCAGAATTGGGGGCTTGTTGAGTGTGGCGATCTTTTTCATGTATGCTGGATTGAAATTCATTGAATCCATCGGATTGAAAGAATTCATGGGCTTTAAATGGAAAGGCTTTACCAACTTGATTCTGTGGTTGGCAGGACTGGGATTGGCTTCCTATATTTTGGGTATTGTGGTATGGCCTTACGGTTGGACAGAACCTTTCACCAACCCCATGGAAGCGTTGAAAGAGTTCACCAATTATTCCGTTTCCTTGAGGCAGTTGTTTGAAGGCAAACTGTACGACTCAGACATGCTTCCACTGTATTATTTGAGGAAGTATTTGATGATTACAACACCACTTGCCGTGATGTTAGGTGTATCGTTGTTTATGCTGTTGCTTTATCCCAACCGTAAAAAGTTCAACAATGAAATCTTTTTAATTTTGTTCGCTGCCATTTTCCCGGTTGTTTATATCTACATCCAAAAATCGCAAGTTTATGGAGGAATACGTCAGATCCTATTCACCCTGCCCTGTTTTGTGGGAATCGCTTTTGTGGGCTATCAATGGTTGGATCAATGGTTGACCAAAACAAACCACAAACTCAAGGGTTGGATTTTGGCAATCACCTTGGCATTAACAGCCCTTCCTGCAAAATTCATTTTTGCCAATCACCCAGTGAGCTACTCCTTTTTCAATGAAATACATGGCGGTACAGCCAAAGCGTATGCTGAATATGAAATGGATTATTACCTCGCCAGTTTGCGTCCAAGTACCGAATGGTTCATCAAAAACGTGGCCGAGAAAAATCCCAACAAGAAATTCGAAGTCCTTTCTTACGGCATGGACCACGTAAAGTACTATTGTAGAAATCAAAAAAATGTTCACGTGGGTTACTCCCGTTTCGATGACCGTAGTGCCAAAAAATGGGATTATTGCATTTTTTACAATGCCTATTTTGATAAGTCTCGATTGAATTCAGGAGAATTCCCACCCAAAGGCACCGTATATCAACAAAATGTAGATGGCGTTCCCGCTGGTGTGGTCATTGAACGTCCCATTAGTTCACCCAATGACGATTTCGACGATTTTGAAGGCATCAAAGCCATTGAAAAGGATACAGCATTTGCCAAAGGGATTGAACTGTTGAGTCGTTATTTACAGAAAGACCCCAATCGTTCAGAAATCCATTTCTACCTGTCAACGGCCTACGCCAACTTGGATCAGGTGGAAAAAGCCATTGCCGCAGCAGAAACGGCCAGAAAATACTACCCAGAGCATTCGCGCAGTTGTTTTGCCTTGCACCAATACTATCTCAATGAGAAGAAATACGACAAAGCAATTCAAGTAATGACTGAATTCATTGATTCTCGTCCCCGCGACGGCGAAGGATATGTAATGAAAGCGCAAGCAGAATTAATCAAAGGTGATGCGATGTCTGGCATAGCTACGCTGCAAGGAGCCGTGGCTGTCAACCCCATGGACTACCGTGTGTATGGACTGGGCGCTCAGGCCTTTCAAATGCAAAAGGATGTAACCAATTACAATCTCTGGGTGCAAGCGGCGCAAATTGGCACAGCCAAAACACAAATAGATTTCCAAATGGGTGTTGAGGCCATCATGACCATTTACGAATCCATCACAGGTACACCGCTGGATACAAAAAAGTACGGATTGAGTAATTAATTGTTCCGTTTATGCTTCCAACGCCTATGGCTCCACAGCCAAATATGGGGTTGGTTTTGGATTTCCTTTTCTGTGTGCTGCGCGATGAGTCGGGTAATTTCACCATCGGGCATGGCTGCAGGATCTGAACACAGCAATTCGGTTTTTGCTTGGTAGAATCCGCGGCTTACTTTGCTGCTCGACAAATAATAAATGGGCATGCCAAATTTCTTGGCAATCTTTTCAGGTCCTATCATGAACGGAGTGTCTTGATTTAGAAAATTCGTCCAATAGGCTCCTTTGCCGGAACTAGGGTTCTGATCTCCAATAAACGCATTTACCGTTACCACAGACTTGTTGGCATCCAACACGCGTAAAGTTTGCTCCATGGGAATGGGATTGGCCCCGAACTTACTTCTGATATTGAACATCCAACGGTCAAATCCGCGGTTCGACAAAGTCTTATAAATACACTGAACGCGTTGCTGACAAACGATTTGCGACATCAAACATATCCATTCCCAGTTGCCACAATGACTCATCACGATGATTGCACTTTCGTTTTGGTTATGCAATTGGTCGTAATGATGTTGATCGAGATTCGCCATGCGATTTTTCATCTCGCTGGCGCTGATTGACATTCCTTTGATTGTCTCCACAAACAAATCTCCCAAGTGCTTATAAAAATCTCGTTCGATGGTGAGCAATTCATCGTTGGATCTCTCTGGAAATGAATTCTTTAAATTTTCTCTAACCACTTTTACCCGGTATCCTATCAACCGGTAAAGGATGAACGACAACCCATCCGAGATGACGTACAACACTGAAAACGGCAGGATGCTCAGCAGCTTTAAAAATGGCCAGCCCAAGATCCCAAACGACCAGTGTCCCTTCGGCACTGGCGTGCGCTTCATCGTCAACAATTGCATCAGATATAATTGAATGTTTGCCCGGCTTGGATATGTTTTACCGTATGATACATCAATTGAATACAGCTATTCACATCATCCAAATGAACGGTTTCAACGGTGGTATGCATGTATTTTAAAGGCAGAGAAATCAGCGCTGAGGCCACACCCATCCCGGAATACGCAAACGAATCGGTATCCGTACCTGTGCTGCGACTAACCGCATTTCGCTGAATGGCAATTTCTTGGCTCTTGGCAACGCCGATGATGGTTTGTAATAGGTTATTTTGAACCGCCGGACCGTAGGTCACCACTGCCCCTTTCCCGCATTTGCAATCGCCTTGTTGTTTTTTGTTGTATAACGGGGAGCACGTATCGTGGGTAACATCGGTAATGATGGCCACATCGGGCTGAAGTCGGCGTGAAATCATTTCCGCACCACGCAAGCCAATTTCCTCCTGGACACTGTTCACCAAATAGACCGTAAATGGCAGTGCGTCTTGGTTCTCAGACAGCTGACGAGCAACCTCGGCAATCATGAATCCTCCCATGCGATTGTCGAGCGCCCTTCCCACGAGGTGTTTGTCGTTCAACCAAAAGCAATCCGCTTCAAAAACGGCCACAGCACCCACGTGCACGCCCAAGGCTTCTACCTCGGCTTTGCTACTGCAACCCAAATCGATAAAAATATTTTCTTGTTTGGTTTCTGGATTTTTATCGGCCCGAACATGGATGGCAGGCCAGCCAAAAACACCTTTCACCACATTTCCATTTTCACAATGAATGTTACAACGCATGGAAGGGGCAATTTGAAAATCCGAACCCCCATTGCGTATAACGTAGATGTATCCATCTTCCGAAATGTAATTCACAAACCAGGAAATTTCATCGGCATGCGCTTCCAACACCACTTTGTAAGGCATTCCGGGATTGATCACACCCACTGCAGTTCCGTAGGTATCCACAAAGGTTTCTTGCACATAGGGCTTTAAATAGTTGAGCCAAATGGATTGTCCAGAATGTTCAAATCCGGTGGGACTTACATTGTTGAGGTAGGTTTCTAAAAACGCTTTGGATTCAGGTCTCATGATTGCGAAGTTATCGATTCTGTGTGATCTATCGCCAACAATTAATCTACAAAAGGCAGTTGCAATAATCCTTAAAATCTGATGTGTGGTTTTGCGAAAATCCGTAATATCATCGGCGCATATTCACATAAGTTTGAATACAAAAAAAACATGGAGCCCAATAAAATCGTATTTAACCAAAAACAGCAACCAGAATTTTTCCAAATGGTAACCAAACGTGTGAACGATTATTTTCAAGAAAATGGAAAGAGCCGATACGCCAATGCGGGTATGAAATTAAAATCAGTGATCATTTTGTTGCTATACTTCACCCCAATTTGCTATTTGATCCTTGGCGATGTAACGGATTTAACAATGCAATATTCATTGTGGGCGATGGCTGGACTTGGTATGGTGGGCATTGGTCTTACGATCATGCACGATGCCAATCACGGCGCCTATTCTTCGAAGAAATGGGTCAACAATATGATGGGGGGAACGCTTAATTTGGTTGGTGCTTACAACATCAACTGGAAAATCCAGCACAACATTTTTCACCACACATATACCAACATTTTGGGACAAGACGAAGACATTAGAAAAACAATCATTCGATTTACGCCAAAGCACCCTTACAAAGCAATGCACCGATTCCAATGGCTGTATACTTCATTCTTGTACATGATTTTTCCTTTTGTATGGATACTGAGCAAGGATTTTGAACAGTATTCTCGGTATAGCAAACAGGGACTTTATGAGAGAATGGGCAGAAGCAACCGCAAAGCGTTGATTGAAATTTGGACAATCAAATTGCTGTATTGGCCCACAACCTTGCTGTTGCCAATTTATGCATCACAATTTGGTTATGGGCATACTATTGCTGGCTTTTTCATGCATCACTTCATCTGCGGAATCATTTTAGCCTTGGCTACACAGCCGGCTCATGTTGGTAAAGACATGGAGTATTTTGCAAGTTCAGACAGCAATGGCCACATGGAAAACAGTTGGGCCATTCATCAAATCAAAACAACGGCCAATTTTGCCGAAAAAAGTTCATTTATTACTTGGTGCTTTGGGGGGCTCAACTACCAGATAGAGCATCATCTTTTCCCTACCGTCTGCCACGTTCATTACCCTGAAATTTCTAAAATTGTTAGGGCAACATGTGATGAGTTTAATTTGCCCTACAAATCTCATCGCACATTCTTTCATGCACTGGTGAGTCATTATGGTCAATTGCGAAGATTGGGATTCAAGACAGCATAACGCATACCAAAGAATCAACTGCATTCACCCTCTGGCGCGCGAATTTTCAAGCATAAAAAAAGCCTTCTCAAGGAATTGAGAAGGCTTTTTTGTGGGAGTTGAGGGATTCGAACCCCCGACCCTCTGCTTGTAAGGCAGATGCTCTGAACCAGCTGAGCTAAACTCCCTTTGTGGTTCTTTTGAACGGGAATGCAAAAATAGTATTTTCTTTGACTCGCACAACAAAAACAGGAAAAATATTCAGTGTTTTTTTGACTCTATTTCCACCACACCCTTGATTCCATTGATAATCAACAGCATTAGACATAAAACCCAAGTGCATTTAAAAATCCAATAAACAGAATCCCCCAAGTAATTGGGTTTGTAATCCAGTTGAAAATGATTTGCCGCAGGAATTTTTATTCCCGTGTTACCGTACGACGACCAGGCTAGGGACCGTCCTCCGGAAGTCAACTGCCAATGTTTCGATGGCGTTTGTCGCACAACGAAAAAACAAACACCCTTGGCATAGACCATCCCTCGAAAAGCAATCGTGTGTCCATTTTCTAGCATCTCACCCACCTTCAAAATACCCTTTGGGACTAAATTCCCCGCACTATCCAAGGCGATTATTGCCTCTTCAACATTCGTTACAGGATTGGAGTCTTTATTTTCTCTCACCCGCAGTTGATAGGGATTATATCCGTCGGTGGCCCATTGCTTGAGGTAAACTCCTTGGTTTTGATTCATGAATGGCACTGTAGCATTCAAGAGCGAATCGGAATCCACTGGTTTCGACGATGGAATTTGTTTGCGCCATACACCCAATTGTGGCCCTTGATGGGAAAAATCGTGCAGTTTCCCATTCACCTCATTTGCAGGAATTTTCACGAGCACCGTGTTTTTAATATCTCGCGACGCACCATAAATGACTTCGATCAATACCAACAAAGCCATCAGCCAGCTCCATCGCTTCAATGCCTCCCAATGCTGTTTTATTGCAAAGGCAGCCGCCATCAGCAACATCAACAGGGCCATTCCCCGATAAATGGCGGGAAATCGAAACAATTGTAACAACGGCAATCTCGGAACCACAAACGCGTGCACGGGCGATTCAGGTCCAACCGCCAACAGAAAAAACAACACTGCCAATCCTACCGATAGCAACACGGGGCGACCAATTATAAGATTCCGACCCATCAATTTCCTGATCAATTCCGAAGTGACAGAGGCTACAAGAAAAACCAACAGTAAGAAACTCCATCGCACATTGATGAGACTGATGTCGGCCAAGCCTTTTGCCATCGTTTGGTCGGCTTCCACAAACCACATCGATGCGATTGCTCTCCAAGGCCAATGACCAAATTGCATGTCTTGGATCGAAAGCACATCTGCACGAGTAATCGATTGCTGTAAATCCCAGAAACTCAATATAGCCGGTAACGACAGGCCAATAAAAGTGGCTAAGCTTACAATCAAACCCGAAAATTGTTGTATAAATTGCTTTACCGAGCGGTGGTTTCGATCGGCACAAATCCAAAACACCCACATTCCTGCGGCACTGTAAAGCGCCAATGCGGTTACACCCAAATATCCCCCAGCAAACTGAAAATGGGCCACAATTCCCAAGAGCACAGCGTAAGCGCATCGTGCAGAAACATCATCTTTGGACCGAAACATCCCCAACATCAATCCCAACAACCACGGCAACCATGCAAACCCAATCACCCATCCCAAATGCTGGGCATTACCCAAGAAAAAACCGCTCAATGAATATACAATTGCCAAAACCCCAGCGGGAATGCTCGGGGTATGGATACGGCGCAAGAGAAAGGCGAACCCAAGGGAGGCTATCAACAAATGGGTTAAATACTCAACCAACAGCGACTGCAAATTATACTCGTGGGTAGCGGCAAACAAATAACTCAATTCATACCAAGTACCGGGGTCCCCGTGCTGCGGAAATCCGCCAGACATGTATGGGTTCCAAAGAGGAAGGAGCCCTTGTTTCAATTGCTCGGTAACAAAATACTTCCAAGGGAGATAAATTTCAGTAGCATCCCATTGGAGCGCAGCATTTTCCATGAAAGCTGGAAAGAACAACCCTAGCAAAATCGACGATTCAACCAAAATCAACATCGCCCAAAAATGAAGTCGCTGTCCGAAGTTAATTGGATGTTTCATTCTGGTAAAATTTTTACTGCGGGTATTCGACAAACCTCAAATTTACGTGCATTCAAACAATTCCGTATGAATGGTGTTAAAGCATTCAGAATTACCTTTGTTTTATGAATATCATTGAGGATCTCAATTGGCGCTATGCCACAAAACGCTATATCAACAAAGAAGTACCTGCAGCACAAATTGATACGCTTTTAGAATCTATTAGGCTTTCTGCTACATCGTTGGGATTGCAACCATTCGAAATTTACGATATACGATCCTCTGAGCTCAGGGTTAAGATGCGTGAAGCGGCCTACAACCAGCCACAACTCACCGAAGCTTCCCATGTTTTCGTCTTTGCTGTTTGGACAGAGGTAACAGAAGCAATGGTAGACAGTTATCTGCAATTCGTGGCTGAGGTAAGAAATCGTGAAATTTCTCAACTGGATGGATTTAGGAAAAGTATTTTGGGTTTCTTGGGGGGCAAATCTGCCGAAGAAATCATTAAATGGTCGAGCAATCAAGCCTACATCGCGCTTGGTAAAGCCATGGTATCCGCTGCGCAAATGCGGATCGACAGCACACCCATGGAAGGATTCAACCGCCAAGTCATGGATGAACTGTTGGGACTGCGCGATAAAAAATTACATGCCTCAGTGATTCTCACTGTTGGATACAGAGACACTGAAAACGACCCAATAGCCAACGCTCAAAAAGTGAGAAAGCCCATTCACCAAATTCACCGCATTATTTAAGTCTATTGCTATTTAGCGATAAGATTTCATAGTATATTTGCAATTCACGATAAAAGAGGAAAAAATGGCAATACGCGGAAAATTTGAAAACAAAATCACATCAACGGCTGATGGACTCAAAGCCATGGGCCATCCTGGTAGAATTGCTATTTTAAAGCACCTCATGCAACACGGCGCCTGCAGCTGTCAGGATATTGTAGATCAACTACCCTATAGTCAGAGTACCGTTTCTGGTCACCTACAGAAATTGAAAGATGGAAAACTAATCACAATGAAGTCGGTGAAAACCTCCAGCGTTTACAGTATCGACATGGAAGCCATCGAGGCGTTGTATGTGGAATTGGGCGAAACCTTTCAGTTGAAAGCCGATAAAAAACAACTGTCGCTGTTCTAATCAAACAATTGAGACACAAACCCTGTCAGCAATTTGGGTTCAACCCAAGTACTTTTGGGCGGCATCGTTAAATTTTGATCTGCCACTGCCTCCACCTGAGAAAACGAATTCGCTGGCAACACGAATACACAATCACAATCTCCTTGTTTTACCATCGCATCCATCTGCGGAAAGGGAGTATCGCCACGCATAAACGAAATTCGTTCGTCGTTGCTGGTGTCGTGAATTCCCATTAATTCCGAAAGTACACCGGATTCGATTCGAGATACTTCCAATTGCTCAACGGCATTTAATGTTGGACTGGGCAGACCCAATTCAAATTGATACACACCCCCGCGGGTAATTACCATGGCTTGATTGGCTTTCAATTGTAACGAATCGAAATCCAACACGGGAGTAAAAGCCATTTTATGAGCTTGAAAGTACCCTACTACATCCTTTTCACCTACCCCTTTGATGATTCTGTGAAAGGATTTGATGAGTAAATCATCTTGGTCCATCACCAACGACATCAATCCTTGAGATTCACATTTGTCAGCACCTTGAAGAAATTTTGTAACCGCCGCCACGCGATGATGACCATCGGCAATATACAATGAATCCAATTTCTGAAAACCTTCCAACACAATTGACTGTTCCTGTTCGGAAAGCAACCATACCCTGTGAACAAACCCCAATACATCGATATTTTCCACCAACGGCGACTCCATTTTGGGCGCATGCAACCAATCTTTGATGTTATTGGGCAATTTTTGCGTCAGTAAAACCGGCTCCCAAATAGACTGCAACACGTCAATGTGTTTAACCAATCTTCCCACTTTGATATCGATGACATTTTCATGCTTTTTCACTGTGCCATCCGCACAATTGTCAGCGCCCAGAGCCAAAATAATCCCTCTCAATGGCGCGATGTTTGGTTGCTGCTGCTCGTATAAAAACATGGCATTCGGAATGACATCCATAGCATGCGCTTGCAATAAAACATCCAAATGAGCCCGACTCGCCTCGTAAAACTCGGGGGTGTCTTGCTCGATCCCCGGATCCAAAAATTGAGGTTTTACAATCCGAATGTAACTATTCGATTCATTACGGGCCAATTGCTCCAATTCTGGTTGAGGGCGTTTCCCTGAACCATAGGTTGGAATGCGTTGTTGCTGCTCACGCACCGGAACCAACGCCTTGAATGCTTGTACCCTTAATTTCGTCAAAACAATCTCAATTGAAAAACCCAGTAATCTTCTCTGCCAACTCAATACCCACTCTTTCCTGGGCTTCCTTGGTGCTAGCGCCAATGTGGGGCGACAAGCTACAATTATCTTGAGAGAGCATTAATTCATTGGTTGGAGGCTCATTTTCAAACACGTCTACCCCAGCGCATGAAATTTGTCCGCTTACCAACGCATCTGCCAACGCAGCTTCATTGACAACTCCACCGCGAGCGCAATTGATCAAAACGGCACCTGGCTTCATTTGGGCGATTTCTGCCGATCCAATAACTTCCGCACTTCCAGGGGTATGAATAGTGAGGCAATCCGCGTTCGACAAAACGGCCTGAAGAGACTGTCTTTTCAACGTAACTTTGAAATTGTTCGACTGATAGGCTTTGGACAATTGAACCACAACATCGAACTCACGCTGTTTGTAATCGTATACCAACACTTCCATTCCAAGTCCGATGGCCATTTTCGCCACTTCCTGTCCGATGCGACCAAAACCGATGATTCCCAATTTCTTACCCATCAATTCAAAACCGTCAGAGTACACTTTTTTCATGTCTTTGAACCCATCAATACCATTGGTAGGCATTTGTCGATTGGCTTTATGCAAGAAGCGCGACAATGAAAACAAATGAGCAAACACCAATTCTGCTACTGAGCGTGAACTGGCATTGGGTGTATTCACCACCGGGATGTTCTTTTCGCCGGCAGCTTTCATGTCGATGTTATCCAAACCCACTCCCGCACGCGCAATCAGCTTCAAATTTGAGGCATTGATCACCGCCGCATTCACTTTGGTTGCACTGCGTACGATTAAAACATCGTAATCGCCGATGGCCGTGGGCAATTCATCCTGCGCAATTTTCTGGGTGATTACTTCATGTCCAGCCGCCTCCAAAATGGCTTTACCGGCCGCATCTATTCCGTCGTTCGCTAAAATTCTCATGATGCAAAATTCTCCATTACATCAACCAATGCTTGCACGCTTTCGATGGGCAACGCATTGTACAACGAGGCTCTGTATCCACCCACCGAGCGATGGCCTTTCAACCCGGACAAATTGGCTTCTTTGCAAGCTTGGTTGAATTTCTCCTCCAAGTGCACATGTTCCTCATTAAACACAAAACAAACATTCATTTGAGAGCGATCTTCCACTGCAGCAGTGCCCTTAAAGTAAGGACTCTTATCGATGGCATTGTATAACAAATCGGCTTTTGCCGTATTTCTGGCAGCCATTGCTTCTACACCACCCACTTCTTTTACCCACTCGAGGTTGTATTTCGACACCAAAATTAGAAATACTGGGGGCGTATTGTACATACTGTCGTTTTCTGCGTGGATGCTATATTTCATCATGGTTGGGATGTGCCTATCGGCCACCCGGCTGTACATATCCTTGCGAAGGATCACCAAGGTTACTCCGGCAGGACCCATGTTCTTTTGGGCACCGGCATAGATCATGGCAAACTTAGACACATCTACAGGCTTTGAAAAAATGTCTGAGCTCATGTCGCAGATCAACGGCACATCCCCGCAATTGGGATAAGCCTTCATTTGTGTCCCGAAGATGGTATTGTTGCTTGTACAATGAAAATAATCGGCATCGGCAGGCACTGTGTAGTCTTTCGGTACAAATGAGAAATTCGCAAATTTGCTGGATGCCAAAACCTCGGTTTGTCCATACCCTTGTGCTTCAACGATGGCACGACTGGCCCATGTTCCTGTTTGGGTGAAGGCCGCTTTGGTTTTCAAAAAATTCAATGGGATTTGAAAAAACTGTGTACTGGCACCGCCTTGCAAAAACAGCACATCGTAATTGTTAGGCACAGACAGTAGATCTCTCACCAACTGGGCGGTATCCGCCATCACTTTTTCAAACTCCTTGCCTCGGTGAGAAACTTCCAAAATACTCAATCCGGTGCCGGCAAAATTGCGAATGTCCTGTATGCTCTTTTCAAAAGCACTCTCTGCCAAAATAGATGGACCTGCAGAGAAATTATGAATCTTTGACATAGTAGCCTTTACATTTACAATTTTACGCGTATAATTGCGGGTAAACAAGCACTACACCATGTTTCAAGCCAAAGGTTTTACAGTTTTTATCCTCTTTTTAGTGAGTCAAATTTGTTATGGCCAATACGATGGTTTAAATGGTGAAACGAAAAAAGAAAATACCGAAACATCTGACAACAACAGAAAAACACCGTCAACCGATAGTCTGATGGATGATTACGAGGAAAAACCCAGTTTCAGCGGTCAACTATCGAGCTACAAGGCGATAGAGTTTATGACCAATGGAAGTCAATACTCACTGTTTCTTTGTTTTGATCCTCAAGCGGGCGTGAGTTTGAACGACCGGCTTTTTCTCGGTGGTGGGGTAAACTTAGGCATTTACAACACCACGGGCATGGGTGGCGCCTTCGGATTTTCCCGGATTTCCTTCAATAAGATTTTCTTTCAAGCCGAGTATCGCGCAATCAACACATTCGTGCCAATTGAAAACAAGCGCGATTGGGTAAGCAGTCCCATTTTTTTGGTCGGTTTCGCCTACGATGAATCAATGTCGAGTTGGGCCTCGGTGGGTATCTCCGTCAACGGAGATTTCTCGCGTTCCATGCCCTTTGGGGCGCTGGTTTACCGGTTTGGTGTTCGTTTTTAATCCTGAAAGCCAGACCTAGTAAATCACATTCAGCACTGCCCAAGGCAAGGCACCCAGCAACAGGATCAATCCACCCAACAGCATCAACCAACCACGATCCACCACAGGATTGTCGTTCGAGGGTTGATTCATGAAGGCGTGTTTGAAGAATTTGAAATAGTATCCTACACTAATGGCCGATCCCAACAAACCAACACCCACCAACCATGGCATGTGTTGCCAAGCAAATGAGAACAGGTAAAATTTGGCGTTGAAACCCGCACTTACTGGAATCCCGGCCATCGACAAAACACCCACCGCCAAAGCAATTGCGGCCACGGGCGATTTCTTGGAAAGTCCATCAAAGGCAGCAAAACCTCTCTCCCCTTGGAACGACACTTGGTTTGCTATCGAGAAAACCAACAAACTGGCCATGGCATAGGCCAATCCATAGAACCACAAAATCCAAGTATTGGTACCGTCGGCCATCAACAAGAACATCACCAAATAACCGGCATGAGCAATGCTACTGAATGCCAAAGTACGCTTCACTGATGCTTGGTTCAATGCCGCCAAGTTTCCCCACAAAATGGTGATGGCGCCCAATACCGACATCCAACCTTTCCAAGCATCAGCAATACCGCCAAATGTGCTCAGGAAACGGTAGAATGCCACGAAAGCCGCGATTTTCACCACGGTGGCCATGTACAACGTTGTGCGGTTTGGACTGCCCTCATACACGTCGGGTGCCCAAAAATGAAACGGCGCTGCCGCCACCTTGAACAACAACCCCACGCTCATCAATACGATCCCCGCATTGATTAACACTGGCAAAGGCATTCCTTGCATGGCATGCATGAAACTGGGTTTAATACCCATCATTTCAAGTTCCAAAGAACCCGTACCACCATAGATAAACGCTGTACCCAACAAGAAAATCCCGGTTGAAAAAGCACCCATCAAAAAGTATTTCAACGAAGCTTCATTGGAAGCCAAGTTTGATTTGTTGGCACCCGCCAACACAAACAATGGAATCGACAACACTTCAATGCCCAAGAACAACATCACCAAATGCTGGTAAGAAACCATCATGTAAGCGCCACACAAGCTGAACATCATCAAACCCAGCTGGTCGTTTCCAATGACTTCGTTCTTTCTAAACATCAATAGGATAAAGCCAACAATAAACGCCAACAAAGCAGCAAACAAATGTTGCTCTTTGCCAAACTGCATCATATTGGCAGGCACCCAAGACTCCAAACCGTGAAACGAAACCAAGTTGGCAGAACAGGCCCAAGACAATCCCGCCGAGACGAACAAGGCCAACGCCGCAAACAATGAATAACTCGATTCACGTTTGTTTAATCCCAAAAACAACAGCACCGCCGCGCTGAAAAAGGTTACAAAAAGTGCAATCATGACATTACCCCCCTTACTTCAGAAACCCATTGACCGATTTGAACAATACTATTGTGCACGATATCTATCATCATTTGTGGCATGAAACCCAACCCCAAAATCAAGGCTGCAATGATTCCAAACGCCAATATTTCATTCCATTTCAATGAGGCCACCGCTGCCTTACCCTCACCAAACATGCTAAACTGAACCATTCTGAAAATGTAAACAACGCAGAAGATGATGGTCAACCCCGACAACAAAGCCATGCTCGGCTTATACGCGTACATCGACTTCAACAACAACAATTCACCAGGAAAACCATTGGTAAAGGGCACTGCCACTGTTCCCAAGGCAATCAACATGAAGAAAATCATGAACAATCGGTTCGATTTTGCCAATCCCCCCAACTCACCCAAGATGCGTGTTCCTGCACTGCGCTCAATCAACTCAATCACCAAAAACAATCCCACCACATTGATACCGTGTACAAAGAGTTGAATCACGCTGCCTTCCAAACCCTCTAGGGTCAATGTCATGATCCCAGCGGCAATCAAACCCACGTGAGAAAGAGAAGAAAATGCCACCAATCGCTTCATGTCTTTCTGTCTCATCGCAATCAAAGCACCATAAATCACTCCAGCAACTGCCAATCCCACAACCCAAGGTTGGAAGAACTCCAAGCTCTCAGGAGCCAAGGGCAAATACCAACGCAACAAGCCATACAAGCCCATCTTCAACATAATGCCACTCAACAACATCGTTCCGGCGGCGGGTGCATTTGTGTACGTATCGGCCTGCCAAGAATGGAATGGCAACACCGGGATTTTTACCAAAAAAGCCAGCAAAATGCCACCGCCCACCAACAATGATTCTGTGTGTGATAACTCCACCGCCCGCAGCGCCTCAAACGAAAATGAGAAATTGGCCGTATGCAAAAACAAGTAAATCAAACTCGCCAACATCGCCAAAGAACCCACAAACGTGTAAACAAAGAATCGCAAAGTAATTTTGAAGGCATTCTCACCACTCATCTTCAGTGTGATGAAATAAATCGGAATCAACGCCAACTCCCAGAAGATGTAAAACATCAATCCGTCTTGCGCCATGAAAACCCCATTCAACGCCCCTTGCATAAACAAAGTAAGCGCGGTGATTTTGGTTTGATTTTCATCGTTGCGAATCCCACCAAGCACAATCACAGGCACCAAAATATTGGTTAACAATAGCAATACGCCCGTAAGTCCATCAAATCCCGTTGTAAAACGGATACTGTCCGAAATCCAAGGCTGATCAAACAAGGTCTTCCAACCCCCATCAACCCCTACACGTTGAAAAAACTGTGCAACAAATATCAAAGGCAACAAAGACAATATGGCCGATAACCCAATTGAATTGCGCTTACCCAAGGCCATCACCGCGATGGAAGCCAATATTGGAATAATGATTACTTCCATGATTAAAACAAATTAAAAGCCAACAACAAGGCGACACCAATCACCATATAAACCAAATAATATTCAATGTTTCCGTTTTGAATTTTTGAGAGCAATCGGCTGATTCCGTTTGATCCCGATCCAACACCGTCTACCAAGCCCTTCACGGCTTTGTCATCGACATAGTTTCCAACCACCTCTCCGGCAGCTTCTAATGACGATACAAAAGCAGTATCATAAGCTTCGTCCACGTAAAACTTGTTTGCCAACACCTTGCCCATACCCGTTTGGGCGCTGTCGGCCTCTGGCACAGCCCCTTGAACCACATATTTGTTTCTGGTGTGCAAGAAAGCAATGACGAATACCGAAACAGCCATGCCCAACAACAACCATTCAGTGGTATGCTCAATTTCAGGTGCATGCTCAGGGTAGATCAAGATGGGCGAAAACTTTCCGCCACCGTCGTAATTCAAGGTATGGTGCAATATGCCCGAAATACCCTCTCCCAAATAATGAGGCAAGTTTACCACCCCACCAATCACCGAAAGCACCGCCAATACCAACAAAGGCAATGTCATCAACCACGGACTTTCGTGCACTTTGTCAAATGAATGATGCGTATTTCTGTAAGTACCGTGGAAGGTAACAAAGAACATTCTGAACATATAAAATCCAGTGATACCCGCACCTATCAATGCCAAACCAAAAACCAATTTGTTGTGGGCAAAGGCCGATACCAGAATTTCGTCTTTGGAGAAGAAGCCCGACAAAAATGGAAAACCTGTGATAGCCAGCGTACCAATCAAAAACGTGAGGTAAGTAATGGGCATTTTCTTGCGCAATCCGCCCATGTGTCGGATATCTTGCTCATGGTGCATTCCATGAATTACACTACCAGAACCCAAGAACAACAGGGCCTTGAAGAAGGCATGCGTGATCACGTGGAACAAAGCGGCCGTGTAAGCACCGCATCCCAACGCGATAAACATCAAACCCAACTGACTCACTGTACTGTATGCCAACACTTTTTTGATGTCGTTCTGCTTTAAACCAATCAAAGCCGCCATCAACGAAGTGGCCAGGCCAATCCACATCACGACTTCACGCGCCAAGGGCGACAAAGCATAAATGGCTTCGGAGCGAATCACCAAGTAAATACCCGCCGTTACCATGGTTGCTGCGTGAATGAGCGCAGAAACAGGTGTTGGACCTGCCATCGCATCGGGCAACCAAGTATACAAAGGAATTTGGGCACTCTTACCCATCGCACCAATAAACAATAACAGTGCAATGGCGGTATTCACAGCATTCGACTCAACAGATCCAGCAAAAACACTGCGGAACACCTCTTGGTATTCGAAAGAACCGTACGTATCGTAAATCAAAAACAGACCCAACAACAAGCCCAAGTCACCAATGCGGTTCATCACAAACGCTTTACGCGCTGCCTTGCCGTAATCCGCATTCTTGTACCAGAAACCTATCAACAAGTATGAGCACAGTCCAACGCCTTCCCATCCAAAGAATAACATCAGGTAATTCGAACCCAACACCAAAACCAACATGTTGAATATAAACAAGTTGAGATAAGCAAAGAATTTATAAAACCCCTCATCCTCATGCATGTAAGCGATGGAATACAGGTGAATCAACGTACCAATTCCAGTAATGATCAAGGTCATCACCGCCGACAGTCGATCAAACTGAAATGCGAAATCTACATGGAAATTGCCAACATGCAAAAACGTAAACAATTTGGTGTAGATGCGCTCTGGAATGGTGGTATCACCGGTCAAGTCCATAAAACTCATCAAAGCAATCACAAACGAACCCAATACAGCCGCCGTTCCCAACCAACCCGAAATGGCTTTGGGAAGGAATTTGCCAAATATCCCGTTGACTAAAAAGCCCAACAGCGGGAGAAATATCATCAATGTCAACATACCTTACCCTTTCAATTGATCCAAGAAACTAACATCGGTTTTGCGCGTGTTACGGTAAACCAGAACCAAAATCGCCAGTCCCACAGCGGCTTCCGCTGCGGCAACTACCATGATGAAAAACACGAAAATCTGTCCGTCCGCATCACCCATATAACTCGAAAAGGCGGTAAACAACAAATTCACGGCATTCAACATCAATTCAATACACATCAACAAAATGATGGCATTGCGTCTAAATAGCACACCAAAAAGCCCAATGCTAAACAACACGGTGCTCAGATAAATATAGTGGCTAATTTCCACTTGGTTGAAAACACTCAAAATGCTCATCCGTTGGATTCTTCTTTGGATATCAAAGCGTCGACCGCCTTCTCTCTTTTACCCAACAAAACAGCACCCACCATGGCTGCCAAAAACAAAATCCCGGTGAGTTCGAAAGGAACCACAAAACGGGTAAACAATACCTTGCCCAAGGCTTTTACCAGGCCGATACCCTCTACGGGATTTTTCGCCACCGCTTCACCACTCACTTGGAATGCCGCGGTAATAATCAACAACAAAGAACCCGCAGAGATTGCCGCAGCAATGCCCCACCAGTTCGATTTCACCGGCTCAGATTCTTTGCTCAAATTCAACAGCATTAACACAAACAGGAACAATACCATGATTGCTCCAGCGTAAACAATCAAGTTTACAACTGCCAAAAACTGGGCATTCAACAACACATAATGCGCGGAAATGGTGAAGAAAGTAAATATCAATGCCAACACACTGTGCACCGGATTTTTGCTGGTCACAACGTACAAGGCCGACAATATGGTTAAAAAGGAAAGTACCAAAAATGGTATGGGTAAATTCTGAAGCATCTTATGATTATTTAGACCACACTTGTCGTTTCGAAATATCTACACGGGCATCCACCGGCTCAACCAACTTGTCTTTGCCGTAGATGAAATCTTCTCTGCCAAACTCGGCATCTACTATGCGATCGGTTAGGAATACTGCTTGCTTGGGACAGGCTTCCTCACACAATCCGCAGAAAATACAGCGCAGCATATTGATTTCGTAGGTTGCAGCATACTTCTCCTCGCGGTACAAATGCTCTTCGCCTTTTTCGCGTTCCGCAGCAACCATCGTGATGGCTTCGGCCGGACAGGCAACGGCGCACAATCCACAAGCCGTGCAGCGCTCTTTGCCCTGTTCGTCGCGCTTCAATACATGCTGCCCGCGATACACCTCGGCCCTGGGACGTATTTGCTCAGGATATTGCGAGGTTGCGGGCTTTTTAAAGAAGTGCTTCAACGTAATCCACATCCCCCCAAAAATGGCTGGCAAATAAATCTGCTCAGCGAAGGTCATTTTTTTATCCACGACCTGGCGTGAACGGTTGGTCAACTTTTCCATTTCGCAGTATTACCCTTGAAGATGTTTTCCTTTTACTTTATATTTTTTACGCAACAATCCGGGCTTTTTCATCTTGCGGATGCTGTTCATGTTGATGTCCGATAAAATGGTCTCACCATCGGAAAGTTTCACCGTTAAGGTAGGGTCCTCAATTTTACTGTACGATACTTCCCACTTTCCATTGCCAATCTTTTTGCAAGGAATGATCGCCATGGTGCTTTGTGAAATGACATACATCTCATCGGCCTTTTTGGTTTTATCCAAGATGATGGCTTTTTTCGATTTTCCGGCAGGACCGCAAATGAAGTAAGAACCATTGCAAGTGAGCGGGAACGAATATTTGATCTGCTCTTTTCCTTTGGCAATACCCAATTTTTTGGTTTTGTCTGGCTTGATGTTGGTTTCTCCATCACGGGTATACACCTGCAATTTGGCTTTTTTGTAGATGGCGGCATCCATGGCAATGGTCATCGTTACAGGCACTGCAGCACAAGTATCACCAGGCATGCGCACTTCGTAAGCACCAGCCCAATTCAATCCTTCGCTCTTGGCGGTCATCAAAGGCGTTCCGCTGCTTATCAACTCCTCAATGGAAGTATTCTTCTTGATTTTGATGCAGTTGGTTGCGCCGCGAGGACACATTTTCTTGAAATCGCACACTTTCATGGTCATGCCAACACCGTTTACGTAAATGGTGGTATCAGCCGTGCATGTATCTTTGTATACAGGCTTTGGTTTGGGCTTCTCCACGGGTTTTGGCTTTTCCAAAATGGTGATTTCCACCCGGCGGTTTTTGGCTTTCTTCTCTTCAGAAGTCTCCTCCTTTTCACGGGGCTTGGCACGACCAAAGTACTGACGGTTCATCCAATCCGCTTCAATGTCATTGTCGATCAAGTATTGATACACCGCATCAACACGCGCTTGTGACAGTTTCAAGTTCAATTCATCGTTACCCGAAGAATCGGTGTGACCGGTCAAGAGCAAACGGAACTCATCTTTGGAATCCAAGGTATCAAGCAATCGCTTCAACCTCACCAATTCAGCAGGCTTAATCACCGATTTGTTGGTTTCAAAATAAATCTGAACGGCTGGAGAGATTTCTTTTTGTTCGTTAACGGCTGGTTTTTTGGGCTTTGGCGCGGCGGTTTGGGCAAACGACTGAACCGCAATCATACCCAAAAGGAGCATCGATACTAGTCTAAATTGTTTCATTTCGAATTTGGATGCGAAAATAAGCGATTTCAACCATGTTCATACACACAGAATCCACAAAACCGAATCACTTTTGAAATAAAATCTATATTTGAAAAACATGAAAATCTTTTTACCTTCCATTGCACTCCTTCTATTGGGCGTTACAACGGTGAACCTCCATAGTCAAATTGCCAAAACTCAAGTGGTACAAGTTTCAGCCACCGCCAATGGCGATGGCAGCATCACGCTGAAATGGCCCAAAGACAATTACACGGGCAAATACATGATTTATCACCGCGATTTCGTGCATGCCAACAACAGTTGGAAAGGTCCCGATGCCACACTCGCTGGAACCATCACTAGTTGGAGCGATACCCTCTCAAAAGGATTTAGTCGGGAATACCGCGTCACCAAAGTGAATGGCACCACCACCGAAGCCCTGGGATACATTTACGTGGGCAACCAATTCAAACCCAATCCCACCCGGGGAGGCATCGTTTTATTGGTCGATAGCAGTTACATCAAAGCCCTGAAATCAGAAATCGCTACCCTTGGCAATGACTTATCTAACGATGGCTGGTTTCCATCCTATGTGGTGGTTGGCAGAACCGAAAAGGTAGATGCCGTGAAAGCCAAATTGGAAGCACACATCAAGCGACTGCCCAAAGCACCCAAAGCCCTCTATATCCTTGGACATGTACCCGTTCCCTACTCCGGAAATTTCTCTAACAATGGCGATAGACCACCGCCAGACGGACACGTGGAAGGGGTTGGCAACCACACCGGAGCCTGGCCTGCCGACGTATACTACGGTACAGTGGATTGCTTCTGGGGCGATGAAATTGTCAATTGTACCACCGGCTCTGAAGCGCGACATAAAAATGTACCCGGCGATGGCAAATTCGATCAATCCGCGCCCGAATGTCCAATCGTTTATGAAATCGGTCGGGCCGATTTTTATGACATGGACGCTTTCTCCAAGAACGACACCCAATTAACCCGAGAATACCTCAACCGCGTGCATGATTACAAGATGGGCAAAACCCAATTTCGCAGACGGGGGTTGATCGACAACAATTTCACGGGCCTCAATTTGGCTTCTACCGGCTATCACAATTTGCCCTGTTTTGTTGGATTGGATAGTTTTTCCGACGCGGTAGACTATTTCACCGAACAAAATGCTGGCTCTTATTTATGGAGCTACGGTTGCGGCGCCGGCAGTTATAGCAGCTGCAGTGGCATTGGTACTACCTATAATTTTGCCAGCAGCAAAGGAAAATTCTCCAACGCTTTTACCATGTTGGCGGGCAGTTATTTTGGGGATTGGGACAGTAAAAACAACATCCTTCGCGGTGCACTGGCCGGCGGATCATTGACCAGCTGTTGGGGCGGTATCCCAAAGTGGTATTTGCACCACATGGGGCTGGGTCAAAACATTGGCTACGGCGCGAAAATCACCCAAAACAACGTAAACGACTATTTCAACGGTGCATTTAACTTCTCGTGGAATGGCGTTTTCATTGCCCTCATTGGCGATCCAACATTAAATATGCTTTATGTAAAACCTCCGTCAATGCTCTCTGCCATCGAAATTAACGGCGGCACCCAGCTCAAATGGAACAAGTCTGCCGACAAAGTTGACGGCTACGTGGTGTATCGCATCGATCAAAATACACAAGAATACAAGGAAATCGCTACCTACTGCGGATTGGGAAATTCCGTAACCACAGACACGGTCTATTTCGATTATTGCAAACCCACCGTGATAAACCCAAACAATGGCAACTATAACTATGCGGTTCGGGCCTTTAGATGGGAAACCACTGGCTCTGGCAGCTACCAAAATTTGAGTTTGGCAACCACGGCAAATACGAAATACACGTTGGATCGTTGGGATGCGCAAAGCCCGGGCATCACCCTGTACCCCAACCCCAGCAAGGGATTTACCACCTTGGGGAATTTGCCCGCACAGGTTGGCGTGACGGTGAGTATTTACAATGCGGTTGGACAATTAATCCAGCACAATGCGGTTGAAACAGATGCATCCGGCAACTATCGACTCATACTAAAACCCGGCATTTCTGGACTCTTCGAAGTGGTTGTTAACACAGAAACTACTGCCTATTCTTCCAAATTGTTGGTAGCCCAAGACGCTCAGTAAAGGGTCTTTCACCAACTTAGAAGTCCCACTCAAGGGAACTCCTTTTGATTTTTGGGGCAAACTTGTGTATTTTCGCGGCTCTGTAAAAAGAAGACAATATTTATATGACAAACAATATCCTTTACCTGGTCCCTTTGTTGGGCGTTGTTGGCCTCCTTGTGATGGCTATCAAGAGTGCATGGGTTAGCAAGCAAGATGCGGGCGATGAGAACATGCAGCGATTGGCAGGCTACATTGCCAAAGGTGCTATGGCCTTTTTGAAGGCAGAATGGAAAGTTTTGAGCTACTTCGTGGTGATTGCGGGTATCTTGTTGGCTTGGTCTGGAACATTTTCTGGAACTGCTGAGCACCCCATCCACTCGAGTTGGGTGATTTCAATTTCCTTTGTGATTGGTGCCGTTTTGTCGGCATTCGCGGGTTACATTGGTATGAACATCGCCACCAAAGCCAACGTACGTACCACACAAGCCGCCCGTACAAGTTTGTCAAAAGCCTTGAAAGTATCTTTCAACGGTGGAACCGTTATGGGATTGGGTGTTGCCGGTTTGGCCGTGATTGGTTTGGGATCATTGTTCATCGTGTTCTTGGAAATGTTCAATGTAACCAACGTAAACAGCGACGAGATGAAAACAGCCATCGAAGTATTGGCAGGTTTCTCTTTGGGTGCTGAAAGCATCGCATTGTTTGCCCGTGTAGGTGGTGGTATTTACACCAAAGCTGCTGACGTTGGGGCTGATTTGGTAGGAAAAGTAGAAGCGGGTATCCCTGAGGATGACGTGCGCAACCCTGCTACCATCGCAGACAACGTAGGTGATAACGTGGGTGACGTTGCAGGTATGGGTGCCGATTTGTTCGGTTCTTATGTAGCAACCATTTTGGCTACCATGGTATTGGGACAAGAAATCAACGCACAAGATGCCTATAACGGTCTCTCTCCCATTTTGTTGCCGATGGTGATTGCTGGTTTGGGATTGGTATTCTCTATTGTTGGAACTTGGTTCGTAAAAGTGAAAAACGAAACCGATAGCGTTCAAAACGCCTTGAATTTGGGTAACTGGTCATCCATCGCTTTAACAGGTATCGCCTCTTATTTCGTGGTAAACGCTTTGTTGCCAGAGAAAATGTCTTGGTTTGATGCCGCTCGTGGCGAAGATTTCACCCGCAACGGTGTTTTTGCTGCGATTGTGGTTGGTTTGGCTGTGGGTACTTTGATGAGTATCATCACTGAATATTATACCGCCATGGGCAAACGCCCTGTTATGTCGATCATCCGTCAGTCTGGCACAGGACACGCCACCAACATCATCGGTGGTTTGAGCGTAGGAATGGAATCTACCGTTTTACCCATCTTGGTTTTGGCCGGTGGTATCATGGGATCCTATTATTTTGCTGGATTGTACGGTGTATCTATCGCCGCGGCAGGTATGATGGCCACAACAGCAATGCAGTTGGCCATTGACGCTTTCGGTCCAATCGCCGACAACGCCGGTGGTATTGCTGAAATGAGTCAGTTGCCTGAGGAAGTTCGCGGACGTACCGACAATTTGGATGCGGTTGGAAACACCACTGCAGCCACGGGTAAAGGTTTCGCAATTGCTTCAGCGGCTTTGACCTCTTTGGCATTGTTTGCGGCTTTTGTGGGAATTTCTGGCATCACAGCCATCGACATTTACAAAGCCCCTGTATTGGCAGGGTTGTTTGTGGGTGGTATGATTCCTTTCATCTTCTCTTCTTTGGCGATTGCGGCTGTAGGTCGTGCAGCCATGGACATGGTAAATGAAGTTCGCCGTCAGTTCCGTGAAATCCCAGGGATCATGGAGTATAAGGCACAGCCTGAATATGAAAAGTGTGTAGCGATTTCTACAAAAGCCTCTATCCGCGAGATGTTGGCTCCAGGTGCGATTGCCTTGATTTCTCCCGTTGTTGTGGGCTTCTTGTTCGGTCCTGAAGTATTGGGCGGTATGTTGGCCGGTGTAACGGTATCAGGTGTGTTGATGGGTATCTTCCAATCAAACGCCGGTGGTGCATGGGACAACGCCAAAAAATCATTTGAAAAAGGGGTTGAAATCAACGGAGAAACCTTCTACAAAAAATCTGAGCCACACAAAGCTTCTGTAACCGGCGATACAGTGGGTGATCCATTCAAGGACACTTCTGGACCTTCAATGAACATTTTGATCAAGTTGATGTCGATCGTTTCATTGGTAATTGCGCCTTTCATTGCGGGCAAATCGTTCGGCGAACGTCCTAACAATGGAAATGGTGCGGCTTGTGTTGAAATGCAGCATTGCGAAAAGGAAATGATGGGCAAATGCGATTTGAGCACTTGCGCTACTTTGACCAAGGAACAGTGCGCTGCGATGTGCGATTCTTTGGGCTGCGATTCTACTGAAAAAGCAGCTTGCATGTCGATGTACGGTGCAGATGGCAAATTCATCGGCAAAGGACACGAGGGTTGTTCTAACGAGCCTGTTTGCAAAGAGGACAACGACAAAGCTTGTAGCAAAGGCGATGCCTGCTGCAAAAATAAAAAGCAAGCGCAAGCCCCTGAAAAGAAGGCTTGTTGCAAGGACAAACACTAATTGAATTTTTGTCTGACCGGGTCAGACTTCACCAATAACAGAAGAGGCCGCCCTGTGGGCGGCCTCTTCTATTTGATATCGAACCGATTTCCGCAAATGCAATTACTGAATCAGCCGAGTTTGGGCGTCGTAACTTTGTTAATGGCTCAGATTCAAATTGCTCACCCATTGACAAATAGAAATATAAATAAGCCCATTTAAACAATTTAGTTATGTCATTCGCACAAAAAAAAGGCCAGCAATGATGCTGGCCTTGAGATATTTTTTATCCGTTATTTTTTACCGCAAAACCGGCAATCGCAGCGCAGGATATTGAGAGGCCAAACCATTGTATTGACTCACCATTCCGTTGAGCTTTTTGTTCATGTCCAACACCCCAACAGAAACCATATCCAATTTCTGCAAGTGGGTCTTGGTGGGCGCATTCAACGCATCGAAACAAGAATAATACGCCGATCCAAACAATTCATTCAACCCTTCGGTGGTTTCAAACTCCTCAGCAGCCAAAGCCCCGTTGCCATTGACAACCAAACTCACCGCATTGAACTCGGACTGTAACTGGGCCGACAATTGCGCAAAATCGCGCGCGTTCGTGTTGGGTACCCCAATGGCATTTTTCATGGCCGTAATCCCCGCTTGAATTTCTTCCATGCGAACGTTTAAGGTAGACAACTCTTGCTTTACCTTGAACAACTTTGCCACCTGCAAGCCCTTTTCCTCCTTACTCACCAACGGAATGCTCGATTCAAACAAATGTGACACTGCAATCTCGGTCACTCCAGTCAGCAATCGCTCTGCCCCATTTTGCCAAGCCTCCAACTGAACATAATAGGTCCCCGGCGTTACATAAGGCCCCCAACCTGCTTGATATCCTTTATCGGCCGGTACTGGCAACGACGGATCTGAATAGCGCAAATTCCATTCTGCCCTGGCCAATCCCTTGGCCGCGTTCACCGAAAATTTTGCCACCACATTGTCAGCTGTAACTTCAGCAGAACTGCGAATCACCATGTATACCTTGGCCGGCTCCTCCAAACTTTCCAGCAAAATGGAATCTTTCGATGGATAAATCAATGCATTGGGATTTTTGGCCACATCCGACTCTCTCTTTTTCCTTCGACTGGCAATGGTAGAGAACTCCGTTGAAATCTGATAATAAATGACCGCTCCTGCAGTTGGATTGGGTGCTGAAAATCTCGAAGCGCCCTTGTGACTGTTACCACTTCCTCCCAATGGCGTGGCAGGCACAAACAGTTTCACCGGACTCACAGGCACAATAAAATTCATTTTCGCCAACCCGGCGTTGCCCATCAACATCAACTTGTAATCGCGGATTTTTTCGTAGTCGTCGCAAACTGCAAACCCACGACCAAACGTCGCCAACACCAAGTCATCGTCGCGCTCCTGAAACACCATGTCTTTGATCGCAATCGGAGGCATTCCGCCCTGCCACGACAAAAATTGCTTGCCGCCATTTACGCTAATGTGCAATCCAAACTCCGTACCCACCAACACAATGTCCTGATCTTTGAAATCTTCAATCACCGTTTTAACCGGACCGTTCTCGGGCAGTCCCGATACGATTTTTGTCCATGTAGCCCCACCGTTGCTGCTCTTGTAAACGTAGGGTTTGAAGTCACCAAATCGATGATGATCCAACACAGCATACACATTGCCAGAATTCGGCGATGCATAAACCATCGAAATAAAGGGATGGCCCACTCCATTGGACTGTCCTTTCGGCGCATCAGGAAAATTCATTTCGCCATTGGACGCTACTCCGCACTTGAGCCAAACACTGCTGCTGGCCTCTTTGCGCCAAATCAAACCATCGTCGGTACCAGCATACAACTCGCCATTTTTGCCCTCGCTCAACGTGGTAATATTGCCATAAATGCTGGTACTTTGGTTTTTCACTACGGCATTCACACCCCACACTTTCCCCATGATGGGCAGCGTATTGCGATCGATTCCGCGCGATAAATCTCCGCTTATGGGTGTCCAAGAATCGCCCCGATCTTCGCTTTTAAACACGCGATTGGCTGCAAAATACAACACCTTGGGATTGCTGCGAGAAATGATCAAGGGCGCGTCCCAATTCCATCGCAAAGGCGCCTCGTTGATGCCAATGGTGGGTTTGATATCCACCGCTTCACCGGTAACTTTATCGTAGCGCACCAAACCGCCATACTGCCATTGACTGTAGACAATGTTGGGGTTGCTGGGGTCAACCTGCGACTTAAAACCATCGCCACCCACCGTTACAAACCAATCGTCATTGCTCACCCCATTGGCCGAATTGTTCTTTGAAGGTCCGCCCAAAGTATTGTTGTCCTGGGTACCGCCATAGATGTTGTAAAAGGGCAAGGCATTGTCTACCGATGCGCGATAAAATTGGGTAATGGAAATGTTGTCTTTGTAATTCCAGTTTTGAGCGTTGTCGAACGTCTCATACAGTCCACCATCACAACCTACCAGCCAGTGCGACGGTTGTGCGGGATCAATCCAAATTATGTGATTGTCTACATGTTTATTGCCTTCGCCCGCGTTTCGGAGGGTTTTGCCGCCGTCATCGGACACTTTCATGTAGGAGTCCATACAAAACAAGCGGTTGGGGTTGGTAGGATCCACAAAAATCTCTTGGTAATAGTTTCCAGCGGTAAAGAATGGATTTTGTTTGCTCCAGCTCTCGCCGTAATCATAACTCACAAAAATGCCGCCTTTGCCTTCTTCCGCCTCAACCATGGCATACATCAAACCGGGCTTTGAGCTCACGGCAACCGCAATTCTTCCCAAATCGCCCGATGGGAGTCCTCCACCCAACTTCCGCCAAGATTTGCCGTTATCAGTACTCTTATACAAGGCCGATTCAGGACCACCGCCGAGATAGGTCCATTCGTGCCTGCGGCGCTGGTGAAACGCAGCATACAAGGTTCCAGGCATGTTGGGGTCGATATGGATTTCATGGCAACCGGTGTTGTCCGACACGTGGAAATTGCGAACCCAGGTTTTGCCCCCATCTTCGGTGAGGTACAAGCCGCGCTCTCCGCCTTCTTTCCAAACAGGACCATAGGCAGCCACCCAAATGCGGTTGGTGTTTTTCGGGTCGATTTTGATCATGCCGATGTGTTCTGAGAGTTTCAGCCCCATGTTTTCGAACGATTTCCCTCCATCCAAACTGCGGTAAAGTCCGTTGCCATAGCCCACGCTGCGTTGGTTGTTGTTTTCGCCGGTGCCGACCCAAACAATGTTGGGATTGGTGGGATCCAAGGCCAAGCAACCGATGCTTTGGGTGCCGTATCCGTCAAAAATGGGTTGGTAGGTGGTGCCGCCGTTGACCGTTTTCCAGACACCGCCGTAGGCAGCCGCCAAATAGTATTCGGATTTATTCAAGGGATTCACCGCGATGTCTACGATTCTTCCGCTGGTGGTGGCAGGACCGATCATCCTAAAATTCACCTGATTCAACATCGGTTTAATCAGTGAGTCGGGTAAGGCCGCGATGGTTGTACTTACCGGCATTACCGGCACCGCAGCTTTTGCCGCAGTTGATTTCTGGGCGATGGCGGGCTGAGACGCAACCGATACGACCAAAGTCAGTACAAAGGATATCTTTTTCATGAGGATAATTTTATAAAATATTGGTGGAGTTGATGGGCCACGGCCGACCATGCAAAGGTTTCCCTCACATGCTGTCCGCCCGTTTCACCCAATTGCTTTCTGAGGGTTTCATCGGCCAAAATTCGCAACACATGTTCGGCAAAATCTTGGGGGTTGCTGGCCATCAATATGCCTTTGCCATTTTCCAGGCCCAAACCCGCAAAGCCAACTTCTGAACATACCACCGCTTGGTTCATGGCCAGGGCTTCAAGCACTTTGTTTTGGGTACCCGCGCCAATACGCAAGGGCGATACCACCACATGGGCTTTGGCGTATTCATCGGCCAAATTGGGAATAAACCCGGTAATTTTCACCCGGTCCGAGGCCAAATCCAACACAGATTTAACAGGTCGCTGTCCGGCAATCACAAACTCAACCTCGGGATTTTTGGACACGATCAGGGGCAGGATGTCTTCCACGAAATATTGAACGGCGTCGATGTTGGGAGCGTAATCCATGTTACCGGTAAACAGAATGCGGTTGGCGATGATGGCTTCTGCCAGCTGAGGGGCAAACGAATCGATATTTACCCCGTTGGGCAAGATATCTACGTTGTTGATTCCCAAGTTCATAAGATAGGCTCTGTCTTCTAGAGAACATACCAAAGACTGTCTAAACATGGGAAGCATACGCTGTTCGTATTTGGCCATTCTGCGGAATTCGAGTTGTCGAAACCAGCGATCCCATGGGGTTTTGGCCGCGGTAATCCGTCGTTTCCAATACAAACTAAACGCATCGGGCAAATCCAAAATGGCGGTTCTTGGGGCCGATTGCTCAAAATACTGCGACATGCGGAGGTGTTGAACATGTATCGCATCGTATTCATTTTCCAACAACACTTGTCGAAGCGATTTGGCAAAGGTGGATGAGCGAAAATAGGCCACTTGAATGGGACGCGTCTGAAAAAGTCCGATAAAAGCAGACAACGCCGATTTCCACTTGGGGCGATATACAAAATTCACGGTGTTAAATAGCGATCGCTCTCCCCCGCCCGAATGTATTTTGCAAGTTTTCAGGTGTTCGGCGGAGGCAATGTCTTCGGCATTCTCGGCCATTGTGAGTAGATGCAGTTCGTGATGCTCGCAGAGCTGTGTCGCCAAATTGAAAATCTTCAGCTTATCGCCACGAAATGGTGGGTAAGGCATGCGATTGGCAACGAACAGAATTTTCACAAGAACAAAAATATCATTAGTGATCAGTAAATGGTACAATCGTTCACAAATTGCGCTTGTGTGTAGATAAACATTTGATAAAAACGCGTGAAAACTGCGGAAAACATGGGTAGTTTTGTTAGAGATGATACCATTAAGCAATCGCGTAGACGACATTGTAGAGAGTCAAACCTTGGCCATGACCAAACGTTCACGGGAGTTAAAATCCACCGGCGTTGATGTAATCAATTTGAGTATTGGTGAGCCAGATTTCGACACCCCTGCCCACATTTGCGCGGCAGCCTCGGCGGCAATGGCAAAAGGATACACGCACTATCCCCCGGTGGCCGGGTTGCCAGAAATGCGCACAGCGATTGCCAACAAATTGCAGCAAGAAAATGGATTGTCATACAAAGCCGAAAATATCATTGTCAGCAACGGCGCCAAACACTCTTTGTTGAATGCAATTTTGGCTTTGGTAAATCCCGGCGACGAAGTACTCATACCGGCCCCTTTTTGGGTGAGTTACCCTTCAATGATCCAATATGCGGGGGGTATCCCGGTGAGCATCCCCACATCGGTCGAAGAAGATTTCAAGGTAAGTGCGGTCAAATTGGAAGCGGCCATCACACCCAAAACCAAATTGTTGTTGTTCTCATCACCCTGTAATCCCAGCGGTAGCGTAATGAGCAAAGATGAACTCAAAGCTTGGCGGGATGTGTTGGTGAAATACCCCAATATTTTCATTTTATCGGATGAGATTTATGAAAAAATCAACTATGCGGGCAGTCACAATAGTTTGGCGGAATATATCGAACTGCAAGACCGCATTGCCGTAATCAATGGACTATCAAAAGGTTACGCCATGACGGGCTGGCGAATGGGTTACTTGGCAGGTCCAACGGCCCTGGTAAGTGCCTGTGATAAAATTCAAGGGCTGATGACCAGCGGCGCGAGTTCTGTTTCTCAGATGGCCAGTGTTGAGGCGCTGGAAGGACCTCAAGACAGCGTTGCGCAAATGAAAGCTGTGTTTGAAAAGCGCAGAAATGCATTTCATGCTGCTTTGTCTGAAATCCCCAACTTGCCCTGCAATTTGCCCGATGGGGCCTTTTATCTGTTCCCTGATGTAAGTTATTACTTGGGTAAGAGCACGCCAGACGGACAGTTAATCAGTACAGCGGATGATTTGTGTTTGTACCTACTCGATAAAGGGCATGTTTCCGCGGTTTCAGGTGAAGCCTTTGGACACCCCAGTTGCATTCGATTTAGTTATGCGGCGTCGGAAGAACAGTTGATGAAAGCCGGCCATAGAATTGCTGAGGCATTGAGAAATCTCAAGGATTGAGTCGTATTTTTGTGGCGATGAACCAGATACAAACACTGTTTAGCACATTTTCTAAGAAGCGCGTATTGATCGTGGGTGATATAATGATTGATAGTTACATCATTGGAAAGGTTGAGCGCGTATCTCCCGAAGCCCCTGTGCCAGTGGTTGATGTTGTCCGGTTTGATCAGCGCTTGGGTGGCGCGGGCAATGTTGCATTGAACGTAAAAGCTATGGGCGCGACACCCATTTTGTGTACGGTTGTTGGTCAAGATCAAGAAGGAAAAGACCTGCGCGAAATCATGGTCAAAAATGGACTTTCTTGTAGTGGGTTGATTCACTCCGACAAAAGAAAAACCACCCACAAAACCCGTGTTTTGGGCAACAACCATCAATTATTGCGCATCGACCATGAAATCACGACCGATTTAGATGTGGTTGATTCGTTTTTACTTGAACAGCGTTTTGTAGAGGAATTGGAAAACTGTGATGTTGTGATCTTTGAAGATTATAACAAAGGGGTTTTGCACAACAAGAACATCCAAACCCTGATTAAAATATGCATTCAAAAGGGCATACCTACCGTGGTTGACCCGAAGAAGGCAAATTTCTTGGAATACAAACAGGTTACATTGTTCAAGCCCAATTTGAAGGAAATTAAAGAGGGTTTGAAGATCGACAGCGATATGGGTGACAGAGAATCGGTGAATGACGCCATTGAGCAGTTAATGAAAGTGCTAAACAATGAGTTGACCTTGGTGACATTGTCGGAGCGAGGCGTGGTAATTAAAACCACTGAGAACACGCATCACATTCCTGCCCATCTGCGCACCATTGCCGATGTAAGTGGCGCTGGTGATACGGTTGTTTCTCTGGCTGCCTTGTGTTTGAGTGCAAAAACCGACGCCAGAACTTTGGCTGAGATTAGCAATTTGGCGGGTGGTCTTGTCTGTGAAAAGACTGGTGTGGTTCCGGTGGATAAGGAACAATTGTTGGCGGAGGCCATTCGTGTACTGGGATAATTTTTTTTTGTTTATCGCATAAAAAAGGCCGTCATAGACGGCCTTTTTTATTTGAATCTAGTTTATTGATTATCGCAACAAGGTCAGTGTACCGTCGTATTTGTATAACTTGTCTTCGAAAGAGGTAACTTCTACGTGATAAACATAAATGCCCTGCATACATTCTGCGCCGTTAGCTCGTCCATCCCAACCTTTGGTTAAGTCATTGGTTTCATACAACTTCTCACCCCAACGGTTATAGATCGACATTTGGAATGTTTTGTAGTTCAAAGCGGCCACGTTGAATGTGTTGTTTCTGTTCGGACCCGCATCGTCTGGAGTGAAGACATCAGGGATAAACACGATGATGTCCGGACCAATGTGTACAGTTTTATAAGCGGTATCCTTACAGCCTTTATCGGTGGTTACGATCAACGTAATCTTGTATGTAGCCGTATCTTTTCCGTATGAGTATTGGGTATTTTTCGCCGTAGATGTATCATCCAACAAGCTTGGTACACCAAAATCCCACAGGTAACGCATGGTTGGGTTAAACGGCGATGCGGTTACGGTTGATTGGTTGAACATTCTGAACTTTGGCAAGGCCACAGTGGTCTTGGTAGGGTCTGTGTAGAACGACGCTACCGGTATGGGGTATGCCTCTACCGTGGTTACCGATGTATCCTTGCAGTTTCCAGCTATGTTGTTGGCCACCACACTCACGTTGTATCTGCCCTGTGTTGGGTAGATCACATTCGCAGGGTTCTGCAAAAGTGAGGTATCTCCGTTACCAAAATCCCAACGGTATGCCATCTGGTTGGATGGGATTCCGCGACCATCATTTACCGTCCATGTTGTGGTCAAAGGAACACAACCGGTCTGCATGGTAATGGGCGACAAATCAGGATATTGGTGCAAGATGATTTCGATGCTGTCGCTGGCTTGAGGACATACATCGTTGGCAATGGCCGTGGTGGTCACTTTCAAGGAAGCCCCTTTGTCTACTTTGTCTTGCGCGCCGTGCACGTACAAAATATTCTCAGATGTGCTTCCATTGGCGAACGTTCCATCGCTCATGGTGCCGCTGGCATGCTTTTGTAATACCCATTGTACTTTGGCATCGCTGTATTTGCTCGTACTTTGGATTGCAAACGGACTGCCCTCACAGGCGCTGGCCGGTTTCGGAGTGGTGATATTGATTGTGGGTTGATTCCGCACAAACAAATTATATACCTCCGTATCGGAACATCCATTGTTGTCGGTGTAGGTAAAGCGGAAGCTATGAGGTCCTTCAATGTTCGCCGTACTACCTTGACTGAATGGCTTGAAGGTTGATGCACCCGTTACGGTAACACCCGCGCTGGTTCCTGTCCATACCCCAATGGCAGATGCTGGTTTGGTTTGCGCTGTGTTGATGCGGGTATTCAAATCCAAGGGACTGCCGCTCACACACAAGGTGGTGGGGCCCAACAACACCGCATTGGGGGTGTCATTCACATAGATGTAGAAACTATCTTGCTTCAAACAGCCGGTTGCGGCATTGCTGTAGCGAATCATCCAAGTTCCTGTTCCGAATGAGGGCAAGAATCTGTGGCCCAACAGCAACTTGGTGTTTTTCACTTTAGGATCGTTGCGGTCGTAGTTATACTCCGTGATTTCAAACACTGAACCATCCTTATCCTTGGCCTGCATCCCATTCACTTTGATGAAGTCGTACAGTTCCATGGTATCCCAGTTCACACACACCGGGTTGGGACTGGTTACTTTCACCGTAGGTTCGGGGATGATCTTGATGTTTACTGTATCGCAGGTTAAACAACCGGTCAACTGATCTTCCACACACAATTGGAATTTGTAATCGCCTTGGTAATTGTCTTGGGTAGGATCTCCAAACTTAAACACCCAACTTGGGGTTCCGAAAGGATTCTCGTTCACCAAAATGGTCGCGGGGTCTATACCTCCTGGGGTGCTCTTCACCGTCCAATCCACTTTGATACCGATTTTTACTTTCGGACGGAAGGTAATTTGGTCCATGTTGATTTGACCCAAATCCTGACAGAAAGAACTGTCGTGAATGTCTACCATCGGGTTACCGTTGATACGCTGAATCACACTATCCACGTTCACACAACCGTTGGTGTCTGTGTATTGGGCATATACCTTCGCTTGGAAACTGTTACCATTTTGCAATTGGGCGTTATTCAAGAAAGTGGTTTTGAACAAATGACGACCTACGGTTAATGAGTCGATGAAGTTTCTGGCGAAGCCAGGGCCCGGACTGGTTGAAGTAGTGGGCTTTGTATTTACGTTGTTGGGGGCTTTGTTTTCAAAGGCCCACATGCGGGTGTTCACACTCTTACCTTGGTTGAAGAAGGGGTTCACTTCAATGTCACCATATACAAAGCACTGGGCCTTCAAGGGTTTTGGATCCCACTTCACATAAGGCAATGTGTTTACCTTAATCATCATGGTGTCTAGGTCCTCACACTGGTGACCGCTTTGAGTCACTTTGGTATACAACTCATAGTAGAATAATTGTGCCGCTCCACCCGGCGTATTGGTATTGTTCGGCTTAACCGTATACTTTATGTTATTGCCCAGTGATTTGCTACCCGTAATGTCTTTCCAAGTGTAGTTGCCTGTTTCCAAGAAGGGTCTGTGACTCGCTGCAATTTCAGTACTCTTTTGGTTACAAATGGTTTGATCGTTACCCGCTAAGCTCACTACTGTATCGTTTACAAATACTATAGCCGTATCGCGCTGAGTACATTTCCATTTGGTTTCCATTACTTGAACCCAATAAGAACCTTTCAAATTGGTGGTGAGTGTTCTGGTGGTATCTCCAGTACTCCACTTATATTTCACTGTATCTGCATTTTGTGCATCAAAAGTGGCAGTTTCATAGGTACAAATGCGTTGATCTAAACCTATGCTCAATTTCGGCAATGGTTTGACAAAAATAGTCGCAGTATCATAGAATATACAGCCATCTCCGTCGGTAATGCGGATTCTAACTGTAGAGTCGCGATCGATATTTGGAATGCTCAAATCGCTTAATGTATCACCATCTATGTGGTATTCCGCTTTCCAAGGCGAATTGCCCGTATCTTTCACTACACGGGTCCAATGGTATTTGAAATTTGGCTTACCATACAACACATTTGCCGTCAATTTCATGGTTGTACCAAAGCAAGCGAAAGTATCGGCGTCGGCCATTACAACCTGCGGAGGATCGGGGATGATTACCGTGTCTCTATAAATGGTAGGACAGTTATCGCTGTTGTTTACCGTATGTACGACGATGTATTTTCCACCGCGGTAGAAAATCATGGTATCGGACTTCTTGGTACTGTAGAATAACTCGTTGGAACCCAAACTATCACGAACGCTCCATTTGAACTGTGGCACACCTTTAAAAGAAGCTTTTACCTCGGCGGCCATCGCAAATTTACCACACTTCAGGGTCGTGTATTTACGTGTAGAGAACGCCCGAGGGTTCACTTTCACTTTGAAACCACGAATCGCCTGAGAAGGTTTTGGACAGTGGTCGTCAGTTACCGTAACCGTGAAAGAGTATGCAACGTCTGAGGCCATTCCCACTGGGGGTGTCCATTCAAAGTTTGCAAATGCTTTGCGCTTTTCAGGCCAGTCGTTCTTATTGGCCAAAGTAAATTTGGCTCCGGGAATACCCTTGTTCCATTTCAAGTTGGTTGTATCTGGAATGGTTTGGTAAGGTGAAAAGGTTTCGTCATCGGATTCCACTTTGAATTTCAAGGTCTCCCCCTCACAGACTTTCCATGTGTAAGGACCTAAGACTGTGGGCGCTTTATTATATCCACAGTCGTCTTTCACAATCAACTGCATATCCCTTCGCGTTTTGCCAATGATTATCCATTTTTTGGAGGCGCTATCCTGTCGCCACTCCGTCATCTCGATAACCGCAATTCCCACCTCATCACATTTGGTTGGCGTAAAAATGATATCTCCGGTTGATGTATCAAAGTGAAGTCCCCTAGGCGGATTGGTTTTGGGGTTTGGCGAACATTTGATTGAGGTTGGCGGAATACAATAGGGCGTCATGAAATACCGAGAAGTAAACGGAGACGCGTAAGAAACAGAGTTATTCGGCAAAGAGTTGATACCGTGTGTTAAACCATAAGAGAATGAATCATAATCAATGGTATCAATCGCACCGTTGTTGAAGTAGTAAGCTTGGTTACAGCACAAGAAACCGATGGGAGGGTTACTCAACTGAGGTGATGAGTTACACTTATTTGTGGTTTTTGCGATGTTACAAATGTTGATCATACAGGTTGTAAAGAAGTCGTTATTCGCAGGACCTGTGGTGATCGCACCGTTTCTACAGCACTGACCGATGTAAAACGTTACTTCACAGCAAGTACTTTTACCCACATAATTGCTCAATGGAGTCTTAGTAAAATCTACCGTAACCTCGTAGGTATGCTCCTCGATACCTTCTCCTGTTCCACTTGTGTTTTGGGGAGTACACGGAGAACTCGCTGTAGAACAACGAGGCGTTACGTCTTTGATGCTTGTCCTGGTGATAGACAAACCAGAACTTCCACAACCATTACCTCCGTTTGTTCCGGCATATACACCGAAAGTAGGACTATTGAAGGAAATACCTCGACAATCTCGGTAAATTTTGGCGGTGATTTTGTACTGCCCCTTGCCCAAGCATTTGTAAGACATGTCCCCACCCATCATGTGAGAAGCCTTCAAACTACTTGAAAATGAGAGCGTTAAAAGAGTAAAAATAAACGGTATAAGTCTTTTCATAATGAAAATTTCTTTGGTTTGTGTGGTATTGACAAGATGTTCAATATTTGTGTTGCCCCAAAAATAGGTTTTTTGGATAAAAAGCCCAAAAAAATACCGCAAAACAGACATTTCTCTGTTGTTTTGTTTTCAGTCAATTTGAGATAAGTTTGCAAACATGAATTCAAAGTACAGCAACCCCAACGCCCAACTGTTCGTTAAAAACCGCCAAAAGTTCGCCAAATCCATGGCGCAAGGAGGTATTGCTATTTTCCATAGCAACGACGAAGTACCCAGAAACGGGGATGCGTATTTCAGTTTCCGGCAGCAGTCAGACATTTATTACCTCACCGGTATCGACCAAGAAGATACCATCCTTGTGTTATTTCCGGACTGCCCCAATCCGCTCTACCGCGAAATGGTTTTTGTGAAAGAAACCAATGAGCAGATTGCCGTTTGGGATGGTGCTCGTTTGAACCCTAACCAAGTATATAAAGTATCCGGAATTTCCAAAGTTTTTTGGTACCATGAATTTTGGAAAACCATTCATGCAGCATTTTTATTGTCCGATATTATCTATTTAAATTTAAATGAAAATGACCGTTTTTCTGATCGCGTTTCCTACGCCAACTTGCGATTTGCACAAGAAGTAAAAGCCAAGTACCCCGCTCACCAGATCAAGCGCTCCGCACCCATTTTGGCCAATTTGAGAATGCGCAAAGAATCGGAAGAAATCGTCCAACTCAAAGAAGCCATCGCCATCACAAAAAAGGGATTCGAGCGTCTCTTGGGCTTTGTAAAACCGGGTGTTTGGGAATACGAAATCGAAGCTGAATTGATTCACGAATTCATCAGAAACCGGAGTCGCGGCTTTGCCTTTGACCCCATCATCGCCAGTGGTAAAAGCGCTTGCGTGTTGCACTACATTGAAAACAATAAACAATGCAAAGACGGTGATTTATTGTTGCTTGATTTTGGCGCAGAATATGGAAATTATAATGGCGATTTATCGCGCTGCATTCCGGTGAATGGGAAATTTTCGGCAAGGCAAAAACAAGTTTACAACGCTGTACTTCATGTTCAGCGGGAAGCAAAAAAACTCCTAAAACCAGGGGTGAGTTTGCCTGTTTACCATGAAGAAGTCTGCCGAATCATGTCTGAAGAACTGATCAAATTGGGTTTGCTCACCAGCGAGGAAGTTAAAGCCAATCCCAAAGCCCATATGAAGTATTACATGCACGGCACCAGCCACCACTTGGGATTGGACGTACATGATGTGATGCATCGTTGGGAAAACCTTGACATCAACAATGTGGTAACGGTTGAGCCAGGCATTTACATTCCCGAAGAAGGGTTGGGCATTCGCATCGAAAACGATGTCATCATTACTGCCAATGGGGTGATTGACTTGATGGATGGCTTCCCCATTGAAGTAGATGAAATCGAAGACTTGATGAGTCGCTAACCCAAGCAGGCATTACTGCCAACCCAATGTTCCTTTCAGGGGAACAAACTTGCAATCTTGCAGTATTTCTGTTTTCGTTTGGGTTTCTGATATTTTGGTGATCCGCATCATTTTTTGCTCATCTGTTTGGTCGCCTACAGGAATCACCAACCGCCCTCCTACTTTCAACTGCTGGATATAGGTTTCTGGCACCGCCGGTGCGCCGGCAGTAACAACAATGGCGTCGAATGGCGCATGTGAAGGCAAACCCAGGGTACCGTCGCCATGGAAAAGCTGTATCACAGAACCCATCGCTTTAAAAATTTCACTGGCCGATTTCAGTAGAGGCAAGATGTACTCCACACTGTATACTTGGGCGCCCATGGCCAACAAAACAGCGGCCTGATACCCACTCCCCGTCCCTATTTCTAAAACTTTAGACCCGCGATCTATGCCCAACAATTGCGATTGATAGGCCACAGTGTATGGCTGGGAAATGGTTTGACCATGATCTATAGGAAATGCAGCATCTCGATACACAAATTGCTCAAAATCCTTGGGAAAGAACCACTGACGGGGAACCGCATTCATGGCCTTCAAAACGGTTTCTGACTGTATACCCTTCTTGCGCAATTCCTCCACCAGCCGTTTTCGCTGACCTTGTTGAATCAATGTGTCTATTAAATCTGTCTTTTTCATCCCCTGTTAAAAACCCAATTTGTTGCCCGATGACGATTCATCAATCTTTGCATCGAACTACAAATGTAGGAACATGAGAAAAGCAGTTATCATCGGATCGAAAAGAAAAGCAGAAATTTTCGAGCATCTACTCAACACAGTAGAAGGTTTCGAACTGGTAGGCTTTATTGATCCTGATGATAGCGACAACTATTCCATGTTGGGGGAAATGATGTTTGCGCTGGAAATTGCCGCGCTCGGCGATGTGTTTTTCATTGATCGACATGTGAAAAATCTGCCTTTAGACGTCATTTGCCATTTGGTGAAATTGGGGAAACACTTGTTTTTGGATGGGTATCGCCCTCTGAATACTGGCGAAATCGAACAGTTACAGAAGTACCGCACGGAGTCGGGGGTCATCATTCAAATTGGCAACGTGTTGCACAACAAACCCCTGTTCACCTCAGCCTTGCAATTGGTTAAAAAACCCCGCTACATCAAACTTGAAAAGCATTGCCACCCACCCGTGGCTGGGGAATTTGCCGAATGGATGCACACCAACTTGTTCCAAGAAATCGACCTGATACAACGTACTATGTTGTCCAGGGTCCGCTCCATCTCCGCTAGGCCCATGTTCTTATTTGGAAAGCAGACCGATTTGCTGAATATCCACTTGGAGTTCGACAACGATGCCATCGCTCAAATTTCTGCGGGGCGTGCGATGGAACCAGGTACCTATGGATTGAAAATTTTCCAGCAAGACCGCTTATTTTTGTTGAATTTCTCCAATCACGAACTCATCGAATATCGCACAGCGGCACAAACCGATCAGCTGAGTTTATCGGCCGATTTCGACCACCCCGAATTGCCTCCGGAATTGATTAAAATTGAGCGACAAGTGATGCCCTTCGATACCTGGAAAATGGAATTGCGCAATTTCCTTGAAAATATCGACAAAGGACTTACCCCACTAACCAATTTAGAACATGCCATGGAGGTTCGTGGCACCTGCGAGTGGGCCATCGAAAAAATCCAACGCAAATACCAAGATTTGTAATCATTTCGGTTCTTGGGAAAAATCCGCTAAGTTTGTGGAGTGAGGTCGATTTTTCAGTTTTTCATCATCAGTTTCGTTTTCGTATTTGGCTTGGTTGAAACCGGCTGTAAAGACCGCGATGAAGGAATTCCATCGAGAATTTCCATCGATTCTATCAATCTCAATATTGACCCGGCCAACGGCAATTCCATCCATCAGATAGCCGGGGTTCAAGTATTTGCCAACCAAGAACTCTTGGGCAACTTTCAACTGCCATGCAAAATACCGGTGGATAAACTTGGGGCGGTACAAATCGACATTTACCCGTTGGTATACATCAACGGAAGTAGCAGCAATCTCACCCTGTACACGCCGCTTGAAGGGTATCGAGACACCTTGAATTTGGCGGCGGGACAAACGTTGCCGGTCATCCCCACTTTCAAACACCGCGCCTCTGTGGTGGTAAAATGGACCGAGGATTTTGAGGATAACAATTCCACGTTGGTGCCCATTTCTCCTTCCCCGTTTCCGGGCGATACGGTGGGTATCGTAAGCAGTCCGTTCAATTTAGGAGGCCGCTTTTCAGGAATCTCAAAAGTGTATCGCTTTTGCTTTGAAAACATAGATTCAGCGAAATATTTCGATGTGGGTTCGTTTCGTGAATTTTCAGATTTACCAACCAATGGCACTGGTGTTTTCTTCGAATTTGACATTAAAACCGATTTGCCCGTGCAATTGGCCTTGAAGCGGAGAAATCCCAGCACCACAGAATTGGTACCTTACATGGTGATCAACCCCACCAATGGTGTTTGGAAAAGATTTTATGTCAACTTGGTGTACGAACTCGCCAATCAACCGGCAAATACCAGTGTTCGGATCTTTTTTGATGTCAACAAACCGGCAAATTCTGTCGCCAACAGGGAAATATTATTCGATAATTTGCGTTTGAGTTATCTCAAGTAAACATGAATAAAACCCGCAGGATTGCACTTCACGTTTTTGTTGATTGGTTGGCGGCAACCATCAGTTGGTTGGGTTTGTTCTTTTTCAGAAAAAACTACATCGAAGCCAGTAAACACGGGTATGAAATCCCCATCAACCACGACGACAATTTGTTGCTGGGTTTGTTGTTTGTACCGGTGTTCTGGATCACTTTGTACGCCGTATCGGGCTATTACAATTACATCTTTCGCAGAAGCCGATTGAATGAATTGCAGCACACCTTCAACGCCTCAGTCATTGGGGTTTTGTTCTTGTTTTTCACGTTGATTCTTGATGATAGTATTTCTGATTACCGAGATTACTATTTGAGTGTTGCCACCTTGTTTGGCTTCCATTTTAGTGCCACGCTTTTGTTTCGATTGGCGGTGGTAACCAAAACCATCCACAACATAAAAAATCGCATTTGGGGATACAACACACTCATTGTGGGCTGTGGCGAAAGAGCACTGAATCTTTACCAAGAATTAAACTCAGCAAAAAAATCAGAAGGCTTTTTTATTAAAGGCTTTGTAAAAATCCAAGACGATTGTACGCTCAAAGAAGTGGGCGCAAGAATTCTTGGCGATTGGACAGATTTACCCGCTTTAATCAAAGAGCAGCAAGTGGAAGACATCATTTTGTGTACTGAAACCGGTGAAAACGAACAAATTACGACCATCATCGATTGTGTGCAAAACGAGAACATTCATTTAAAAATTATGCCAGATCAATACAGCTTGGTGTTGGGAATGGTGAAGATGAACAACATTCTCGGCACGATGTTGGTGGAAGTAGATTTTGAGGTGATGCCTACCTGGCAAAAAGTGCTGAAGCGGATGATCGACATCTTGGTTTCCGGCATTGCCCTTCTTTTGTTGTCGCCCGTTTTTATCCTGTTGATTTTACTCGTAAGACTCGATTCAAAAGGACCTATCTTTTTTACCCAACCCAGGATTGGCTTGAAAGGCAAATTGTTTAACATTATCAAATTCCGTTCGATGCGCGTAGATGCAGAAAAAACGGGACCCCAACTGAGTCACGACGAAGACAATAGACGCACTCGCATTGGCGTTTTCCTCAGACAAAGTCGGCTCGATGAAATACCCCAATTTGTGAATGTATTGATGGGACAAATGAGTTTGGTGGGACCGCGACCCGAGCGAGAATTCTTCAAGGATCAAATCATTATCAAAGCACCCATTTACCAACGATTGCATCGAATCAAACCCGGCATCACTAGCTGGGGTCAGATTAAATACGGCTATGCATCCAATGTAGAAGAGATGATCGACCGAATGAAATACGACATTTTGTATTTGGAAAACATGTCGTTGGGATTGGATTTCAAAATCATGCTTTACACCGTGCTCATCATGGTGCAGGGCCGAGGCAAGTGAAGCTCAACTTTTTCTGCGTAATTTTGTATCAACATCCAATATGGAACAAAACAAACCGGTGTCATCCACCCCCATTTCTCTGATTTGGAATTGGGTGATCAAGGAAAAAAAGAACATCCAATTCATCCTCATCTACGCCATCGTTTCAGGTCTGTTGAGCTTGGCCCTAGATTACAAGTTGCAATATCAACTCTCAGGGATTCAATATCTCCATTTTTTAGGTTGGCTATCGCGCAGCTAACCCTTGCCTTCTCTCGTTGTTAAATTGTGGATAATCATCCGCCTATTTCCGCGGCATAGGTGGGATTAATGGGTATTTTTACGAATCAATTAACAACAAAGTCAAATGACGGAAGATTTAAGTAGAGCGAATTACGACGCGGACAATATTCAGGTTTTAGAAGGATTAGAAGCGGTAAGAAAAAGACCCGCGATGTACATTGGAGACATCGGTGTAAAGGGACTCCACCATTTGGTTTACGAGGTTGTCGACAACAGTATCGACGAAGCGTTGGCGGGCCATTGTAAGAATATTCACGTAACCATTTTGCCTGGTAATGCCATTCGCGTTGAGGATGATGGTCGTGGTATCCCCACTGGCATGCACACTAAAGAAAATCGAAGCGCGCTTGAAGTGGTAATGACCGTATTGCACGCTGGGGGTAAATTCGACAAAGACACATACAAAGTATCGGGTGGATTGCACGGTGTGGGTGTGAGTTGCGTAAACGCATTGTCTACCGACTTAAAAGTTACCGTATACCGTGAGGGCAAGATTTTCCAGCAAGAATACCAAATTGGTAAGCCGATGTATGCTGTGAAAGAAATCGGTAAGTCTGACCGTCGTGGTACGGTGGTGGAATTCCAGGCCGATACAAGCATTTTCCAAGCAACAGAATACAACTTCGAAACTTTGCAAAATCGTTTGCGCGAGTTGGCGTACTTGAACAAAGGCATTCATTTGACGTTAATTGATGAACGCGAAAAGTTAGACGACGATACATTCCGCAAAGGCGATTACTTCTCTGAAGGTGGATTGAAGGAATTTGTCACTTTCATTGATGGCACGCGTGAAAAATTGATCCCCTTCCCTGTTTACGCCGAGAGCGATAAGCACGGTATCCCAGTTGAAATCGCCTTCCAATACAACACGGGCTATGCAGAAAACCTGCATTCCTATGTCAACAACATCAACACCATTGAGGGCGGTACCCATGTGGCGGGATTCCGCAGGGCGTTGACCCGTACCTTAAAGGCCTATGCCGAGCGCATGAAGTTGCTGGAAAAAGTGAAGATTGAAATTTCTGGCGATGACTTTCGCGAAGGACTCACCGGCGTGATTTCTGTAAAAGTTCAGGAACCTCAGTTCGAAGGACAGACCAAAACCAAATTGGGTAACAACGAGGTGATGGGTGCGGTTGACATGACGGTGGGTGAAATGCTGGACAACTATTTGGAAGAAAACCCCAAAGAGGCGCGTGTGATTGTAGAAAAGGTGATTGTAGCAGCCCAGGCACGTGCAGCGGCACGAAAAGCCCGTGAAATGGTGCAGCGAAAGGGTGCAATGAGCGGAATGGGATTGCCAGGAAAATTGAGCGATTGTTCTAAAACTGACCCCGCCATTTGTGAAATATTTTTGGTAGAGGGAGATTCAGCGGGTGGAACGGCCAAACAAGGTCGCGACCGTGAATTCCAGGCCATTCTCCCCTTGCGCGGTAAAATTTTGAACGTTGAAAAAGCGTTGGAACACAAAATTTACGACAACGAAGAGGTTCGCAACATGTTCACTGCCATGGGTGTTCACATCGGAACCAATGAAGAGGGCGAAAAAGAACTGATCTTAAACAATCTAAGATATCACAAAATTGTGATTATGACGGATGCTGACGTCGATGGTTCACACATCAGAACCTTGATTTTGACTTTATTCTTCCGCCACATGAAAAAACTGATCGAAAATGGGCACTTGTACATTGCTACACCCCCACTCTACTTGGTGAAAAAAGGGAAAGACAGTCGTTACTGTTGGGATGATGCAGGCAGAGATGCTGCCATCAAAGAATTGGCAAAAGGCGGCAATGAAGACAGCGTAGGTGTTCAGCGATACAAAGGTTTGGGTGAAATGAATGCGGAGCAGTTGTGGGAAACCACCATGGATCCTGCACGCAGAACCCTGAAACGCGTTGAACTCGACAGTGCCGCAGAAGCGGATCGTATTTTCAGTATGTTGATGGGCGATGATGTCCCTCCTCGCAGAGAGTTCATCGAAGCCAACGCGAAATACGCGAAGATCGACGCCTAACAATTATCGAAGTAACTTATTGGAAGCGGATGGCTCTGGAAGGGGTCATCCGCTTTATCCATTGTACGGGGAGTATGGCCGCAAAAATGCTGGCAATGATGATGCCCAGATTGACAAACAAAATGGCCCAAGGATCTAACTCTACCATCACGTATTTCACAAAATAAACCTCTTGATTGAGGGTGAGAATATGGGTTTTGTCTTGAATCAAGCAAAGAACGATGGCGATGAAATTTCCCAACAGCACACCAACGGTGACGATATAAGCCGATTGCCACAGAAATATGCGCTGGATTTGTGCAATGCTGCTCCCCATGGCCTGCGCGATGCCTACAAACGAGGTTTTTTCCACCATCAAAATCAACAAGATGGTAGACATGGCAATGATTGCGACCAAGGCCATCAGCGTGAGTATTACCCATACGTTGGTGTTCAAAATGGACAACCAATCGTAAATCTGTCGGTGAAACTGTCGGGAATCGGAAATTCTCAACATACCGGCGGGCAGTTGCATGGATATGTCCAGGGGATCTATTTGGCCTTGTTGCTGCTCCCATAATTCAATTTGGGTAAAGCCTGGTTTTACATCGAGGTATTTTTGCACCAGGGGCAGATCGGTATAAATGACTTGATTATCGATTTGTTCAATTCCGGTTTCGAACAATCCTGCAATGAGAGGCCGCGCTGCGCGCGGCCTCCCCCTGCCCAAACTATCGTTCACAAAAAAGACCAAGGTCAACCTATCCCCCGTATCCAAACGCAACCGATCGGCCATCGCCTGGGATATATAAACCCAAGGATCCGTCCCAGATCCCGAATTCGCATTTTTCTCCGCCAATTGAGCCACCGGCATCGAAGCGCATCGCTTCAGCACAAACGCTCCCATCCCAAATTCGAAATCTGCCTGCCGCATTCCCTTGGCAACCACCCCGTCCAATTCAGTTTCTCCCTTCACAATGCATGCCTTGCTCGCCGAAATTGCCCAATGAGATATTCCGGCAGGCAAATCGGAGTTCCCCACAGACTTGCCCCTGGCAAAAGCGGGTAAATGCTGAGAGGATACCACCATGGGTTCTGCGCCCTCAACGTTGGCCGCATGGTCAATAATGTAACTGCCATGAACCTGTACAACCTTGTTGCGAATTCCGTTCTGAAAGCCCTTTACTGTGGCAATTGTCACAATCATCGTGGCAACGCTCAAAGAAACTGCGGAAATTGCCAAACGCATCATATTTTTGGAGAAGGAATTGCCTCCACTCCCCATGAATCGAAACGCTATGAATTTGATCCAAGACACTACAGCCTTCAAAGGTAGTTCTTTCAATGCACTCGTAATACTAGCGCTTCAGACATTCTGCGGTCTTCTGGCGCACCCCATTCAAGCCCAACCCATATCTGCCTCAACCACTCAGGCAAAGCCATCCAACATCGTTGCCAGCAACAACCAACCAATGCCAGCCATTGAAGTTGGCGCCAACAATGTAAACGCTTACCTGCCGCTGCTAAAAAATAAACGCGTGGGCATCGTAGCCAACCCTACTTCCACCATTGGGAAAACGCACCTCATCGACACACTGAAAGCCCTCGGCGTTAATATTACCGGGGTTTTTACCCCCGAGCATGGGTTTCGTGGCGATGCAGAAAATGGAGCCCATATCAACAACGACATCGATCCAAAAACTGGACTTAAAATCATTTCACTGTATGGCAAGCACGTAAAACCCACCGCGGAAGATCTCAAACTGATGGATGTGGTTGTATTCGATATTCAAGATGTTGGCACCCGATTTTACACTTACCTCACCACCTTACACTATGTGATGCAAGCGTGTGCTGACCACAACAAAGCATTGATTGTGTTAGACCGGCCCAATCCCAACGGCTTTTACGTTGATGGTCCGGTGCTACAACTGTCCCTAAAAAGCATGGTGGGTGTGCATCCTATCCCCATTGTGCACGGGATGACCCTCGGCGAGCTCGCCAAAATGATCAACGGGGAAGGTTGGCTGAAAGACAGTTTATCGCCCAAGAGAAAGGCTTGTAAACTCACCGTTGTGGCCTGTAAAAATTATACCCATAACCGCATTTTTCCTTTACCAGTGCCTCCATCGCCCAACCTGCCCACGCAAAATGCCATTTACCTATACCCCACACTGTGTTTGCTAGAGGGCACCATCGTGAGCATGGGTCGCGGGACCGACAAACCCTTCGAATGTTTTGGAGCCCCTTGGCTCAAGCAAGGCACCTATACATTTGTGCCAAAAGCCATTCAAGGAAAATCTCTGAATCCGCCCTATTTGGGCGATACTTGCCACGGCGTTTTGTTAACCAATTTCGCCTCCGAATTCATCATTTCCTACAAACATATTTATATTGAGTGGTTGTTCATGCTGTATCAAGAATGTCCCGATAAATCGAAGTTCTTTAACCCATTTTTCGACAAATTGGCGGGAACACCTCAGTTGAAACAGCAGATTATTCAAGGACTGAAACCCAGTGAAATCAGGGATTCATGGCAACTGGGCATCACGCAATTTATGCAGGTGAGAAAACCGTATTTGTTGTATCCGTACGACCCCAACATTGGCCTCAATTGACCTATATTTGTGTTATGAAAAGAACCATTATCAATTCCATTGTGGCCATCGCGTTGGTGCTTGGTGCTTGCAACCAAACTTCAATCAACCAAATTGGTGATCCTGTTAATTCGGACGAAGCGGTATCTGTGGGTGTAGGAATGGAAGCCTTTCAAAAAGAGGGAAAAGCGGAAGCCGTGTTGTTCGGAAAAGTGGCTGAAGTATGTCAAGCCGAAGGCTGCTGGCTATCGTACGTTACCGAAGACGACAACATGGTTGTCGATTTTGGCGAAGTATTCACAGTTCCCAAGAATATTGCCAACAAAGACTTGTACGCCAGAGGGCATTTTTACCGCGATACTTTGGAGGATAAAACCATCGAAATCAAATTCCGGGCAACTGGAGTGAAATTTAAATAAATCAGTCCAAAAGCCATTGCTGTTGGAAGGATTACGGCTATCAAAAAGAAAGGGCACCCGTTGGGTGCCCTTTCTTTTTGAAATGACCTGAGCAGGTTATTTAATTTCGAAGGTATTCATGAAGGCGGTGGTGAAATTTCCTGCACGGAAATCTGCATCACTCATCAATTGCAAATGCAAAGGAACCGTTGTTTTTACCCCTTCAATCACAAATTCACCCAGAGCACGCTCCATCTTTACGATTGCTTCTTCGCGGGTTTGCGCAGAAACGATCAATTTCGCAACCATAGAATCGTAGAACGGAGGAATGGTATAACCGGCATAAATGTGGGTATCCACACGAACTCCGTGGCCACCTGGACGGTTCAATTGGGTAATTTTACCGGGTGAAGGACGGAAGTTGTTGTGAATATCCTCGGCATTGATACGGCACTCAATGGCGTGCTTGGTTGGATAATGGTCTTTCCCAGAAATCGGCACACCTGCGGCAATTAAAATTTGCTCTTTCACCAAGTCGTAATTGATTACTTCTTCGGTTACTGGGTGCTCCACTTGAATACGGGTATTCATCTCCATGAAGTAGAAGTTGCGATGTTTGTCGACCAAAAATTCAACCGTTCCTACCCCTTCATAATTGATGATTTGGGCCGCTGCTTTGGCCGCCTCACCCATCTTTTCACGCAATTCTGGCGTCATGAAAGGCGATGGCGTTTCTTCAAGCAATTTTTGGTGACGACGTTGGATTGAACAATCACGCTCAGACAAATGACAAACTTTACCGTATTGATCGCCCGCAATTTGAATTTCAATGTGTCGGGGATCTTCGATATATTTTTCCATGTACAGTCCATCGTTTCCGAAGGCTGCACCGGCTTCTTGTTTGGCACTGTTCCAAGCAGGTTCTACTTCCTCATCTTTCCAAACGATGCGCATACCACGTCCTCCACCACCGGCAGTGGCTTTCATGATTACGGGATATCCAATTTCGTTGGCAATTTTTATGGCTTGATCAAAGCTCTCCAACAAACCTTCAGAACCCGGAATGGTGGGCACTCCCGCCTTCTTCATGGTGTCTTTGGCGTTGGATTTGTCGCCCATCTGGTCGATTTGCTCTGGCGTTGCACCAATAAATTTGATTCCGTGGTCGCGACACAATGCAGAGAATTTACTGTTCTCCGACAAAAATCCATACCCAGGGTGGATAGCGTCGGCATTAGTAATTTCAGCTGCTGCCAGGATGCGAGACATTGACAAATAACTGTCTTTACTTTGCGGAGGTCCTATACAAACCGCCTCATCGGCAAAGCGAACATGCAAACTTTCACGATCTGCCGTAGAGTACACCGCCACCGTTTTGATGCCCATTTCTTTGCAAGTACGGATGATACGCAACGCAATCTCACCGCGGTTTGCGATTAAGAGTTTTTTAAACATGATTGTTTTGTTTAGGCAGGTTCAACCAAGAATAAGGGTTGGTCATACTCTACTGGCGTAGCGTTTTCTACCAACACTTTCACAATTTTGCCATTGATTTCACTTTCGATTTCATTGAAAAGCTTCATGGCTTCAATGATACAAACCACTTTGCCTGGCTTCACTTCATCACCTACGTTGACGAAAGAGGGCGACTCAGGGTTGGGCATGCGATAAAATGTACCTACCATGGGTGATTTGATGGTTATCAAATTATCGACCTTGGCCTCAGCAGCAGGTGCAGCTACTGGAGCAGCAGCTACTGGAGCAGCAGCTACTGGAGCAGCAGCTACTGGAGCCGCTGTAACTGGAGCCGCGGTGGGAACAGCTTGAACGGCCACAGGGGTATATTGGGCTGTGGTGATTTGTGCAGGGTTCTTCTTGATTGACAGTTTAAAATCTTTCTGATTGATTTCCACTTCATCTACGCCTACGCCTGAAACAAATTTAATCAGGGCTTGAATCTCTTTTAAGTCCATATTTTCGCTTTAAGTTGAAGGCACAAAGAAAACCATATTTTGCCGAAAACGACGAAAATTGTTCAAAAACGAGCCTTTTTTTACGAAAATATGGGCCAAATGGCCAAAAAAATCGCCGAATCGTGCATGTCTATGAATTTAAAATCGATACGATAGTCCGGCTTGGAACAGGGCTTTGGAAATGCCCATTTCAGCATACCAGCCCAAATGTTCTTGAATTTCACCACGAAAGCCCAAAGTACTTTCAAATCCCATAGTTGGCACACTTACCAGAGGAAGATCCGGTAGCAGGCCTGAATTTTTCAAATTGGGACTGTTGGATTTAACAGAAACTGAATTCCCGCGAATGCCAATACCCAACCCCCAGTAAACTTGAAACGCTTTGTTTGTGTTGAACAGGTAATTATACCGTAAATTCAAACTCCGTGAACGATACGTCACATCCAAATTAGCCTGCGTCAACACCCCTTGGTCCGTAAGGAAAAATGAATCCCTCACTTGTCCGCCAATAACAATACCGCTGTTGGCGAAATTCAACCCGAGTGTATGTCGCGTACCCAATTTGTATTCGTACTTGATGAAATACAACGGCTTTACCGAATTGGTTGTAATTCCGGCAAAAAATGAGGTTGTGTCACCACTTTGTATTTTATCCGCATTTTTTACTATGATGTACAGCGCATTAACTGCACCTGCGCCGAACATAATATTATGTTTAGATCCTTCACTTGGCACGGGTGTCTCAGTTTGAGCCGATAAGGAGGAGGTCAAATATCCAATGACCCCGATGACTGCAAGTAGTTTTTTCATAGTATCTTATTACAAAGGAATATTGCCGTGTTTCTTTTTGGGATTGTTTTTCACTTTGTTCTGGAGCATATCAAACGCCTGAATTAAGCGAGCTCTGGTTTCCTCTGGAAGTATCACTTCATCCACAAACCCTCGGGCAGCCGCTCGGTAGGGGTTTGCAAATAGGTCGCTGTATTCTTTTTCCTTTTCTTTCCAAGCCGCATCACGATCTTCTGCAGCATCGATTTCTCTTTTGAAGATAATTTCTGCAGCGCCTTTGGCACCCATCACCGCGATTTCCGCCGTGGGCCAGGCAAAGTTCAAATCGGCTCCAATGTGTTTGCTGTTCATTACATCATAAGCACCTCCATACGCTTTTCTCGTAATCACTGTTATTCTCGGCACTGTGGCTTCGCTGAAAGCATATAGCAACTTGGCGCCATTGGTAATGATGGCATTCCACTCTTGGTCTGTTCCGGGTAAAAATCCTGGCACATCTTCAAAAACCAACAACGGAATATTGAAAGCATCACAAAACCTGACAAATCGAGCAGCTTTTTGAGAACTATGCACATCCAGTACACCGGCAAGGAATGCGGGTTGATTCGCAACTACCCCAATACTTTTTCCTGCCAATCGGGCAAAACCAACCACAATATTCTCGGCATAAGATCCGTGAACTTCCATGAAACTCTCCGTATCCACCACCCCTTGTATTACTTCTTTGATGTCGTAAGGTTGGTTTGGATTTTCCGGAACGATGTCCTTCAACACCTCACGAATTTCATTGCCCGGTGTGTATGGAATGGCGGGTGCCTTTTCTTCACAGTTCTGGGGAACATAACCCAGCAGTTTCCTGAGGTTTTGAATACAAATCACCTCGTTTGCCATGGTAAAATGGGCAACACCACTCTTTGAACCGTGCACAGAGGCGCCGCCCAAATCTTCACTGCTTACATCTTCGTTGGTTACAGTCTTTACGACGTTCGGACCTGTTACGAACATGTAACTCGTATTCTCCACCATAAATATAAAGTCGGTCAACGCAGGCGAATAGACCGCACCACCGGCGCAAGGTCCCATAATGGCTGAAAGTTGTGGTATTACCCCGCTGCTTTGAACGTTTCTGTAAAATATATCGGCATAACCGCCCAATGAAACCACCCCTTCCTGAATTCTTGCCCCCCCTGAATCATTCATGCCAATCAGCGGCGCACCATTGGCTTGAGCCATGTCCATAATTTTACAAATTTTTTCGGCGTGGGTTTCACTCAAAGAACCACCAAAAACAGTAAAATCTTGAGAAAACACATAAACCGTTCTACCGTTAATTTTACCATAACCCGTAACAACCCCATCACCGAGAAACTGTTGTTTCTCCATGCCAAAGTCTGTACTTCGATGGGTTACGAACGCACCAATTTCACAGAATGTATTTTCATCGAGCAGCAATTGAATCCGCTCACGAGCAGTTAATTTTCCTTTTTTGTGTTGTGAATCAATCCTAGCTTGTCCTCCACCCATTGCCGCTTCCTCGAGCTTTTGGATGAGTGTGTTTCTACGTAAATCCATAGATGGCAAATTTACATCTCACCACCCGTATGCAGAACAAAAAGATTGGAATTAATTAGAACCTGGGCTATCTCTTAGAGCTGACAAGTCAAACAACAAGGAGAAACGCATTTGATTCTGCAATGGATGGCGGTTGGCAAATGGCACCAAATAAGCCGCATCGATTGTAAAGGTGTTGTATTTCAAACCCAAACCGATGGTTCCATATTGACGGCCGCCCTTGGTTTTGGATTCATAAAAAACACCCGCACGAAGCACAAACTGATTGTTGTACAAATATTCCGTGCCAGCGCTGAAGTTATATTCTTTGGCCTCTTCTGCAAATCCACCGGGAGCATCATAAAAAGATTGAATCATTCCTTGAATGGTGTTCACGTTGGGGTCAACGCCCGTAAATTGTCTGATGCCATTGATAAGGGAATCGTCGCCATTGTACGACACCAAATAGTAAGGGCGTGTGGGCACCAACAATTTGTTGACATCCGCGTATACATTCACCGTATTGTAGTCATCAATTTTGTGGCTGTAACCCATTCCTAATTTCATGTTCGTGGGAATAAAATCACGCTTTTCTTTGGAAGAATAAGTCATTTTAGATCCGATGTTTTGCAAGTTCAAACCAAACTGCAGTTTGTCGAACCCGCCCTTGGTGTTCTTCACTTCGGTCTTGTACAACAAGTTGACATCACCCGCTGCACCCATCGCTGCTTTATAATCGATACCGTTAAAAGCGCGGTTTCCGGTTAGGTTGCTATAAATAAACCGCAGGTTTACCCCCATTGAGAAATTGTTGTTGAATTGGGTCGCGTATCCGCCGTCAAAAGCAAATTCATTGGGATTAAAATTCCCTGTTGGGTTACCTTCAAAATCGGTAAACTGGATATTGCCCAATGAAAAATATCGCATCGAGGCAGAAACTGCAGAACCGTTACCCACTTTGGCATAGCCCGACAAATACGAAAATCCTACATCGTCCACCAACTGACGCAACCAAGGCGCATAAGACAAAGAGAAACCCGTTTTATTTTTGGCATGAACCAAGTTCGCCATGTTCCAGCATCCGCTGTTGGCATCGGGATTAAACAAGGCAACCCCTACATCACCCATGGCCGCAGAACGACTGTCTGGGGTGATTGTTAAAAAGGGAACCATGGTCGTCACTGTATTCAATTGGCCTGCCAACTGCTTGGCGGTCATTGAGTTATTTTGCGCCTCCAAAGAAGCCCATGCAGAAAGTGATAATAAAGCAATGGCTGCTGTTTTTTTCATATCGCGTAATGGCAAAAATATGGTTTCGATTTTGTGCATCCTAATGAAAAAAGCAAGATATTTGAAATAAACGAAAGAAATTCAAAATCATTGTACTTTGACGAACTTTCCGCCTACCTGATTTTCCAGACCATCTTCGGTCATCAAAATGACCTGAAAAAAGAACACCCCGCCCTGTAATTCTGCACCATTGGAGGTTCTACCATCCCAATCAATAACCACCATTTTGGCAGGGGCCGACTCATGGAAAGTTTCCCCTTGATGCACTACCCTGCCTTGAGCGTCCATCAAAGACCACTTGGCCGTAATATTCTCACCAGGCAAAGTATGTTGAACCGATACTTTCAACTCATCGCGGAATGGCACCGGATACGCCATTGAATGGGTGATTTCAAGGGTTCTGGGCGGAATAACCAAGCAGGTAACCGTCCCTTTTCCGGGATTGTTGTAAATATCCCAAGCTTTACACGTGAAGGTGTGTTTTCCGGGCACCAAACCCGCCAATGGGAAACGCACTGTTCCGCGGGTGTAGCTGTTTACGTCGTAGCCAAAATAGTCATTCAGCACGAAGCTTTTTTGATTTTCAGTACCCTCATCGATGATCAACTGCATGTCTCGGCCAATACCCGCACCTGTAGCATTGATGCCGTCCTTGTCAAAAATACGCGCAACAAAATCAACATCACGGGCCACTTTCGCACCATCAACGAAGGTGGTATCTTGCATATAGGCCTTGATGGTTGGACCATCCGAATCCACCGATTGAAGTTTTTCACTGCCACCAATAAAAAACTGCCAGGAGCCAGCGGCATCAGTTTGTCCATTGTGCGCATAAAATTTCGCCATACCAATACCGTAGTTATAGGCTATGTCTTTGGGGACGGAAAACACAACTTCAAAACGGCCGTTTTTCACCGTTACTTGTCCGTTAAACAACACACCTGAAAGTTCTGAGAAAGCAACGGGTTTGGCTTGACCATCATTGTTCAACGTGAATTTCTGCAAGGGTTTATCATAAATTTTCACCCACATCGTACCATTAAAATTGGTAAATGGACCCACCAAACGCTCGTTAACATGGCCGGAAAGTCTCACCACCGAGAAAGCTTTGATGGTATCTCTGAACGCACTAATGAGCATGCCTTGAACCGAATCTACTTGTATCAAGTGCTTAGGAAACGCAATGGGCATACTGGCATCTCCCAACACGGCAAACTTATTATCTTCGGTGGTGTAACTCGGACGATTTTTCATCCGTTGGTACACTTCTCCCAGTGTTGGAATGGGCTCATTGGGTTTTGGAAATCCGTAGTTTGTCCAAAAGTCGCGATTGATCTGGGTATTACCACTGACATAAACCAAGCGGGTTGTGCTCATCAATGCGATGGCGCCACCTTTGGGATTGAGCAAGGCAAGTTCACCGGCGCTTTGAACTTTGGGGTCGTCGAAAGCACTAAATTCACAGGTAGCCGTAAACAGAATGGGCATGCGATAGGTATTGTTCCAGGCGCTGATCATGGGGATGTCCAAAATCGATTCTTGCGCCCAGCCTTTCAATCCACCGTGACCTTGATAATTCAAAAACAAAGCACCATCATTCATGGTACGGTTGATTGCAGCACTCATTTCTGGATACTTTTCGTTATTTCCCGTAGTTGATTGGGGAAAGGCATCCGCATACAGTTTGTTTACTTTGAAATAGGGAAAATACTGATTGATGTAATTGGCATTATTTTCTGACTCAACCACGAATTCGGTTTCCCAACTTTCGTCCACGTCATCGCACGCGAAAGCGATGTTCGCACGCCATGGTCCCAAGGAATTGGGGGAATTATAACGACGAATTTTGGCCACCACCGCTTTGGCTTCTTCCAGGGTTCTGGCAGGAATACGGGCAATGGAAACATCCATTTTCCCTTTCACTTGCATGGGATCTCCCTCGTTGGAATCCAAGAAACACAAAAAGTCATCCAAGCAAAATGAACCCGCTCCGTTGGAACCAGTAGACTGATAAATGGGCACATAGTTGGTATTGTTTGGCACCCGGTCCTGCATATCGTAGGAGGCTGCACCGAACAAGGTTACATATTTTAATGGTCTTCCATTGGTTTCGCCGTATTTCTCTCTGAAACGAATAAAATCGCGGAGTGCCACGAGGTCTTGCTGTCCGGCAGAAAACTCATTATAGATTTCCTGGGGTGTAACCACTTGCACGGCATAACCTGGATTAACCCTTCTAAAACTCGCCAAATCGTTGGCCGCCTCAAGGAAATCGGGATGGGTAATAATCAACAAATCCGCTGCGGCTTCGAAGGCCTTGTTTTGGTTTGATAGGGTTTGTTTGGCCTTAACTTTCAAAAAATCGTTGCCGTTTTGATTAAAGGCGATAAAGGTATGGTGGGGATCTTCTTTGGCAATGAGCAATCGCTTAAAGCCATTTCCATCATCTTCAACATTCATTAGACTCGGCTGCCAACTGTTGGATACATTCCAGACGTTCATTCCAATGGTTGCTGAAGCTTGCCATTCGAAATAAGCATTCTGGTTGTACATGCCCAGCTCATTGTTGCGTAGGAACCCGGTGGAAGACGCATTGTAACCCATGTTTTCCCACTTTTTGACTTCAAAAAAATCGATGAGTACGTAGGATTTGGTGTTGGGGCGGTTGAGTTTGAACTGCAATGATAGATTGTTACCCAAAACGGGCACTTTCAATTTGCCTTTTTGCAAGTAGTACGGTTCGTAGGAACCACCGATTTCCCTCAGGGAATAGCGCTTGGAAACGCCATTGGCGGTAACGATGAGCGATCCCGTATCTTCAGTGACAAACGAAGCCACTTGAAAAGTGATTTCCATGGAGTCTCCTGGAATCGCGGGAATGGATTTGGAAAAATTCCGTACCAAAGTTTCATTGCCCAAACGCTCGCCAAACCATTGTCGACCCATGGCCGCAGGGTTCACTATATCCGAATCGTGAAACCAATAGGATTGGGTACCTTTAAAGGTTGTTGTGACTGCCCCTGTGGCGGTTCTTTGAGGAGCTACTCGCAATCCTGCGCTGTTGCCATGACCAATGATGAAGTAGGTTTTGCCCGAATAGAAATTGTTCGTATGCTGAAATTCTACTTGGTTAAACGCCCAATCTTTGACGGACTGACCGAAGAAAATTACTGCGTCACCATCGTCCCAAACACCGTCTGACTCGCCTTTTACCACACAGGGAATTTGGGGCGCTTGCCAACGAATTTGGGGCACATTCATTTCATCGAGCCCCTGACCCTGAATGCCAAACAACTGAAAATTTCTTGGGTCCGTATTTGATAAATCAAAACCCATCGCTTGGAGTTCGGCTTTAGTAATTTTATACATGCCCGACTGTCCAATTTCAATCTGCACCCATTTACCTTGACTCAAGAAAGATTGAGCCTTTACAAGGGTTGTTGACAGGCAACACCATGCAACGATTACAGAAAAAAACTTTTTCACCATTTGAGAACGGAAATTTACAAAAAATCATTGATATGAATTGTCATTATATTGTCACTACCCTAACTTTTCGATGATTTTTTTAGAAAGTTTGCGGATAAAACCAATAATTTATCCTTTGATTCGTTTTTATTTGTAAGTTTGTTAGACGTACCACATGAAAAGAGTATTACGAGTACTTAGTCTTGGCTTCTTGGGAACATTGAGTTTGAATCTTCAAGCGCAGGACCCAGAGCTTTCGCAGTTCTATGCATCCCCTGTATACACGAACCCAGCATTGGCCGGGTCTGCGGTGTGTGCTTATGGTGCAGCAGGACGTTTTTCAACCAATTACCGAAACCAGTGGCCAAACTTGCCTGGCACTTTCCGTTCATTTTGTGCTTCATGGGATCAACACATCCCTAGCGTAGGAGGTGGTTTGGGTGCCATGGTATTTCACGACATCGCGGGTTCCGGTTTGTTAACGTCTACAACCATCAGTGGTGTATACAGTTATTTACTACCATTGGATCGCGGAAGAATATACATGCGTTTCGGTTTGCAGGGTTCATACACCATGAAATCCATCAACTGGGACAATTTGGATTTTGCGGACGAAATCAATCCAACCCAAGGCTTTGTATTGCCTACAGGTGAGCAAAAACCTGCGAGCTTGAACAAAAACTACCCCAACTTTAACGCGGGATGGGTGATGTATTCAAGCAAATTCTACATGGGATTTGCAGCCCACAACATCATTGAACCCAACTGGAGTTTCTTCAACAACCCAGATGAGGTTCAGCCAATGCGCATGACTGTCCACACGGGGGCTGTTATTCCATTGACCAGAAGTCGTTACGAAGAAAACACCTTCTCTCCCAACGCCTTGTTCATGAAACAACGCAACTTCACCCAATTGAACCTTGGTTTCTACGCCAACAAAGGTCCATTGGTGACCGGTTTGTGGTTCCGTCAAACGTTTGGTGCATTCAAAAATTCTGATGCGATCATCATGTTGGTTGGATTCAGAAAGAACCGCTTTAAGTTTGGTTACAGCTACGACTTCACCGTGAGCGATGGTCGCAGCGCGATTCCCTCTTCCCACGAGGTTAGCGCTACCATTGACTGGTGTGTTCCTCCCGGAAGAACGCCGTTCAAGCCTTTGCGCTGTCCAGAATTCTAAACGAATCACTTTTCCGCAACAAATATTCACAAAAAGCCCAACCCCCGTTGGGCTTTTTTATTGCGTATGTTGAAAAAAAATATATATTTGCAAATAATACACACAATCTGTCGTTATTAGAAATAAAGAATGCAAACCGTGTTAATGAAAAATCGCACTTGGATTTGGGCAGTGGCAGCCATGGTGGCCGCTAGTGCTTGCGGTCCTAAAAATGTAAGCAAGACCACAGGTCAAGGTTACAACAATCCCAAATGGGGAGGTTTTGCCAATCCTCAATACAGGGGTCAAGAAACAGGACCAGGGTTGGTTTTGGTAGAAGGTGGTTCATTCACCATGGGTTCTACGGAAAAAGACCTTCAGTTCGACAACAACAATGTAGAGAGAACTGTTACTGTGAATTCCTTCTACATGGATGAAGCAGAAGTAAGCAACTTGCAGTACCGCGAATACGTGTACTGGTTGATGCGTACTTACATCAGTTATCCTGAAGTGTACCAACGCGCTCTCCCCGATTCATTGTGCTGGAGAAGTAAATTGGCTTACAACGAACCTTTCGTGGAGTACTACTTCCGTCACCCCTCCTACAAAGACTACCCTGTAGTGGGTGTGAATTGGCAGCAGGCCTCTGAATTTGCACAGTGGCGAACTGAGCGTGTGAATGAAACCATCTTGGATCGCGAAGGCATCATCAAATACGATGTTGTAACAGATGCAAATGATGACAACACGTTCCACACCAGAACCTACTTGGCAGGACAGTACGATTTCATCAAAAAAGGAAAACGTCCTCTATCTGATTACAGCAAAAAGAAGAAAAAAGATCAAAAGCGCTTCAAGGTGAACATGGAAGATGGTGTTTTCTTGCCTGAATACCGTTTGCCCACTGAAGCAGAATGGGAATACGCCGCGCAAGCCAACATCGGTGACGTTCAATTCAACAACGTAGAACAAAAGAAAATCTATGGTTGGAATGATTACACCATTCGTATCAAAGAAGAGAAAGAAAAAGACCGCGGTAAAATTCGTTTAAACGCCATGGTTGGTAAAGGTGACTTCGGTGGTTTAGCTGGTGGACAATTGAACGACGCGGGTTTTGTGCCAACGCCTGTGTACAGCTACTGGCCCAACGCCTACGGCTTGTACAACATGGAAGGCAACGTAGCTGAGTGGACAATGGATGTATACCGTCCTTTGACACAAGAAGACTTCGATGCGTTCATGCCTTTCCGTGGTAACGTATACAAAACCTTGGTGTTGGATCAATACGGTGTGATTGAGCAAAAAGACTCTTTGGGTCGTTTGCAATACCGCGATGTTACCGAGCGTGAAAACGTAAACCGTCGCAACTACAAGAAAGCCGACAACATTGGCTTCAAAGACGAAGAGAACTACAACAACAACGATATGACCTATGAGTACGGTGTTACTTCATTGGTAAACAACAAAGCCCGTGTTTACAAAGGAGCCTCTTGGAACGACCGCGTATACTGGGCTTCTCCTGGTACTCGACGTTTCTTGGATGAGAAACAAAGCCAATCAAACATCGGTTTCCGTTGTGCCATGATTCGTATTGGTTCTCCCGTGGGTAACAGCAAGAAGAAATACAACGTATTGCCAAGCTCAGGAATCGATAAGAAGACAAAACGCAGAAGATAATTCTCTGCCACGTAAAACGAAGAAGGGCCGCTCATTGAGCGGCCCTTCTTCGTTAAAGGCACTCTATACCACTACTACTGCTTCCAATAAACAATTCACCGCTTCCAAATCAACGAGAAATCTTGCGGCGCAATAAATAAACTTCAAAAGAATCACCTGGCAGCACTGAAAATGAGGCACGAAATAAGCCAGGTACCAAAAAAGAAAAGCCCCGTTTCCGGGGCTTTCGTGTGCTCTTAGAGCGAGAAACGAGACTCGAACTCGCGACCCCAACCTTGGCAAGGTTGTGCTCTACCAACTGAGCTATTCTCGCTTATAGATAAATGACTCAATCGTGGTGCAAAAGTAACTGAAAGTTTCTAATCCGTCAAGTCGAATCCTATAAAAAAAATTAAAAAAGGCAGTCCTGTAAGCCGGGTTCTGTACTTCAGTTGCCTGAAGCTTCTATCATTGATCTAGGATGCCACTCACGCGACACCTCCATCGGTCTACCCTCCTGGCTTGCCGAAGCAATTGGGCGGGTCGCCCTTTGATCCAGGTTTATTTGACCTTTCAACCCGCAAGGTTTGTCCCAATTCCGAATCACTCCGAAACGAGTGGGCTCTTACCCCACTTTTTCACCCTTACCACCCGAAAGTGGCGGTTTAGCTTTCTGCGACACTTTCTGTCGTCTTGAACCGAAATTCAAAACGCCTTCCCGTTAGGAAGTGCGGTACCCCGTGTTGCCCGGACTTTCCTATTCGCTTTTACGAATCGATAGAACGGACTGCCTTCGTCAAAGGTAACACCGATTTCGGTGGAAAACACGCTCCCCATTCACAATGAGGTTTTGCTATCTTTGTAGAACCTAAGTATGGAAACACAATTTGAGGCGGTAATCGGTTTGGAAATCCACGTGCAATTGCAAACCAAAAGCAAAGCATTCTCTGCAGACAGTACGGAATATGGCGCTTTACCCAATACACAGGTGAGTCCCATCAGTTTGGGACATCCAGGTACATTGCCGCGTCACAACCAAGCAGCCATCGATAACGCCATCAAAATGGGCTTGGCCTTAAACTGCGACATACGCAGGGTAAATCGCTATGCGAGAAAAAACTATTTCTACGCCGACTTGCCCAAAGGGTATCAAATCACTCAGTTCGACACGCCCCTTTGTAACAACGGCGCGGTGAAGATCAAATTGGGTGATGGCACCACCAAAGACATCCGCCTAACCCGAATCCACATGGAAGAGGACACGGGCAAAAGCATGCACGACCAAGATTTGAATGATACGTTGGTCGATTACAATCGTGCGGGAACGGCCTTGATTGAAGTAGTAACCGAGCCAGATATCAAAACGGGCGACGAAGCCTATGCATTTGTCACAGAAATCCGGAGACTGGTGCGCTACCTCGACATTTGCGATGGAAACATGGAAGAAGGCAGTTTGCGATGCGATGCCAACATCTCTGTAATGCCCGTAGGTTCCACAACTTTTGGAACCAAAGTAGAGGTCAAAAACATGAACTCTATTTCGAACGTGAAGAGAGCCATCGACTTTGAAATCAAACGTCAGACCGAACTCATCAACGCCGGTGGAACAGTTGACGGGGAAACCCGTGGATTCAATGGATTGAACGGATCTACTTTCAGCATGCGAAAAAAGGAAGCGGTAAACGATTACCGGTATTTCCCAGAGCCCGATTTGCCACCCACCATCGTCACTGAAGACTATTTGGCGCAAGTGCGCGCGACAATGCCCGAATTGCCATCCACCTTGTACGCTCGTTTCACCGAACAATACGGATTGAGTGATTACGATGCTTCGGTTCTTGTAGACGATAAGCAAAGTGCCTTGTATTTTGAGGAAGTGGTGAAACATGCCCCCAAATACAAACAGGTTTCGAACTGGATCGCTGGCCCGATCCGCGGATACCTCAACGAAAATGCTTTGGGCATGGAGGATTTTTGTCTTTCACCAGGCCAAATCGCGGGCATCATCGAATTGATTGAATCCAACAAAATCAGTCACACCGCCGCCTCACAACAGCTCTTCCCCGCCCTCACCCAAAATCCAACCTCTACCCCCGAGGAATTGGTTGCTTCTTTGGGATTGGCGAACATCACCGACAGTTCATTCATCGATGGTTTGGTCCAGGAAGTGTTGGCCAATTTCCCTGACAAAGTCGCAGAATACCGCGCTGGGAAATTAGGATTGTTGGGTTTGTTTGTGGGTGAAGTCATGAAGCGTTCACAAGGAAAGGCGGATCCTAAAACAGCCAATGCGTTGGTAAAAGCCGCCTTGGAGCAAGCTTAATCTGGGAAACCATGAAAAAATTGGGCTGGATATTTTGGGCATTTTCGCTGTACACAGGAATTGCTTCAGCCCAGACTGGTAATTCAACCTCTTTTGCGGCAGACAATGAGCTGCCCAACATCAAAGAACTTTCCTTTTTAGATACCACTGTCAACTTATTTCAGGCCCACTCGGCAACCCTGATTGGTAGTTTGTCTGAACAGTATACCTTGCGCAATACAGCCGGTTACAATGTATTACATATAGGGGATGAGTTGGTGAGCGATGTTGCATCCGTTTTGGGCGATGCTTGGTTTGGTAACAGCAGGGGCCCCGGGTTGTTTTTTCCGGGGTGTTTGAACAATTATGCCTTGGGGTCGGAGGTTGATACCAAACATACGGGAGACTGGCTCTACGCAGCGCCCATTGAAAACAATCCGCTGTTGGTTTCGGGGGTTACGGGATATGCAGCAAGAACGGGTGATTGGAAATCCACCTTGAGCATATCCATCCCGGCGGCTTATGTTAAGCACGTCGATCGTTTTGCCTTGTATTGCGAGCGGAGCGAGCAACAGTTCGATGTAGTCATTTCTTGTTTGGGCGGTAAAAAAGCCGACGGCTCTCCCATCCTACTATCGAAAAAGGTATTTCCAGCGTCTATCACATACAGAAATTCACCCTACTTAGAATTCGCCCTTCCCGTTGGCACCAAGGAAGTATTGATTCAATTCAAACAAGTGATATCAACCCAAAAGTCGTTCACGATTTACGGAGTATCTCTCACCAACAGTCGACAAGGGAATTTGCATAGCATAGGACTGCGGGGCTGCGGGTACAGTCAATTCAATCGTTTGGCCCTATTGAAACAGCAATTGTCCTTGTTATCGCCCAATGTTGTAATGCTCGATTTTGGCGCCCACGACATCTATCGGAGCAATGAATCGGAGTCGGTGTACTTAGAGCCCATTAAACGCAGCATTCAACTCATCAAAGAGGCGTTGCCTTCTACCAAGATCGTTGTGGTGATACCGCAAGATGGCATTCGGGGCGGTCGCACGCTCAACGCTTTTGAGAAATACGAAAAGGCCATCATCTCTTTGTGTAAAACGGAAAAAGTGGCCTATTACGATTGGTACCGCGTAGCTGGTGGCAAATATTCGGCGCAATACTGGGCAGATTTTCAACTTTTCATGGTCGATGGGCTGCATCTTCAAACATCGGGCAATGTCTTAAAAGGAAAACTGTACGCATCGGCTTGGAACAATACAACAGAACGCTACAACAATGGCTATCGGCATTTTGTAATGGCAGAGGACAGCAGCAAGCGTTTGGCATTTAGAACGCGCGATACGCTATCGAAAAATGTGGTGGTTACAGAAGTGTGGCGTTATCATGTGGTGAGACGCGGTGAAACGGCCTATCGCATCGCGCTGCGCTATGGTATTACCACCGCCCAATTGAAAGAATGGAATCACTTGCGCAACTACAACATCTCGGCTGGAACGCGATTAAAGGTGGGAAAACTGTCTATTGCTACCAAGTCAGACCCCATTCAAACCATCGAAATGAAAGACAGCGCCGATGCAGAAGGGGTTTCACCCGCGGTAAACATCAATCAAACCCTACCAACCAAAACAGTGGATACAGCAGAAAGCGCATCGCCCAAAGTATTGCCATCCACGGTTAAACCAGCCAAACCCAAAGTGGCCTATCACAAGGTAAAAACTGGTGAAACTTTGTATTCGATTTCCAAAAATTACGGACTAACGGTTGACCAATTAAAGCGTCTCAATGGACTGAGGAGCAACAACATCGCCGTTGGTCGATTATTGCGCGTCCAATAGCATATTCCCGCATTTTATCGAGGTAATTTGGCGATATTTGCGATTTATGTCGTTCCGCCATATAGCCCACCCCTCCATCCTAATAATAGCACTTGCATTCGCCGTGTGCAACCCTACACAAGCGCAAGAATTTGAAAGACGACGTGTCAATGGCGCTGAAAACATTGGGGAAGCAGGCGGAAATGGCCCAGGACCCGGACAAAGAGAGGGCCTTGGATTTCGCGTCAAAGCCAAAGGCAGCTGCTTTTCTTTGCAAGCGGACGGGTCTGCCAAGGCGGTGACAGGCGCTAGCATTTCATTATGGATCCCCAACGACACAAACACTATTGGAAAAACCCTGACTGTATTGGCCAATGGCAACGTTTCGGACGCGTCTAAAATGCAATTTCGCGCCATGACACGTCGTATGGTGGAGGGCGACAGATTGTTTGCCAACAACGGTCTTGCAGAGACCGATTCGTTGGGCAATTATGCTTTGCGATTCTCTGTCCGTCAGTTCATGGACCCCCAAAATCCCATGGATTTTGGCGCCATAGGTAAAGAAATCCGCAATACGAAGAGTAAGAAGTTCACCTTTTTGTTGTTGGCCACACATCCCAACGGCACGCATGATCAGAAGTGGATCAATTTGCATGAATTGGTCTCAAATCCGCTCGCCAATTCCCCAGGTGAAATCAATTTAGAATTCCCCAAATTGTGGTTGGTGAATGAAATGATACCCATGGAGGCGGCCGTGGTAAAGGTGCAGGCCGTGACGATCAAGGGCGATACCACCGAAATGAACGCATCCAGTTTTAAAGTGAATCCTGATGCTTCAGCCGAGGATTTGGTAAGCAAAATGCCGGGTGTAACTTCATCCAATGGTCAAATTCAGGCTCAAGGCGAACAAGTAAAAAAGGTATTGGTTGATGGAAAGCCCTTTTTCGGGGAGGATCCCAACGCAGCGTTAAAAAATTTACCCGCCGAAGTGGTTGGTAAAATTCAAATCTTTGATGCCAAATCAGAACAAAGTTTGTTTTCCGGCATCGATGATGGCAACACCACCAAAACCATGAACATTGTGACCAAATCCCAGTTTAGGAATGGGGTTTTCGGTCGATTCTATTCGGGATTGGGACAATCGATAGACGGTACAGGGGATTTGTTGAAGAACAAGGCGGGACTCACGGTGAATACCTTCAAAGGAAATCGCCGCCTGACCTTTTTGAGTCAAATCAACAACATCAACGAACAGAACTTCTCATTTGAAGACATCGTTGGTAGCATGGGCGGCGGTAGAGGCGGTATGGGCGGCATGTCTATGGGTGGTATGGGCGGCGGCGCCAATTTTTTCACTGGCAGTCAAAACGGCATAACCACTACCCGAGCCATTGGAATCAATTACAGCAACCAATGGGGTAAAAATATAGAATTCAGTGGCAGTTATTTTCTCAATAGCTCAGACAACGACAATCGCACAGAAACCAATAGATTTTACGTTGGCGGGGATCCAAAAATGGGTGCCTTCAATTACGTAGAAACCAACCCCAGCAGCACGAAAAACATCAACCACCGACTCAACGGTCGGTTCAACATCAAACTCGACTCAACCAATACCCTGTTGATAGAACCCCGCGTATCGATTCAGCAAAACAACAGCAACAGTCCCATCAGCGCGGTAACTTATGGTAGGGTAACTTATAACAGTGTGTTGTCGCCGGTGTCTGATTTGCTCAATAACACCCAAACCAATACTGATGGGTATCGTGCGTCTAGCAGTTTCTTGTATCGACATGCATTTGCCAAAAAGGGCAGAACCTTTTCGATGGAGGCAAATCCGGGGATTAACGGACAATCGGGCCTCACAAACCTGAACTTCAAAAACCAAGTAACCGTCGACACCAATGGTTTGATGGTGATCAATAGTCGCGACCAGCGCACTGACATCCTCAAGCAAACCCGCACATTTAGTGGAAACATCACATTCACCGAGGCGCTTGACACCAATCACTTTTTGGCAGCCAGTATATCTACCAACATCAACCAAAACAACAACGACCGTCTGGCGTATTTGAAAGATGCCGCGAGTTTGGGTTATTCACTGCTCGACACCCTATTCTCGAGTCAATTTGTGAACGGATACACCCAACAGAAGGCCGGGGTAAGCTATCGATATCAAACCTACAAATGGAATGTTACCACGGGTATAGACGGACAATTGGCCATCCTAGATGGATCGCAAAGTATGCCGCGAAACAGTGAGCTGGACAGGCAATTCAAATCGGTGCTACCGTATTTGCAGGCGAGGTACAACTTGGGGATGAAGCGAAATTTGCGCCTGAATTACAGCACATCCAACAATGCGCCCTCCATTGACCAACTGCAGCCGGTGATCAACAACAACAACACCATGCAATTGAGTACAGGGAATCCGAATTTGGTACAGGATTATCAGCATAGCTTGTTTCTGAGGTTTTTCTCGGTGGTGCCTGAATCCGGCAAAAACGTTTTCTGGATGATCAATGCCCAGCAAAGCAACAACTACATCAGCAGCAAATCAGTATTGGGCGGCAGAGAAGCCGGCTGGATTAGGTTGGATTCTGCATTTTACGGCGGTGGTTCTGCCACAAATTTGATGGGCACGGGTAATCGCATCGACAGTATTCGTTTAACCCCAGGGGCCCAAATGACCATCCCCATCAACTTGAATGGATATTACAGTTTGCGGCTATTTGGTTCATGGGGAAAAACCATCAAAAAGTTCAATGTGAACGCAACGGGCGGATTATCAACCAACAACATTCCCAGCATGATTCAGATTGGCAACGGCAAACCCATGATTAACCAAGCGAAAAACCCTTCCATGAATGTTGGACTTGTGATGGGTAGCAACATTTCTGAGCGTTTGGATTTCCGCATTACGGGAAATGGCAGCTATAGCAAGGTGATCAATACGTTACAAAAAGCGAACGATCAAACCTACGTGAGTTACAACAGTCAGTTTGTATTGAACTACATGCCCACCAAAAGTTGGGTCATCAATTCAGACATCACCTATCAAGCCTTCCGGGGATTGTCTGCCGCATTTAACCAATCTTACTACCTATGGAACGCGGGATTGGGCTACAAATTTGGCAAAAACAAGGCCTCTGAGTTGCGGTTAACAGCTTATGATATCTTGAACCAAAACCGCAGCATCCAGCGAAACGTGACGCAGACCTACTACGAAGACGTGAAAACAACGGTACTAACGAGGTATGTGATGTTGACATTCAGCTACAAATTGCGCAAATTCAATGGCAAGGGCGAAGATGGCAAAGAAATGAAGATGATGTTCCCCGGCCTTCCTCTTCTAAAGTGAACTCTACCCAAGTGGCGGGATGCCGCCTCCAGGTATGCCAGGCCATGGAATGCCGGGAATGGGCGGACCAGGCCGTTAAGTCCTTATTTTTGGCTCAATGAGTGCTTTACCCCCCGTAAAAGGCACAGACGGAAAACGAACCCTTGGGCTATCGCCAAAGATATCATTAGACCTATTGCGGGCCTTGGCCATTTTGTTGGTGCTGGGCCGATAATGTGTTGGTGAAATTGGGGCTTTTTGACCGTTTTGGACTGGTTTACGGAGAAACGATGGCTGGAAGTGTCACCATTGTATTTGCGATCGTCTTGGGCATTGTAATGGCTCAGATCATCGAGATCCCTATACTCCGCTAGCGAAATCGGGTAATAACATAAAAAAAAAAAAACCTCATATTGAGGGCTTTGGTTGTGATCCCGCTGGGACTCGAACCCAGGACCCATACATTAAAAGTGTATTGCTCTACCAACTGAGCTACGGAATCATTTCCTTTTTTCTTTCGTTTAAGGAGGTGCAAAAATACATCTCTACACCGGAAAATCAAATGTTTTTAAGAAATTTCTTTTCGATACGTATGGTGAATTTTTGTCTTTGTGGCACCTAGACTCTCTAACATACTGATCATCTTTGGATTGAAATCGCCAATCCAAGCCAGCTCCATACTATCAACGGTTTTATTGCTGTGGATTCCTTGGTAAAACTTCATGATTAACCCAGTTTCTATGCCCAAATTCTGATAATCTGGCACCACGCCAAAAACAATCCCTTTGGCTTTATTGATTGATTTGCGGAACCATAAAAATTGTAGTTTTTGCCACAACCCCATTTTACCCTTGAAACGGCGAAAAACTTGGTTGATTTCGAGAATGGCAATGAAGAACCCAATGGGCCGATCATTGTCATAAGCAAAAATTGCAAATTCAGGCGGCATTGCTGGTTTAACTTCCGTGAATCTTTTGTTGAGCACCTCCGGTGACAATGATTCAAAGTCCTCATGAAAAGCCCATGCCTCGTTGTATATCCTCACGAAATCAGCCGAATATTTCTCCATGTTTCCGTATTCAAGTTGAACAAATCGATAATTCTCCTTACTCATAACTCGGTCTGCAATCTTACTGAATCTATCATAGTTGAATGTGTTGTGTGTGATATCGTAGGTATTCTGTTCGATTTCCAATTTATAACCTCGTTCTTCAATCCAATTACGGTAATAGGGAGGGTTGTAACTTTCTCGGTACGACACCTGATTTTGAGAGGATATCAAAAGTCCCCAAAAACTATCACGATCGCCAAAGTTAATTGGGGCATCAATGCTGAGGCAAGCTTCTTCTATTAACCATCTTTCAGCGATATCCCATAATTCCATCGCCATATTGCGATCATCTATGCATTCAAAAAATCCGATGCCCCCTCTTTTACCTGATTTGGGTTTTTGGGTATAGAAGGCAGCGATTCGGCCGGCCGGCAGGCCTGCCGAATCGTAAATCACCCACCTACGGGCAGTGCCGTTCAGGAACGACTTGTTCTTTTGCGGATCAAAAATCCCCTCTACATCACTCTCTAAGGGATAAATAAAGTCGGGATCATTGGCATATACCAAGTCCATCACTCGGTGAAAATCCAACACCTTGTCTGTTTGTAACACCTCTGATACAACAAACCCATTTGCCTCGCCTACTGAATTCTTCATCGTTTACTTTTTCCTTTCCAAAGATATGTGCTCATCGCCTTTTTGGTACACTGTGTATGTGAGGATAAACTGAAACATTTCGTCCGACGCCCGCATGCTCGCTCCGCCGTAGTCCCATCGTTCCGACACCAATTTGGGTGGGTGGTTGGGATTGTAGGGGTTGTTTGCTGTGTTATCGAACTCGGCAATCGCCACGATTTCAGCGCCTGCAGGTATCTTGACCATCTGCTTGAACGTATAAAAATACTGCCAATTAAAATTCCATCGTGGAATACGAATCAATGGAATGGTATCGCCATTGGGCTTGATGGCAAATGCCCAAAACGACTTCCCAAGTTGATGCAAATGGGGATTGATTGTAAGTACAGAGATGTCTGCATCGATGGTATATCGGGTTACATGCTTTGTTACCTTATTGGCAGGAACCACCAAAGGCGGAACGATCTTACTCACGCCATTGGTACCCAGCATCAACTCGCCGGTTGCGCGTTTGGGAGCCACATCCGTGAAAAAGACATTCAAAACGGGTTTGTCGGTGATGTTGGTGTCGGACGGACCGTAATGCACATCATTCATGACCGCAGCAAAGTTGCGCGGCACCTCGTAAACACCGATTCCCGCAGGATATTCGATCCCTTCAACCCCCGGCAAATAGTTAAATGCCGAATGAATCCTACTGGGAAGAGGTCCATCCTTGGGTAGTAACCGAAGCTGTTCAATCAAGTTCAAATCCGTTGAATTGGAGGTTTCTATTTTACCAACCGCCCTGCTGGGTTCGAGTTTAGAACCATCGGCATAAAGCAATAAATGTCCGTTTGCGTGGTGAATCAGACCCGCACGCGAGGGCACCAACTCCAACGCCGAGATATACCGTTTTCTGTCCAACCGCACCATTGCTTTGCTGATGAAAAACCGATCGAGATCCCCTTCTCTTAAAGATACTGAATCGAACGGAACAACAAAATCTGGCTTCCGAATATTGCTGCGGTGGGTGTTTGGTGCTTGATAAACGTATGGGCCACTGCCCTCTATCGCCCCCTGTTCTACCCATCGTTGAATGGTCGCAATTTCCACCTCTGTCAATACCTTTTCTCCCACAAAATGCGTGTAGTTGGGATCAGCTGGCCAAGGGGGCATGTACCGATTGAGTGTAACTTTCGCAATGGTTTTCGCTCGTTTTTGTACCGATTCAAATTTTTCCAAAGAGAACGGTGCAGCACCATTTTCACGGTGACAAGGCAAACAATTCTTGGACAAAATTGGCGCAATATGCTCCGCAAACGTGGGTTTGGTAGGCACGGATTTGCTATCCCCTCCATCACCGCAACCAATGATTGAAACAAACATTATCAAAACAATGATATACAAACGATTGGTTTTCATATTAAAAATTCAAATTGGCTTGATTACCCCCAATAAAACAACCCACTGCTTGGGTATTTTTTACCCTAACTTCTCCATCTTCCAACAACTGAGCGATGGCTTCGCTCAAGTAATTGTTTTGGGCATGATGTTTCACCACGCCCAACGAAACAGCCCGGTCATCAATTTTTCCTTGATATAATATTTCACGGGTCAAACAGTTCGCCAATACCACCTCCGGATAAACCGTCAATCCATACCGTTTACAGATTATGTGTGTAGGATCGCGAAAAAGAAGACCATTCATCCCCGAGATGGATTTGGTCCCAACACCTGGATCTAGCAAACAAAATGTCACTTGCTTGCCGTAATCCTCATAAAGATCCTTGATGGTTTTGATGTAATTCTTGGCTACCGGACATTCACTGGAATAGGCAATCAAGCACAAATACTTCTCTGATTCAAACCTGCTTCCAAATTCATCGACAATTAACGATGAATCATTTTGCTCTCGAGACTCAGCTTCAGCATTGATAGGCCCTTCATCAGAACCCTCACCAACACAGTTCGTGAGTAAAGCCACCGCCATAACACATACCACACCCAACAAAGGCTTGAAGGAAAACAAGGGGTTATCGCAACCGTAATGTCTCATGTAAATCAGCTTTAAACCCGGGTTCTGGCGTATTCCCAGAGCAGCATGCCACAAGAAACCGAGATATTGAACGAGTGTTTCGTCCCCAGTTGGGGTATTTCAATGACCCCATCACAGGCCTTGATAACCGCTTCATCAACACCATCGATCTCATTGCCAAACACAAAGGCTACCGGTGTTTGATTGAACTGCATGTTTTGCAACATCACCGAATCACTGGTTTGCTCAACGGCGTACACCAAAAACCCCTGCTCTTTCAAACTCAGTACTACGTCCATCGCTGATTGACTATAAATCCAATTCACTGAATTCTCTGCGCCAATCGCCGTTTTGGTAATGTCGCGATGTGGCGGTTTCGCCGTGATGCCGCACAAATAAAGGCTATCGCACAAAAACGCA